>Ga0209726_10006048_pt1 | contig 14296 bp, 18 predicted proteins | sample Subgrocontami54m_FD_187453 | JGI IMG/M metagenome (GOLD analysis project Ga0209726, IMG submission 187453) | Subsurface groundwater microbial communities from S. Glens Falls, New York, USA - GMW46 contaminated, 5.4 m (SPAdes) (version 3) | ecosystem: Environmental > Aquatic > Deep subsurface >... | reverse complement strand
TCTTGTCGTTGAAGCCCTTGACCGTGTTGCGGGCCGCGCGCAGCCCGAAGAGGTCGCCGTAGCGGATGACCGGCACCTTCTCGTAGAACTGCCGGGTCTGCTTCTCCCAGAGCGCCATGCGCTTCTTGGGGTCCGTTTCGCGCGCCAGCTCGGCCTGGAGCTTGAGGATGTCCTCGTCCGTCGTCCAGCCGGGCCAGCCGGCCGTGAGATAGATGTGATGCGTCGGGTCGTAGAACACGCCCATGCCCGTGGTGAAGACGTCGTACTCCTTGGCGTTGTTCCGCCGCTTGACGAGGGTCGCCCAGTCCACCACCTGAAGGTCGATGTTGAAGCCCACGTCCTCGAGCTGCTGCTTCGTGAGCAGCGCGAAGTCGTACATCCATTTGTACTCCTGCGTCGTCATGAAGCGGATGGGTTCCTTCTTGTACCCGGCTTCCTGGAGCAGGCGCTTGGCCTTATCCTTGTTGCGCTCGTTCCACGGCAGCCCCGCGATCTTGGTGTGCCACGCCGTGATCTCGACCGGCGCCAGGCTCGAGTCCATCCGGTAGAACTCCGTCTTCCCTCCCGCCACGTTCTTCATGATCGGCTCGATGTCGATCGCGGCCTGCCAGGCCTGACGCAGCTTCTGGTTCGTCATCAGGCCTTCCTTCTTGTTCATGACCGCGACCAGCCAGTAGTAGGGCTTCGAGACGATCGCGCGGGCGTTGGGGTTCTTCTTCAGCCGGTCGTAGGCGTCGAGGTTCAGGTCGTCGGCGAAGTCGAGCTCGCCCGTTTCCACCTGCGCCACGCGCGTCGCGACCTCGGGCACCGGCACCCAGCGGATCTCGTCCACGTAGGCCGTCTTGCCCCCGCCGTAGCCGTTCGGCTTCTCGTTGCGGGACTTGTACTCCTCGAAGCGCACCATGCGGATGTACTGGTCGGGCTTCCACTCGGCGAGCTTAAATGGCCCCGTGCCGATGTACTCGGTCACCTTCTGCTCCGGCGGGAACTTGTCGGCGATCTCCTTGGGGTAGATGGCGCCGAAGTTGTTCGGCACGGCGAGCGAGATCAGCACGATGGCCGACTTCTCCTTGAGCCGCATCTCGACCGCGTACTTGTCCAGGGCCTTGAACTCCGCGACCTGGGCGAAGAGCGCCTTGCCGTAGACGGACTGCTTGCCCCAGCGGCCGAGGGAGGCGACGACGTCCTCGGAGGTCATCTCCTTGCCGTTGTGGAACTTGACGCCCTGGCGGAGCTTGAAGATATAGACGAGGCCGTCCTTGCTGACCGTCACTCCCTCGGCCAGCATCGGCGTCGGCCGGTTGCCGCTGTCGAGGCTGTAGAGCCCCTCGTAGATGTGGTTGGTCAGCGTCTCGGTGATGCTGGCGGTAGTCCAGTGCGCGTCGAGCGCCGGCGGCTCGCCCAGGTTGCCCACGCGGAGCACGCCGCCTTTCGACTGCGCCTCGGCCGGGCCGGCGGCGGCGGCGGCGATCAGCAGGGGAACCACCACCGCAACCCATGCCCTCCAAACGAGCACCGAACGCGTCATTCGACTACCTCCCCAAGGGGTGTCAGGACAAGTGCGTAGGATGTTGCTCCGGGCCCGGAGACTTGTCAACGCCCCGCTGAGCGCGGCCGACTAGGGGAAGATCTGCCGGTAGGCGAATCTCGCGCGGTCACCCGCGCCCGCGAAGCGCGCCTCGTAGTCCCGTGTCATTTCCCTGAGCGTGTCGGAGTTCGCGAAGGCGCGCAGCGCCTCCTCGGACTCGAACTCGTAGACGACCATGTACTGCCACGGCTCGGCGCCCGGGTGCGCGCCGACGTCGAGCGCGACCGGCGCGTAGCGGCGCATCGCGAGCAAGCCGGGCACCTGCGCGGCTTCCGCCGCGCGCCGCGTGTCGTACCACTCGTTGAACGCGGCTTCGAGTGATGGCGCGATCGTCGCCTTGACCACGAAGAGCGCGGGACGTGGCATGGGTCAGCCGCCGCGGATCTCGCGCGTGTGCTCGCCCGGCTTGGGCGGGGCCCGGCGAATGCCGGGTCGCGCGCCGTCGAAGGACAGCGGCAGGGCCACCAGCTCGTAGTCGTCGCCGGGCACGGGCTGGATCATCCCGATGGCGGCGGCCTGCGGCTGCGCCACGGCTTCCGGCAGCGTGTGGATGGGCGCGCAGGGGACGCCGGCTGCCTCGAGGAGATCGATCCACTCGCCCTTTGAGCGCGTCGTGAGGATGGCCTCGATCGCGGGCAAGAGATCGGACTTGCTGGCGACACGCGCGTCGTTGGTCGCGAAACGCGGGTCCGTCGCCCACTCGGGATGGCCCAGCACCTGCGCCAGCTTCGCGAAGAGCCGGTCGTTGCCCGCTGTGATGATGAGCGGCCCCGTCTTCGTCTCAAAGCTCTGGAACGGCACGACGCGCTGGCTGCCCGTCCTGTGGCGCTCGGGCACCTCGCCCGAGGCGCGGAAGGATGCGAAGTGGCCCTTGAGCCAGGCGAGCCCCGTCTCGAAGAGCGAGGCGTCCACGATACAGCCGCGACCCGTCTGCTGGCGCTGGACGAGCCCGGCCAGCGCGCCGATCGCGGTCCACATGCCGGTGCCGTAGTCCAGGATGGAGGTGCCGATGCGCGTCGGCGGCGCGCCTTCGTCGCCGTTCATCGCCATGAGGCCCGAGAAGGCCTGGACCATCGGTTCGTAGCCGGGCTTGAGCCTGAGAGGCCCCGTGGCGCCGAAGGCCCACACCGAGCAGTACACGAGCCGCGGGTGTTTGGCCGTGAGCACCGCGGCGCCCAGCCCCTGCTCCTCGAGCGAGCCGGGGCGCAGATTCTGGACGAGGACGTCGGCCCGACCGATGAAGTCCACGAGCCACTCGACGTCGGAAACTTTCTTGAGATCCAGCGTGACGCTTCGTTTGTTCGCGTTGACGGCGAGAAAGCCCGGAGAGACGCCCTTCCAGAAGGGCGGGCCCCAGCGCCGGGCGTCGTCGCCCTCCGGCCGTTCGATCTTGATGACGTCGGCGCCCATGTGCGCGAGGATCTCGGCAGCGATGGGCCCGGCCAGGTTCTGCGCGATCTCGACAACCTTGATTCCCTGGAGCGGAAGCATCGGTCGTCTCCGGCCTAGCGCGACGTGAGATAGGGCCAGAGGGCGTCCGCACCGCGCGCAGCGACCTCCCGGCCGAGCGCCGCGGCCCAGTAGGCCTCGGCGCCAAATTCTGCTCGCCAAGACCACAACCGGCGCGTCACGAAGTGAAGCGTGTGCTCGTACGTGAAGCCGATGGCGCCGTGGCACTGGTGCGCGATGCCGGCGCCGAGCCCGGATGCTTCGCCCGTGCGGATCTTGGCGCAGGCGATCTCGAACCCCGCGTCTCCCGCGTCCATCGCCGCGAAGCCCTTCTGCGCGGCGATGCCCGCGGCGGCGGTGTGGCCGGCCAGGAGCGCCAGCTGGTGCTGGATCGCCTGGAAGGATGCCAGCGGGCGGCCGAACTGGACACGCTCCGTCACGTACTTGACCGACTGCGAGAGCAGCGACTCGAGGCCGCCGGCCATCTGCGCCGAGCGCGCCATGGCGCCGGCCAGCATGAGCGCGCCGGTCGGGAGTCCCGCGCCCGCGGCGGCCGCGGCGAGGACGGGCGCGCCGGTCCATTCAAGCGTGTCGCGGGGCTCCTGGGCGAGGTTGACGTCCGGCTCGGCCTTGGCCGTGCCGCCCTTGACGAGCGCAACCATCGGCTTCCCATCACCTTCAGCGAGCACCACCACATGGCCGGCCGAGGCGCCCCACGGCACCCGCACCGCGGTCCCGCTCAACCGCCACCCTGCCCCCTCACGAGCGAGCGCGAGCTTCTCCGCAGGCCTCACCGGCGCCACGGTGAGCGGCCCAAGCGGCACGTTGAGACCGCTCTCGGACAGAAGCCACGCGCCGATCATGGTCTCGGCCACGGGCAGCGGCACGGCGAAGCGGCCGCAGGCGGCGAGCACGACATGCGCGTCGCCCCACGCGCCGCCCGCGCCGCCGCGCGACTCGGGGATCTGCGGCAGGGTCAGCCCGCTCTCCTCGAGCATCTGCCAGAGCGCGGCGGGCCATACGCCCTTCTCGGCAGATTCGATGAGAGCGGGCGTGACCTCAGCCGTAAAGAGTCTCGTACATGTGTCGGCAAGCAATGTACGTGTGTCGTTCATGTCGGTCACCGGAGCCCTAGGCCGCGGGCGATGATGCCGCGCAGGACCTCGCGCGTGCCGCCGCGGAGCGAGAAGGACGGCGCGTGCTCGACGAGGTAGCCGAAGACGCGCTCGAACTGGCTGCCCGAGCCGAGGCGCGGCTCGATCCCCAGGAGCGCGTGGACCACTTCGGGGATCTCCTGCTCGAAGCTCGTGCCCACGTCCTTGACCACCGCGGCCTCGAGGTTCGGGTTCTGGCCCGCCTGCAGCATGCCCGCCACGGACAGCGACATCTGCCTGAGGGTCGCCATGTGCGCGGTCAGCCGTCCGATGACGACCGCCGCGCGCTCGCCGGGTTCCGCGCCTGCCTCGCGGATCAGCTCGATGACGAGCTGGACGGAGGAGAGGTACCGCTCGGGGCCGCTCCGCTCGAAGGCGAGCTCCGTCGTCACCTGCTTCCACCCGTCGCCGTCCTTGCCCACCAGCATGTCGTCGGGCACGAAGACGTTCTGGAAGTGCACCTCGTTGAAATGACGCCCGCCGGCCAGGTCGATGATGGGCCGGATGCCGATGCCCTCCGACTTCAGGTCCACGAGAAACTGCGAGAGTCCCTCGTGCTTCTTGTCGGGCACGACCTTGGTACGGAAAAGCGCGATCGCGTAGTCCGAGATGTGCGCGTTGCTCGTCCAGATCTTCGTGCCGTTGACGCGGTAGCCGCCCTCCACGCGCTCGGCCCGCGTCCGTATCGAGGCCAGGTCGGAGCCCGAGTCGGGCTCGCTCATCCCGATGGCGAAGGCCAGCTCGCCCTTCGCGATTCTCGGCAGGAAGCGCTGGCGCTGCTCTTCCGTCCCGAAGCGGAGCAGCAGCGGCCCGCTCTGCCGGTCGGCAACCCAATGCGCAGAGGTGGGAGCGCCCGCGGCGAGCGTCTCCTCGAGGACGACGTAGCGCTCGAGCGCGCTCCGCTCGTGGCCGCCGTACTTCTTCGGCCACGTCATGCCGATGAAGCCGGCCTCGCCGAGCTTGCGCGAGAACTCGCGGTCGAAGCCGCCCCATGAGAGAGCGCGCTTGGTTGCGCTCGTCCCGCCGAGCGTGCGGGCGAGGAAGTCGCGGATCTCCTCGCGGACCTTCTGGGCTTCCGGGGGAAGCTCGCCCAGCTCGAAGTTGAACGTCGCCATGGAGCGTCCTCCTACCGGAAGAGAGACCGGGCGATCACCATGCGGTGCACTTCGGACGGGCCCTCGCCGATGCGACGCACGCGGGCCTCTCGGTACCAGCGCTCGAGCGGGAACTCCTTGCTGACGCCGTAGCCGCCGTGGATCTGCACCGCGGCGTCGATCACCCGCCCGAGCACTTCGCTCGAGTAGAGCTTGGCGATGGAAGCCTCGACGCGCGCGTCCTCACCGCGGTCGGCCTTCCACGCGCCCTCCCAGGTGAGCCAGCGCGCCGCGCGGAGCTCCACCTCGGCGTCGGCGAGCATCCACTGGATCGACTGGCGCTGGGAAAGCGGAGCGCCGAAGGTCGAGCGCTGCTTGGCGTGCGCCACGGCCATCCGGTGCGCGGCGACGGCCACGCCCAGGTTGCAGGCCGAGTACGGGAAGCGCTGCTTGACGAGGAGATCGAAGGCCAGGTCGAGCCCCTGCCCTTCCTCGCCGATGAGGTTCTCCGCCGGGATCTCGCAGTCCTCGAAGACGACGTCGTTGGGGATGGCCGAGGTCCGGATAGTCCGGATCGGTTTCGCCGTGAACCCGGGAGTGCCGCGCTCGAGAATGAAGCAGGAGATGCCGGCGCGCCCCTTGGCCTTGTCGGTGCGCGCCCACACGATCCCCCACGGCGCGTCGTGGGCGCGCGAGATGAAGACCTTGCGCCCGTTCAGCACCCACCGGTTGCCGCGCTTCTCGGCGCGCGTCTGGATGGCGCCCGCGGGATCCGAGCCGCCCGACGGCTCGGTGATCGCGAAGAAGGTCTTCCCCCCGTCGCGGACGGCCGGCACGGCGTACTTCTCGATCTGCGCCTTGTTCCCGGCCCAGATCGCGGGCGGCGGGTAGCGGCCGAACACGCCGCAGCCTGGATTGTAGAGGCCCATGCGGTGCTGGGACATCTCCTCGAGCGCCACGCACATGCTGAAGGTGTCGAGCCCGCCCCCGCCGAACTCCTCCTTGGCGCCCAGGGCCCAGAGCCCGGCGGCCTTGGTCTTGGCGGACAGGCGCGCGAAATCTTCGTCGGGGATGTCGGGCGCGTCGGGGTCCAACCGCTGCTCGAGGGGGATGATCTCCTCCTGGATGAAGCGGCGGATCTGCTCGCGGAGCACGCGCAGCTCGTCAGGCAGGGTGAAACCGGGGAACAAGGTCATGAGCGGGAATTCTATCACCATCGAGCGGCGCGCGGAGAAAGCGGGTAGACTAAGCCGCCATGGCCAAGAAGCGCTGGGCGCTGTCGGTGCCGATGGCCGGGTTTTCGATCGCCGACCTGGGCGGCATCGCCCGCGAGGCGGAGCGGCTGGGCTATACGGACGCGTGGTCCTTCGAGGTGGACGGCGTGGACGGCTTCACGCCGCTGGCCGCGATCGGCGCCGCCACGACCGGCATGCGGCTCGGCATTGCCATCGCCAACGTCTACACGCGGGGGCCCGCCACGCTCGCCTCCACGGCCGCCGGGCTCGCCGACCTTGCGCCGGGCCGGTTCATCCTCGGCATCGGCTCGGGCTCGCAGCCGATAGTGGAATCCTGGAATGACGGCGTCTTCACCAAGCCCGCCACCCGCGTGCGCGAGATGGCACAGGTCCTCCGCGCGGCGCTCGCCGGTGAGCGCGTCGTCTTCAAGGGCCAGACCATTTCTGTGGACGGCTTCAGGCTCACGTGCGTGCCATCGTCACCGGTGCCCATCTTTATCGCCGCGCTGCGTCCCGGCATGCTCAAGGTCGCCGGCGAGGTCGGCGACGGTGTCATCCTCAACTGGAACTCGCCCGAAGACGTGCCGAAGTCCGTCACGATCGTGCGCGATGCGGCCCGGAAGGCCGGCCGCGACCCCGACGCCATCGAGGTGACCGCGCGCCTCGTCGTCAACCTCGACCCGCCCGGCCCCGAGTCAGACCAGATCATCCGGCGACATATCGCCGCCTACATGAACGTGCCCGTGTACCGCGCCTACCAGGAATGGCTCGGCCGCACCCCCGCGCTCCAGCCGATGTGGGACGCGTGGGCGGCCGGCGACCGCAAGGGGGCGGTGGCGGCAATCCCGACGGCAGTCGTGGACGAGCTGATCACGCGCGGCCCCCTCCCCGGCATCCGCGCGCGCGTGCAGCGCTATCTCGACAACGGCCTCGACACGGCCTTCCTCCAGCTCCAGACCAATGATCCCGACCCGACGCGCCGGCGCGCGCTGACCCTCGACGCCATGCGCGCGCTCGCGCCAACCGCGCACTCCTAGGAGACATGCCATGTCAGACGAGGTGCTCTGCGCGGTGGACAGCGGCGTCGCGACCGTCACGCTCAACCGACCCGACCAGCGCAACGCCATGAACACGGCGCTCCTCGCGGGGCTCCGCGCCCGCTTCGCGGAGCTCGACGTCAACCGCGACGTGCGCGTCGTGGTCGTCCGCGGCGCGGGCCCTGCCTTTTGCGCAGGGATGGACCTCAAGGAGATGGAGGCCCGCCGGGGCGCTCAGGGCGACGCGGAGAGCGGCGTCATCGAGGTCCTGCGGCGCGTCGAGGGATCGAGACACCCGACCATCGCCATGGTCCACGCCGACGCAATCGCCGGCGGCTGCGAGCTGGCCCTTCACTGCGACCTGCGGGTCGCCTCGGAGGCTGCGCGCTTCGGCATGCCGCTGGCGCGGATCGGGCTCGTGGTTCCATTCCCGCTCGGCCAGAAGCTGGTCGAGGTGATCGGCCCGGCCCACACGCGGCATCTCCTCTTCACCGGCCAGCCCATCGACGCCAAGCGGGCGCTGGAGATCGGCATGGTCCACCAGGTCGTAGGGGCAGCGGAGCTGGAGGCCGCGACCTCTCAGCTGGCGCAGAGCATCGCCCGCAACGCGCCGCTGGCGCTCGCGGGAATCAAGGCGACGATCCTCCGCGCGGTGTCGCTCCGCGAGAGCATCGCCCACGCCGACCTCGACGAGATGTCCGCGCGCGCGCGCCAGAGCGCCGACGCGAGCGAGGGCCGTCGCGCCATGCTGGAGAAGCGTCGGCCGGTCTTCCGGGGGGAGTGAGCCGAAGCTACCAGCTCGTTCACTGGAACCACTGCCTGAGCTCGATGTGGAAGCCGTTGGGATCGCAGATCTCCGCTCTGGCGTACTTCTCGCGAACCTTCGGCCCCCAGATGATCTCGATCCCCTTCGTCTTCAGGTACTCGACCGTCGTCTGCATGTCGTCGACTTCGAGCGCCATCATCCGGTATCCGAGATGCTCGTTTCGTGGGGCGGGCTCGACAGACGCGCCCTCGTACGAGATGAGCTCGACTGTCGTGCCGCCCAGGTCCAGGTACACAAGGCTCATCGGCACGCCCAGAGGCGAGCCGTCGATCCGGTCGCGCGATCTGACCTTGAACCCCAGCACCTCGGTGTAGAACTCCACGGTCCGCTCCGGCTGGTCCGTGACGATCTCCACGTGGTCGATTCTCTTGAACATGAGTGAGTCCTCCTGATGGGCTGTGGACCATCACTCGACGACGTGATCTGCCCGCTGGAGCAACGACGGCGGGATCGTGAGGCGGAGAGCCTTTGCCGTCCGGAGATTCACCACCAACTCGAACTTCGTGGGCTGCTCGATGGGCAGCTCCTCGGGCCTGGCGCCTTTCAGAATTTTGTCCACATACGTAGCGGCGCGCCGGAACATGTCGGATCGGTCGGGCCCGTATGCCATAAGACCACCATGGTCCGCGAATTCCCTCAGGTGAAATATAGACGGCAAGCGCATCTTTATCGAAAGGTCCGCGATCCGTTTAAGGTTCCCAGCGAACAACGGGTCCGGCATGATGGCTAGAGTGCCTGCGCCTGCCGTGGTCGCGTCCTTCAACGCCTTGTCGAGATCGTTCGGACTCCGGGCCTCCAGGGAATGAAGCTTTAGACCCAGCGCACGTGCCGGGAACTGGCTTTCTTTCCACGCGAGCGGGGAGGTCGTGCCCTTCGGATTCCAAAGCACAGCCACACGAGTGAGCTTGGGAACAACCTCCTTGAGCAGCTCCAGTCGTTTTCCGGCCAACTCCGGCGCCATTTGCGTCAGCCCCGTGATGTTGCCGCCCGGCCGTCGCAGGTTCTCGACGAGACCACCTGCGACAGGGTCACCCGCAGAAGCGACCACGATAGGGATTGTCCTGGTGGCCCTCTTCGCAGCCAGAGCATCGGTTTGAATGGACACGACGATGATGTCGACCCCGAGGCGGACGAGCTCGGTTGCGAGGTCAGGGAGGCGATCGTTCCTACCCTCCGCATATCGGTACTCGATGCTGATGTTCTGTCCCTCAACCCACCCGAGGGCGCGCAGTCCTTGCCGGAAGGCCTCGTGCCAGGGTGCGGCATCGGAAGGGGCGAATGGCGACAGAAATCCGACCCGGTACACCTTCCCCGCGTGCTGCGCCTCAGCGGCGAGCGGGGCGGCGAGGAGGGCGAGAGCAAGCATCATGACGGCTGTGAGCCTCTTCCCAATCATCTCGCTCCCTGTCTCCCGGATCTGCTTGTACCGCTCTTGAGCTGAATCCACCGCCTCTCGACCGTCCTCGCGAAGTCTAACGATGCGGCGCACCCTCGACTCTCCTTCGTCCGCTCAGAGTTCCTGCCGCGGCGCCGCTGTCCTAGCATCTCCTGTATTCGGTGTTCCCGTCGGCTCTATCAACAGGAGGCTCGCTTCCTGCTCCGCGTAGGTCTGGTGCTCAACGCCACGAGGCACCACAAACAGCTCGCCAGGACCGAGAACCACCGTGCGATCGCGTAGCCGGACCTCCAGCTGACCGTCGAGAACGAGAAAGAAGTCGTCGGTGTTGTCGTGCTTGTGCCAGACGAATTCGCCTTGAACCTTCACGACCATGATGTCGTACTCGTTCAGCTCGGCGACTGTTCGTGGCTTCCAGTGATCGTGGAACTGAGCAAGCTTCGACGCCAAATTGACTTTTGCGGCCTTCATTGCGCCGCTCCTCTCCGCCCTCCAGGCTGCCCTGTCACACTCAAGGAGATGCCTGTTCCATTCCGCACGTCCGCCAAACGTTCACGTTGACCGGCTGCGGAGAGCGAACGCGAGCCAGCGGGCCGGTCGAACGTGCTGTTAGACGGGCTCATGATCTCGGCAACCTATACTGAACGATTAGCGTCGCCCCATGGCCGCTTGGCGGACTTTGCAAAACCACGTCGCCCTCGCGCATTGCGTCCTTCATGACCTGGCAGCAGAGAGGCATTCGGTGGTTTTGGCCGGGGTAGCCTCCGACGCTAGTGTGCAGCTCACCGGAGACTATCCTGATGGAGGATTGTCCAGCCGCTACGGCGGCAGTATACCTACGTTGCAGCTCGGTCTCGAAGTCCTGCCTCTTGGGCGTCATCGTCAGCGCCTGTCGATAGCCTTCTGCGGCGAGCGTCGCCTTCGCGCCGCCAGCGAGTTCAGCACAAGCCGGCCGCGCCGGTCGACACGGCACCGGACGACCTCCACCCCACCACCGAGCATCCGCCTGGTGGCGATCGCCGAGGCGCGCCTCTTGAAGAGCGTCGCGTGGGCTGGCTCGTTCATGCCATACGTGTCCTCAGACACGTTGTAGTACAGGATGAACCTCGGGCTGAAGGCGCTGACGAGTAAATACCGCGTCCTGTCATGTAGGTCCTTCAGGCGCCGGCCCAGCTCCTGCATCTGGGCCTGGGTAAGTGGAGGCTCATCCTCGGCGACCCTGTCGGCGCCACGAGCTCCCGCGCTGCGCCCGACACGGGTGACGTAACCATTGCGCCGCACGCGTCGCGGGAAATCGTATCTCTTCCTCATCGAGGCCGCTCCGCCTGAGATGCTGGTCTGCGCCGTCTAACGGTCGGTATCAGCCGTGCCTGCAGGCCGTCGGCTGGATGCCGTAGTTCGAGTTTGCGCCCCTGGCCCATCGGAGGGAAGCGCTTACTCAATGACGTGATCCGCCCTCAACAGTAGTGACGGCGGGATCGTCAGGCCAAGCGCTTTGGCGGTCTTCAGATTGAAGACGAGCTGGAAGTGTGTTGGCTGCTCTACGGGCAGGTCCCCAGGGCGCGCCCCTTTGAGGATCTTGTCGACGTAGACGGCCGCGCGCTTCGGGAGGTCACTGAACTCCGAGGCATAGGCGACAAACCCCCCTGCCTCCGCGAACGCCTCAGGCCGGATACCGACGGCAAGCGGTACTCGAGTGTGAGTCGCACGATCGTCGCGCGAACCTGAGGATCGACCGCGAAGATCGGCTGGAAGATGACACCGGTGGCTTCGTCTCGCCCCATGGATGCGAACGCGCCACCGAGTTCCGTGGCATTCCCCATGGTAAATGGGCGGAAGTGTAGACCGATGCGCCTCGCGGAGGACTCGACCTCGCTGAGAAACCCTCGATGGAGCGGGTCTTCACGGTGAACCACGCAAGCGATGCGCCTGACGTGCGGCACCGCCTCTCGAAGAAGCGCGACGGTCTTGCCCGCGAGCTCAATGAGCGCCAGCGACAAGCCCGTGACGTTACCGCCGGGCCTCGCCAAGTTGTTGACGAGCCCTGTCCGCAGCGCGTCCCCTGCCGTTGCCATAACGATCGGAATCGTCCGCGTCGCCACCACAGCGGCCTGAATACTCGGAGTAGTGCTGGCGACGATGAGGTCCACGTTCTGGCGGACAAGCTCGGCGGCGAGCCCCGCGAGCCGGTCCGTCTGGCCGCTAGCCCACCGATATTCGATCATGAGGTTCCGTCCCTCGACGTACCCGTGCTCGAGGAGGGCTTGCCGGAACCCTTCCCGAAACGGCTCCGGGACACCAAACGACAGTACGCCGATGCGCGCGGCCTTCGCCGCCTGCTGAGCCTCAGCGGTGAGCCGCGCGGTAAGAACCGCCATGGCACCGGCCAGAACCGCTCGACGGTCCATCACTCAACCCTCTGGTCGTACCTCATAGGCACCGGCGCCTCCGCTGTGCTCGCAAAGCCGAACGCTGGGCGTCACCTGCAGACGCGAAGCGGCTGGCAGGTGCACGCCCTTGTTCGACCTTCCTCACCCAGTCCCGGCGAGTTTCTTGGCATTCTGCTCGACCGATCGGATCAAGTCCTGGATGGCGTCCACCTCGCGCTCCTCAAAGTACGCCTCTCCACACTGCCCGCAGATCCAGGCCGGAACGGTGTCCAGGACGACGTGGCATCCGCTGCGGTCGACGTGGAAGGGCGCGAATCCACGAGCCATCTCGCCCCGGCAATGAAGACACTTCATGTTGACCTCCGCACTCTGAACCCTTCCGTCCATTCTTGCCCGTCCGGAAGATAGGCCGTGATGATCGCCAGGTAGTCCTCCTTCGGAGAGCAGACCACGTGGATCGGACGTCCGTCGTCTCCGAATCCGAGGATCAGGCAGCTGTGGCCCCGAGGATCCGCTGGGTAGTCCTCGACCAACTCCCCATACTCGACGACCGCGCGGACCTCGTGTGTGGCGATCATCCGATCCGGTCGCGCCATCTGTCGCAATGCGTGTGGGACGTAGAGCCTCCTCTTGGCTGAGGCCGCCCGAACACGCTCCAGGATATCAGGCTCCGTGCTCACTCAGCCATTCTCCCATCGCCCTGGGGGCCCCGACACTCCGTCGTTCAGACGGCACCAGATCGCCGCCTCGTGGGGAAGTCAAGTGGGTCGGTTGTCAATCTCCCTGGTCGAAAACTTGGACAGGTCGAACGACGGCGCTCAGCGGCCGAAGCGAGCAACGCGAGTACCGGTCCGCTGAAGCGGCTTGTTCGACGAGCTCCGCCGCATCGCGGGGCTCCGTGTCGCCGTCCACGCACGCTTCGCCTTCTGCGGCAATTCGACGAACACGAAGTAGTCGGCGGGATACAGGTAGTCTTCGCCGGATTCGTCGATAACCCGCACGTAGCCTGTAGCGGCCGCGTCCTTGTCATGCAGCACGCGGTAGACCTTGCGGATGTCGAGATCCTCGGCTCCACGATTTTCGACGCAGATGGCGAATGTTTTCTCACGTGTTGGCATGGCTCAGTCTAAGAACCTCTTGATCTTGTGGCGAACGCGTCCGACTCCATGCGCCTCGTACCAGTGAATCTCGGCACGCCGCAACTCGCCGCTGGCGATGCGGACCGTGGCGATGCCCTTGAGTTTACGCCAGCGGCCCTGACCGTGCTGTCTGCGCAGCCGCAAGAGCTGGCGAATCGACCTCCCCGCCGCGATAGTCTCCATGTCGGTGATCGACCCGACGATCTCGAAGTACATGTGGCCTCATCGCTTCATCGGAGTCGGCGAACGCTCACGCTCAACGGCGCTCGCGTACGGGCGTCCGTTGCAGCCTGGAGTTAGACTGAGCCTTGCTGACCAGCGGGAACCGCTCGGGATGCTCGATCGACTCCACCGCGAGGTCCACGTCCAGGCCGGGCCAGTAGAGGTGATCCGGCGAAGGCAACTCCACTCGAACCAGCTTTGCTATTGGAGCTTCGCGGAACCACGGGAACTTGTCGAACGGCAAGAAGAGTTCGCGCTCTCCAAGGAGGAGCCATAGACCGTGTGGAGAGACGTTGGTTACTTCAACCACCGAAGTGCGTTTGCCACGCTGCGCGGATCTCATTCTCGTGCTCCTGTACCAGTCTGAGCGCGGCCGCAAGCCGCGCCGGGCTCAACTCGTAGTTCTGCGCGATCGTAATCTCCGGTTCCAGCCAGATCTTGGCCTCGCCCGTCTCATGATGAACATGAACGTGCATCCTCGATTCTTCCCGAGAGAAGAAGTAGAATCGGTACCCTCGCGCCCGAAAGATAGTGGGGCTCACCCCACCATCCTACCTCACCGGCTGGAGCTCCCCCCTGCATGACGTCAAAGGTCTAACGAATAAGGTTCTATCCGTCGGGCGGCACGGACAGGAATCGTCGAGCGCAGTGTTCCCGGCGGATAGAACCGGTTGGACTAAACCCCGCCGCGGGTCGCCCTATGGGGATTCTATCGCAGGGGAGGCGTGGGGGACATGAGGAACGGGGGGCGTGGCGTGGTGAGGCG
>Ga0209726_10006039_pt1 | contig 14307 bp, 13 predicted proteins | sample Subgrocontami54m_FD_187453 | JGI IMG/M metagenome (GOLD analysis project Ga0209726, IMG submission 187453) | Subsurface groundwater microbial communities from S. Glens Falls, New York, USA - GMW46 contaminated, 5.4 m (SPAdes) (version 3) | ecosystem: Environmental > Aquatic > Deep subsurface >... | reverse complement strand
CCGGCTTCGCCTTCGCCCGAAAGCCGGATACGGTCGCCTTCGTCAACCCCGGCGGGTATTTTGACCGAGAGCGTCTTGTGCTGCTTGATGCGGCCGGCGCCGTGGCAGGACGGGCATGGCGATTGCACGACTTTGCCGCTGCCGTGGCATTTCGGACAGGTCTGCTGGATCGAGAAGAAACCCTGCTGCATGCGCACCTGGCCGTGCCCGCCGCAGGTCGGGCAGGATGTCGGCTGCGTGCCGGGCTTGGCGCCGCTGCCGTGGCAGGTTGCGCAACTCTCCATTGCCGGGATGCGGATCTTGGTTTCGGTGCCGTGCGCCGCTTCCTCAAGCGGGATTTCGAGGTTGTAGCGCAGGTCGGCGCCGCGATAGACGTGGGAGCGCTGCCGGCTGCCGCCGAAGATGTCACCAAAGATATCGCCGAAGGCATCGCCGAAATTTCCGAAGCCGGCGCCCGCGCCGGCGGCTGCCGATGGATCGACGCCGGCGTGCCCGTACTGATCGTAGGCCGCGCGTTTGCCGGCATCCGACAGGATTTCGTAGGCCTGTTTTGCTTCCTTGAAGTGCTCCTCGGATTTGGGGTTATCCGGATTGCGGTCCGGATGGAATTTCATCGCGAGCTTGCGATACGCCTTCTTGATGTCATCATCCGACGCATCGCGGTTGACGCCGAGCACTTCGTAGTAGTCTTTATTCGCCATGGCGTTATTTCACCGCAAAGACGCGAAGGCGCAAAGCAAAATGACGCAAAGAGAGCGTTTCATACCTCGCGCTCCCTTTGCGTCTTTGCGCCTTTGCGGTTGCCGTAATTATTTCTTGTCCTTGACCTCTTCGAATTCCGCATCGACCACGTTGCCATCCTCTTTCTTGGCGCCGGCATTTGCATCCGCCCCGGCGCCGGCCCCCGCCGCCTGCTGCTTCGCCTGTTCCTGCGCGTACATCTGCTCGGCAAGCTTGTGCGCCGCGGTGGCGAGCGATTGCGACTTGGCGTCGATCTGCTCTTTATTGTCGCTCTTCAATGCTTCCTCGGCTTCCTTCAGCGCCGCTTCGATTTTCTGCTTTTCTTCCGCGGCGAGCTTGTCGCCATATTCCGTGAGCGACTTTTTCACCGAATGCACCAGCGCATCGCACTGATTGCGCGCGGTGACGAGTTCCACCGCCTTTTTGTCGTCCTCGGCGTGCGCCTCTGCGTCCTGCACCATGCGCTTGATCTCTTCCTCGCTCAGGCCCGAACTTGCCTGAATCTTGATCTTGTTTTCCTTGCCGGTCGCCTTGTCCTTGGCCGATACGTGCAAAATGCCGTTGGCATCGATGTCGAACGTAACTTCGATCTGCGGCATGCCGCGCGGCGCGGGCGGGATGTCGGTCAGGTTGAACTGGCCGAGGCTCTTGTTGCCGGAGGCAACGTCGCGCTCGCCCTGCAGCACGTGGATCGTCACCGCGGACTGGTTGTCTTCGGCGGTCGAGAACACCTGCGATGCCTTGGTCGGGATCGTGGTGTTTTTCTGGATCAGCTTGGTCATCACGCGGCCCAGCGTTTCGATGCCGAGCGAGAGCGGCGTCACGTCGAGCAGCAGCACGTCCTTGACATCGCCTTTGAGCACCCCGCCCTGGATGGCGGCGCCGACCGCTACCGCTTCATCGGGGTTGACGTCTTTGCGCGGCTCCTTGCCGAAGAACTCCTTGACCTTGTCCTGTACTTTCGGCATGCGCGTCTGGCCGCCGACCAGGATGACGTCGGAAATGTCGCTCAACTTGACGCCGGCGTCCTTGACCGCGATTTCGCACGGCCTGATCGTTTGTTCAATCAGTTCCTCGACCAGACTTTCGAACTTGGCACGGGTGATCTTGATCGCAAGGTGCTTGGGTCCCGATGCGTCGGCTGTGATATAGGGCAGGTTGACCTCGGTTTGCTGGCTCGATGAAAGCTCGATTTTGGCTTTTTCCGCGGCGTCCTTCAGACGCTGCAGCGCGAGCATGTCCTTCCTCAGGTCAATGCCGCTTTCCTTCTTGTACTCATCGCACAGGTAGTCCATCAGGCGCTGGTCGAAGTCCTCGCCCCCGAGGAAAGTGTCGCCGTTGGTGGACAGCACCTCGAACTGGTGCTCGCCTTCGACCGCCGCGATTTCGATGATCGAAATGTCGAAGGTGCCGCCGCCCAGGTCATAGACCGCGATCTTGCGGTCGCCTTCCTTCTTGTCCATGCCGAAGGCAAGCGCCGCTGCCGTCGGCTCGTTGATGATGCGCTTTACGTCCAGCCCCGCGATGCGGCCGGCGTCCTTGGTCGCCTGGCGCTGCGAATCATTGAAGTACGCGGGCACCGTGATCACCGCTTCGGTGACCGGTTCGCCGAGATAGTCCTCGGCAGTCTTCTTCATCTTCATCAATACCTGTGCCGAGATCTCGGGTGGTGCGATTTTTTTGCCACGCACCTCGACCCAGGCATCGTTGTTGTCGGCCTTGATGATCTTGTACGGCATCAGGTCGAGGTCCTTCTGGACTTCTTTTTCCTCGAAGCGGCGGCCGATCAGGCGTTTCACGGCGTAGAGCGTGTTCTTCGCGTTGGTGACGGCCTGGCGTTTGGCCGAGGCGCCGACCAAAATCTCGCCATCGTCCGCGTAGGCGATGATCGAGGGCGTGGTGCGCGCGCCTTCCGCGTTTTCGATCACCTTCGGCTGGCCGTTTTCCATGATGGCCACGCACGAGTTGGTGGTTCCCAGGTCAATCCCGATAATCTTTGCCATAGTCAACCTCTTTCATGTTTTCCTCCCCCGCCTGCGGCGGGAGGGTCAGGGCAGGGGCTTCACTCCTAAACCCCTTAGCTACATTGAATGTGGGGGTGGTTCTCCGTCTTTCAACTGGTTTTGCCCGGGGCTCCTGAATGAGGCGATAAGTGCGTGCGTGTCATTGTGGCGCGGGGCCCCCGGCGACGATCACCATCGCCGGGCGGATTACGCGGTCGTTGAGCAGGTAGCCCTTTTGCAGCACCTGTACCACTGTATTGGGTTCGGCGTCTGATTCGGTGGTACTGATCGCCTGGTGGCGGTGCGGGTCGAATTTTTGTCCCTGCGGATCGATTTCGGTCAGGTTGAATTTTTCGAACACCGAATTGAGCTGCTTCAGCGTCAGCCCGACCCCGCTCCTGTAGTTTTCGATGGTCACGTTGTCGGCGGCGAGCGCTGCTTCGAGGCTGTCCTTGACCGCGAGCAGTGCCGAAGCAAATCCCTCGATGGCGTATTTATGGGCGCCGGCAACGTCGGCCTGCGCGCGCTTACGGATATTGTCGGCCTCGGCCTTGGCGCGCAGCCACGCGTCGTGGTGCTCCTGTGCCAGGCGTTCGGCCTGTTTCAGCAGTTCCCCGGGGTCCGGCGTTGCCGCGGCAGCACCGGCATCCGGCGCGGTCGCCTCCGGTTGGGATTCCTGCTGCAGCGGGCCGGCCGGAACGGGTTCGTGTTGCGTATCCTGCATGTATCGATTCCCTCCACTTGACCCTAGCCAAATTGGGGCTTGAGCCGCGATTTCAAGGGCCTGCGAAGCACTTGATCGAAAACGGAATTAGCCGGGCGAGGGCGGACGGCGCGGGTCCGGAGGCGGGGGTCGATCAGATTTTCGCCCCTGCCGCCAGCGCCCGTTCGCGTGAACGTTCGAGCACTTCCGGCGGGGGTTCGCCGCCGACCCAGCCGGGCAGGTTGCGGGCGACGATGTCGGCGAGCGCGTGGATCCAGTCGTCGCGTTCGTTCAGGCACGGGATGTAGTGATAATCCCCGCCGCCGGCGTTGAGAAAAATCGCCTTGCCCTCGAGCGCGATTTCCTCCAGCGTCTCGAGGCAGTCGCTGACGAACCCCGGGCAGACCACGTCGACGCGGCCGGACTTGCGTTTGCCGAGTTCCCGCAGCACGTCGGCGGTATAGGGTTTCAGCCATTCGGCGCGACCGAAGCGTGATTGAAATGTGATCTGGTATTTCCCGGGCGCGAGCTTGAGGGCCTCGGCCAGCAGGCGTGCGGTCTTGTGGCACTCGCAGTGGTAAGGGTCGCCCCGGTCGAGCGTATAGCGCGGAAGGCCGTGAAAACTCATGATCAGCTGGTCGGTGCGGCCATTGTGCAGCCAATAATCGTTGATGCTCCGCGCCAGCGCGGCGATATAGCCTGGGTCATCGTGAAAATGCCTGACACTGCGCAGCGCCGGCTGGTTGCGCATGGCGGCGAATGTCGCGCCAACCGCGTCCATGGCGGTGGCGGTGGTGCTTGCCGCGTATTGCGGGTATAGCGGCAGCACCAGGATGCGCTCGCAGCCTTGTTGCCTGAGGCCGGCCAGCGTGGCGGCAATCGACGGTGCGCCGTAGCGCATCGCATAGTCGATCACGAGCGGCGCCTTGATGCGCTCGCCGAGAAACCCGCGCAACAGCTTCGCCTGGCGCGCGGTGTGCACCATCAGCGGCGAACCCTCGCTGCTCCAGACCTGCGCATATCGTTGCGCGGAAAGCCTGGGGCGTGTCGGCAGGATAAACAGCCTGAGTATGAGCCACCATAGCGGCCGCCAGATTTCGACCACGCGCGGATCCGACAGGAATTCACGCAGGTAGCGGCGTACTGCCGGCGCGGTCGGCGCTTCGGGCGTGCCGAGATTGATCAGCAGGATGCCGGTGCGTGGCGGAGTGCCATGCGAGAAGGGGGGCTCGGGAGCGTAATGCACGTTGATAGTTGATAGTTGATAGTTGATAGTTGAGAGCAGTTTCGAGTGAGATTGGCGCGTGTGCGCCACTCTAAACTCTCAACCCTCAACTATCAACTCAACCGTGCGACAGCGCGCTTGAGAGCAGCTTGGCGGTGATGTCCACGATCGGGATCACGCGCTCGTAGGCCATGCGCGTCGGGCCGATCACGCCCAGCATGCCGACCACCTTGCCGTCGACCTCGTACGGCGAAGTCACGATGCTGCACTCGTCGAGCGGCACCAGACCGGATTCGCCGCCGATGAATATCTGTACGCCGTGCGCCCGGCTCGAAATGTCGAGCAACTGCAGCAGGCTGGTTTTCTGCTCGAAAAGTTCGAACAGATTGCGCAGCCGCGCCATGTCGGCCGAGAGATCCTGTACTTGCAGCAGGTTGCGCTCGCCCGAGATTACGACTTCGTCAGAGGTGTCCTGCAGCGCTTCGCTGCCGGCATCGAGCGCCGCGGTCATCAGCTGCGACATGTTTTCGCGCAATTGCTTGAGTTCGTTGTGGATGCGGCGGCGGATTTCCTCGAACGAACAGCCGGCGTAGTTCTGATTAAGCATGTTCGCGGCTTCGACGAGCTCGACCGGCGTGTAGCTGCGCTCGGTAACTATGATGCGATTCTGCACGTCTCCCTCGGGCGAGACGATGATCAGCAAAAGACGTTTTTCCGACAACGAGAGGAACTCGATGTGGCGGAACATCGCGGCGCGGCGCGGTGTCATCACGATGCCGGCGAAGCGCGTCAGATCCGACAGCAGATGGGACGCCGACGATACCAGGCGCTGGCGGTTTTCCGTGTGTAGCTGGCCCTCGAGTTGGTGGATTTCGACATGGTTCAGCGGTTTGATCGTGAGCAGCATGTCGACAAAGAAACGGTAGCCGCGCGCCGTCGGAATGCGGCCGGCCGAGGTGTGCGGACTCGCGATGAATCCCATCTCCTCGAGGTCCGCCATCACGTTGCGTATGCTCGCTGGGCTCAGCGAGAGCCCGGAAACCCGCGACAGCGCGCGCGATCCGACGGGCTGCCCGTCGCAGATGTAGCGCTCGACCAGCACCTTCAGCAGTGTCTGCGCACGCTCGTTGAGAACGGGGATGTCGTTGGACATGGAATTATTCTACACACATCGCAGTGGTCACGGTAAACCGCATCAAATGGCGGCCGTTATACGGTCATCCGTTGCTCACCGTTTACGGAAAATTATGGTTTAATGCGGGCATGAATCCGTCATTCAAGACCGTCGGCCTGATCGGCAAATACAAGAGCCCGGAAATCGCCGGGCCGCTGCTCAAGCTCGCCGAATTTCTTGTCCAGCGCGGGGTCAAGGTGCTGGTCGATCGCCTTACCGCATCGCACATCGTCGATAACAAGTATCCGGTGCTGGCGCTCGAGGATATCGGCCGCGAAGCCGATCTCGCGATCGTGCTCGGGGGCGACGGCACCATGCTCAACATCGCGCGCACTTTCGCGCCGTGCGATGTCGCGCTGGTCGGAGTCAACCAGGGACGGCTCGGCTTCCTGACCGACATTTCGATCGAGACCATGTTCGAAACCATCGGCGCGATCCTCGACGGCAAGTACGTTACAGAAGAGCGCATGCTGCTCGAAACCGAAATATTCAGCGGCGAGCGGAGCGTATATAACGTGCTCGCGTTCAACGATGCAGTCATCTCGAAGGGCATCAAGGGCAGCATGATCGAACTCGAGGTCCGGATCGACGGCCAGTTCCTCTACACGGTGCGCGCTGATGGTTTGATCATCGCCAGCCCGACCGGTTCCACTGCCTACGCGTTGTCGGCGGGAGGGCCGATCGTGCACCCGTCGCTGTCGGTGATGGCGCTGGTGCCGATCTGCCCGCATACGTTCTCGAGCCGGCCGATCGTGATCAGCAGCGACAGCGTGGTCGAGGTCATCGTCAATAGCGCGGCTGACGCGCGCGTCCACTTCGACAGTCATTCGCGTTTCGATCTGCGCGAGCAGGATCGCGCAGTGACGCGCCGCTACGCGCATACCATACGGCTGCTGCATCCGGTCGGGCACAGTTACTACAACATGCTGCGCGAAAAACTGCACTGGACGGAGTTTTATTCGTGACGGACGGCAGGAGTACCTCCTTTCCACCGGTGGTGGGGGAGAGGGCGCCTCTTCACCGCTTTTCGAGCCATGCTGCGCGCACTGAACATTCGTGATTTCGTGATCGTCGACCGGATCGATCTCGAGTTCACATCCGGCTTCACGGTGCTCAGCGGCGAGACCGGGGCCGGAAAATCCATACTGGTCGACGCTCTGGCGATGGTGCTGGGCGAACGCAGCGATGCGGGAGTCGTGCGGCAGGGCGCTGCGAAAAGCGAAATCAGCGCCGAGTTCGACACGGCCGCACTTGCATCCCTGCAGCGCTGGCTTGCCGAGAACGATCTGGCGGGTGACGACGGCGCGTGCCTGGTGCGGCGCGTGATCGACGGCGGCGGCCGCTCCCGTGCGTTCATCAACGGCCGCGGTGTGACGCTCGCGCAACTGCGCGAGGCGGGCGGGCATCTGGTCGACATTCACGGCCAGCATGAGCACCAGTCACTGCTGCGCGCAGCGACGCAGCGTGCGCTGCTCGATGCCTATGCCGGATCGGGTGAGGAGGCGGACGCGGTGGCTGCCGCGTGGCAGCGCTGGCACGAGCTGCTGAGGCAACGCACGGCGCTCGAAACCAATGCCGCGGCGTTTGCAGCCGAGCGCGAGCAGCTTGAGTGGCAGGTCCGCGAGCTCGAGGCGCTCAAGTTTGATTCCGGAGAATGGCAGGAACTGCTCGCCGAACACGCGCGCCTTGCGCATGCCCAAAGCCTGATCGAAGGCGCGCAGTATGCGATGGACGCGCTGTTCGACGGCGACAATTCAAGCCTGATGCAGCTCGCCGCGGTGTCATCGCGACTCGATCATCTGCTCGAGTACGATGCAAGGCTCCGGGAGATCATCGAGGTCATTGCCTCGGCGCAGGCGCAGGCGCAGGAAGCCGTATACATGCTGCGCGATTACCAGCAGCGCCTCGATCTTGATCCGCAGCGGTTAAAGGACGTCGAGCAACGACTCGATGCGGTGCACGCCTGCGCCCGTAAATACCGCGTTACGCCCGAAACTCTGCCGGATGCGCTGGCCCACGCGAGGGAGCGGCTTGCCGAACTTGGCGGCAGCAGCGACGTCGAAACCGTGCGCAGGCTCGAGGCCGAGGCGCATGACGCCTATCTCGCGGTGGCAAAAAAACTGGGCGTCAAGCGCCGGCAGGCCGCGAAAAAACTTGCCGGTAAAGTAAGCGAGGCGATGCAGACGCTGGCGCTGGCAGGCGGCAGCTTCGAAGTGGCCCTCAATCCGCTGGCGGAAGGCAATGCAACCGGGCTCGAGCAGATCGAGTTTCTGGTGTCGGCGCACAAGGGCCTGCCGCCGCGTCCGCTTGCCAAGGTTGCATCCGGCGGCGAGTTGTCGCGCATCAGCCTTGCGATTCAGGCGGTGACGAGCGAGATCGCGCAGGTGCCGACGCTGATTTTCGACGAGGTCGACGCCGGCATCGGCGGGCGCGTTGCCGAGATCGTCGGCCGGATGCTGAAGCAGCTCGGCACCCGGCATCAGGTAATGTGCGTGACGCATTTGCCGCAGGTTGCGGCATCGGCTGATCAACAGTGGCAGGTAACCAAGACCGAGCACGACGGCAAGGTGCTGAGCCACGTTGCGGTGCTCGATGACCGGCAGCGCATCGAGGAGATTGCGCGCATGCTGGGGGGAGTCAAAATCACCGAGACGACGCGCAAACACGCAGCCGAGATGCTGGGAGTTGGATCCTGAACCGCATTGGACGCGCAGCAGGCGATGCAGGCGCCGTGATGTCGGCAATGGCGTACACGAGGAGCGAGTGATGAGCGGGAAAGTCACGTTGGTGGTGCCGGTGGCGCCGGCGCCGTTAGCCGCAACGCTGGCGGCACAGCGCCGGATCGAAAAGCGCGCGATTTGCCTCGGGATACTCGATAACAGCAAGGGCAACGCCGATCATCTGCTTGCGGCGGTGGTCGAGGGCGTGCGCGCGGCGCTGCCGGTGGCGTCGGTGGTGTCGTTGCGCAAAAGCAGCGTCAGTCTGCCGGCGCCCGCAGAAATTCTCGACCGGCTCACCGCGGAGGCCGACTTCGTCGTCAGCGCCATGGCCGACTGAGGGTCGTGCACGTCGTGGAGTGTCCACGACATGGCTGAACTTCGAAAACGCGGCGTGCCGGGCGCCGTCATCTGCTCCGATCCTTTTCTCAATCTGGGAAAAACTCAGGCGCGAGTGTTCGGCGTGCCGGATTTGCCACTGGTGATGATTCCGCACCCGCTGGGAGGTATTACTCTTGATGAGGTGCAGCGACGCGCGGGTGTCGCAATTCCGCAAGTGCTAAACCTCCTCCGGGAGCAATTGCTATGACTGGTCTGGGGGAATTGCTCAAGGCCGGAGGGGCGAGCCTGGAAGCGGAAGACGACTTTGAGCGGATCAACGAGCTTTACTTCGAGCGCGGCTGGGGTGATGGCCTGCCGATCGTGCCGCCGACCGCGCGGCGCGTGGAACACATGCTCGCGTATTGCGACCGGCCGTGGGACGAGCCGGTGGCGAAGGTGGCGCCGCGTTACGGTGAAGCCACACCGCTAAGGCTTGCCGCCAACGCGGTGATGGCGGGTTGCCGGCCCGAATATTTTCCGCTGGTGGTGCTTGCGGTCGAGGCGATGTGCGAGGAGCGGTTCAACCTCTACGGCATTCAGGCCACGACGCATCTGTGCGCGCCGCTCGTGATCGTGAACGGGCCCGTGGCGAAAGAACTGGCGATCAATTCGGGCCACAACGCGTTCGGGCCGGGCACGCACAGCAACGCCACGATCGGGCGCGCGATCCGGCTCGCGCTCCTCAATATCGGCGGTGCGATTCCGGCGTTGGGTGACATGGCGACCTTCGGCTCACCAGCCAAGTACACCTACTGCGTGGCGGAGAACGAAGCGGCGAGTCCGTGGCAAGCGCTGCATGTCGAGCGCGGCTTTCCGGCCGGGGCGAGCACGGTGACCATGGTGGGCGCCGAATGCCCGCACAACGTGAACGACCATGAAAGCATCAGCGCGGAGGGCATCCTCACCACGATCGCCGGCACCATGGCGATTACCGGGACGAACGACGTCTATTACGCGGCCCAGCCGGTGGTCGTGATGAGCCCCGAACACGCGCAGACGGTTGCCGCGGGCGGTTACTCCAAATCCGACGCGAAACGGTTCCTCTGCGAGCACGCGCAACTGCCGCTCGGCAAGTTTTCAAAGGAGAACATCGAGCGCCGCTTCCGCGTCACGTTCAAGGAGAAATATGCGACGGCGGGCCCGGACGCGCTGGTGCCGATGGTGCAGCGCGCCGAAGACATCATCATCGTGGTGATCGGCGGCGCGGGCAAGCACTCGGCCTACATCCCGACGTTCGGCGCGACCAAGGCCGTCACGCGGGCGCTCAAGCGCAAGGATGGCCAGTTCGCGAAGTCGGTGGAGGAATTTCGGCGGGGTTGAAACTAACAGGCTGTTGAAAAACGTGCCGTACCCAGTAATATCGTCATTCCCGCGCAGGCGGGAATCCCGAGCGTAGGTCGGGGTACGCGCAGCGTTCCCCGACATCCGCCAAGCGTCAGGTAGCCGCCGCTGCGGCAACCTGACCTACGCCTGACATATTTCCCTCACCCTCGGTCCCTCTCCCGGAGGGAGAGGGATGCAAAGCCCTTCTCCCCCCGGGAGAAGGGTGGGGATGAGGGAAAAGTGTCGTGCAGTTACGTAATTCTCAATAGCAGCCCAGACGCCAAGGCCGCCAAGAAAAATAAAATCAGAAAGAATTGGCGATTTGTAAACTGAGCAAGTATTTATGTTGCCGAGAGAGATGCTAAAAGCTAAGCGAATGTATCAGGCTCTGCGCCGTCAGATTCCCCTGGGCGTCATCCGCTCCAAGGCGGAATACGATCGGGCTGTCGCGACCCTGGACACGATCATCGACGAAATTGGTGAAGACGAGACCCATCCGCTGGCCGATCTTGCGGAAGCGCTTGGCGTATTTGTCGAGGCTTATGACAAGTCGCATTATCAAACGCCCAGTCCATCGCCGCGCGCGATGCTGCGGTTTTTGATGGAGCAACACGACCTGGGGCAGTCTGATCTGCCCGAAATCGGGAGCCAGGGCGTGGTGTCCGAAATTCTCTCCGGCAAGCGCGGCCTGAATGTTCGCCAGATCTCCCGCCTGGCGAAACGCTTTAACGTCTCGTCGAGTGTATTCGTGGAAGAATGGCTCTTCGCGTACTCGTGTGGGTGAATTTTGACGTTTTCAAAGGGTTGGCAACATGCAAGTCAAGATCTTGAGCCGTAGATATTCCTCGTCGCGCAGTCCGTATGCGCGTCGTTGGATGACGCGGATCTTGTTGTTCAGTCCTTCAACGAATCCCAACGATACCTTGTTCTCTGGCTTGCAGTAAGCGGCGATTCCATTCCAATGTCGATCGATCATCTCGGCGAACTTCTCGTACGGCTTGAGCCGCTGCCATTTGAGCGCGTCTTTCCAGTTCTCGAAGAAGCGTCGCGCCCAGCCCTCGCGCTCGTAGCTCCACAGTTGCCCGAAGGATTCCTTGAGCAGGTAAGCGGTGTTAAGCCGTTTGTTCGCTGCCAGCAACGTCTTCAACGACTGGCGGCCATCCGAGCTCAAGTTCTCCCTACGCGAAAGCAGCGTGTACTTCTGGCCCTTGATGAAGCGCCGGTTATTACCCTGGAGTCTCGCGTATTCGCTCTTTCGCACCTGGTCCAAAGCCTCCCCCAGGTGGCGCATGATGTGGAACTTATCAAACAGGATCGCCGCCTGCGGCGCGGCCTCGTTGGTCGCGTTACGAAACGGCTTCCACATATCCATCACCGCGAGCCGGATGCCCTTGGATTGTTTCTCGCCCAGCGCTTCATAGAATTGCCGCATGCTCGCCTCCGAGCGATCCTGCCCGCCGAACCAGATCGGCCTCCCACGCACCAGATCGCTCACTACGATGCGGTAGGTGTGGCCCTTGCGAATCGAGATCTCGTCGATGCCGATCACCTTCGGGGCGGGCTTGCCCGCCCGACCGAGCTGCGCCTGCATGTACTGCTTGTCCAACTCCTTGACCGTGTGCCAGTCCAGATGGAACTCGCGGGCCACGTCCCGGATGCTCGCCGCGCGGCAGCGCCGCCCCACCACAAAGCCAAAGCGCTTGGTATAGAACGGGTTGTCCGAGAGAAAGTCCAGCCGCTCGCGCTTCACTTTGCCGCAATCCCGGCACTCGATGCGCCGCACCTCGAACTCGACAAACACGCGCGCGTCCCCGCACGACAAGTCGCGCGCGTGCCGCATCCTGCGGTCGTACCAGCCCGACTGCACGCGACCACAGCCGCCGCATGCCGTTTTTTTGAGCGCCGAGTGAGGGTGACAACGAGCGCCTTCGAATCGCCGAAGACCCCGCGCACAGTGGGCAGTGGATGGAAACCTGGGAAGACGTACGCGTCCCAGAGCCGTCGTTTTCGCTTCGATAAATTAGCCATCGCAACATCATGCACGAACTCCGTGGCTATTCATATGCTTCAAAGCAAGCACTGGCGCGGCTCTCAGGCCGTTTGATGCAAGAATTTACCCACACGACTTCACGAAGACCCGGAAGAATAAAATAACTTTTCAGTATCGGCTCGGCCTTCGCGAAAATCTTACACTGACCCCATTTACCGCGCTGCGAGCATCCCGCGCGCTTTTCGCCCTTCACCCTTCACCCCCTTCACCCTTCACGGTTCTTATGCGGGCAGTTCTCCTTGGTGCAATCGGCGTAGAGATGCAGCGAATGCTCGTGGATCGTGAACCCGCGTTGCTTGGCGACTGCGATCTGGCGTTTTTCGATGGCCGCGTCGTAGAACTCTTCGACGCGCCCGCACTGCAGGCATACCAGATGATCGTGGTGGCCGCCCTGGTTGAGTTCGTAAACCGCCTTGCCGGATTCGAAATGGTGCCGCACCAGCAACCCCGCCCGCTCGAACTGCGTCAGCACGCGGTAGACCGTCGCCAGGCCGGTGTCGGTGCCGTCCTTGAGCAGTATTTTGTAGACATCTTCCGCGGACAGGTGGCGCAAGTCGCTTTTCTCGAACAGCTCGAGGATGCGCAGTCGCGGCAGCGTGGCTTTAAGGCCTATGGTCTTGAGATCGCTGGTAGAACTCACACGGGCGCCTGACGTCTTATAACCTACGCTATCATACCCAGTTTGGGCGGTCGTCGCGCGCAATGCCGGCCGCCCGGTTGACCGAGGATAGAGCGAATGCGGATATTTCCTACCTTGCTGCTGGTGCTGGCGTTCGCGGGCTGTAAACAAGTGCCCGATCTGCCGGCTGTGCTTTCCCCTCACAAGATCGACATTCAGCAGGGCAATTTCGTAACGCAGGAAATGGTGGCCAAGCTGAAGGCCGGCATGACGCGCGCGCAAGTGCGTTTTGCACTGGGCTCGCCGCTGATCGTCGACCCCTTCCGCACCGACCGCTGGGACTATGTTTACCTGTATCAGAAACAGGGCCGTGAAACCGAGCGCCGCCATATTACGGCGATCTTCGACGAAGACAAACTGGTGCGTATCGACGGCGACGTGGTGCCGACAGATACCAGGAAGGCGATCGAAAAGCCGGCCGATGCGGCCAAGACCACGACCGCGCAAACCGCAGCGGAAAAAGAAAAACCCCGGGAAGAGAAAGGATTTTTTGGCAGAATGCTGGAGAAGATCGGCTTTTGATCTTTGGCACGGGTGAAGTTGCCGCAGCAAATACCTGAAACGGATTCCGGTTAGCGAAACGCAAATGACGACATTGAATATTGCAGTTGCGGGAAGTTCGGGACGCATGGGGCGCGCGCTGCTCGAAGCAGTGTTGGGCGGCGCAGATACGCGCCTGGGCGCGGCACTCGAGCAGGAGGGAAACGCCCGAATCGGCCAGGACGCAGGAGAACTGGTAAGCGCGCCGTGCGGCGTTGCGATCAGTGCCGGGATCGAAACCAGCATACGCGGCTGTCATGTGCTGATCGATTTCACACGCCCGGAAGGCACGCTCGCCCACCTTGCCGCATGCCGCAAACTCGGCGTGAAAATGGTGATCGGCACCACCGGTTTCAGCGATACGCAGAAGCAGGCGATTGCCGAAGCCGCGCGCGATATCGCCATCGTGATGTCGCCCAACATGAGCGTCGGTACCAACGTGGTGTTCAAGCTCGCGGACGAGGCTGCGCGCGTGCTCGACGAAGGCTACGACATCGAGATTATCGAGGCGCATCACCGCCACAAAGTCGATGCGCCCTCCGGCACGGCGCTGCATCTCGGTGGCATCATCGCGAAAGCGCTTGGCAGGGATCTCGCCGCGTGTGCGGTTTACAGCCGCGAGGGGGCAACCGGCGAGCGCAAAGCATCGACCATCGGCTTCGCATCCATACGTGGCGGCGATATCGTGGGTGACCACACCGTGCTGTTTGCCGGCGGCGGCGAGCGCGTTGAAATCACCGTCAAGGCCGGCAGCCGCGCGGCCTACGCGCA
>Ga0209726_10006029_pt1 | contig 14328 bp, 24 predicted proteins | sample Subgrocontami54m_FD_187453 | JGI IMG/M metagenome (GOLD analysis project Ga0209726, IMG submission 187453) | Subsurface groundwater microbial communities from S. Glens Falls, New York, USA - GMW46 contaminated, 5.4 m (SPAdes) (version 3) | ecosystem: Environmental > Aquatic > Deep subsurface >... | reverse complement strand
TGGCGTCTTTCAGGATTGCAAGCACGAGCTTCTTTTCTGCCGGGTCTATCAAGACCTTGCCGTCTTTTTTATAGTATGGCGTGGGGATGCTTCCGGCGATCCATTTGCCTTGCCTCATTTTCTCCTTCATGCCGCGCCGTGTTCGGGCAAGGATTTTTCTCTTTTCATGTTTTGCAAGGATGCCAAAAAGGTCGGACAGAAAGTCATGCTCCTCATCATGGAAGTCAAAGACCTGGGACGGCGTGATCACAGCGATGTGGTTATCCCTGAATATCTTTTTAATCAGCGCAAGCTGAGTCAGGTCTGTTGCGCGGGTGAGGCGGTCAAAGTCTATGACTGCGACTGCAGAGAATTTGCCGGCCGAGGCATCGTCAAGCAGCCGGCAGAATGCAGGCCGCCCATCTATTGATTCGCCTGATATGCCGTCATCAACATATTCTTTGTAGATTGTGAGGCCGTGCTTTTTGACTAAATCAGGAAGGAGAGATATTTGAGATGCGATTGTATGCCGCTCCCGCTGTTTATCGGTTGACACGCGGCAGTAAATGGCGCAGGTTTTGAGGGTCATTGTTTATGGGGGTAGCAGACCTCGTAGTCTCCGACCTTCAGGTCGGATGTATGACGGCCCAAAAGCGGACATAAATGTCCGCAACTACTGTAAGCCTGAACCAGTAACAAGCCTACTTGATGCGTCTATATTTAACAGTGCTATCCTGAACTTCAATAATTTCAAAAGAATAATCTTTGAAGTTAACTATTTTACTTTCAGAAAGTTTATAGTCAAAACTCTTATTAAAGCCAGCCTTTACCATCCACACATAGTTAGGGGGGCCGAAAAAATATTCATTATAGAATAAAGATAATCTGTCATTTGAGGCCGCACCAACCGTAAGGTCAAATTTAAAATTATAGGGAACCTCGTGACTAAAGAAAATATCACCGATGCCAGCTCTGGCTTCATTATTCGGCTGGATGCTTTGAATTGCGGCGCATCCGATAAGTATAAACATAATCAAAAGTAATGTTATCTTTTTCATAACCCCTCCCTTGGCGGGTTCAGGTTTACAACCTGAACCTTATAGGCGCAAGAAATATTCAGGAGCAGGTTACAAACCTGCTCCCGCAGTAGACGAAAAATTATTAAAGATTGGTTCATACTGTTGAAAATTCCCTGCCGCAATATCTGCAAACATTAGCTAATGCGGGTTCAGGTTTGCAACCTGAACCCTATTCGGCTTGAAATTCAAAAGTATAATTGATTACTTTGTCGCCTATTTGAAGAGGCATAAAAATACCAAATTGAGGCTTTGACAATTTCCTTGGCGATGGCAAGATTGACGATTCCCATCTTGATAAAGAACCGGCGCCAATAAATTTGAGCGAATTACAAGGTGTTATTACATCTGCAAGTTTTCCTTTTGGAGGTATTGTGAGTGATGCTTGCACGTTAGAACATTCACTATATTTTATTCCTTGATGCATTATTGGCCCGCTGTTACCTATATAATCTTTAAATGATATCTTGTTCCAATTTATTACGATAACTTCATCGGTCTTATTTATAAGAGTAAAAACGATACTCCTATATTGCCAATATTGAGTAAATCCATCATTTTCAACACCTGCAAACATAGAATCTTTAAGAATCATAAAAATAATATCAAGCCGATCATCAGCATATCTTATCGTATCATCTTTAACAGATTGATTATCTACAGGATTTGTCATTGTGAATTTGTTATAGCCTACAGGATTTGTCATTGTGAATTTGTTATAGCCTAATGGTAGAGAGCAACCTGATAATACAAGCGCGGTCAGATAGATAATCAATAATCTTTTCATGGCTTTACCTCTATGTTATTTTAATTCATTCTTTTCTTTTGCCGAATTTTTTGGAATTAGCTGCATATTAGAAGTCTTATCTTTACCGCCCTTTGCAAGTGGGACTGTGTGGTCAACCTGATATCCCTTTGGTGTATGGGTTAATCCCTGGGATTTAAGAAATTTCTCCCTCTCATTGCTATTTCTTTTAATCTTGCCGGATTTATCCCTTGCACAAGAAGAGCAATAAGTTTTGGAGTGAGAACTGCTGCTGCTATGATTGCTACGAGAATGCCCACCTCCACGAGCGAATACATCCACAGAGAAAAGTAGATTGATGAGAAGGATGCAAATTATCAGATATTGGTTCATATTATTTTTTAATTACATATTCGTAGCTGCATTTAGGACAAATGACCTTCCTTGCAGTAAGCCTCCAGATTGAATAAATAAGACCAGGGATTAAAAGACAGAGCCATAATATAATTTCTATTACAATTGAGCCAGGGGTATTTGTTTTACCTTCTCCTTGATATTTACAATTTGGACATTCAATTATTTTTTTCATATTCTCCTTATAACAGCCTCATCTGACACCGGCAATCCCTTAATCCCGTCTTGCATCTCAGGCAGATCACCCGGCCTTTGTTTTTTTAACGGGCTCTTTTACCTTGTCTGGATTGTCCAGAAATGCGTCTATGTTCTGCTTGATTGCCACTGTAGTTTTATCTTGCTTGGTCCTTAAAATCTTTATGAGTTTATCTATATATTCCCGCTCTTCTTTATTATAGCCATATTCGGCAAGCGGCTCATGGACTGCGAAAGAAGGCTGTTCTTTCTTGCAAAACATCTCACCTTCGCCGATAAGCAGCCAATTCAGGTTGATGTTGAGTTTGTCATGGAACTTTAAAAGATGTTCACCGCCTGGGATATTATTCTGATTAACCCAAGCATCTATATTTGAAGGATATAACTCCAACATCTTTGCAAACCTGCTTTTTGTATCATCTGCAAGAAGTTTAATGAGTATTAAAACCCTATCTTTTACAGTTTCAGTTGTCAATAGGAATTACCCCCTTAAATTAAATTTACAATACTTTGTATTTTTCTCTTGACAACATTTCAAAATTCTGTTATTTACTCTCCATCATGCGGCAAAAAGAAAAAACAAACACACAAATCACAACCGAAATCCTAAAACTTTTAGCAGGCAAGGGTCTTACCGTGAAAGAGGCGATAGATATTCTCTATACAATAAGAACCGATATTGAAATATCGGTGCATATCCCGGCTGAGGTTGATAAACGGATGCAATCACCCCTTGCCGACTTTATACGCGAGGAGCGGATCTAATATATTGCATTTCATCTTTTAACTTTTTGATTTCATCGCTGGCTTCTTCCAGCGCTTTACAAAGATAGTTAATGGCTTCTTGAGCCGCTTCATCGTGGATATTTTTGGCGGCTCGTTTTGCATAAGTAATTTGAAAAGACATAATCGGCTCCTTTTTAAGATAGTTTTTTAAAAATATTTACTCTTACATCATGCGACAAAAACTCTCATACATAGAATATCTTGAACGTCGAATATATAACGCTCAATGTTTGCTCAACGATACTGAAATCCTAAAAGAAAGAAAGCCGCTTATACAGGAGCGTCTGGATACTTTAGAAAATGCCCTGCGAATTTATAAGGAGACTCACACAAATGAAACTTAAAAATATTTTAATTGGTATTTGGATTGTCATTGTTGGCACTCTCGGTTTTTGGGCCGTTGTTCTTTATGTCGCATATCATTTCCTTAGTAAATGGTGGTGAATATGGTTTCTCCTTTGGAGGTATTGAAAATGTTTTTACGGCTTGGCATGGGAAACTTGAGGCTATCAATGCCTATCCTTCCTCACCGCATGATGAAGATTTCCCATGCCCAAGAAACACAAAGCCCCTTGGTCTTTCTTCGCGGGAAGTCTTGGGGCTTTCGTTGTTTTTATAGCATTTTTAAATTTTAGCGTCAAGTAATTCATATAAGGATTTTGCAGCAAGTTGTAGTGATTTAAAAGGCAATAAACAGGGAGGAATTACCATATATGAGCAATAGCAAGCACGATGGTTTTCGGTCTCTCTTGTATTACAAATTTATCCACTCCAAAACCCACAAGGTTGACGATATTGCCCGGAAGATGGGGATGTCGGTTTCAACTTTATACAATTACATAGAAGGTATAAATAACTTCCCGCCTGACCTCATGGCGCCGCTTTACAATGCTACACAAGATATAGACTTCCTGAATTTCATTCTCAATGACACAGACCAGATGACGGTTGACCGCAAGGCTGCGCAGGTGAAAGGCGGACTGATTGAGGAGACGCTTGATGTTGCGGCTTCCACGGGCAGGTTGGTTGCTGAGATACAAAAGGGCATGGCTGACATGCTGCTCTCCATCAATGAGAAAAGGAATATTGAGAAACGAATAAACAGCGCTGTAAAGGAACTTGAGGATTTGAGGAAGGTTTTGAAGGGGTAGTATTCTTAAGCGGGTTCAATTTTGCAAATTGAACCAGCTATTTGGTAATTACGAATCAGAAGGTTCAGGTTACAAACCTGAACCCACAAGAGTAATGAATTTAAAGGCTCTGAATAGGGTCATGCCCGAAAGCCTGTATCCGGCAGGTTTTCAGAGCCTCACTTACCGGACCATTACGGAGGTCTAAAATGGATATAGCAACCAAGGAAATCAAGCGGTCGGCATTCAACTACCGCACCATAACGGATGCGGCAAGGCTTGCGGAGCTTACGGCCTCAATCAAGTCTAAGGGCGTTTTACAGCCCATTCTTGTCCGGCCACTTAACGGCAAGAAGGGTAAAAGTAAATATGAAATTGTGGCAGGGCATAGGCGTTTTCAATCGGCGATAGCTGCCGGGTTAAAAGAGATTCCGTGCGTTGTGAGAGAACTCACAGATGAGGAATCGCTGGAGGTGCAGGTCATAGAGAACAGCCAGCGCGAAGACCCGAACCCGATGGATGAGGCCGCAGGATTTAAACGGCTGCTGGATATGGGTAAGCACACACCGGACACGCTCGCCGAGAAGCTGGCGCGGTCGGTTGATTATGTGCTTGGACGACTGAAACTTAACGACCTTGATAAGGCGGTGCAGGCAAAGGTCGCATCTGGAGAGCTCGGCCTCGGCCATGCAATCCTCTTTACCCGGCTCAGGCAGGCCACTGACCAAAAGGAACTCTTAAAGGAAGTTCTTGACGAGGATATGTCAGCGGGCCAGACAAAACAGGCAATCAGTGGATATCTTTACAGGTTATCTGACGCTGTTTTTGACATGGCAAAATGTAAGCTCTGCCCATCGCGGAGCTGCAACCAGGCGACACTATTCCCAGAACTAAAAAAGACCGATGAATGCGCGGACAGGTCATGTTTTGGGCTCAAGACTAAAGAGCATTGGACAGAATGGCTGAAAGAGAAAAAGGCTGCCGGTTTTAAAACCTATACAGATGAGAAAACTGTCGATAAGTTGATATTTAATGTAAAAGTTTCTACGGCCATATCCACAATAAAAAAAGCCGCAAGCTATAGCTGGCCATACCCGCCCAAATACATGACCGAATGTTCCGCATGCAAAGATAGCCACGCATACTACGTGGTTGAAACACGACATTACGACGGAACCAAGAAGTTTAATGCCGGTGAAATATGTTTAAACAAAGAATGCCTCAATGCGCAGCTTCGGGTTGGCAAAAAAGAAAAGGCGGAAAGCGTGGAATCTCTCTCAAGCCGAAATACGCGAGATGAGAGGATGGCTAATATGCGCCAGAACGAAGCAATGAAGTGCAGGGACAGGTTTTTGCATCGGGAAATGGCAGCCCGCGTCCCATCATCGGAAGAGGCGCAAAAGAGGCTCATAATATGGCGGTTTTTTGACAGATCGGAAGACGAACTACCCAACCCGCTATCAACCGCATTTCCAGCCGAGCGCCTTGATGAGGAGATAAAAACTGTATCAATCAACCTGATGGATAACATTGATGGTGATGAGCTGCTCAATCTGGCGCCGATAGTCGGCCTTGACGCACAGGCAGAATTCATGCTTGACCGCGAATACCTTGAGAGCTTCCACCTCAAGGCCGACATTCTGAAGTTAGCCGGGGAGCTCGGCATTGAGGCGGACGCCAAGCTCGCTAAAGAGAAGCTCATAGAGGCGATCCTTGCGCAAGACCTCAAAGGAAAGGCGCCGGCAGAGATTGCCGGGATGCTCAAGAGCGAGGAAGATGCAAATTGAACTAATGCGGGTTCAGGTTTTAAACCTGAACCCGCATAGAGGGGGTAGATTCTATGACAAAAACAGTTTTAATCCCAAATGAAGAAGATTTTAGCGAAATGACAGAAGGAGCGGATGAATTGCGGGTTCAGGTTTCAAACCTGAACCCGCGGTCGAAAGCGGTTGAGATTGCATGGCAGGAGGTTATAGCGGCGCAAAAACTGTTTGATAAAGCAAAGGAAAAATATATACGGTTGGTTAGCCAAACGAGGGATGTATGAAAATCAAAACTAAAAAATTACCATTTCTGCTAATCTCCGACGCCGAAAAAGATGAGTTGGTGGAAATATATCTGCGGGCCGCTCGGTTGAAGCTGGCCCGGGAAGCAGAGAAAAAAGGAGGCCAAAATGATCAGATGCAAATTCACATGTCAAGGTATCACCCGGTCTATGGCGGGAAAGCGCAACGAGGAAACGGGAAACTATGAACAGGTTCCGCTTGATACGGCGAATCTGTATGTGGTAACTGGCGGCAGCGCCGAGAATAAGAAGTTTTTTGCCTCTACGCCAAACGGTGAACTGAAGGTTGGGTTGCACAATCCGAACGTCTTTGAAGTCGGCAAGGAATACTACGTCGATATTTCACTGGCAGAATAGCGCATTAGTAGATGCAGGGTCAGATAGAGTTTGTGTTTTTAAAGGAAGAAGAACAAGGAGGATAATATGAGCAAGTGTAATTATTCCGGTTGTGGACATGAAGGCAAAATAGACGGCTTATGCTTATGCGCTAAACACTTTACGCTAATGGAAAAAGCGTCAGGAAAAATTGCTTCAGAGGAGCTGGAAACGGAAAAGCAAAAACCCGCAGCGGATGTATTGATGCCTTCTTACGACGAAGCGGTTGAGATTACATGGCAGGAGGTTATAGCGGCGCAAAAACTGTTTGATAAAACAAAGGAAAAATATATACGGTTGATTCTCCAAACGAGGGATGTATGAAAATCAAAACTAAAAAATTACCATTTCTGCTAATCTCCGACGCCGAAAAAGATGAGTTGGTGGAAATATTCCTGCGGGCAGCGCGGTTGAAGCTGGCCCGGGAAAGCAGAGGCCTTAAATGTGCCTGAGCAAAAAGGGAAAACTGTGTCTGGATCTGATACTCCGCCTGTCGCACGACAAGCTAACCCTTGCCGAATATAAGGACGAGGTAAGACGGCTGACGGACAGGCAGATGGAGTTTGTGTTTTTAAAAGGCCGGCAAGCGGGTTCAATTTTGCAAATTGAACCCAAATAGTTGGTAATTACGAATCAGAAGGTTCAGGTTGCAAAACTGAACCCGCCTTAGACAGGCGTCGAAGGTGGGGGCGTTATTCAAACAAGGAGAAATATATGAGCGAGTGTAATTGGTCCGGTTGCGGGCATGAGGGCAAGATAGATGGTTTATGTGCAAAACACCATGAGATGAGAGGTGAATCTTTGAGGAAGCTTGCTCAGGCAGACGAGCCGTCATGTTCAAAGTGCGGTAAGAAGAAGTCTGAAGTTAAGGTATTTATCAAAAAGAAAGGGATGTGTAAAGATTGCGCATATCCATATAAAAACAGAAAGACTACAAAGAAGCAAAAACCAGCAATGGTTCAAACTATTAAGAACACCCCTCTTGAAGAAATCAAAAAAGAATTAAAAAAGACTTTAGGAAAACAGCAGGCAAAGGCGGACTTAATCAATCATCCGCCGCATTACACCAAGGGCAAGATTGAGGTTATAGACTTTATCCTGGACCAGGAGATGGGATGCCTGGACGGAAATATAATCAGATATATTGCAAGATACCGGCACAAAGGCAGCGCCGTTGACGACCTTAAAAAAGCAAGATGGTACCTGGAAAAGTTGATTGCCCAAATAGAGGGGAGTGTGTGATGAGAGGAACTGTGGCAAAAAGATTAAGGGCAGAGACAAGAAAGATTGCTAAGCCTTCTGACATGAAAATAGTAAAAGTGAGAAAACAAGGAATCATGAGAGGTAAACTATTCTCAACATACAGCCTCATTTATAAAATAGAAGGTTACCGCAGAATATATCAGGATGCTAAAAAGAGGTATCTCCAAGGCTGAGCTATGGGAACAAAGGGGCAAAGGCAGCAACAAAAAGTTTACGCTTACAGGCAGTGTAATTACAAGCCTTGCGCAAAGGTATTTATACCCAAAAGGGTTGATATGGTTTTCTGTTCAGCGGAATGCAAAAAGGCGCATTATCAGGAAGCTTATAAAATAGGGCTGAAATGTCAGGCAGGTAAATGCCGTTTTTATCCAAAGGAGGCAACATGAATAAAATCATCATGGTTTTTCTGGTCTTTTTGTTTGGAATTATGGCCGGCTACGGCTGGCAAAATTACCACCACAAGCTGTTGGTTGGGGATTTGCGGGAGGAAATCAGTGACAATAGACAAAGGATCAATGAAATGAGAGCCAGCGTTATATCACTGCAAGAGGATATTAAAACAGAACAGATTGTGCAGAAGATAATCATCTGCGAAAGCAGTGGCAAATATAATGCGCGAGGGGACGGCGGTAAGAGTTATGGCCCTGCACAATTTAAAAATGCGACTTTTAAGTGGATGAAGGTTTTGGCCGGACGGCCAGAAATACAATGGAAGAACCCGCAGCATCAGGTATGGCTGTTAAGATGGGCAATTGGAAATGGTTATGGCGGGCATTGGACTTGTTATCAAAATGAGAACAAAAAGATATACTGGTAAGAATGGGCGCTATTTCAATTTATCTAAAATGGAGATAGCGCGACGGAAAGACCTTTTTAAAAAGGCAAAAGAAGGAAATGAGAAGGCGATATTGGAGTTAAAATTGCAATATAATTTAAGGGTTATGCCAGTAGAAAAAAGAATATGAAAAAAATCAACATAGATGTCTTTTATGGATATTTGATACTAATTATCGTTGGTGTGATTACTTCGGTTATTGGCATTTATATTGCCAGTAAAATAACTGAATGTCCAAAGTAGGGAATATGAAGATGACTTTATACATAGAACTGCATTCAAAGAATTGCGCCTGCGGCGGCACAGGATGGATCACAAAGATATTTAAAGCGGGCCATGAATGTGTGGAAATCAAGAACGCGTCTATAATCCGGTATGATCACTGGCTTGCGCTGGGGAAGCCCGCGACTCAAGAAACCTTGATACAAAAGGTTGCGAATAAATTGAATGGGCAGCAGGCAGATGATGGGTTTGTGGATGCCTTATGTGATGCGATTGAAAAATTATTGACGCAGACCGCACCCCTTCACAAAGTAATCAACACAAAGATAAACATATCGGAGGTAAACGATGATAACCATAAAACTTGAAGGAGGCAATGAAATGAAACCAATGCTCGCACAAACCTATGCTGGTCAAAATGTTAAAGGATGGCTTATGAGCGAAAAGCTTGATGGCGTGAGGGCAATATGGACAGGCTCAGAGATTATAAGCAGGAATGGTAATAAGTTTGCCGCGCCGGATTGGTTTATAGAGCAGCTGCCGCCAGGCATTGTTTTAGATGGAGAACTGTTCATAGGCCGGAGACGTTTCCAGCAGGCAGTAGGCATTATAAGAAAGAAAAAGCCGATAGATTCAGAGTGGCAGACAGTCCGTTACTGCGTATTTGATGCCCCAGAGGTAAAGGGCAGTTTCGCAGCTCGTATCATCTTTTGTTCTGAGATATTAACAGGGATAAAGATTGCGGAAGTGATAAAACATACAGCTTGCAAAAGTGATGCGCATCTGCAAGCTTTTTTCTCTGAACTGGTGGCGCAGGGTGCCGAAGGGGTTATGCTCCGCTGTCCCGGCTCCGTATACGAGCAGCGGCGATCAGGAAACCTTCTTAAATACAAGCCATTTGAATCCACCGAGGCAGAAGTCATCGGGCATCAACCCGGAGAAGGCAAACACAGCGGACGCCTTGGAGCATTGATTTGCAGGTGGCACGGCAAGATTATTAATCTCGGCACAGGTTTATCGGATGTCCTGCGCGAAGTTCCGCCTGCAATCGGAGCACAGGTCTCATTTGTGTTTCAGGGCATGACAGATGCCGGTGTGCCCAGATTCCCTGTATTTATAGCAGAGAGGAACTACGAATGATAAATACCTGCCTGCATCGCCCCGCACCCCTTTTAGGTAAGGAGCAGGACAAGGAATAATAATCATGCCGAGTTTTAGTATACAGATTACGGGGATTAAAGAAGCGCTGGCAAAGATTGACTCCAAGAAGGTGCAGCGGGCAGCGGTGAGTGCACTCAAGCGGGTTGCCGCATCGGGCAAGACAGAAGTAAGCTCTGCTATACGAGATGTTTATAATATTAAAAAAAGAGATTTGGATAAAAGAATAACCCTATCGGCAGTCGATAAAAATACTTTGTCTGCCACTCTCAGGATTACAGGCCGCGGCAAACTGATAAGCGAGGGTGAGGATAGAGGCACGGTCGGGATAAGTCTGGCATACTTCGGCGCAAAGCAAATTAAAGGCACCAAGCAAATGGTAACAGTGAAAGCCCACCAACGAACGCAAAGAGTGTTTGGTAAATCTGTTAAAACATTTACTGTGCCGCAATATCAACACCGCATTAAAAAAGGCGGCGGGGTGTCCGCGCAAATTTTTACAGGCGGAAGTAAAACATTCTTAAAGGGCGCATTCCTTGCAACAATGAAATCAGGGCATAAAGGCGTGATGCGGCGCAGGACTACACAGCGCATGAGCGCACATCCAAACAAAGCCGCTATCAGAGAGAGTGCCATGTCACTACCCACAATGTTCCACCACACAAACGCCCTTGAGCGATTGAAGGCAAGAGTATTTGAACAGTGGCCGAAGGAGTTCCAGCACAACCTTGAGCGAGAGCTTGCAAAGTAAAAGACTAAAACCTTTATACCACGCTAAAGATTTTCATGGGTCCTTCCACAGCCCTACGACCAGCGGGCAGCAAAGCTCGCAGGAAATATTTACGATTTAAAATTTTTCAGGGGTGGAAAATTGGAAGTTGGAAAAATGATTGACAAACCACATACTTACACAGGCGGCGCCACGGCGCAGGAAGTTAGCAACAAAGATATGCTTCAAGAAAATGCAAAGAGAGTTTTGCTTTTCAATCCTTATATGGCATGGCAGGCATTTTCTCTTGACTTCATAAATCTGGAACCTATTCGCGCATGGGTGTTGCAGCAAATACATCCTGGCGGCGCATTCTGTCCGTTCTGCAAAAATAAAATCACAGACAAAACAACCCTCAACAATTTTTATAATCTCAAACGAGGAGTATGCAAATCCTGCGGCAAATGGATTTCGGCAACAATGGGCACGGCTCTGCATCATGCAGGGCTTGATTTAAAAGAAATTTATCTCATTGCAGTTTTTACGGCGATGAATGTTGACCGCCCTGCAATAGCGGATATCCTGCAATGTCATCCCGACACGGTGAAGCTGTGGCAGGCGAAGTTTAGGGCGGTTGAGGAGACTCTTTGAATAAAAGTTTTACAGGCGATTGCCGTGAGGTCATGCGGCAATTTATATAGCGGAGGAGACTATGACAAGAAATGAGCATTTGCAATGGTGCAAGAATAGAGCATTGGAATATGTGGATGCTGGTGATTTGCAACAGGCGTTTGCCTCAATGGGTTCAGACCTAAATAAACATCCCGAAACAGCAGGACACAGTGGCATTAAACTTGGAATGGGGTTAATGATGATTGGTGATTTGAATACACCCGATAAAATGAGAAGGTTCATAGAAGGTTTTAATTAGTCGTGGGCGAGGTATGCGAGAGTTTAGGGCGGCAGTGGATAGGTATTGACCTTAATCCGCAATACGAGAAGTTGCAAAAACAGAGAACCGCGCAGATGGGGTTAAGGGCTAATGCCTAACATAAAATCCAAAATTCAAGACCGCATCGCTTCAGAGGTGGAAACTCTGAAAGATAAATCAAAACCAGCAGAGGATGACAAAGAAGATATCACCCCCGAATTCATCGCGCAATGCCTCTATGCAAACTATCTGGGCGATGGCAGGTTATATGCCGCGCTCCACAAAAACAAATTCGTCTTTGTTACAAGTTGGATGCAGTGGCTGGAGTGGAACGGACACAATTGGCGCATCGACAAATTAGATAAGGCGCATATCGCCATAGAGTCAGTGGCTCTTACATCCCAAACCCAGGGGCGGCGGCTGAATGAAAAAATCATGGGAATACATCAAGAGATAATGGAGATACACAGCAAGCTTAAAGCCCTTAAGGCCTCAGGCGATGAAGCCGCTGCCGGCCAACTATCAATTGAAATAAGTAAAAAAGAAATTGAGGTTGCCAAATTACCCGACAAAAAAGACGCCCTCTACAAAAGGGCGCAACGTTTGCGAGGCAACGGAGCCGCACCCTGCCTTGACTGGGCACACAAAAACGACAACGCCCTGGCCATTATCGGCGATGAAATAGACAAAAAGCCCATGCTGCTGCCATGCGCCAACGGAGTAATAGATTTAAAAACAGGCAAACTGACGAATGCCAAGCCTGAAGATTACCTTATGAGGGCCATCCCTGTGGCATACAAAGACATCACCACCCCATGTCCGCTCTGGGATAAATTTATTCTGGAGATAGTCGGCAATGACGAACCCACAGCCCTCTTTTTTCAACGGATACTTGGCTATGCCCTCACAGGCTTGTCAAACGAACATTACATCATTGTCTGCACGGGTGAAGGGCGCAACGGCAAGGGAACCCTTTTTGAAATCCTCATGGATGTCATGGGCGAGCTTGCCTGGGCGATCCAACCTGAAATGATACTGGAACAAAAAACCCCGCGGTCCAGCTCAGGCCCGTCGCCGGATATCATGTCTCTTGCAGGCAAAAGGATAATCATCGCAGGCGAGACCGCAGAGAATCAAAAAATCAGCGCAGAGAAAATCAAGAAACTCACCGGCGGAGACCGGCTTACAGGCCGCGCCTCCTACGATAAATATGACATCAACTTTGAACCTACTCACACGCTTTTCTTGCAGACAAACCACGTTCCAAAAGGACTCACAAAAGATTTTGCACTATTGCAGCGGCTTCTTATTATTCATTTCTCCTATATGTTCGTTGATGACCCAGAAGAAGAAGGCCGCCGCAACCCGCAACTGGCGCACCTTTTCAGGCTCAAAGACAAAAACCTCAAAGAGAAATTAAAACAAGAAATGCCCGGCATACTGTCATGGCTTGTCCGCGGCACCCTTGATTGGCAAAAGCAAGGCCTAAAACCATCAAGCCTTGTCAAGAGCTATGTGGAAGATATCCGCGACAAAGAAGACCTCATCGGCGCATGGCTTGCTGGTAATATCGTCAAGACGGACGATAAAGAACCCATACTCTTCAAGGAACTTTACGAAAGTTTTATTAAGTGGTACCAAGAGAACGAAGACGATAAAGAAAGAAGTAAACCTTCACGGCGGCGCGTGAGTGAATGGATAGAGAAGAAGGGATTTAAAAAGGAAAACAAGAACGGTTCCATAGTTTTTTATGGTCTGCGGCTGCTTACCGACCATGAAAAAGAAGGTCCGGCCTCTCATTCTGTTTTAATTTCTTCTGACAAGTCAAACACGGGGGACGGGGGGAATCTCTTTTAAGAACAAAATGATGGCGAATTTTTAACCATCATAATAAAAACAATATTAAAATCAAATATTTACAAAGATTTATGATGAAATGACGAAAAAGCAGAAACAAATGCTAAACGGATAGGTATTTTAAAAACACAATCGTAAAATTCTTTATATAGATTTTTCATCTTTTCATCATAAAAGAATAAAAAGAATAGTAATAATAGGTATATAAAGTAAGAAGATGTTTAAAAAGTCGTTTTAAAAACTAACAAAGGCGGGTTCAGGTTGCAAACCTGAACCCGCATAGGGTTTAAAATCCAAACCCGCACCTATATGAACATCCTTGACCTGATACAAGAATGCGGCGTCCAGCCCAAGAGGGTATCCACCACAAACGGCGGTGAATATCAATCACCCTGCCCTATGTGCGGCGGTACGGACAGGTTTCATGTCTGGCCCGCACAAGGAGAATACGGCAAATGGTGGTGCCGTGGCTGCGGCAAGGGCGGGGACGCTATACAATTCCTGCGGGACGTCAAAGGTATGAAATTTCAAGAAGCATGTAAATATCTTGGCAAGGACATTCCTGATGTAGGGGCAGCCCCCCGCGCG
>Ga0209726_10006026_pt1 | contig 14337 bp, 12 predicted proteins | sample Subgrocontami54m_FD_187453 | JGI IMG/M metagenome (GOLD analysis project Ga0209726, IMG submission 187453) | Subsurface groundwater microbial communities from S. Glens Falls, New York, USA - GMW46 contaminated, 5.4 m (SPAdes) (version 3) | ecosystem: Environmental > Aquatic > Deep subsurface >... | reverse complement strand
AAATAATGAATAAATTTCCATCATTTTGTACTTAATCAAGCTCAAAAGTGGTTATAGGTTGAAATATTTTGGAATTGGTATTATTTAATTTATGTAGCATTAATAGTTTTAGGGTTTTCACTGATTACATTATACATAGCAATAAGCCCTTATGTGTTTCAAAAACAATTTAGTTTTACACCATTTCGTTATGGTTTATATATGCTGCTTCCAATGATTGGATTTGCTATTGGAACTTTAATTGCTCCAAAACTAAAAATACACATTAAAAAAATTGCAGCTATTGGTGCAGGCCTTGTGTTTATTGTGTCATTAATTTTAATTTTATTGGCAGGTTTAACAAATGTTTCGCCTAATGTAGTTATATTGTTAATAAGCATAATTACCATAGGATCTGGGCTAACTTATCCGGCGTTAACAGCAAGTATGCTTAAAGAATTTCCTAAAACAGTTGGTACAGCAGCATCTTTTTCAGGTGCAATACAGATTGCTGGTTCGGGTCTTATTATTTATGTAGTAGCACTTTTAAATTTTGAATCAGTTATAGATTTAGGATTCTCTGTTTTGGCAGTATCAATTCTTATGATTATACTAATATTTCTGCTTCCAAAAACGAAGGTACAAATATCATAAATCCATTTCTGGCCGATTTATCCAATTTGTCCCATCGCTGGCGGATATCCAATCCGCAACATAGCGGGCTATATAATGATTTTAAAATATTTGCGTTTACCTATACGGATTAGAGTACCTTCATAGTCGATAGTGCATTTTTCGTTAAAGTCGGATACAGGTTTTTGGTTGACATAAAAGCCACCTTGCTGTATAAGGCGTCTTATTTCACTTTTTGAACTTACAAATTTCAATGCTGTACATAGATCAGCCCAAGTCATTTCTTCATATTTTTCAGGAGCTTTACATTCCAAGATATCATCAGGCACAACTTTCTGCTGCACAATTTTTTGAAATTCATCTTTCGCTTTCTCAGCATCTTCAAAAGAGTGATATTGAGAAACAAGGTTAAAAGCCAATGCCTTCTTAATCTCCATTGGATTTGTTCCTGATTTCAATATTGTTACATAATTGTCTATTTCTTCAACAGGAATAGAACTTGTAAGTTCGAGGTAATCGTGAAGATATTCATCTGCAATTCTCATTGTTTTGCCGTACATATCAAAAGGCTGATCATCAAGGCTGATAGAATTATTATAACTTTTTGACATTTTACGACCATCTGTTCCCATGATCAAAGGATTTGTTATCATTGCATGAGGAGCATCGCCAAAACTTTCTTGAATTGTACGACCAGCAAGAAGATTAAAGTGTTGATCATATCCTGCCACCTGAACATCGCATTTCAATGAGTATGCATCATACCCCTGCATCATTGAGTAAAGAGCTTCATGAAATCTTAGAGATTCCCCCTTCTCCATTCTAGTTTGAAAATCACGCCTTGAAATAATCTGTTTCATTGGGAAAAGGCATGCCAACTCTATAATGTCTGCAAATGTTAATTTGGCAAGCCATTCGCTATTATAACGAACTTCTGTCTTTTCAGGATCAAGAATTTTAAAGGCAAACTGAGTGTAATTTTTTGCAAATTCCATTACCTGTTCATGAGTAAATCTTTTTCTTTCGCCAGCCTGCCCGCTTGGGTCGCCAATAGTTGCAGTATAATCTCCTATAAGAAATATGACATGATGACCAAGCAATTGAAATTTACGAAGTTTCTGGATAGGAACAAAATGCCCTACGTGAAGGCTTGAACTGGTAGGATCAACGCCAAGATAAATTCTCAAAGGCCTTCCCAATTTCAATTTGGCAAGAAGTTCTTCAGACATCTGTTTTCTTAATCCGCCTGATGTTGTATTAGAAATCCAGTCTTCTGTTTCATCAGCAAATCTGGTTCCTCTCATTAGTATACTAAGTTGTTCTTCTGGTGAATATTTTTTTATTTCTAAATTGTTACTCATAAAAATTCCTATATTTTTAAATCAATAATAATAAATAAGTTCAGCAGAGATGTTAATAAACTGTTAATAACTATTTTTGAAATAGGTTTTCACTTCTTGTTATATGTTAATTATTAAAATGATAAAAATATTAATAACTACTCAAAATGTATCCAATTAACTTTTTTTCCAGGAAGGAAAGAGAACTTCCTAACAAGCTCATCAGTAGCGTCATTATCAAGGTTAACATATAAAAATGGAACTTTTTTTACGCTTCTCAATTTTACAATAAGGTGGTGAAGCACACTATATGCATACCCTTTTCTCTGATATTCATCGCGTACTTGAAGGCATCCTATCGCTCCATCATCATGCGTCAATACCCATGCGACAAGCTTATTATCTGTATAAATACCAGCACTAAATCCTTTCATAATTCTTTCACGTATATATTTTTCTGAAAGAATAGATTTAAAATAGGAATATTGATAGATAACCTTAGCATCAGTAGGGCAAAGTGGGACAGCCTGAAACAGTGGCTTCTTTAGCTGAACATCATCTTTAAGCGAATACATGCGAGTCTTTATTCTCCATGACGGAGTTCTGTCTTTTAAAATTATAGGAAGCATCCAATCTTCAATTGCGGCAAAATATTTATCTTGTTCATCAATGGATAAAGCCAACTCTTTCAGTTCAGCTTCATTTTTGCTGATTATATAAACCCACGGATGGTCGCTGACTCCACGCACCAAAATAGAATCTCCGACTGTTTCAACGCTATAGACAGGATTTTCCTCTATAAAGTTTACTACACTTAAATTTTCTTTTTCACTTTCTATGATCCTATCAAGGAGAGAAGATATGTGGTCCATTTGTTTGATTCCCTTATTAATAAATTTCTCATAACTACACTGATGCGTATTAAAACTTAGCTCCTTATGCAGTGTTTGTCCGCACTCAGTCATAAAAATTTTAATTAAAACAATTTCTATAGTGCGAAGGAGATAAAATTATTATCTATTTATTTACATTCAAGTTAATATTGATAAGTATATTCAAAGTAATTTTAAGTCTGAAACTAAATTTAACAGTATTTTTTTATATCATCAAATATTTGAGTGGAAAAAAGAAGCTTTCTAAACTTAACTAAATCATCGTGAAAAACACGCTTATTGTCATAAACAAAAAAATGCTCAGACAAAATTTGAAATATTTTTTCACTTCCCTTCCCCATTTTTTTTTGTTTTCTTAAATTCAAAGCCTGTAAATCGCATAAAATTTCAAGTGTTAAAATATGCTTTGCATTAGATACTATTTTGAAAGCTTTCCTTGCTGCTATTGTCCCCATACTTACAACATCTTGATTTGAAGCATTACATGATATGGAGTGTATGTTGATTGGATTTGCCAAATGTCTATTCTCAGCCGTTGTAGATGTAGCCAAATATTGAGCTCCCATAAAGCCCATTTCAAGCCCTGGTATACCTGATATAAGAAACTCAGGCAGGCCATTATTCAAACTTTTATTAAGAAGTTTATCTATTCTTCTTTCGGACAAATTACACAAAACGGACACTGCCATACCAAGCGTATCCATCGCGAAGGCGATGCTCTGTCCATGAAAATTACCTCCATGAACAATTTTATCACTATTTGGAATTATAATAGGGTTATCATTTGTTGAGTTAGCCTCAATTTCAATTGTTTTTAATGCAGATTGCAACGTTTCATATACAGGTGCTAAAATCTGTGGTGTGCAGCGTATTGAATAAACATTTTGCACTTCAACTGAAGTTTCAAATACAGAATCGCCGCTGCTTTGACTGCGAACCGCTTCGTGAATGTTTTCTCTAAGAATAATGTTTTCAGAACCTGAATAAAGCATTCTGATAATTTTTGCTATTTCAAGTTGCCCTGTATGTGGTCTAAGAAGTTGTAAATCTTCGTCGTATGCGTCATTTATGCCAGCAAATATTTCAGCGGCAAAGGCAGCTGTAACGCATGAAATATTTAAAAGTTTTTTTGTTGAAAAAATGACAAAAGCTGAAAGAGCTGTCATTGCAGAAGTACCGTTAATAAGTGCCAATCCTTCTTTGTAACTAAGTTTAAGGGATTTTAATCCTGTTATCAAAAAAGCCTTCTCAACATCCATAAGCTCGTCATTCAAATAAACTTTTCCCCTTCCTATAATTGCAAGTGCTGCATGCGACAGATGAACTAAATCACCTGATGCACCGACGCTGCCGCATTCGGGGATATAAGGAGCAATGCCGGCATTTATCATATCTTTTAACAGCGTTAAAAGCTCTATCCTAACTCCTGAATATCCTTTTAACAAAGTATTGAGTCTTACTAAAAGCACTGCTCTGGCAATATAAGGCTTAAAAGGGTCGCCAAGACCTGCAGCGTGACTAATTATTAAATTTTCCTGAAGCTGTTCAATCTCATTGTCTTCAATTATTTTATTGCACATTGGCCCAAACGATGTGTTCACACCATATATGATTTCTCTCTCTTTAATTTTTTTCTCTAGAAATGCTCGCGATTCAATACACCTTTCAATAGCTTTTTGGTCCAATAAAACTTTTTTATCTCCTACTCCAACAGAAACTATATCCTCAACCGTAAGATGATTACCATCCAAAATGACCATTTCGTCTTCCATAAAATTTTACCAAAATATTAAATAGTATACAAAGCTAATCCATGATTCAACACAAAACTTGTTTTAGCTGCGTTGAAACTATAAGTTACAAAATCATTTAAAAGAGATGATGCCAAATTTAATTTTTATTTTACATTAACAATCAACATGCAAATAAGATAATACCATAAGCTCTACACGGACAAATGGAATATAAACAAAACAACAAAATTCTAGTAGTAGTACCAACATACAACAATGAATCTACTATTTTAAATATAGCCGTTCAAATCAATAAAAAAAAACTTGACATATTGATTGTTAACGACGGTAGTACGGATTCGACTAAAGCTTTATTAGAATCATCAGGATACAATCATCTTAATCTGAAAGAAAATTCAGGAAAAGGCTCAGCGATTAAAGCAGGAGCAAAGTATGCAGAAGCAAATTGCTACACTCATATAGTTACTATCGACGCTGACATGCAGCATTCTGTAGCGGACTTAAATAAATTCGTAACAGAAATAGATAAATATCCTGATTCAATAATCGTAGGCTGCAGGAATTTTAATTCAAATGATATACCAAACTCAAGTAAATTTGGAAGAAAATTTTCAAATTTTTGGATCAAAATTGCCTCAGGTGAAAAATTATCCGACTCGCAAAGCGGTTTTAGAGCCTACCCATCAAAATATTTTACAAAATTAAAAACAAAGTATAACCGATATAACTTCGAAATGGAGATATTAGTTAGAGCTTCATGGGCAGGAATTCCAATCAGAGAAATTGATATTGAGGTCAACTACAGCCCAGAAACAATTAAAGCTTCCCATTTTAAACCTTTTTGGGATAATTTTAGAATTTCTGTTACTTTCACCAATTTGGTTACTAGAAATTTTCTCCCAATTCCTCACAAAAAACTACATGGACAAACAGGAAGTGAAAAATTTAAAGAGTATATCTCAAGCCCTATAAAAACATTCAAAGAACTCATTCATGAAAAGACAAAACCGTCTGAATTGGCTTTCGCATCATTTGTAGGGATATTCTTTGGAACTCTTCCATTTGTCGCAACACACAGCATTGTTATTCTTTTTGCAGCAACAAGGCTCAAACTTAATAGAATAATGGCGTTGAGCGTAAGTAATATCTGTATGCCGCCAATAGTACCAGCCGTTTGCGTTGAGGTTGGCTACTTTGTACTACATGGAGAATTTTTAACAAACATCACGATCCAGACAATCGGCTATCAGTTTTTAGATAGAGTTGGAGATTACCTTTTAGGAACAGTAATAGTTGCTCCGATACTAGGGATAATTATCGCTGCTGTTGTATATATTGCCTCAATAGTCATCTATTTTTTCAAAAAAAATAAATGCAATTAGAGATTTCTATTCACAGAGATAACCTGTTTGTAGAGTTTGCCTCGCTCTCTTTTGATTAATAGATTTAAATCAATATCTGAATATCCAAAAGCTAATGAAACTTTTTTCATTATCATCATTTCTTCTGATGTGATTTTTCCGTTAATCAATGCCATCTGAGTCATACACCTCAAAAATTCCGTTACAGCTTCTTTTGTTTCAGGTGCTGGAATAGTAAAACCGTTTGCTTTTACAGTCTGAATAATCATATTCAGGCGTTCTTCTTCAACTGAGTATTTTTTTGCTATTTTGTACAAAAGTTTAATTTCATTTTCATCTGTAACGCCATCAGCAAGCATCACATTAACAACAGATGCAAGTAAAAGTTCACTGTCATATTTGGACAAAACAGTTTCTTCTGTACCATCTGCACTCTTTTGTGTTCCAAGAGCCGACCTGTATTCATCATGATTTGAATAAGATCTGAATTGTTGAATTTTTATCAAACACCAATCTAAACTACCATCATTTTGAGGTGCTCCGCAATATTCACAATGCCCAGAAGATGTGATTGTCTCAGGAGCTCCACAATTCAGGCAATGCGTACTTAATAGTGTTTTGTTAACATTGCTTAAAACACCATGTTTTCTCTCTAAAATAAATTCATTTACAAATAGCCTTGATTTAGAAAAATCAGGAATAATCAATGACGGAACTAAATATTTTTCAAAATGCCCAGCCCATTTTACCTTAACCTTAATCTGATCATTTTTATCAGCACTATCTGAAGGTATAATTTCAACAACTTCTACTGAACCAATAGCAGCATCTACATAAAAGGTATGCTTACCATCACTACCTGCCGTAAACTGATCTTCGTTTTCCTTGACAAATCCATCTCCCGCAAGCTTCATAACATATTTGGCATCAGCAAAGAACTGTGATGAAATGTAACGATAAAACATTACAGATACCTTATCTTCAATATGCTGGATGTTAAAACCAGGATCCAAATTTAGCATTTGTTCAAGACCGTTAACTATACTGTTATCTCTTATTCTCCATTCACTTCCCTGTGTTATTTCTGAAAGTACCCAATCATATTGCCCTGAGTTAACGACAGCAGAACATGAAGGACAAACTATACTGTCTGCAATTTTTAGAGGAGATCCGCAATTTGGGCAATATCCATCAACAGCACCGTTCTTTTTCTCAGTTTGAACGCCTAAACTTCTAATAAAACTCCAATATTCTGTAAATTCAGCAGGATTAATGTCACCATAGACCTGCCTGCCAGTTTCTTTATTAACAAAATAGTCAACAGAAACTGCCTTTATCCTAACGTGAATAGTGTCGAAAAAGGTATCTGATTGTGCTCCAGCTATTCCTATAGAAACTATCTGAAGACCTTCTATTTTATTTACTATCATAGAAGATTCATACATTTTAATCTGTAGTGAAAATCTTTCATAAACGCCGTCAGAAACGATAAACCTTGATGCTCTCATGTCCTGATTCTGCCAAGATTTTTGAACTGCAAAAAATGCTTTTTTCACATTTTCAAGGAAAAAAGCTCTGTCAAAGCTTGAGTCACGTTTAGAAATTTCAAAAATAGAAGTTTCTATGGATGTAGTTTCATGCCTAGAATATACATTTCTTATGGTCTTGCCACTTTTTGAAACCTGCACATGCTTATTACCGTAAATAATAACGAACACAACTATTATTAAAAGTGGAACTCCTACTACTGGATATCTGAATGCCAAATAAATAAGTAGTGCAATATCAAAACCATTACCACCGCCAGAAAAACCGCCTGAACCTCCACCATCTGAAAATCCTCCGCCACCACCAGCTCGAGCCCAAGATGTTTCAGGTAAAATTAAAAAAGCAAAAGCAATTGCAATAAATAAAATCGCCAATCTATTTCTATTTAATAAAAGTAAAATTTCCTTCAAAATTGATTTCAAGTTCACGATTATACCTTTCTGAAATTGTTTTTTTTAAAATTTGTAAGATACTTATTGTAGTACAATTTTAGCAATTAAAAATAATTTTTACACCAAGAATAAAAAATGTTACCACTTTCAATTCGTGTTTCAAATACCTCAATAGAATTTAATGAATTTGAAAAACATTTTAAAAACAGCGTTTTTTCAGGCGTTGAAATCAATTATTCAGCTCTTGAAAATATATTTCTTAAAAAATTGACAGCTACAAAAAAGTTAAAAATCACAAACTTGATTGATTTGTTCCCAGCAAAAACATTGAACTCTTTCACAAGCTGCACAGAAGGTTTCAAAAAACAATTATATGAATCTATTTATAAGAAAATATCTGAAACCTCAGAAATACCTGCAAAGCACATAACTCTTGATTTTGATCTACCTTCACATAAAAAAAACAGTCAGGAAAATGATGAAAAAATCAAACTAATTAAAAAACTTAACGTGTCATTGTACCACTCAAACAGAATACTCAATATTCCATTAAGTATTCCATCAGATGAAGATCATAATAATCTTACATATATGCTTTCCCTTATGCAGGAATTTATGTCTTCGCATATAAGAGTGATCTTGAATGTGTATCCACACAGCTTCAAAGAAATGAGTAAAATTGACGAATTCCTTTCCAAAATAAGGTTCGATGTTGATATGATAAGGCTCATTTATTCACCAGAAACAGGAAACTATCTCTCTTTAGTAATTATTAAACTTTGGTTTCAAAAACTATTAAATTGCGGGTTTAACGGAGATATCATTTTTGTACCTCAAACGCAAAATATTGCCCTATTCTTTAGGGAAGTCGAATTTCTATCTGAAGTAATATACAGCATTCAATATTATATAAATCCATCATAAAGGGTTAAAACATTTTCTTTAAACCAAAAGAAATTAATAAACTTTTCAGAAAAAAAGTTGTGATAAAAAAAGTCACGATTAAAGTAATATACTGAAGGTATTCCAAAAATTGGTTAATTTGCGATAAAATAGCTTCAGATTTGAGGTGAGTTTTTTAAAACCAATGAGTTATTGGCACACTTATACTCATACGTTTTGATATTTAGGCATTGCACAGCATTGTTCCACAATCAATTATAAGAATTTCACGGCATAAGTCTAACATACTTTAAGTATAAATAAGGTTTCTAATCATGCAGGAAAGTTCATTTTTTTTAATAAAAAACAATCTTTCAGATTTATCTGAGGTTGATGAAAAAATAAAAAAACTTCTTTTGCACAAAAATTCTACCTCTGATTTATCCTATAAAGTAAGCTTAATTTTAGAAGAACTTATAACTAACACAATTAAATACGCCTACGAAGATGACAATGAACATCTAATCTCGATACGAATGACATTTATTGAAAATAAACTAAAACTTCTAGTAGAAGATGACGGCAAATACTTTAATATTTCACAGGCACCTATACCAAATTCAAAAAAAAATATACTTCAAATGAACGTGGGCGGTTTGGGAATTCACCTAATAAAATCTCTCACGAATTATTTAAGATACGAACGAATTAATAATAAAAATTTCACTGAAGTAGAATTAAACATTGAGTAGAGATATGAATGAAAATTTATGCCTCACAATAAAAAATGATCAAAATGAGCTAAAGCTTATTAACAGAAGTATAAGACTTTTTTTAAAAACGCTCAAACACGATAAAAAAATCATAAATTCTGTTAATTTGATACTAGAAGAGGCAATAACAAATATTATAAAATATGCTTATGAAGATGATTCTAGACACCAAATAGTTATTGAACTCTTTATAACAGACGAAGTTACTAAAATAAAAATTACTGACGATGGCAAACATTTCAGTGGTGAATATTATGAATTACCAGAAAAGCGCAAGTCTCCAGACAAAATGAAAATAGGTGGGCTTGGCATACATCTTATTCACTCCTTATCAAAGAAAGTCAAATACGAACGAATAGACAATAAAAATATTCTATCTATCGAAATTGAAACACCTCTTTAACCCCAACATTAACTCATTTTAAAAATTTTATGATTAAAATAAAAAAAATAGCATTAACCATTATATCTTTATTAATTATTCTTATAATTGCGGGATATTTCCTCATAACCAGCACATACGGCATAAAAAATATCGTTTTGCCTATAGTAGAATCATCGACTGGCAGCAAGATTAATGTTGACAAAATCGATTTTTCGCTTTTTAAATCAAAAATTTTTCTTACAAAATTAAATGCAGATTCTCCAGGAAATTTCGATATTAAAATAGAAAAACTTGACTGCAATTTCAATATTTTCGCAATATTAGCAAAAGATATAGACATATCTCACCTATATATGGAGAATAGTTATATTACTTTTGTGGGCAACAAAAAAAGTATCGAAAACAAAGCAAGTGAAAAAAATGAAACAGCCAAAACTAATTTCTTAAATCAATATAGTTTTAATTTAAACGATATTCACCTTAAAAACATCAATGCAACTTATGTGAATGTGCATAAGAACGAATCACCAAAATCTACGTTTTCCATCAAGAATTTGGATGTGAATATTCCCTATTTTAAAACAGGAGGAATCGGTCAAACAGCCTTTTCTGGAAATATAGAAATTCACAATGAAGCAAATTCCAATTCGTTAAACAATAAAATTTCAGCAAAAATAGAATCAAAAATTGATAATAAAAATATCCCTGAAGATTTAAAAGGCATTATCAATATAACAAACGAAAATAATGCTGAAAGTTCAATTACGTTTAACCTATCCTCCACAGAAAACAATTATAAACGCCCATATACTCTAAATTTAACAGTCAACAATTTGTATCTAGGCCCATATTTCGGAGTATTTCTTCCTGAAGCTTATAAAAACAGTGAAGCAACAATTAAAAGTCTAAATCTCGAATCTTCTGGTCCGAATTTGTTGTCAGATAAAATACTAGAAGAGTGCACAGGCTCACTTAATTTAGATGCAAATAATGTGATAATACCGATACAACTCCAAAAAAATGAAATAACAAATGTAATCTTTATGCCAATTGAAATCATGTCAAACTTGATGCAGTATGTTACTCCTGACATGCAATCTTTTATCCCAGAAAATGTAAATGAAGTTATTTCTCAAACAGCCATGATAATTAACGGAGTTAAACCTTTAAACTTTCACACTGGCACAATTAACACCAACTTCAAAAATGGAAATTATCATATTAACAACATTAACTTTGAAGGTGGCTGGAATAGTATTGTCAGTGCTATTAAAATAACTGGAACTATAGCCAATGATGGCAAAATCAACATACAAACCAATACAACACTTCATGCAATAAGCTTCCCGATAAAAATTGTAGGAACACTCAAAAATCCAAAACCTGACATGTCTAAAATCATACCACAACTTATACACAGCAATATCTCAAACATTTTGCAAACAACTAAAAATGGAACAAAAGATATAGGACGAGAATTACAAAAAAATGCCGAAAACTTACTAAACGGTTTCATTGAAAACAGCAAAAAAGTGGAAAATAAAACAAATAATCCAGTCAATGACATAATAAACAAGGTGAACTCAATCTTCGGGAATTAACATTTCATGATATCATTTTATTAAAAAGGACATTTAAAAAAAATGACACGAGAAGAAATTAAAGAAATAGTTATTAATATAATTTCGGATATACTGCCTGACACAGATTGTTCAAATATAAATCCTGAAACAAAACTCCAGGAACAGCTAGGTTTGGATTCTATGGATTTTCTTGATATTATTCTTGAATTAAAAATGAAGTACAGGATAGAAGTAACAGAGGCCAATTATGAAAATTTAATCACATTAAACAGCTGCCTGGATTTTTTAGAACCATTACTTAAAACAGTTCAAACATAAAATAAAACTCGTTCATACCACATGCTCCACTTTCAATTAACTTTCATAAACAGATACGTTATGACTATGAGAAGTAAAGTGTATGGTAAAAAAAGAAGAACTTACTCAATATTTCAGAATTAATCCGTCACTTCTATTTTTATTAGGCCTTTTACTCTCTCTCGTTCCTCTTAACTTTGAAATATTTTACACTTCCTGCACTATCATCATAATTATTAGCTTGCTAACGCTTGTTTCATTTTTTGTTTCTAAGAAGCAAGCATTTAGCCTAATTATTTGGTTTTTCATAGGGATAGGCATATTTTATTTACATTCAAATCTATTTCAAAATAATCAATTAAATTCGATTAAACTAGACAATGTTCCCATTGAAGTAAAAGGAACTTTTACGGAACAAACAGCGGTTGGAGACAGCGTAAAATGGCTTAAATCTCCGTCGCTTTCTATGTTCAATATCACAGAATATAGGTACAAAAATGAAAATTATTGGACTAAAACAAATTGCAATTTGTTGGTAAAAATTAAAAATAACAATATTCCAATATATGGTACTTACGTTGAAGCACAAGGCAAACTTACAAATCTGCAAAATACAGGACTAGATACCGATAAAATATATGCAAACTACATAAAAAGCATGGGCGTCTCAAAAATTCTACAAATAGATAGCTTTAATGTCCAAACGCAGCCATCCATTTACTATAAAGCAGTTAAACTTTTATTTGCATTGAGAGATGAAATGATAAATCTTTCATGTAAAAATATCGACAATTACGACATTAAATCTTTTATCGCAGGAATAATGTTCGGTTGCAGACAGGGAATCCCAGGTTCATTAACAAAAGAGTTCTTAAATAGCGGAACAATACATATTCTTTCTATAAGCGGTTTGCACGTTGGGATAATAGCACTGCTTTTTTTATTGTTATTCAGGTTTATTCCAATTCGAATAAGATATGGATTAATACCTTTCATACTATTTTTTTACGTAGTAATAGTAGGATTTAAACCACCTATTCTAAGAGCATTTATAATGATTGCTCTTTTTTGTTTTAATAAAGCTTTTTTAAAGTCATCAAGTGGGATAAACATAGTAAGTTTCGCCGCTGTATTATCGCTGTTAATCAATCCATTTTCTGCAATTAATTTAGGCTTTATCTTTTCTTATACTGTAGTTTTTTTCCTTATTTTAAGCTGGAAAAAGGTAAAGGAAATCTCAAGTTCATTTTATGAAATATCATTATGGAAACCGCGCGGACGACATAGTTCAACGTCAGGTTTTAAAAGTAAAATCAAAAATAAAATAATTCTTAGCGTTTCAACTGCCATTATTGCAAGCTTGGCAAGTAGTGGAATAGTAGCCTATTCTCAAAAAATGATTGTGCCTTTAATGCCGATTATAAATGTTCTAATTCTGCCTTTTCTTTTTCCAATATCTCTTCTCATCCTTTTGAAAACAATATTTGCCACAATATCACAATCTCTCGCAAACTCCTTTAATCCCTTGATAGAAATTCTAATCGACGCGATGTTCCACTTAATTAAATATTCAAACGAACTTGCTTCTCCTATTTTGATTGGGACTATTCCGCTATGGACACTTATTGTCTTTTATCTGTTTTTAATTCTTTTATTCATTGCCAAAAAGGAATATTTCGTTTTTTTTATATTTATCGTCATAGGTTTTACTTTTTGTTATTGGATCTTAAATCCATTTTTCATTGAAAACAAATTAACGATATTAACACTTCCAGGAGATAAAGGAAATTCATTTATATATTCAATCCCAATCATTTCAACGGCTTATGTATATTCAACACCTCCATATTCATCATATCAAATAGAATCAATTTTAAAATCAAATGCTATTAATAAAATTGATACTCTCTACATACCATCAAGCTCGTCTGAACATGCAAAAGATGCATTGACCTTAATAAAAAATATTCCAACTATCGCCGTGCTTTCTCCTACAGAAATCAGAAAAAACAAGATTTTTAAAGAATTAGATGAATATTGTCGTTCGAGTAATATTGAACTTAAATTCTCCAACATTAGCGAAGATAATTTTTCTTTCACCAATATTGTATATCAAAATAAAATAGATATATCTTTATCCAAAATAAACCCTGGAAGAGTTCGTATTTCAATTAAAGAAAATAACATTAATAAAAATGAATTTTTTATTTTAAATTCTAACGCTTATCAACTCATTTCTATCCCAATAAATTGATTTATCTTTGTTAAAAAAAGGATGCATTGAATAAACAGCATATGAATATATCTTTATTTTTGTTACTCATAAGAAATTCAATCGATATTACGAGATACCATCATGTCTGATCGGCTTACTGAAGAGCAAAGAGAATACGGGAAAAAGCAATACATAAAATTTACCATTTTTAATGGCATTTCCGTAGCTGCAGTAGCAGAAAGTTTCCTAATATTATTTGCATTAAAACTATCAATACCTGACTATATTGTCGGAGTGATAAG
>Ga0209726_10006025_pt1 | contig 14338 bp, 8 predicted proteins | sample Subgrocontami54m_FD_187453 | JGI IMG/M metagenome (GOLD analysis project Ga0209726, IMG submission 187453) | Subsurface groundwater microbial communities from S. Glens Falls, New York, USA - GMW46 contaminated, 5.4 m (SPAdes) (version 3) | ecosystem: Environmental > Aquatic > Deep subsurface >... | reverse complement strand
AGTCGGGCAGCCAGATTTCTTTTAAAGTCCAAATTACTTTACAGGCGCCCCAGGACTTAATAATCGGTACGGATAAAGTTTACTTTCCCAGTGCTACAAGCAGAAATTTAACAATTTCAGGTTTTGGTTCAACCATTACCCCCCAAGATACCAAAAATACTTGCGGCACCTCCTGGTCAACTACTTTTACTTTTGGCCATGATACTTACGATAAATGCCAGAGCGATGGAAATGTTACAGGAAGCGGCATTGGGTCTTACGACGATATTCAGAGGCCTGCCAGCGGCACTACCTTTAAGCCGGGAAGCATAGTTTATACCAGCAAAGTTTTTACCATTCCCCAAAGGGATTTTCTAAACAAGTTTCGCATTGCCAATGTTAACGGTTTGAATCAAATTACCGCCTTCCCTAATATGGAGTTTGCATATACTGCCTCAAATGACTGGACGACTTTTATTAAGGGCGGGTTTAATATTTATGTTCAGCTTTACCCAACCGATGCCGCGGCTTTGGCCGATGCCGGCAAAGCACCGCCTTCGGGCGTTCCCGGGTATGGCGGCACCACTGCCAATGGCAGTAATGTGGGCGGGGGCGGCAGTGGACTTTTAGCTTTGCTAAACGAACTTATTGGTTTTATTTTGGGGCTGATTCAGGAGTTGTTGTATTTAATTTTTTATTGGCTGGTGGCGCCGCTGATTCAGGCTATGCTTTCTATTCGTACTTACAGCGACGGTTTTGCGGCCGTGATTTATCCGGGCTGGGTGGTGGTGAGGAACGTTTGCAACATCATTTTTATTGTGGCTTTAATTGCCATTGGGCTTGGCACTTTGTTTCGGCTGGAAAGTTACCAGTATAAACATCTTTTAGTGCAATTAATTCTTGCAGCCCTGCTGGTGAATTTTAGCCTGGTGATTGCCCAGGCAATTTTAGGCGTGGCCGATACGGTGCAGAGCCAGTTTTTGCCCAACGACGTGGGGGTGATCCGTTCGTTGGCCAAGAATTTAATTTTGGCTTACAGGAACGACGTTTACACCAAAAATTTTATGTCTTCCGGGTATTTTGCCAATACCATCAAGCCTTTGTTTATGTTGATGCTGGCCTTTGGCAGTTTTATGGTGTTTTTGGCAATTGGCGCTTATTTGGCGATTCGGATTGTAATGCTCTGGGTTTTGCTGTTAATTTCCCCGGTGGCTTACGCAGCCGGAGTTTTGCCCCAGACTAGCCACTATAGAGGCGAGTGGTGGCAGACGTTTTTAAAATACGCGTTTTTTACTCCCATAATGGCGTTCTTTTTGAATATGGCGGCTGTGATGGTGGACGCCTCGCAGACTAACCCGATTTTAAATAAAATTTTGCAGGATCCTTCGGTGATTGGTTCAGACAGCAGTTTTGCCTCGTTTGTGGTGAGCGTGGGCAGTAATATTTTGCTGCTGGTCTTTTTATTGGTTGGCTTAAAAGTGGCCGAAACCGCGGGCGTTTTCGGCGCCAGCACTATTACCAAGTGGTCCAAAGGAGTCATGTTCGCCCCGGCTGGTTTGACAGGCAAAGGCTTGAAAACTTTAGGAAAGACAATCATGAGAGGCTATTCTGGTTATATGGGAACTAAAGCATTTGAGGCTGTGCAGGGAGAAGTGAAAGCTAAACAGGCTAAGACAGCTTTGCAAGCCGGGCTAATGGGAAAGGAAAGAGAGTTGGCTACACTACAGGCTGATCCGAATGCCGACCCCGCGGAAATTGCGAGGTTAAAGCAAGAAATTGGAGATATTGGTAAGGACGTTCATAAAGCTGAGCACGAAGAGCATAGGCAGGCGAGGCGTAAGAGGAATTTTGGTTTGGCCCAGTTCTTAAACCCGATGGCTGTGAAGAAAGGCTGGGAAGCAAGGAGTAAAATTTTGGAACACCGTGCTTACGCGCCTGCTGAAGGCTCTGTACATGATATGTTGAATCGTTATATGCCTACCGAGTGGGGTGTATTTTATAAAGGCCGAAAGGGTTTAGGTAGAGTTACCGATTATGGTTTTGTGGACAAACTGGCTGTGATTCGCGACGAAGCCAAGCACTTGGAGAGTTTGAGCCTGAACAGAAATTTCGCGGTTTACGCTATGGACAACGCCGCTGAAACCGGCAGTTGGGAAGAAAGAATGGGCCAAGCGCTTTTAATTTCAAAACAAAACCAGCAGGATGATGTGGCTAATTTAACTAACGAAGATAATGGTTTTACTTATTCCGGTTATAACGATTTAATGTATCTTAGAAAAAAAGTCTGGAGCACCATGTCGCCGGCGGCCAGAGAAATCATGGCGGTTCAGCTTTTAGAAGAACAGGAAGGTACGGGCAGGGGGCGTTCTATGTTTTTTAACGAAAACAGGAACTCCACAGTTGACGATTTAAGTTATATGAAGGACCAGAAAGGTTTTAAAGAAGCTATGGAACAAGTCGCCGTAGACTTGCGCGAAACTAAGGTCGATGAAAATATTGCTCTGGCAAATCAAATGGACCAGATGGTGGCTCAAGGAAAAGGCCTCAATGACATTGTAGACAATAATTTTAATCCAAAGCAGGGTATGGAAAAGGTGCACGAGGCTATTGTTTCCAGCGACGTAGCTCGTATTGTAGGCGGCAAACAAAGAAGGGGTAATATTCGTAAGTGGCTAACAGGCATGAACCCGGCGGAAGTTAGGGATCAGACTACCAATGGTTGGGAAAAATATACAATGATGGGTTTGATGAAAATTATGAAGGCGCCAAAAGCCCTTTTACAAGTTTATTTAAGGCGGATGCATGAAGGTGAAGTTAGGACAGCAATTTATGGTGGTGCAACCATTGACCGGAAAACTGGTGCGATAAGGATGCCGTATAGTCACGACCAGGCAATTGCCAAAGGTATGCAAGTTGGAAGTGCTGATTATAAATTTGAAATGCAGCAGTATAAAGAATGGCAAAAATTAACCAAAGCCAAGCCCGAGCTTTCCGCTTCTGTGGCAACTTTTTTTGTGCATCCGAGAGCGGTTGAAACAGTTCTTGACGAAGTTGGGGCTGGAAAATGGGGGATCGACCCTGAGCACCCGGAGCAGGGAATCAAACTTGTAAGCGGCACAAACCCTGACGGTACTCAAATTTTCGGCGAGTCAGTAGATTTAGACAGAATTGTGGGCGGAGCAAGGGCTGTGGGTACCGGAGGTGGGACAGGGGCAGGCGGCGGAACAGGAGGCGGCGGTGCCGGTGGAACTCCCTAATAATTTATATTATGGCAATCAACAAAGACTTAAGAAATAATATTATGTTTGGTCCTGCGGCGGCTGTTTTAGACCCCAAAGCAGTCCCTGGTTTTTATGTTGTTGATAATTTAAGGGCAATACAGCCGGCTGATTTGGAAGATAAAAAAATGTTTACTAAGATTGCCATGTTTGTCCGTGATTTGGATGACGAAGGAGCGGGCTTCAGGGCAAAAGAAACCTTTGAGATTTTGTTAAGTTTACTTGATCAGAATGAAAATTTGTTTCAAATTGACCCAGAACTTTTTCGCAATTATTTTAATTTATTGGTAATATTGAAAGGAAATTTTTTGGGGCTGTTGGAAGTGAAGGGCGTGGAAGAGTTTTTAAGAGAGCAGGCGCTTATAGCGATAACTATCCCATTATTCCCATTTCGTGAGCTTGACTTCCTTTTTAATTTAAAAGATAAAATTGCTGGTTTTATTCAGTTTGATGTCTGGTATTTAGATGAAGTCGACAAAAACGACATACTACAGTCTTTAATATTTGCGGTTGAAAAAAACGAGGAATACTTAGGAGAGGATAGTTTAAAGATAGAAGGTAAGCCTCTGCTTGAGCCAATAATGGCCAATTGGCTTTTGGACTACAACCAGTCAGCTCACGCATCTTTCGGCAAGAGGAGCTCCTTTGATCGGGCAAAATATCTAAATGCTAGCCTGTTAGTTAGAACTCTTGGCTCAAGTCAAAAGGTTATTTTGCAGAATTTTTTGGAGTTTTATGATTGGCTGAAATTTGAAGCAAAAAATTTAATACATAGCAAAGCTCAGGTTAAAATTAACGAACTGGTGCTTGCAGAGAATAGAAAATTAAAAGCGCCTCAATTTTCAGGGGCGGAAAAGCCCGGTTTTGCTTCTCGACCATCCAATACAAATTTTGTTAATCAAAGAATTGGCCCTGCCGAAGATATTCAAAAAATAAATAAAACCATTGAGGAGAGAAGTCAATCAGCGCCTAAGATGTCCGCGCCTCCTCCCTTGGCTCCTCAGGCAGCAGAGCGGAAGCTTCAGCCGCCCCCGGGACTGGCTTTTCGGCCACAGAAGCCCGGCCAACCCCAAACAGCGCCGCCAAATAGAACCCCGGACATTTCCCAAATAAGAAAAGAGATAGAGGAAAAAAGAAATTTGGCACAAAGGCAAATAGATAAAAAACTTCAAGATTTAAAAAATCGAAAAACCCCTGCCAGATAATTTTAAACTATGAATTTACAGCAAATAGAAAAATTGAAAGGTTTGATTCAAACATCGCCTGTTCTTAATTCAGCGGAGCGGGACGAATGGCTGATGCTTTTGGATTTGATGAACGAGAAGCAAATGCAGGAGTTGGAAAAGATTCTTGCTTCCGCTCCGGCGCAATCGTCTGAAAGTTATAAACGTCAAGCTCCTGCATCCATGCTTCCTAAGCCTATGCCCGCGGTTGTGGCAACAGCGCCCAAAGAACCTCTTCATTTAAGCCATATTATCAACCTGCCAAAAATTTCTGAAGCGCCTTTAATGCAAAAGCCGCAAGGTCGGGCAGCACCTCTTCCTGAAAAAACAGCCCCGACCCCCCTTCGCCAAGGCTTCGGAGCACAGGGTTTTTTTGCCCGCATTAAATCTATTTTGGCTGAAAAAGAACTGCCCCCTGGGCACGGAAAAGAAAAAGAAGAGCTTAGGTTAATGTCTCCGCCTCCCAAGGCTCAAAGCCAGCCCGATAAATTCCCAAAGAGCTCTTTGGATTCAAAATCATCGCGGCAAATTCCTAAGAGCCCGCCGGTAGTGCCTCGCCCCAGACCGAAAGCTAAAGCAGAAATCCAGCCCGAGAAAAAATTCCCGCAAACCAGTAAGCCAGAGGAGGCTTTAGGTATTGAAAATTTATTCCCGCATTTAAGAGTGTTCGCGAGCCCGCCTTTAGGCAAAGAATTCGCGCCCTTTAAGCCCGGGCCTTTAAAAGAAGCTCCGGTTAAATTGGCGGATGTACCGGAAAAGGCAAAATTGCAGCAGGATTATAAACCAGCTGTCTCGCGCCATCAACCGGAGCCGCGGGAACCTGTTAGGCAAGCAGTCTTGGGGCCGGAAAAGAAAGGGTTGGAAAAGTGGCCTTCACTGAAAGGCGACCTTGCCAAACCGCAATTAAAACCCGAGGTTAAAGAAAACAATGAAATCACACAGTTAACACATCAGTCGCTGAAGGATTTAGCCGCTTTAACTCCCGAGAAGTTTGGCGAAAAAAATAGTAATTTGGTTGCCGGCATAAAGCAGTTGATTAAGGAGCTTGGGTATTACGAAGTGATTTTTAATTTAGAGAAGAGCCCTTTGTTTCAGACTTATATCCAAACGGGACTTAATATTTTAAGCGGCAAAGCAAATTTTGAAAATACCGGCCAGTCGCCGGACAAGCATTATTTGTCGCGCGCTCAATTTGAGCAGTTTATAGACTTTCTGAAGCAAATACAAGGCGAATAGTATGATATAATTAACAAAGAGGTTATGCAATTTCCCGTTCCGCAATTTACGGATGTAGAAGATAAAATAATCGGTCCTTTGACTATAAAGCAGTTTGGGTTCGTCTTTGCTGCCGGTATAGTGGTAGTTTTAGTTTTTACTTCTACTAAGAGCGTATTGGCGGCAATTGTAGCGTTTTTGCTTGTCGGCGTTCCGGCCTTGGGGATTGCTTTTGCAAAAATTAACGGCAGGCCGATTTATAATCTTTTTCCCACGATTCTGAAATTTATTTTCAGCGACAAAATTTTAATTTTTCATAAGGAAGTTTTGAGCTCCGGCAAAAATTTAAAAAACGCGGAACTGGAGAGCAAAGGTGAATTTGCCCAAAAAGTAATGACAAGTCAAGATTCTCAAAAGAGCCTTTTGGATGTTGAAAAATTATTATCAGCGGAAAGAAGGGCAGAGAAGGAGTTGGTAAAACAGTTGAAGTAGTAATCGCAAATATACAAATTAGTGCAAATATACAAATCAATCCTAGTAAACCCTTGCCCGACCAATAGTTGTTTGAATATTTGAGATTGTTTTATAGTTAACACTTAAGAAATATAGGTAATATACAAATCGTTTTTGTAAAATATTTGCGCTCTAAATAGCTATTTGTATATTTGTGTAAATTTGTATATTCGCGAATACTCTATGAAATTAGAAATGAAAAGCAAAAAAGGAGCGCCTAAAAAATCCACTCAAAGTTTTTTGAAGATTTCGGAAATCAAAAGCGATACGCTTGTTTTGGACAATGGCAATTTGCGCGGCATTATTGCGGTTTCTTCCACCAACTTTGACTTAAAAAGCCAGGAAGAACAGGACGCAATTATTTACAGCTTCCAGCGCTTCATCAACGCGCTGGATTTTCCAATCCAAATTTTAATGCAAAGCCGGAAAATGGATATAAGCAGCTATTTGGAAAAAATAAAAATGTTGGCGGAAAAGCAAACTAACGAACTTTTAAGGGTGCAGACCACGGAATATATGGACTTCATTGCCCGCCTGATTGAAAACGCCAGCATTATGAATAAAAATTTTTATATTATAGTGCCGTTGGATGAAAATATTTTGCCAAAGCCCCCGGGGTTTTTGGCGCGAATTTTTGGCGGCGGGCAGACTAAAGCCACAAAGGAGCGGATAGAGAATTTTGACAAAGTCAAGGAAAAATTGGACAACCGCGTGTTGGCAATTATGGTCAACCTTTCCAGTATGGGGGTAAAAGGCGAACGGCTTAAAACTGAACAGCTAATTCAGCTGCTCTATAATTCTTACAACTACGAAACAGGCCCGGCAATTGACCCAAAGACTATGGGGGAGATTAAAATAAACACTTAATGTAGAGTATTCGCGAATATACAAATAAAGGCAAATATACAAATCGTTTCTATAAAATATTTGCGCTCGAAATAGCTATTTGTATATTTGTGTCAATTTGTATATTAGCGATCACTATATGGCATTTTTGGATTTTTTTAAAAAAACAACAGAAGAGCAGAAGAAAAGCAACCAGCAAGGGGCCGAGGATCTTAAGCGTGAAAAAGAATTAGGCAAGCAGCTAGGCGACTTGGAACAGACTTACCGCGAAGGCTTGACTACCTTAAAAGACCTCCTGGCGCCGGCGTCTTTAAAATTTGGCAGCACGAATTTTGAGCTGAACGGCAAGTTCGGCAGAAGTTTTTTTGTGCTCGCTTACCCGCGCTTCCTTTCTTCCAATTGGCTGTCGTTTATTTTTCAGTCCGAAGGCGCCTTGGACGTTTCCATGTTTATCTATCCAATAGCTTCCGAAACCATTTTAAAAAAGCTCAAGAGCAAAGTCGGGGAAATTGGCAGCCAGATTTCTATGAGCCAGGACAAGGGCAACGTCCGCGACCCAATGCTGGAAACCGCTTATAAAGACGTGGAGGGACTTCGGGACTCGCTGATGCAGGGCACGGAAAGATACTTCCGCTTCGCTTTGTATGTCACAATTTACGCGGACGACTTAAAACAGCTGGATAAAGATTCTTCCACGCTAGACAGCGTGTTCGGCAGTAAATTGGTAATTACCAAACGCGCTTTAATGCAAACCCAAAGTGGATTTAATTCCACTTTGCCCTTTGGCTTGGACGAGCTGGATGTCGCTAACAATATGAACACCAGCCCGCTGTCTTCCTGTTTTCCCTTTGTGTCTTCGGACGTTACTAGCAACGGCGGCATTCTTTACGGCATTAACCGCCACAACAACAGCCTAATTTTATTTGACCGCTTTGCCATGGAGAACGCCAATATGGTGGTGTTCGCCAAATCCGGAGCGGGAAAATCTTACGCCGTTAAGTTGGAAGTTTTGCGCTCGCTGATGATGGGCACGGAAGTTATTATTATTGACCCGGAAAATGAGTACCAGCATTTGGCGGAAGCCGTGGCCGGCACTTATTTGAATGTTTCATTAAATTCCGACTATCGCATAAATCCGTTCGACTTGCCCGGCGCCTTGGAGGGTGAAGACAATGCCGATGTCCTAAGGAGCAGCGTAGTAAATTTGCTTGGGCTGTTCAGCTTGATGCTGGGAAAACTGGATCCGACGGAAGAAGCGCTTATGGACAAAGCCGTTTGGCAGACCTACGCCAAAAAGGACATTACCGCACAGACCCAGGATTTCCGCACGGTGGAGTACCCGACTATGAATGATTTGGTGGAAATTTTGCAGAGCACGGTCGGCGCCGAGGGATTGGCTCAGCGGCTAAGCAAATTTACGGAAGGCACTTTTGCCGGCTTGTTCAACCAGCCCACTAACGTGGTTTTAAATAATCAATTGGTAGTTTTCTCCATCCGGGATTTGGAAGAGGAACTGCGGCCTATTGCCATGTACACGGTGTTAAATTACATTTGGAACGAAGTGAGGAGGGAGCTAAAAAAGCGCATTCTAGCTTTGGACGAAGCCTGGATAATGATGCAGCACGAAGACAGTGCGCGGTTTGTCTTCGGCATTGCCAAGCGCGCGCGCAAATATTATTTGGGCCTTACCACCATTACCCAGGACGTGGCGGACTTTATGCAGAGCCCCTATGGCAAGCCAATCGTGACCAACTCTTCCATCCAATTGCTGCTCAAGCAGTCGCCGGCCGCCATTAACATTATTGCCGAGACATTCTTTTTGACCGAAGGCGAAAAATATTTGCTGCTTGAAAGCGAAGTCGGCGAGGGGATATTTTTCGCGGGCCTCAAGCACGCGGCAATAAAAATTTACGCTTCTTACGTGGAAGACCAAATAATTACCACTGACCCGAAGCAATTATTGGAAATTCAGGAAAGCCAGGAAAAACTCTCATAAATTCCAAATTTCAAATAACAAATTTCAAATAAATTTCAAATTCTAATATCCAATAATGCTTGGAATTTGGGGGTTTGGAGCTTATTTGTGATTTGATGCTTGTTATTTGGATTTTTTTATAACTTTATGGCAGACGAAGCATCTACATTAGTAGCCGATTCTGAGCAAGAAGATACCGATCAGCAGCCTCCAGAAGGTGGAACCGGCGGAGGGCAAGTGTCCCGCAAACCGCGACGGATTGTTTTTGGCAAGCCGTTTGAGGGTAGGGCTGTTATTGATGAAGTTTTGGTTAATGGCCAGCTCGTTACCCCATACGATGCAGTGGACTTACAGCCTGGCGATGAAATCATAGTGCAAGGGCGGGGGCTGGCCAATTTTAGTTTGTGGAGATTTTTCCAAAAAGGCAAGCGCGGCAAAACTATTCCGAACGGGAAGTTAGTTAAAGATGACAAAAATATTATTTTTACCATCCCTCACGCTTGGAGTTTTTCTTCGGAGCCGGTAATTATGGTGTTCTCCAAACAGGAAAATAGCGCCGTTTGGCAGGTGCCAGCGGCCTTTTATTTTGGCGAAGAAGAAAAACAAGAAGAGAAAGCTAGACAGAAAGAAGAAGATCGCCTTCAGGAAGGAGCGAAATTGGCCGGGCAGACAGGGACCGGCGTGGGACCGGCGGGGATAGTAGATGCTGCTGGCCAGGCAATCGGCGGTATTGCGGCAGCTTTGGCTCCTAGACTGGCTAAGAGGCAAGGCGTTAAAGACGCACTTTCCAGTGGAAATAAGGAGCAAATTAAAAAAGCGATAAGTAAATTGGTGCAAAGCGGAGACGAGAAGGGTTTAAGGGACATCCTAAAAGCAACAACTAATAAAGAACACCAGGCTATTTTGGAGGAGGGCTTGGAAACTATTCGGCTTAAAAAGCCAAGCCAGGCGCAGGTAGCCAGTCATTTGGAAGCAACTGTCGATGCAATTGATTTTGACGATGCCGATGGCGAAGACCAAGTTTCTGAAAGGCAAGATGTAGAAGAGGTTATGGCCAAGGAGGCGATTTTATCTACGGCGCCGAAAATTGGCGGTAAGGCGCAGGTTGAAGTTAAAGACCGGAGCCGGGTGCAGGCGCAAGGCGGAGAAATTAGGCAAGTTGGGGAGGCCGCCGCTGTGGCAGGGACTGCTTCCGCATCGGTGCGAACTGAAATGCAAGAATCAGGGAAGCCGGAAATTAAAGTTACGGACAAGCGCAGGGTAACTGCTGAAGGCCAGGCTCAAGCTGGTGGTGGGCAAATATCAACATCCGGCCAAACAGAAGTGGCGGCTGAGGCGCAAGTGTCCGGCGGCGGGAGCGAAGTGGTACAAAGTGGCGGCAGTATTGGCGCTAAGGCCGAGGTTAAATCACAAGAAATAGTTTCCGCGCAAGCAGGGGTTTCGGCGCAAGGGGGCGGAGGAGCAGAGTCAACAAAGCAGCAACAAATTTCGGGTTCAGGCGCTACCCAAGTTGGCATCAAACAATCTGCGGAAGCAGAGGCTGGCGCGGAAAGCGGCGGTGCCGGTGCTCTAGAAGAAGAAAAAGAACCAACCAAGGTATTAAGGCAGCTTGAGATAGCGCGCAGGCTTGCCGAAAAGGCGCCAATTGGCGGGGGGGCGGGGCAGCCGGTAACTGGCGGCCGAGGAGGACTGAATCCGCGCCAGAGTTCAGGAGCGGTTGGCAAGTATTTAGATAAAAATCCCGGTTTAATTCCTGACGCGCGGGTAAGAAGGAAAGTTTTGCAGGCCTTGGCTTTGGGAAGTTTGGCGGAATTAGGCGCCGAAGGGCGGGTTGCTTTAAAGCAAGCAATAAAAGACATTCAAAAACAAGCGCCAAGCGACCAGGGCCTTAATGATGCCGGGGCGAATTTAAAGCAAGAACTGGATGGGGTTTCGCAAGTGTCGGCCACAGAAGAAGCCGTTAGCTCAAGTGAGCCGGAAAGCGTTGGGAAAAAACTGGAACTCGCGGCCATGGTAAAAAAATTGGCTGAGCAGGATAGAAAGCTTTCCGGAGCTAAGGGTTTGGGCGGAGCAAAAAAGCCAGGTGCTAAAAGATTGGCTGACCGTGGAATTACGCATCTGGAAAGCAGAGTTCCAGGTGAAGAGGGATCATCGTTGGGTCAGCAATTAGCCCCACCAGAGGACCAGAAGCCGCTTGGCATGCCGGAATTGAGAACGCAACAAGCGGGTCCCGAGGAAGATGAGGGGTTAGATATTTCCGATCTTGAAGGTTCGGAAGAAGACAGGACGTGGGTTAAAAGATCTTTAATAGTTAAGAGATCATTAAAAATAGCAGAAGAAATTGGGAGGCTGACTGGCAGGGAAGACTTGGCCAATATCGCCCAGGATTTGCAAAACGGTTTAAGCTGGGATGACATAAAAAATTTAAATGACGCCGGAGCTATTAGAAACGCGGCGTCAAATTTGGCAGGAAATTACGCCGCGGGCAAAGCCGCTAGTGGTCTTGGCTTAAGCGGCGGAAAATCTGCGGCTATTGGCGGCGCTGTGGCCGGCCTGGCGTCAGGCGAAGGGGCGGGAGGTATTGCTAAAAATGCTTTAAGTTGGTACGTGCTTTATGTCGCTTTTGGGGCCTTATTTACTTTGATTGGCTCAATACCCGCTCTTATTTATTTAGACATCCATTATATAATGAGCAAAATGGGGGTGTCCTGGTTTGCCAGCATGACTGTAAAACAAAGAGCGACTCTTTTGGTGGCAAATATTGTAATAGTAGGCTTGACCGCTCTGGCGGTAGTGTCTTTTATGTATATTGGCTGCCATTATCCGTTCGGAAAAATAGGCATCGGCGGGGTATCAACTTATAAGGGTTCAGTGATGGGTCTTGCGGGGTATGGCAGTATTTGCGAGAGCTTTGAGGGAGGCGGGTTTGCGGGCGGCGGAGGCAGTTCGGGAGGAGCAGGGGCAAGCGGAAGTTTCCCGCCAAGCGGCAATGGCAAATGCGTGCCGGTGGCCTCCGGGCCGGCCAGTGTGACGGCTCTCCAAACCACCTGTTTTGACGGCAACGCCGCTCAAGCCTCGTCTATTGCCAATATTGAAAGCGCTGGCGGCAACGCCTTCATTGGCAGTTCGGTGGATAAATGCCAGCCCGGCGATGAATCGGTTTCCTGGGGCCTATTCCAGATTAATTTAACCAACCATAAAATTGCCGGGCTAAATTGTCCCGCGGCTTTTGACTATCCCGCCGGTGTCAGTCCCCGGGAATATGACGCGAAGAATCACCAATGCACCGTCAAAGACAAATCTTTATATGACCAATGCGTTTTAGCGGCGCAGCAACCTGATAATAGCATTCAAGTGGCCTGTCAAATCTCCCAAAATGGCGCTCATTGGGGGCAATGGGGAGCCAATAGTATTTGCAATTTTAACAAATAATTTAAATTTATGGGCATCAAAAACGCTAAATTTTATAAATTGCTCGGCGTAATTATTTTGGTTTTATTATTTTTATACAGCATCTTCAAGGCGCTCACCAGCAACCCAAAACCTCCGGCACAGAGCTTGCCGTCTGCTGGCGCTATCAATATTCCAACTCCCAGCGGGCCGGTGCAGGCGCGGGATTTTACAAAAACCCCAATCCAGCAGCTCGGCGACAGTATGCTCATAGCGAAAACTTTGGATTTTGAAATCGTATATTTCACCAAAGAGCAGACTTTTTTGGTTACTGTGGAGTCCCAGCCCGTGCAAAAAGCCCGTGATTTGGCGGAGCAGGCGTTTTTGGACCATCTAAAAATCCGCGAAGCCGATGCCTGCAGGCTGCAAGTGTCTTTATTCGTGCCTTATAATTTAAGTCCGGATTTATCCGGCAAGGACTACGGCTTGAGTTTTTGCCCAACCGGCGTATCTTTTTGAGTTTCAACCTGAATAAAGCCGAATTGTGCACATTTGCATTTGAAGGTTTGCCATAAATATTGTATAATGAGGATATTCTCAAAAATCTTTAAAATAAAGAAAAAAATATGAATAAAAGAGCGATAGCGATTTTAGGGGCGATTTTCATTTTAATTGTGGGGACTTTGGGTTTTTTAATTTATTCTAAGACCGCTAAGAAAACTCCGCCCGCGGCTAATGTTCCGGCTGTGGCCGTTCAGCCCCCGGCTGAGAATAGCCAAAATAACAGCGGCAATAATAACAATGGCGGCAATTCCGGAAGCCAAAACGGAAACAATAACGGAAATTCCAGCAGCACCCCTGCAACACCATTCGTAAAGCTAACCTCGGATCAGGTTGTTTCTCCGGTTTTGTTTTACAACGGCAACGGCATAACCTATTTTGACAAACAAGGGCAATTGTTTCAGTCCGATTTGCAAGGCACTGGCAGCAGTTTAATGCTGGCTCAAAAGAGGCAGCTAAGCATTCCGCAGAAGGCAGGAATTACCAAAATCCTCTGGCCGCAAAAAGGGGACAATTTCATTGCGGAAATTGACTCGGCAAACGGAAGAATTTGGAGTTTGTACAACAGCCAGTCAGGAAGCTTTGTAGATTTTCCCCGCCAAATTATTTCCGTGGGCTGGGAGCCGAGCGGTAACCAAATCTTGTATATTTGGCTGGAAAACGGCAAGGCCACTTTGAATGTTTCTAATCCCGACACAAGCGGATACAAACAAGTTGCGGAAATGTGGGAAACGGACGACGCGATTAATGTTTCGCCGGACGGGCAATCTGTATTGTATTATCGTTCTGAAAGTCAAGACGTCTCTAACGCCATTAATTTAACGACTCCGGACGGCAAGCTTTGGAAGACTTTAGTAAAAGAAGGCTATAACTTTGGTGTTTTATGGAGCCCGGATAGCCAGAAATTTTTGTTTGGCAAAAAAGACCCGGTGACTTTGCAATATAAGCTGTGGTATTATAATTTGCAAACCGGCGAGGTAAAGAATTTGAGTCTGAATACAACAGTAGACAAAGCGGTTTGGGCGAATGACAGCACGTCAGTTTATGCCGCTGTGCCCGCAAACGGATCAGCCTCAGGCGGCGCTTTAACTTCGGACACGATTGTCAGAATAGACACCCAAACGACCCTGAAGAAAGAGTTTGTTCCGTCTCCGCTGACTATTGACGGCGAGAATTTGCTGCTAAACAGCAGCGAAACCAGGCTATTTTTTAGAAACGCCCAAGATGGAGGATTATACTACCTTGACCTTACCAGATGATATTTTGGCTTGTTTGATTATTTGCGATTTGTTTTGTAGAAAGCCTGAAAATTTCTAATTGACCTAATTACCCTAATTTCCCCGCCTGCCAACGCTAAA
>Ga0209726_10006015_pt1 | contig 14355 bp, 14 predicted proteins | sample Subgrocontami54m_FD_187453 | JGI IMG/M metagenome (GOLD analysis project Ga0209726, IMG submission 187453) | Subsurface groundwater microbial communities from S. Glens Falls, New York, USA - GMW46 contaminated, 5.4 m (SPAdes) (version 3) | ecosystem: Environmental > Aquatic > Deep subsurface >... | reverse complement strand
AGGCGGTTATTGCTACCGTAGGTATACGTTGTTACATTGCCCAATGGATCGGTAAAACTGGTCAGGCTTCCCTTGGCATAAGCGTAATGGAGAGTGCGGGGAGGAGAAGCGTTGGAGTCGGTTACAGTGGTTACGAACCTGCCGGTGTAGGTGAGGGAAATGCTTCGACCTGAAGCGTCAGTAATGGTGGTCAGCTGGCCGGCCGGGTTGTAGATCAAAGTTACCGCATTTCCGTTCGGGTCCTGGATGCTTTTCAAGAACGTTTTAGCCCCGAGCGCCGGCAGGTCAAAGAAAAAGGCAATCTGCTGCTTTGTGGCTAAGCGAAGCATGTTGCCTGGAACCTGCTGTAACGTCGCTAAGACGCCCTGCGGCGATTCGTATGCTCCTCCGCCAAGGGAGCGAAACGTAGTCGCACGGGCATCGCCCCAAGTGACAAGGACATTGCCATTCGCCAAGCCTTGACAGGACATGTCGTAATTGAAATGCCGCTCGGACCCAAAGGAAGTCCGGGTTCCGCCTCCGAGGCTGTTGTAGCTCAGTATGACTTCGATAGGGAGACCACGTCCTGGGATCCGCAAATCAGTTCGGCTAAGAAACATATTGCCACTGAGCGTGTTCACCTTCGTCGCGCCTGGGGCGCCCACAATGGCAACCCCAGGGTCCCCGGGAATCACGTTCCCCCGGTAGCCATCGTTCGTGATGGCAAAGGCAAGCTGCTCCAACAGGACAAGGAATAAGCTGGCAACGCATTGGTAGGTGATAAATTGTGGGAATCTGGAGGATCGCCTGCTCATGAAAGCACCTCCTTCAACCTGAATCGGAACCGAGGGCCGGTTCAGTCGGACTTCATTTGGCAGTGAAGTATGACGGGTTCGGCTGAGCAACACAAAGATACACCCAATGGAAGGCTTGTCAATGTCCCCGCGATCTATTTTCCCTGCCCGAGGACTCCGGATACGAGGTCATGAGCGAGGGAAAATTCCTGATCAACGAGCAGATAGGACAAGGTTCCCTCCCCATCACCGTGGTGCTGAACTGGGACGCCGCGCTCGGCCCCAAGGAGTAGCTGCCGCGTCCCTTCCCCAGGCCCCATCCCTGCTGCCGAATCAACAGGATGACTCCTCGAACAAATCAGTGTCGTTGGGTGTGGGAGGCGCAGATTGTCTCACGTGAAGGGTTCGAAAAAAGAATGCCTGCGAAGTGTTGAAACGAGGATTGTCTCAATGAAGGGGTTCACCCCAGCCCGGTGTGGGCGATTTTGAGGCTGCGCAAGCATCGCAGCTCAACAGATTTCAACAGCGCCCAACGAGTAGCCTGCAACGGGTTCAACGTCAATCAGTTGGAAACAGCAAAATCCAACAGATTTCAATAGGGGCTGGAATCTGGTTCGGGACCAGGGGGTCGGAGGTTCAAATCCTCTCTCCTCGACCAATCCTTTCAAGCACATGCAGACCGACGAGTAAACCTCCTGGGATCTGCCCAGGTGCTCGGGTTGATTTCTTGGTTCACGGAAGAGTGGAATCTCCCTCTCCGCGATCTGCGTAGATCGGCGCGAAACCTCTCGTTCTCACAACACTGTGTGATGTAGGTCACAGCCTGATTGTGCGATATGCACTATGTGTACTGGTATGTCTTCTATAGAACGAACGTTCGATATAATTGCGGACCTGCACTTTCCCTCGGTACGCGAGTGGAAGCAGGCCCGCCCCGGCGCCAAGGCCATCGCCTACTTCCCCGTGTATGCGCCGGTGGAACTGATCCACGCCGCGGGCATGCTGCCGGTCGGGCTCAGCGGCGCGGGCGACCGGCTCGACATCCAGCATGCCGATGCCCGCTTCGGTTCGTTCATTTGCTCGATCGTCAAAACCACTCTGGAAATGGGAATGACAGGCCGCCTCGAACCGTTCGACGGCTTCCTGTTTTCCAGCATCTGCGATTCGGCCCGAAACCTGTGCTGGGTCATGAAGCGAAATTTCCCCGAGATGTACGTGGACTTCCTCCACCTGCCGCACAATCCCAGCTCCCCGGCGGCGGCGCCGTTCCTGGCGGAGGAGTATCGCCGCATCCTCGCCGAACTGGAGCGCCTGGGCGACTGCAAAGTCAGCGACGATGCCATTCGCAACTCCATCACTCTCTACAACCGCAACCGCGCCCTGATCCGCGAGCTTTACCAGGTTCGCACGCACAACCCCCAGCAGATTCCCACCTGGGAGCTTTATCAACTCATCCGGGCTGGAAACTTCCTGCCTGTGGAGGAACACACGGCACAGCTGGAAACTGCGCTGGCTCAATTCCGTTCGCGCAGCACGAAACAACGCGATTCGATTCGCGTCGTCGTGGAAGGATCGTTCTGCGAGCAGCCGCCGCTCACGATCATCCGCCTGATCGAGGACGCGGGCTGCTACATCGTGGACGACGACTTCGTGATCGGCCAGAGCTGGTTTGAGAGCGACGTCCCCACCGAAGGCGACCCCGCGCTGTCGCTCGCAACAAGCTACCTGGACCGCTCCGTGTACTCCTCCGTGCGTCATGACTTCCGCAAGCCGCGCTGGGACGGGCTGGTCGAAAAGGTCCGGCGGACCAAGGCGGACGCGGTACTGTTCCTGATCGCCAAGTTCTGCGAGCCCGCCTATTTCGACTATGTTCCCTACAAACAAGAACTGGAGCGGGCAGGGGTTCCGCACTTGCAGCTGGAATTCGAGGAGAAGTCGTTCACCTTCGATCGCTTTCGGATGGAAGTCGAGACCTTTGTGGAATCGCTGGTTTTCGACTGAGGAAATTAAAGATGACAGAAAAACAGGAATATCGCAGCAGTATTCACCAGCGGCAAAAAGACCTGATGCTGTCCTGGTATGACCAGCTGGATCAGGCGGCGAATACCGGGAATCCGCCTACCGTCTCGATGATGATCTCCGGCAACTGTGTTGAGCTACTGGAGGGCTTCGGCGCCATCCCGCTCTATCCGGAGATCAATGCGCTGCAACTCGCCATCCGCCACCAATCGCTCGATCCCATTCTGGCGGCGGAGGACCTGGGTTACGCCGCGGACAACTGCGCGTACGTGAAGGCCGATATCGGCTGCATTTTGAAGGGCATCACGCCGACCGACGGGAAGTTGCCGACGCCGACGCTCATTCTCTGCAACTTCGTCGGCTGCAACACCTACCTGAAGTGGTTCGAGCATCTCGCCAAGCTTCAGAACGCGCCACTGTATGTGATCGACGTGCCTTTCATGCGCGCCGACGAGCCCTCGCGCGCCGACGTGGACTACGTCGTCAAGCAGTTGCACGAGACGGTCAAGAAGCTGGAGCAGCTCACCGGGCGCAAGTTCGACTACGACCGCTTCCAGCAGGCGGTGGCATGCTCCAGCCGCACGGAAGAGCTGTGGTCCCAGATCAAGCATCTGGCGCGTCGTACGCCCTCCCCCTTCGACGCCTACTTCGATGCCATTACGCTGATGGGACCGCTTTATGTCTATCGGGGCAAGCCCGAAGGCGTGGAGTTCTTTACGGCTGCTCTGGAAGAGTTGCAGGCCAAGTGCGACGCCGGCAAGGGAGTGTATGAGAAGGAGCACTTCCGCCTGGTAATGGAAGGTCCGCCGCCCTACCCCTATTTCCGCACCTTCCGCGACATGTTCGCCAAGTGGCAGGCCTGTGCCGTGGCCTCCACCTATTCGACTGTGGGCGGGTTGTGGGAATTCGGGTTTCGCCACGATCCGGCCGCGCCGTTCGAATCCGTAGCCATGCACATGATCGCGCAGAACGTCACCAACCGGAATTTTCTCCAGCGTTACGAACAGATCCGGCGCTACGTCGAGGACTGGAATGCCGACGGCTTGATCATCCACTTCGTGAAGAGTTGCCGGCTGTTTTCCGCCGGCCAGGGCGACATGCGCGATTACTTCACCAAGCAACTGGGAGTGCCGACCTTGTACATCGAGTCGGACCTGGAAGATCCCCGATACTTCTCCGAAGCGCAAACGAGGAACCGCATTGACGCCTTCTTCGAATCGCTGGAGCACGCCAAGGCTACCGCCTCCGTCAAGGGCGCATAGCAAGAGGAGAGCATGCGAATCGCAGCCGGAGTCGATGTCGGTTCCACGCAGACCAAGGCAGTCATCATGTCGGACAACGGGGGCGTGAAGATACTGGCGCGCGCCCTGGTGGATACCGGCGCCAATGTGCAGCGGGCGGCCGAACGCGCCTTCGACAGTTGCTGCCAGGATGCCGGCGTTCACGGCAGCGACGTTGGGTTCGTCGTCGGCACCGGGTACGGCCGCTACAAAATTGCGTTCGGCAATACGCAAATGACCGAGATCACCTGCCACGCCAAGGGCGCCAGCTTTCTCTGCCCCGGCACGCGAACAGTCCTCGATATGGGCGGGCAGGACTCCAAAGCCATCAGCGTTGGGACCAAGGGCGAGGTGCTGGATTTTGTGATGAATGACAAGTGCGCGGCCGGCACCGGACGCTTCCTGGCCAATTCTGCCGAGGTCATGGGCATCAGCCTCGAGGAGGTGGGGCCGCTGTCGCTCAAAGCGATACATCCAGTCAAGATCGCAACCGTCTGTACCGTCTTTGTCGAGTCCGACATCCTTTCCTACCTGGCGCAGGGGAAGACGGCGGAAGACATCCTGGGGGGCGTCCATATCGCCATTGCCAAGCGCACCTTATCGCTGGCGCGGCGCCTCAACATTGAACCGGAAGTCACCATGACGGGCGGCGTGGCCCGCAACATCGGCATGGTCCGGGCGCTGGAGGAAGTGCTGGGACGGAAGATGCAGATCAGCCCGGACGCGCAGTTCATGGGCGCGGTCGGCGCCGCACTATTCGCTCTCGAGAAACTCGACCAGAGTTTCGAATCTGGTATTTGGAGGGGAGATCATGCCGTTCCTGGCGGGCATTGACTGCGGAACCAGCTTCACCAAGGCGGTTGTACTTCTCGAGGAGAACGGCGTACCCCGTGTTATCGGCAAGGGGCGGACGCGCAGCGGTGTAAAAACGGAGGAAGCGGCGAGCGCCGCGCTCGAAGAGGCGCTCGAACAAGCTGGCATCGGCCGCCATGAATTGGAATACATCGCGGCCACCGGCTTCGGCCGTTATAGCGTCAGCTTCCGCGACATTCAGGTAACGGAAATCACGACGGCGGCGCGGGGCGCGCACTTTACCACACCGGGAACCACAGCGATCCTCGATATCGGCGGACAGTGTACCCGCGCTATCGGAATCACCGACACGGGCAGGGTCAAGGTGTTCAAGAGCAACGACAAATGTGCCGCCGGCTCCGGCATGTTTATCCAGCGCGCCGCCAAGTATCTCGAAGTGCCGCTGGAGGATGTGGGTGAGCTGTCGCTGCGGGCGACGCATCCGCAGCCGATTTCCAGCGTCTGCGCGGTGCTCGCGGAGAGCGAAATTATCAACCATGTCAGCGCCGGCGTTAGCGTGCAGGATATCCTGCGCGGCATCCACGAATCGTTGGCCGACCGCGCCGGAGCGCTGCTCAAGCGGGTGGAAATGAAAAATGAACTCACCCTGATCGGCGGGGTCGCGCGCCAGGCAGGGATTGCCAAGGCCCTGGAAGAGCGCCTGAAAGTAAAGGTCAACATTCCCGAGGACTGCGACTTTGTGTGTGCGCTGGGGGCCGGCCTGCTCGGACTGAAGCGCCTGGCCAGCAAGAATGCCGCGCTGGAATCGGCTACGAGGTAAGTCATGCGAATTGACGGCGCCCATGGGTATCGTCTGATAACGGTGGGCCGGCCGCTCGAACGCTATGAACTTCCTGCGCTCGAACCCGGGCCGGAGGAAGTCGTTGTCCAAGTCGCCGGCTGCGGCATCTGCCATACCGATGTCGGCTTTGCGGTCGATGGCGTTCCCACACGCAAGACGCTGCCGCTCGCGCTCGGACACGAAATCAGCGGACGGGTGGTTGCCGCCGGAGACAACGCCGCAGTTTGGCTCGGGCGCACGGTCATTGTTCCCGCCGTCATTCCCTGCGGCATCTGCCCGGCCTGCCAGGCGGGGCGGCCCACCATCTGCCGCAACCAATTCATGCCCGGCAACGACGGCGACGGCGGCTTCGCCACCCACGTTCGCGTCCCAGCTCGCGGTCTGTGCCCCGTGCCCGAACCGCTGCCGCCCGGGCTGGGTCTCGAGTTACTCTCGGTCATTGCCGATGCCGTAACCACACCTTGGGAGGCGATCCGTCGCGCCGGCTTGGGCCCGAACGATGTTGCTGTCTTTGTGGGCGTGGGCGGGGTGGGTGGCTTTGGCGTGCAGATCGCGGCCGCGCTGGGCGCTGCGGTGGTCGCGATCGATGTCGACCCCGGCAAACTGGCACTGGCTGCGCAGCATGGCGCCAGCTTGACCCTCAACTCCTCCGCCATGAACGAGAAGGATATCAAGGCCGCCGTCCGGAACTTCGCCAAGCAGAGCGGGCGCCGGGGTATCGGGCTGAAGATCTTCGAAACCAGCGGAACCACCGGGGGACAGCAAACCGCCTTCGGTCTGCTCGACTTCGGTGGCTATCTCGCAGTGGTAGGATTCACCCCGAAGAAGGTTGAGTTGCGCCTCTCAAATCTGATGGCGCTGGACGCCACCGCTCGGGGCAATTGGGGCTGCCCGCCCGACCAGTATCCGGCCGCCCTCGACCTGGTCTTGCAGGGCAAAGTGGCGATTGCGCCCTACGTGGAAGTGCACCCGCTCGACGACGCTCCGGCAGTCTTCGATGCGGTCGCGCGGCATGCCATTACGCGCCGCGTGATCCTGAAGCATGCCGCGAACGGCAACAAGGAGAAAACATGAAAAACCACAATCTCGTCGAAGCGCCGCCGCGCGCGAACATTCTGGTCGAGCGCCGTCCGGTCCGGGCGCGGGATGGTTCGCCGGTCGCGGGCCTGCATAACGTCTGGATCACCCTGAACAATCCGGCCGAACTCAACAGTTACACGACGGATATGGCCAAGGAAATCATCCTGGCTCTGCGCGAGGCGTCCAATGATCGCGCCGCCGTGGCGGTCGTGCTGACCGGCGCCGGGAATCGTGCCTTCTGTTCGGGAGGAAATACCCGCGAGTATGCCGAAGTCTATGCCGGCGCGCCCGCCGAGTATCGCCAGTATATGCGTCTCTTCAACGACATGGTTACCGCCGTCCTGCAATGCGACAAGCCGGTGATTTGCCGCGTCAACGGCATGCGGGTGGGAGGCGGGCAGGAGGTCGGCATGGCCTGCGACTTCTCCATTGCGAGCGACCTGGCCGTTTTCAGCCAGGCCGGTCCCAAGCACGGTTCGGCGCCCGATGGCGGCAGCACCGACTTCCTGCCGCTCTACGTAGGCATCGAGCGCGCCATGATCAGCGGTACGCTGTGCGAACCCTGGAGCGCCCATCGTTTTTATTGGATGGGCGGACTCACGCAGATCGCTCCGGTCACCAAGGTGGATGGTAAGTTTGTCGCCAACCCGCTGGTCGTCTCCGATCGCCTGCTCGACGAATACGGCCGCCTGGTGATTGGCGAATTCAAAACCGGTGAGGCGAAGAAGCAGGCGCAGGATGTGCTGGCCTCGGCCCAGACCGACCTCAGCCTGCTCGATGAGGCGGTCGAACAGTTGTGCACGAAGTTCCTCTACACCATGCCGGATTGTCTGGTCAAAACCATCGAGAGCTTACGTAAGCACAAACTCGAGCACTGGGACCGCAACCGCGAGACCAACCGGGCGTGGTTATCGCTCAACATGATGACCGAGGCCAATGCCGGTTTTCGTGCTTTCCATTACGGTGACAAGAAGAACCGCGAAGTCGATTTCGTGCTGCTGCGCCAGCGCCTGGCGCAGGGGGCTCGCTGGAGTGAGGAACTGATCGAGGAGATCGCTCCCTGGACTGCTCAGGGCGTCACCCAAGGAGCTGTGAAATGAAGTTCGAGAAGATTCGGCTGGAGTTCACCCATCAGGAGCGGGTGGCGCGCATCACCCTGGCGGCCCCGAAGGCCAACATCGTGGATCGTGCGATGATACGCGAACTCGACGCAGCCCTTTCGCTGTGTGCCGGGCGGGAGCTGAACGCGATCGTTCTTGCCGCAGATGGCCCGCACTTCAGCTTTGGCGCGAGCGTGCAGGAGCATCTGCCCGATCAGATTGCTGGGACACTGCACGCGTTGCATGGCCTGCTGAGGCGGATCTATGAAGCTCCGGCACCCGTGATTGCGGCGGTTCGCGGCCAGTGCCTGGGCGGAGGGTTCGAACTGGTGCTCGCCTGCGACCTGATCGTTGCCGACAAGACTGCACAGTTTGCCTCGCCCGAGATCAAGCTGGCCGTTTTCGCTCCGGCCGCTTCTGCCCTGCTGCCGGTTCGTGTCGGACAGGCGGTGGCCTCACGGCTGCTGCTGACCGGGGCTACGATTTCTGCCGAAGAAGCTGTTCGTTGCGGCCTGGTGGCGAAAGTCGCGGACGACCTTGATGCCGGCGTCAATCAGTGGCTGGAAGCGGACTTCCTTCCCCGCTCCCCCTCCTCGCTGAAATTTGCCTGCCGGGCGGCTCGCCTGCCTTTGCGCCGTGCCTTCGAGGAAGACCTCGCGCAGTTGGAACAGCTATATTTGTGTGACCTGATGGCCACGCCGGACGCCGTGGAAGGAGTCCGCGCCTTCCTCGAGAAACGTTCGGCGCAGTGGAGCAAGCCGGCGATCGTAGCACAGGGATGAAATGACTCAGGCCGTTGATATTGGCGGTAAGGTCGCGGTCGTAACGGGAGGTTCCGGAGCGATTGGCCGAGCGATCGCGCACTCGCTCCGGGCCGCTGGTGCGCACGCGCTTTCGCTCGACGTGGTTGCTTCATCAGACCCGAATCTTCCGTGGGTCCATTGTGATGTGCGAGACGACGCCTCCGTCACCAATGCCGTGCGTGAAGTCGTCAGCCAATACGGAGGTATCGACATTGCGGTGCACGCCGCCGGCGTCTCCCGCGACGCCGTCGTCTGGAAACTCCCGGTCGAGGACTGGGACTTTGTGCAGGGCGTAAATCTGCGCGGCGCATTTTTGCTGATTCGCCACACATTGCCCCTGATGCGAGCGCACGAAGGCGGCCGGATTGTGCTGATCGGCTCGATCAACGGCTCACGGGGGAAGTTCGGCACCGCCGCCTACTCCGCCAGCAAGGCCGGCTTGCTGGGACTCGCCAAGAGTGTGGCGCGCGAAGCCGGACGGTTTGGCGTTCTGGTCAACGTGGTTGAACCGGGTTGGGTGCGCACGCCGCTCACCGAATCCGTTCCGCAACCGATTCGCGAAGCGGCCCTGGCCGAAAGCCTGATCGGCAGTTTCGTTGATCCCGAGGATGTCGCCCAGGCCGTCATGTTTCTCTGCGGCCCAGGCGGCCGGCGGATTACCGGACAGATCTTGCGGGTCGATGGTGGCCAATTCCTCGGCCCTGCCTAATCGTCCCAGGAGTTACTCATGAAGAATTCTCCAGTCGCAGGGGGCAAGGGGCGACACCAGTGGCCCGACCGTCGCGCAGTCCGTGTGAGGCCGATTCTTGGTGGCTTGCATCGCGAACACCACCTGGAGAAGACCGCTGCTTGAGGCAAAATCGATGAGGAGACGCCGCACCCTAATTGCATCCCCCTTGGAATGGCAGACGGCCGCAGTGCCCATGCCGCATCCCGCGATCCCCGTCCTCGCGGAACGCGGCGGCACCCAACTCAAGGCGCCACGCCCGGTGATCCTCGTCGACACCCGCGAGCAGAATCCGTTTGATTTCTCGCGCTTTGAAGGCTGGTTTGCCGGCATCGAGAAGCGAGCGCTCAAGCTGGGAGACTACTCCGTCGCGGGACTCGAGGACGATTGCGTGGTAGAACGCAAAGACCTTTCGGATCTTGTCCATTCTCTTACTACCGATCGGTCCGTCTTTGTCAATCGGCTTCGCCTCATGAGCGGCTATCCGCATCGGCTGCTTGTGATCTCAGCCACCCTGAGTGAAGTGAAGTCTCCTTATGCCTGTGCCGGCGGCAATCCGAATCGCATTACCCAATCGCTGATTGCCGCTCTCGCCGGGCTGCGGATTCCATTCCTGTGCAGCGAGACCCACGAACTGGGGGAAGAGCTGGTTGCTTCCTACCTCTATCAGGTTCACCTCTACCATTGGCTCGAGACCAACGGCTACGGTCGTTTTCTGGCCGATAACGATCTCTGAAGGCTCAGGCGGAAGGAACAGTTCGCGATTAATTAGGCGAGATTCGGCGTTCGCGGTTTGATTCACATAGCGCTGCTCCAGCACCATGTACAACTCAACCAACGGTCCCGTGTCCCTAGTGAACCAGAAACGGCGGTAGTGGCCTGGTTTGAGTCAATCGGGCGCGTGGGTAGCGATCTGCTTGACCTTCGGGATGAGACTCCACTACAGTCAGATGCGCTAGCCGGCACGGCAACCTGGGCCTTCCCAGGGCCACGCCAGCGCGGCTGGGGCGACGCCTTCCGGACCCGAGACCCGGGCAGAATTCGACGAGGCACAATTGCGCATGAGCACAAAGAGCGCCGAACCGAAAGCGACGTTGCGCGAAAAAGCGCAATTGATGTCCGCCTCGGAAATGGAACGGACGCTGGTGCGGCTGGCTCATGAAATCCTCGAAAAGAGCGGCGGGGTGGACGGTTTGGGGCTGGTCGGAATTCGCCGCCGGGGAGTGCCAATCGCGGAGCGGCTGGCGAAACTGATCCGGCAGATCGAAAAGGTTCCGGTTCCAGTCGGCACGCTTGATATTACGTTCTATCGGGACGACCTCTCGACCCTTGGACCAAAACCGGTCGTGCAGAAATCGGAAATCGGCTTTCCCATTGGGGCAAGAACATTGTGCTCGTGGACGATGTGCTGTTCACCGGCCGAACGATTCGCTCTGCCATGGACGCACTCTTTCTACACGGCCGTCCGAGCCTGGTGCAACTGCTGGTACTGATTGATCGCGGCCACCGCGAGCTGCCGATCCAAGCAACCTTTATCGGCCGCACGGTGCAAACAACCATGAACGAAGTGATCGAAGTCAAGTTGATGGAAGTGGATAAGGCCGACAAAGTGCTGCTGATGGAGAAAGAGTAAGGCCGAATCAAGAAGAGGGCAGGCAGTGATGACATCCCAAACGAGAACTCTGACACAAGAGGACACCGCAGCCGTCGCCGTGGCGACGCCCGGAGCGCGTATTCTCCAGAACTACATCGGCGGATCCTGGGTATCCGCAAGAACCTCTGGCTTAGTGGACGTGACCAACCCGGCGAGCGGGGAAGTGTTGGCGAGAGCCCCCTTGTCGGGACGCGAGGATGTCGAAGCTGCGGTGGCCGCTGCGAGCGCCGCTTGGCCGGAATGGCGCTCCCGCTCGGTCGGCGAACGCACGGAATTCATCTATGCGCTGCGCGAACAGTTCCGCAAGAGGATCGACGAACTTGCGGCGTCCGTTACCCGGGAGTCGGGCAAGGTGCTTTCGGACGCGCGCGCGGAAGTGACGCGCTCCATCGAAGTGCTCGAGGTCGCTTGCGCTTCGCCCATGACGATGCAGGGCCGCATCCTGGAAGGTGTGGCGCGCGGGATCAACTCGGAAACCATCCGGCAATCGGTTGGGGTCTGCGCCGCGATCACCCCGTTCAACTTCCCGGTCATGGTGCCGATGTGGTTCCTGCCCTTTGCCATCGTCTGCGGGAACACGTTCGTGCTGAAGCCATCGGAACAGGTTCCGCTTACGTCCGAGATCGTCTGCCACATCCTGGAAGACATCGGTCTGCCGCGCGGAGTCGTGAATCTCGTGCATGGCGCGCACGACGCGGTGAACGCCATCCTGGACAGTCCGGGAATCCGCGCGGTCTCGTTCGTCGGTTCGGTCACGACTGCCAAGTACATCTACCGGCGGGCGGCGGAAAACGGCAAGCGCGTGCAGGCGTTGGGCGGCGCGAAGAACTACATGGTCGTGATGCCGGACGCGGTCGTGGACAAGACCGTATCGAACGTCTTGGGCAGCGCGTTCGGCAACGCGGGGCAGCGCTGCATGGCCGGATCGGTGCTGGTGACGGTTGGGTCCGCGCAAGCGAAGATCATGGGTCGCCTGAAAGAGGAAGCCGAGAAGTTGATCGTCGGCGATGGTACCGATCCGAAGGTGAGCCTGGGCCCGGTGATTTCGAGCGCAGCGTGCGACCGCATACACGAAGCGATTGAAACCGGAATAAAGGAGGGAGCAGAACTGCTGGTGGATGGGCGGCGGCCGGCGCGAGTCCCCGCCGGCGGCAACTTTGTCGGTCCAACAATTCTGAACAACGTGAAGCCGGAAATGCGCGCGGCCCGCGAAGAGATCTTCGGCCCGGTGCTTTCGGTGATGCATGTGGATACGTTGGATGAAGCCATCGATCTCGTGAATCGCGATCCGCGCGGCAACGGCACCTCGATTTTCACCGAGAATGGCGCCGCGGTCCGAGAGTACAGCCGGCGTGTCGAAGTGGGCATGGTGGGCGTAAACATCGGGGTGGCGGCTTCACCGGCGTATTTCCCATTCTCCGGATGGAAGGATTCGTTCTTTGGCGATCTGCACGTTCACGGCTGGGATGCGATTGAGTTCTTCACCCGAAAGAAGACCGTGACCTCGCGCTATTTCTCGGCGGGCGAAACCGGCATGTATTTCGTCGAACAAGGGGACAAGAAGTAGCGCAGTTCCTGCTACTGCTGGGTGTAAGTCGATCTCTTTAGAAATTCCCCTGCGCCGGCCCGCCCCAGAAACTTGTCCGCTTCGACGACTACGCGGCCGCGCGAGAGCACGACGTCGGGCATACCGGTAACCTGGATGCCCTCAAACATCGAATAATCAACGCGCATGTGATGTGTCTTCACGCTGATGGTGTGCTTGCGGTCAGGATCGAAGACCACAAGGTCGGCGTCGCTCCCAACGGCAATCGTGCCCTTGCGCGGATAGAGTCCGAAGAGCTTGGCTGGAGCCGTGGAAACCAATTGCACGAAGCGGTTCACAGTGAAGCGTCCCTGGGCGACGCCGCCGGAATAGATCAGGCTCATGCGGTGCTCAATTCCCGGTCCGCCGTTGGGGATTTTCGTAAAGTCGTCACGGCCGAGTTCTTTCTGCTCTTTGAAGCAAAACGGGCAGTGGTCGGTCGAAACCACCTGGAGATGATCCCGCTTCAGGCCATTCCAAAGTTTCTCCTGATGCCACTTTTCGCGCAGCGGCGGAGTGAAGACGTACTTCGCCCCTTCGAAACCGGGCGCGTCGAAGTTCTCGATTGAGAGATACAGATATTGCGGGCAAGTCTCGGCGTAAACTGGAAGGCCGCGGTCGCGCGCCTCGCGAACTTTTTCCAGCGCCTCGTTGCAACTCAGGTGGACGATGTAAACCGGCGCTCCCGCCATTTCCGCAAGCGCGATGGCCCGTGACGTGGCTTCCGCCTCCGCCGTCGTGGGCCGCGTCAATGCGTGATACTTCGGCGCCTTTTTTCCTTCCGCCAGAGCCTGCTGCACAATTACATCAATCGCGCCGCCGTTTTCAGCGTGCATACAGACCAGGCCCCCGTTCTTACTGGTCGCGCGGAGCGCCTTGAAGATGCTGGCATCGTCCAGCATGAACACTCCGGGATATGCCATGAACAGCTTGAAGCTGGTGACGCCCTCGCGCACCAGCGCATTCATCTCGTCGAGTTGAGCGCCCGCCAGGTCCGTGATGATGCAATGAAACGAATAATCGCAAACCGCCTTGCCGGAAGCCTTTTGCATCCAGGTATCGAAAGCTGTTCTCAGCGTCTGGCCTTTGTACTGGATGGCGAAGTCAATCAGAGTCGTAGTTCCGCCGAAGGCCGCGGCGCGTGTGCCGGTTTCGAAATCGTCGGCGCTCGTGGTTCCGCCGAACGGCATATCGAGGTGGGTATGCACGTCAATTCCTCCCGGGAACACGTACTTCCCGGCGGCATCGAGAATCTTTCCTGCGTTTTCGCGCGGGAGGCTCTGTCCAATCGCGGTGATCTTGCCCTGGTTGATGGCGACGTCGCTCTCGTAGGTGTCCGTAGCCGTGACCACCCGGCCATTAGCGATGATGGTGTCGAAGCCCATGAGTGCGTTCTCCTTCGGCGAAGCAGCGATTCTATGCTAAACTGCGCAACCTTAGACTGACGATTCGCAGCTGAGGTTGAACCTCCGTGCTCCTCCGCGTCCTCAGTGGTTAAGGATTTTTTGTCAACCACGGAGGACACGGAGGTTCACGGAGGAAAGCCTAACCGCAATGCTAAGGAGCACCCATGCAGTTCGGCATCACGATCAAACCCGACATGACGGTAGAGCGCATCCTTGCGCTCACGCGCCAGGCGGAAGCGGCGGGCTTTCAATACGGCTGGATCTTCGACTCGCA
>Ga0209726_10006014_pt1 | contig 14356 bp, 9 predicted proteins | sample Subgrocontami54m_FD_187453 | JGI IMG/M metagenome (GOLD analysis project Ga0209726, IMG submission 187453) | Subsurface groundwater microbial communities from S. Glens Falls, New York, USA - GMW46 contaminated, 5.4 m (SPAdes) (version 3) | ecosystem: Environmental > Aquatic > Deep subsurface >... | reverse complement strand
GCCAGGAACCCTTCCAGCGCGTTCCGGTGGCGCAGCAGCGGGCGGGGCATCCGGCCGACCGAATGGAAGGAGGGATCTCCCGCGATCAAATCTTGAGTCTGCTTGTGCAGTCCGAGCAACAGCTGCGACAGCGCCTCCGAGGATGCGATCCAACCCTTCCGCTCCAAGACCAAGCCGGCCGCCACTACCCGCTGCTCCCAGTCCTCCTCCGCCCCGGCGGCGGTGGCCTGCTCGGCGACGGTCTGGGCGATGGTCCGGCGCTCTCCCGCGCCGGCCGCGGCGAAGGGGTTGCGGTAATAGGCCCCGCGGGCGCCGTCGATCCGGAAGAAGGCCGGCGGCCGTTGCGCGGCGATCTCCGGCGGCAGATCCAGCCCGAAGATTTCCAAAACACCCGGAGGCCACTTGAGCCGGAGCCCAAGATAAATCTCTTTGGCCAGCCCGTTGAGGTTCCAAGAGTTCGCCTCTCCTTCCGCGAGGAGGAGATCGGCCTGCCGGATCGCGGCGACGGCTTCCTCCGGCAGGAGGTTGAGCGGCGTGCCGTGCATCGGAGCGCCGGCGATCAGCCGGAACCGGCCGGCGTGCGCGTAGGCTCTCAGCCATCGGTAAATGTCCGGGACGCCGGCCCGCCCTTCCGCGAGGATCCTCCGCGCGTCCTCCAAAGAGCCGTCGTTGATGACGCCGTTGTCCGCCTTGACGATCATGGAGATCCGCAGCGAGGGGAAAGCGGACAGAAGAACCTCGGCCAATTTGAGACTGGCGGCCAGCTCCGCGTTGTTGTCCGGCAGGTGGACCAGCAGCGTGTTGTGTTCCCGGAGCCGGTTCAGGAATTTGCCGATGAAGCGGTTTCCGCCCAGCTCCTCGGTGAACGGCGTCTCCAGCCGCTGGAGGATGTAGCGGGCCAAGTCTCCTTCCTGCTCGATCTCCCGCAAAATGGAAAGGCGCGAGTAGCCCACCAGATTGGTGGCCAGCGTCAGCAGGATCCAGGGCCGCAGAAGGCCGGGATCCCTCTGAAGAGGGCCCGGATCGTCGGTGAATCCGCGGGCGGAGTCGTGGAGAAGCTCGCCGATGGCCCGCTGGACCGCGTCGTTGCCCTCGTTGTTCGAAATCCGGAACGGGTTCTCCAGAGCCGGCCCCAGGGCCGCGCGGTCCACCGAGGGGGCGGCCAGCAGCGGCACCAGCAGGCGGGGCATCTCCCGGTAGCTCCACCGGTACATCTCCGCCTCCTGGTCATACCGGAGCAGTTGGCCGTCTACTCCCCGAGCCTTGAACAGTAACGCCATCAACCGCTCGATCGTGCTTTGTCCGAGATCTTCGGGAGAGACCCTGCCGCCCAATTGAAGGAGCACCCCCTCCAGCGTTTTCCTCAACGTGGGAAACCATTCCTCTTCGAGGTAATGGGCCTCCCGTTTTCCGAAAAGTTCCCCCCGTCCGAAGGGGCCCTCATGGTACACGGGGACGGAGAGCAAGGCGGCGGGAAGCGGAACAGCGTTGAGTTCCGGCGCGCGCAGCAGGCGAAGAAACGCCCGCACCCAGGCCTCCTCTTCGCCGTACGTGCCGGCGGCCCGCGTCTCCCTAAGCGCCGGAGCAATCACCGGCTCCACCCTTCCCGCGTGATCGGTGAAGATTTCCCGGAGCATCTTTCCGGCTTCCCGCGTCTCCTCCGCCCCGGCGGGGAGCGGCGGGGTGTTCCAATAGGCCGGCCATTCTTTGATCGCGAGCAGGTAGTCGTAAAGGATGCCCTGGTTCTCTTCGTAGATGCGGCGAAACCGGTCGGAGAGTTCGCCCGCATCCCCGCTTTCGTCTCCGGAGATGGCCACGGAGTATTTTTCGCGGAGCGTTTTCAGCAACCGATCCCGGTCCTCCGGCCGAAGCGATTCCCGGATTTCCCCCAACCGATCTTTCGGAATTCTCACCACGGTATGGCGCATATAAAGATTTTTTGCCGGCCGCAATTGATTCAGCGAAACCGTGTAGGTCAAAGAAACCGGCTTCCGCAGACCCCAAACACTCGCCGGATTGCTCCCCGGAGTTCCGTCTCCGGGATTGATTCCAACGGCAATCATAACGACATGCTGGTCATCCAGCGGGATCCAATCCATCGGAACCGGAAGGACCAAATCTTCGGAAGCGGGTCCCTCCGCATAGAGGGCGATCGGGTCTCGAGGATCGTACCTGCCCCACTCGCTTTCGGGAAATATTCGCAGCGCTTCCAGAGAGAAGGCCTCTCCCACCGTGGCCATGCCGGGCGTGGCGCTAAGATCCCAGGATTTCTCGGAAGGAAGAGTGAGGGTAACGAACCAATCCTTCAGCCAAAGCGGGGTGGAGACCTCGATCAGCTCAATTTGTACCGGAATCCCCGCCTCATTGAATTTCTGCCGGGCCCTCTGGGCGATGCCGATGCTTCGCAGGAAACACTCCGAGCCGTTGGTGACGATGCCGGTTTCCGGATCGATCTTTCTATCGGGATGCAGGAACACCGAATACGGGACGGGTTCGCTTCCCGGTTTCTTCCCGCCCAGGTTGTCTTCGATCACAATTTTCGTCTGCGGAGAAGCCAGGACGAGTCTTTTTCCGTACGGCTGCGGTCGAACCTTCTGGTCGATCTCCGCCGCCAGTTCCCTCACGATTTGCTCCGCTTTCAGATCGCCGCCCGCTGTTTTTCGCGCTTTCTCGATGATTCTCAGGACAACCGAAGCAATATCATGCAGGTTTCTCGTGATGCCGGCGTCGCGAAGCTTGCTTCGAATCAGCTCCCCCGGCTCCGGCGATGCGAGGAAGGCGTCGACATGGGCCGTCAAGACCGACTTCGTCAGCTGATCCAACGGCATCTGCCCGATGATTTGGCGGACGCTCTCTCCCACCTCCTCCGCCCCGGCGGCGGCGATGGATTGAAAAGCCAGGCGCAGGTGCTCCTCGGCTTTCCTTTTATCAGGAAGGTGCTGGGCCCAATAGAGGGCCGAGTAGACGGTGTCCCAAAATCTGGCCGGCTGCAGCGAATAGAGCTTGGCGGCCCGGCCGGAAAACTTGTGGAACGCTTCGCCCGCCAGGTTTTTGAGAACCACCGTGTGGTAATCGAGGAGGAGCTCTTGGAGCAGATGGGTGGTCGCTTCGTTCGGGGAGTCGAACATTCCCCAACGGTACAGCTGGTCGGCAGCGGCGGCTTTCTCTGCCGGTGTGGAGTCGGCGCTGTGCAGAGTGCCGTTGACCCTCCGGATGGCTCTCGGGTCTCCCTTGGGCAACGCCTCCCTGCCGGTGTTGTCGTACACCCGGGTGATGGCCCAGCTTTTTTCTTTCTCGGTTTTTTCGGCAATGGCGGTAACGGAAATCCCGGGCCGGTAGGGTAGGGAAGTCACCCAGCGTTTACCGGTGATCGGATCATAGAAAAAGGTTTTTCCACTGTGGCTAATCCGCATGCCCCGGATATTCTCAAAGGCGACCCGTTCCTTGGCCGTCTGGAGCGCGGCCTGGACCGATTTTGGGCGGAGCATGTGACCGGCCTTGTACAGCTTCCCTCCGACCGCGATCCCTCGTTCTTCGTTCGGGTCGGTGATGATCTTGCGGTGGCCGGCCGCGGGATAGACGATCTTCCCGGTGCCCATTCGCCGCGCCACTTGAGGCCGCCGTTCCGGGTCATCGGAGAGGAACTCCAACTGCAGCAGAGGGATCTTTCCGCCGGATTGGGGAATGGAGGTGGGGAAGGCCTCTCCCTCGAATTTGAAATTTTCCCATGTGGAACGGTCCGGTTTCCACGTGGGGATATCCTCCACCACGATGGTCCGCGTTCCCGGTTGCGCCACCTCGGCCCAGACCTTTTCCCAAACAGGATTGGTGACCGTAATGCGTTCTGTGCCGGGTATCACCAGATCGCGGGCATCTCTCGCGGGATCCGCGGATACTCGAAAGGGTCCTATCGGTTTGACGTCCTCTCTTGGAAAGACAAGTTGGCGGGTGTCCATTGTCCAGGCTTGCAGTTCTTCGCCGGTCTCCGGGTCCAACCGGACCGTTAATAGGGGCCCCGGCCCTTTCTCGGGGAACGGGAGGGTGGTGGACTTGAGGGGTCCTTCCCCTACGTGAAAAGAGGCCTTGTCGGTGGAACCTCGCTTGCCTAAGGTCGGCACGCGCGCGGCGTAGAGGGTCTCCGGTTTCAGCGCGAACAGCTCTTTCCAAAGCTCATCCCGGACTTTGCCGACTGCCCGGTAAAGGAAGGCTTCCGGCGGCACCTGCCCGCCTTCAAACGGAGGGTTGACATAGAACCGGACCTGGCCTTCGAAAGGATAGACGATCTCCTTGGTCTGGACCCACCGGGCTGCCTGGACCGCGTGATGGGGGTCGGCCGCCGCGATCTCCAGGACCAGCCGGAACGGATTCTCGGGGTCGAAGGATTCCGCCAGAAGGTTCGTCGAGTGAGGTTTCCCCCCGTGGCCGAACACCACGAGATGGTCCCGGTTGAGCCAGCTCCTCACGCCGAATAGGAAAAGGGTCTTGGCGTTCCGGACCCGCCGGATTTTCCAGAGGGAATTCAAGCGGTTGATCTTGAGATCCGCGATGTGTTTGCGTTTGTCGGGGATCGGGAAGCCCTGTTCATCCCGTTCCAGGTCCGCGTAGACGGCAAATCCCTCTTTTTGCTTGGAGGGCCGGCCCGCATCGTAGGCCCTCTCGAGAGGGATGTGATGCGCCGTGAGGAACGCGGCCCAACTCCGTCCATAACGGGGAAAATTGTCGCTGCGGACGATATGGCCGTAAATCTTCTTGAGGGCTCTCCCCAGCGGTGTTTTGGATTGTTTCCCCTTTTCCACGATCTTCGGCTGGAAAGAAAGACCTTCTTTGTCGGCTCGTTTTATCACTTTGGAAACTTGCCGTGAGGTGGGGACGGGCTCCGGCTGGCGGCTCTTCAGGATCCGGATTGCCGAAGCCCCCTTTCCGAAAAGGATCCGCCATTTTTTCTCCAACAGAGCAGGGGCTTCCTCCGGTTTGGCCAGATGCTCGTTGATCTTTTCCGCCAGCGTTTTCCCATCTTTATGGGCGCGTCTCAGGGCGGGGGAGGTAGGTTGGTCCCTCAGTAGCAAGGCGGCTTGCGCCGTGTTGAGCGTGATGACGCCGGTCTGCGGGTTGAAGAACTTCTTTCCTTCGAAGGATTTCAGCCGGCCGAGGGCCTTCAGCAGCCGCTCCGCCACCTGCTGGGGATCGTAGTAATCTTCCCGACGGCTGTTCCCCAGCCGGAGTTGGACGGCCGCTCGTCGGAATTCCGGAATGGAATCCAAAACCTTTTCCGGAATCAGGGCTTTACGCTCTTCCCACGCAGTGACCGTCTCCAGGGTGAGGGACTTCTTTCCCCCGAGCTTGAGGAAGAGGAGAACCTGGACCAATTCACTGGGAGTCAGCCCCTCTTTTTCCCGGCTTTGCCTGAGATGGCGCGGCGCCACTTTTTTATAGAGCCGGGGGAAAAGATCCATGGCCTCCGGGGGCACGGAATTCCGGGAGATCCAGGCCGAAATAGAGGGTTGCCCGATGGGACCCCAACCGTTGTAGCCCAGCTTTCCCAGCTCTTGCCCGAGCTCGGCCTGGGTGAGCCCTAATTGCCGGAGCACCTTCTGTATGGCATGCTCGTTCCGCTCCTCCAGCCCGGCGGAGACGGAGGCGGGGGTTTTGTTTTCAATGGACGGACGGAGTCCGTAAGCGGGATTAGGCAGACAAAAAGTGGCCGCTAAGAGGGCAGAGAGGAAACGCCGCAAGATGCGCATGGGATTACAGGAAGTATCGCCGATCCGAGGGGAAAAAACAAGCGCAATAATTAAGTTTTATATACTTAACGGACAGCCGTCAGAGGGATTATTGTCCCGACAGATGGCGAAACAGTTCCGTCAAACCTTCTTTTTCCATCTTTCCAGATGCGACACGAACCATCGCGTCTTTTAATCGGCCGCGAGGATCCAGCAAGCGCGGACCATTCATTTCTAAGAAAACCAGAGCACAAGCTAAAGCTGTCCGCTTGTTTCCATCGACGAAGCAGTGGTTCTGGCAAAGATGGTAGGCGTAAGCTGCCGCCATTGAGCAGAGATCCGGATGTAGCCATTCGCCGCCGAAGAAGGCTTCCGGCTGCGCCACCGCGGACTCCAGCAGATTGCGGTCCCGCAAACCGTCCTGGCCGCCGTAACGCCGAATCTGATCCGAGTGGATTTCAACTACTTCGGCCAGAGTCAAAAACAGGGGATCTGCCACGGAGCGGTCTTACTTCGCCAGAGCTTTCAGCGTTTTAGAGTGTCTGCGGTTGATTATTTCCAGCGCCTGCCGGAATCGCCGCTCCCTCTGGGTATTCCGGACAGGTGAGACGATCAAACTCCGCCCGTCCGTAGCCACCTCTAAGAGGGTTTTGGCGGTGATGTTCAAAAGCTTCAAAATCGGGCGGTCAATGATCAGGGCTACGCTGTTTCCGTGCTGGGTCAGGTGCTTAACCATGGAGGTCCTCCGAGAGTAAGTATCTCAATGTACTTACATTGTATCATCCTATCGCCCGGATGTCAAGAAAGTGAAGAAGGGGGTAGTGGGTCAATTTGTCGTCATTTCGAGGCGAAGCCGAGAAATCTCGCTTTAAAATCGGGATTTCTCCTCGCTCCGCTCGTCGAAATGACCCACTACCAAGAAGGATCAGGCGTCGTCGGGGAGGCGGTAGAGCGGGACGGGATCGAAGGCGTGGGAGAAGTCGTACACCCCTTTGAAGTCGTCCAGGGTGTCCTCCTCCGTTTTGCGAAGCAGCTTGTTCTCCACCAGCGTGAAGACGATGCGGCCGAAATCCTCGGTGCGGTGGATGCCCCAGTGCTCGAAGACCTGGGCCGTCAGGGGCCCAAACTGGTCCAAGCCGTAAAGCCGCAGCCCCTGCAGCAGCTCCTGGCCGCTGATGTGGCGCGGCTCCGGCAGCTGCCCCACCGTGAAATGCAGCCCCGCCAGCACGAACAGGTAGGCCTCCGGTTTGTACCGGGGATCCTTCCGGTAGATCAGTTCTATTTTCTTTAAGAGCTCGTTGGTCGGGGTCAGCATCGGATCACTTCCATTTTACCCTGTCCAGGCCCCAGAGGATGCCGATGATCGTCTTGGCGTCGATGATCTTGTTTTTCCGGACCAGCTCCAGCGCCCGGCGGGGCGGCGCCGGGTGGACGGTGATCTGCTCATCTTTGTCCATCGGGATCCTTTTCTTGAGTTTCTTTAAGCCCCGGGCGACGAAGAGGTCCATCCGCTCGGTGGAGATGCCGGGGGCCGGGTAGAACTCGCAAAGGCGCTTCCAGTGGGCGGCGCTGTAGCCGGTCTCCTCCATCAGCTCCCGTTTGGCGCAGGCCAGGGCCGGCTCGCCCGGCTCTCGGGTGCCGGCCGGGATCTCGTAGATGATCCCATTGACCGCGTGGCGGAACTGGCGGATCAAGACCACCCGGCCGTCGTCGAGCACCGGGAGGATCACCACCGAGGGGGGGTGCTGGATCGTCTCCCGGAGGTAGGCCTCGCCGGAGGGTTTCCGGAAAGTGTCCAGAGAGAGGGTGGCCACCCTTCCTCTATAGATCACCTTGGAGCGGACCTTCTTGACCGATGTTTCAGCCATGTGCGCAATTATATCAAACATCGGTACCAGGTACCGATTGCCGGTTTGGTACCTGGTACCGATGTTATAATCATCCTTCATGTCTCAGGTTGGTCCCCTCGAATTGGCCGCGAAGGCGGCCTTCTACGTGGTCGCGGCGGGAACCCTGGCCGGCGCCTGGGCCGCGGTCTCGGCCCGCAACCTGTTCCGGGCGGCGCTGGGGCTGGCGGTGGCCCTCTTCGGCGTGGCCATCCTCTACCTGTTCCTCGAGGCGGAGTTCCTGGCGGTGACGCAGATCCTGGTCTACGTCGGGGCGATCCTCACGCTGCTGGTTTTCGGCGTGATGCTGACCGCCCGGATGGCGGACCCCGCGCTGCCCCGCTGGAATCGGCAATGCTGGGCGGGGCTGGCGGTGGCGGCGGCGCTGGGGCTGGGGCTGGCCCACCTGCTGTTCCACGCGCCGTGGCCGGCGCCGCGCGATGTCGCCGCGCCGCCGGGCCTTCCGGTGCTGGGTAAAACACTGCTCTCCACCTACCTGTTGCCGTTCGAGGTGCTGTCGCTCTTACTTTTAGGGGCGCTGGTGGGGGCTCTCTTCATCGCGAAAAAGGAACAGGCATGATTATTCCGTTGTCACATGTGCTGGTGGTTTCCGCGGGGCTTTTCGCGCTGGGGGTGTTTGGGGCGCTGACCCGGCGCAACGCGATCGGCATCCTGATGGCGATCGAGCTGATCCTCAACAGCGCCAACCTGAACCTGATCGCCTTCGGCCGGGCGCGCGGCGACGCCGGCGGCGAGGCGCAGGTGGTGGCGCTGCTCGTTATCGGGATCGCGGCGGCCGGGGCCGTCGTCGGGCTGGCGTTGGTGCTCGCGATCTACCGCCACCGGAAAACGATCTCGGCCGATGAGATCAAGTTGCTGAAGGGATGAAACGCATGTGCCGCTTGCGGGAAGTGTCATTTCGAGGCGAAGCCGAGAAATCTCTCTCTCAAAATCGAGATTTCTCCTCCCTTCGGTCGTCGAAATGACAGTACTCTTCATTCCTTTTCTGCCGTTGGTCGCTTTCTTTGTGCTGATTTTCTTCGGGCGGCGGCTGGGGAAATTCGCGCCGGCGATCAGCCTCATGGCGTTGCTGGGGTCTTTTCTGGTCTCTCTTGAGCTTTTCCAGATCCTGCTCCACCCGGAAGGAATCATTTCCTACAATCCCTTGCGCGTTTCTTGGGATTGGCTTGCGCACGGAGAGAAACCACTCACGCTCGGATTCAATTTCGATCCTCTCTCGGCTGTCATGTGCCTCGTGGTGACCGGGATCGGCTGGCTGATCATGCTCTACTCCACCGGCTACATGCACGGCGATTCCCGCTACTCCCGGTTCTTCGCCTATCTCTCCCTCTTCTTCTGCGCGATGCTGACGCTGGTACTGGCCGACAATTTCCTGCTGCTCTACATCGGGTGGGAAGGGGTGGGGCTTTGCTCCTACCTGCTGATCAGCTTCTGGTTCGAGAAGCCGGCCGCCGCCAACGCCGGCAAGAAGGCCTTCCTCACCACGCGCGTCGGGGATTTGGGGCTCTTCGGGGCGATCCTGCTGATTGCCAAGCTGACGGGGGACCTGAGCTTCGCCGATCTGCCGGCCCGCGCGGCGATGCTGGGAAGCTGGGCGCCGGTGGTGGCGGTGCTGATCTTCTGGGGAGCGGCCGGCAAGTCGGCCCAGTTCCCTCTGCACGTCTGGCTGCCGGACGCGATGGAAGGCCCGACTCCCGTCTCGGCCCTGATCCACGCCGCCACGATGGTGGCGGCCGGCGTTTACCTGGTTGCCCGCACGCTGCCGCTGTTCATCCCGAGTGGGCAGGGGCTGGCGGTGGTGGCGGCGGTCGGTGCGTTCACTTCGCTTTTCGCCGCCACGATCGCCTGTACGCAGACCGACCTCAAGCGGATCCTGGCCTACTCCACCTTGAGCCAGCTGGGGCTGATGATGCTCGGGCTGGGGACCGGTAACTCTTTCGCCGGGATGTTCCACCTGGTGACGCACGCCTGGTTCAAGGCGCTGCTCTTCCTCGGGGCCGGCTCGGTGATCCACGCGGTGCACCACCAGGAGATCACCCGGATGGGCGGGCTCTGGAAAAAGATGCCGGTCACCGCCGGCACCTTTGTCCTGGCGGCGGTGGCGATGGCCGGCATCCCGCCTTTTTCCGGCTACTGGTCCAAGGAGGGGCTCCTGACCTCGGTCAGCCAGTCGCTGCCGGCGGGGTACCTGGCGGTGGCGATGCTTGTCTCCTTTCTGACCGCCTTCTACATCACCCGGGCGGTGGTGCTCACCTTCTTCGGGAAACCGCGCGAGGAATCCCACGCGCATGAATCCCCCGCGGTAATGACGGGGCCCCTGCTGGTGCTGGCCGTGGGGGCCGCCGGCGTCGGGCTGCTCGGATCCCCGTGGATGGGCCACCGGATGCAGCATTTTCTGGGAGTGGAGGCGGGCCACCACGAGGCGCCGCACTGGCTGGAGAGCGCCTCGGTGCTGATCGCATCGGCCGGCATCGCGCTGGCGCTGGTCCGGTACGGGCTGGGCAGGCAGCTGCTGCCGGAGGGGTTGCGCGCGGGCTTAAGACCCCTTTACAATCTGGCTTCGGCCAAGTATTTCGTGGATGAGTTTTACGAGCGGGTCCTGCTGCGGCCGGTCCGCTGGTTTTCCGGGAAGCTGTTCGGTTTCGACGCCCGGGTGCTGGACGGCGCGGTCAACGGGGCGGGTTGGGCCGGGCTCCGGTTGAGCCGCTTTAAGCGGTGGGTGGACGAAACATTCGTGGATGGGGCCGTCAACGGCTTGGGGCTCACCGCCGGCTGGGCGGGCGGCGCGCTGCGGCGGGCGCAGACCGGACTGGTGCAGAATTACCTGCTGGTGGCTTCGGCAGGAGCGTTAATCATCTTTCTCCTTTTGAGGTGACGGAATGAATCTACCCTGGTTGACTCTGCTGGTGGCGCTTCCGCTGGGCGGGGCCCTGCTCACGCTGCTGGTCCCGAAAGAAAAGGAATCGGCGCTGCGCGGCATCACGATCCTCTCGACGCTGGCTACGCTGGTCTTGAGTGTGGCGCTTCTGTTCAAGTTTCAGCCGGCGGCGGCCGGATTCCAGTTCGAGGAGAAGCTCTCCTGGATCCCGCAGATCAACGTTTGGTACCACCTCGGCGCCGACGGGATCAGCATGCCGCTCATCTTCCTGACGGCACTGCTCTCCTTCGTGGCGGCGGTCGCCTCCGCCTCGATCAAGGAGCGGCTGAAGGAGTATTTCTTCCTCTATCAGCTGCTGGTGGCCGGCATGATGGGGACCTTCCTGGCGCTGGACCTCTTCCTGTTCTACCTCTTCTGGGAGCTGGTGCTGGTGCCGATGTATTTCCTGATCGGCATCTGGGGCGGTCCGCGCCGGGAGTACGCGGCGATCAAGTTCTTCCTCTACACGCTGGCCGGCTCGGTCTTCATGCTGCTGGCGATCCTGACCTGCTATTTCTCCTCCACGCCCCACTCCTTCTCGATCCCCGGCCTCGTCCAGGGCGGGTTCGCGCTGGGGCCGGCGGCCCGCTGGTGGGTCTTCCTCGGATTCTTCCTGGCCTTCGCGATCAAGGTGCCGATCTTCCCGTTCCACACCTGGCTGCCGGACGCGCACGTCGAGGCGCCCACCCCGATCAGCGTGCTGCTGGCCGGCGTGCTGCTCAAAATGGGCGGCTACGGTTTCCTGCGGATCAGCTTCCCGCTGCTGCCGCAGGTGGCGGTGGAGTTCTCGCTGGTCCTGGCCGCGCTGGGGATGATCAACATCGTTTACGGCGCCCTCGTGGCGATGGCGCAGACCGACTTCAAGAAGCTGGTGGCCTACTCCTCGGTGAGCCACATGGGCTTTGTGCTGCTGGGGCTCTCGGCCCTCACGATGTCCGGGTTCAACGGGGCGATGCTGGAGATGTTCAACCACGGCATGATCACCGGCGGCATGTTCTTGCTGGTCGGCATGCTGTACGACCGGGCCCACACCCGCGCCCTCTCCGACTTCGGCGGGCTGGGGGCGAAGATCCCGGTCTACGGCGGGTGGCTGATCTTCTTCTCGATGGCCTCCCTCGGGCTGCCGGGCCTCTCCGGCTTCGTCGGGGAGTTCCTCTCGCTGCTGGGCTGTTTCCCGACCCACCCGGCTCTAACGGCCGTCTCGGTGATCGGGCTGGTCTTCGGCGCCGCGGTCTTCCTGCTGATGATCCAGAAGGTGCTGCTCGGGCCGCTGCACCCGAAATGGGCTGGCCTCTCCGACATCAACAAGCGGGAGATCTTCACCCTCGTCCCGCTGGCGATCTTCGTCCTGTGGGTCGGGCTGTGGCCCAAAACCGTGATGGGCTGGCAGACGCCGGCCCTCTCCGCCTTGCTCTACCGCCTCGGCGGGAATTTAGGGTGGTAAGAAACCGAGCGGTCATTTCGAGGCCGTCAGGCCGAGAAATCTTGTTTTTAAAGCGAGATCTCTCGCCACTTCGTGGCTCGAGATGACAGACCTCTCCAGTATTTTTCCCGAACTTATTTTGGCCGCCGGAGGGATGATCCTGCTCATCCTGCCGTTCCTGCGCTCCGGCCGGCTGCTGGGCTTGATCACGTTGGCGTTGCTGATCGCCGCCTTCGACGCGGGGCTCCTGCCGGCTCTCAAGACGCCAGGGGCCGCCGCGACCTATTCCTTCTCCGGCATGCTGGTCCAGGACCGGTTCTCACAATTCTTCCAGGCGGCTATCCTGCTCTCCTCCGCGCTGGCGGTTCTCAGCGTGATGGGGTACGCGCGGGAGAAGGTCCGTTCCCGCCGGGAGTTCTACTCCCTGCTGCTGTTCGCCACCGCCGGCCTGCTGCTGGTGGTGCGCGCCCGGCACCTGGCCCTCATTTATCTCAGCATCGAGCTGATCTCGGTCCTCTCCTACCTGCTGGTCGGTTTCAACAAGCGGGACGAATTCGCGATCGAGGGGGCGCTGAAGTATTTCCTGTTTGGGGCGCTGTCCACGGGCGCCATGCTCTACGGCATCACACTGGTCTACGGGCTGACCGGCCGGATGGATCTGGCCGGCTTGGCCGGGCTGGCGAAGACGGCCGTCACGATGCCCGGCTTAACGGTCGCCGCCGTCCTGCTGCTCTCCGCGGGGCTTGCCTTCAAACTGGCGCTGGCGCCGTTCCACATGTGGGCGCCGGACGCCTACGAGGGGGCCTCCACGCCGGTCGCCTCCTTCATCTCGATGGGGCCGAAGCTGGCCGCCTTCGCCCTCCTGGCCCGGCTCTTCCTGCTGGGGATCCCGGCCGCCGCCGCCGGCTGGCCGCTGCTGTTCGGCGGGCTGGCGGTGGTCAGCATGACGATCGGCAACCTGGCGGCCCTCGGCCAGACCAACGTCAAGCGGATGCTGGCCTATTCCTCCATCGCCCATGCCGGCACCATGGCGATCGGCATCGCGGTGGCGACCCCCTTCGGCCTGGCGGCGGTGATGTATTACGGGCTGGCTTACCTGCTGATGAACGCCGCCGCCTTCGCCGGCGTGATTGCCGTCGCGAACCTCTCCGGCAGGGAAGACCTCGGCGCTTTCGCGGGCCTGAGCCGCCGGGAGCCGGCGATGGCCTTCATGATCACCATCGCTTTTCTCTCGCTGGCCGGCATCCCGCCGCTGGCCGGCTTCTTCGGAAAGATGTGGATCTTCGGCGCGGCCCTCCAAGCCGGCGCGGTCGGCCTCGCGGTGATCGGCGCCGTCAACAGCGTGATCTCCCTGTACTACTACGCGCGGGTGATCAAAGCGATGTACATCGAGCCGGCCGCCACCCCGGCCCGCCTGCCCCGCTCCCGCTCCCTGCGTCTCGCTTTAGCTCTCTGTGCCGCCGGTCTCTTCCTTCTCGGCCTCTGGCAAGGCCCCTGGCTGGACCTCACCGCCCGCTCCCTCCCGCTGACCCCCAAGGCCGGCGATCTCCCCTGGCGCTAAGCGCCGCTTATAACAAAATCCGCTTCACCACCTGCCCATTCTATTATTGTATTAAATAATAACATAAAATGTATTTTTGACTACAATTTATTGTATGTATATATACATATATATTGACGCGGAGCCGCTTTTCGAAGTAGACTTGATGTGAAATGGTCGACTATCGTTTTGGCAAAGATAATCTGCTGGAAACCCTGGCCGTCTGGGACGAGATCCTTCTAGGCCGGGGAAAGATCCGCCTGATTGCTTGCGGAGGGACGGCGCTGACATTGTTGGGCTATAAGGAATCCACCAAAGATGTCGATTTTCTTGTTCCGGTAGAATCAGAGTACAAAAGGTTGGTTCGGTTCCTAGGGAAAGCAGGATACAGGCGAGTGACCTCTTTCGGGTGGAATCGGCCGGGTAATTTTCTGATAATGGACCTCTTTGCCGGCAAGAGAGTGTATACCACGGAATTGCTGAGCTCTCCTTTGCGGCGGGGAGGGAATCAAAAGGTTTGGGAAGGGAAGAAGGTTTATCTGGGGGTGCTGAATCCCACCGATCTGATCATCAGCAAAATGTTCCGTGGAAGCAGCGTGGATCTGGAAGACTGTTTGACCCTGGTCCAGCATGAGAAATTGGATCTTCGTCGGCTCGAAAAGCGCTATCGGGAAACCGCAAAGTACCAGGTCAATGAAGAGCGGTTGCTGAGCAATTGGATGACATTCCGGAATCGGCTGCATCCATGAGAAAAGCGACTCCCCGCCGGCTTCTGGAAGGGCTTGCCCAGTACGGATACCCGCTCCAGGAGCCTGTTACTACTTATGGAGGAGAGGAACTGTTGCTCAA
>Ga0209726_10006013_pt1 | contig 14358 bp, 8 predicted proteins | sample Subgrocontami54m_FD_187453 | JGI IMG/M metagenome (GOLD analysis project Ga0209726, IMG submission 187453) | Subsurface groundwater microbial communities from S. Glens Falls, New York, USA - GMW46 contaminated, 5.4 m (SPAdes) (version 3) | ecosystem: Environmental > Aquatic > Deep subsurface >... | reverse complement strand
GGGGAAGTTGAAGTCATACAACGCGAATATGGATTTCAGCCGCTTTCAGGCGAGTGTTTACCCCACCATCAAGGCCTGGGGCGGCAAGGAAAGGGAAGGGCCAGGCAGTCTGGCCGGACAGCACCCCTATATCATCTATCGCATTCTAAAATCTGCCGCTCCTTTTCCCTATGAGGAACTTGTCAACCATCTGGAGAGTCTCGCTGACATGGACCTCGCTTTGCGCTCCACCGGCCGTGATCCCCAACTGATGCTGGAACGCTTTTTCACAGGAGTCTGCCTGCCGCATAAAGCTCAGGCCCCAGTATCATAACTTCCGTCGGTATCTTCCGGGGTATATCCCGGAAGAACCCCCGGAATAACGCAGAGGGCAAAACGTGGATCAGAAGATACTTGATAAAGCAGAAAAACTCTTTCATTTAAAACATGAACAGCTTACTGAACTGGAAAAATTGGTTACTTTATCCCAGGTGTAAGACATTTAACTGCAATCTTTGCTGGCACCTCTCTCATGCCGTACCATAAATTCGCATTTTTTGCCTATACCGGCGGTTTTTTATGGACAGTGACTCTTGTGAGTCTAGGGTTTTTTTAGGCGAGCAATGGCGTCATATTTACATGTAGTTACATCGCTTCATAATACCAGTATTGATTTTTTTAATTATTTTTCTGATTACCAGAATTTACGATAAGGATACGAAATGGAAATCAACTTTATGATGGCTCTTTTTCATAATGACACCCTATTCGAACGCTGCAATTTTTTGAGAGCGAGACCTCCTTCCAGAAACCAATATTTATCTGATTATGATAACTACCACCAAGAGTAACAAGTTTATTTATTCTGGTTCATGGCTGGCGCACCAAACATCCAAATCATCTCTCCCATTGTACCGGAATTTGACCTCAATCCCGAACTTCAACTCTGGTTTGAATAAAATCCTGCATAGAACGGGCTTGACTTTTCCGGAGAGTACACTCCTTATCCTTTCTTTACTAGCCTTCTCCATCGTATCTCCGGGAACAACGCTTCTGAAAGGTACGTAATTCAGAGTTATTGATACTTGGCGGTGTCCACTTTGTGGATCAGTCGTGGTTTTAATATCAGCTAATTCGCAACATTCCAAGGCCGTCCCACTATACTCGCTCTCGACGCCTGTTGTCCGATCCCATATTTCCAACTGGTCACACATCACAAGCAGTGCTATGAGCGGATATTCCTCGAAATCAATTCGCGGGAATTTAAATGGTAATGTCCTCTCTTCCTCAATTCCCACATTGAAAACATTATGCATCGTGGCTGCGATCGCCGCCGCCTCTCCACAGATTTTGCTCTTTCCTTCGCTTGCAAACAATTCCAGGAGCGTTAATCCGGAAAGAAATCCGTGATCGAAATGTTGAAAGTTCTTTTTGTTTGCCCACGAATACAATTCGGTCAGGTTCCGTAGGATCATCGTCTGCAGATCACCAGCTACTTTCTGCCCTTTTTCACTTTGCCCGAATTCAGTACACACATTAGCCAATGACACTTTGAATGCTCGAATGCCATATATATCGACCACGTCATTACACCTCTTAACAACTGCTTCTGCTCGCTCCCCAAGCAGTCCTACATCGTGGAATATGGCTGCCAGAAACCACGCACCATTTACTTGTTCGGTACTTTTGCTCGTATCGTAACCTATGACATGCCGGAAAATCTGTTTTGCAACTATCTCTAAGTCAAATAGGCCCGTGTTCAATAAATAGTAACCCAGCCAGAAGACATTTAATACGTGCCTCAGGTGCCCCCAGCTAAGTGGGTCCGCTGCTATGTTCAAAATCTCAGCCGACTCTATCCTCTTAAATACCATGTCGAAGCTACTGTCGACACCCATAATAGATGCTATACTACGCAAGGAACTCTTTACATCTGCCACTTGCTGCGCTTCCAGGTTACTCTTTCGGTACGCTTCAAGCATTCCCTTCATCTCGTTACGCCATGGCATTACCCTCGATTCCTCACCAAACGTGAGTATCGTCAATAATTCATCCACAAGGACGTGGTTTGGACACGCTTTTCTGTTCTCTTGCAATATTCTTTTTGCTTGCCAATACACAAAATCTGGTCCGGCCCTCTTATCCCAGATATAATCCACGAGTTCTAGATCGTACCGATGTCTTTCGAGCAGGGACGGCGAGAAATCTGTAAGCACCGCAATTTGTACTCTTTTATTGTCGACAGCTCTTACTTGTCGGACAATATCTCCCAATCTATAAGTATCATCCGATGTTCCCCCTTCGTGGTCCTCGTCCTCCTTTAAGAAATAGGCGTCTGTTACAACTAAGTCATATCTCCGACGGCTAAGTTCACTCTCAAGACGTTCCTTGGTTGGATCGGTTATCAGTGTCACGGATGCAGGGACCCTCTTCATCGCACTTTCAAAACCATGTCTCTCTTTGCTATGCTCAAGATAGAGAATGTCACTCATTGCTTTCACCTTCCCCCACGATCTGTGGCACAGGTAACCCCTGGCACAATTCCAGTTCAATTACACTGTCGTACTCGTTCTGGTCCATAGTAAACTTTTCCGCTCTGCATGATGACTTAATTCCAAATAGTGCAACATCTCGTGCACCAAATTCCACCATTCCGGGGCCGATTTGCACCTGCCCAGTTGCACCGCTACCTCCAAAATTCGTGCGTATTTTGATTGTTATCCTCTTGATACTGCTGACTCCGGCATTCGGGGCCACCTGGATCAATACATGTCCTCTTTCCTTGTCCGGCCTCGCACCAAACGTGTAATTTTCAAAAATACTGCGCAGCAGGGTTGTGTTTTGACATAGAACATACAATTCCTCACAGGGCATATCTTTGAATATTGTGATATTTCGTTTTGCTGCTTCACGCTCGAGCCATAACAAAAGTGCATCGACGGATACCTGCATATCCATTAGACAACTCGACAATGCATTAGTGTCGTGGTAAGGGTGTGCATTCAATAGTTTACTAGCCGCATCTCTCAATCCCTCAGCCACCGATGAGTCATCCAAATGTTTCTCAAGATGAGTGAGCAGTCTTTTTCCATAATGCTGGAAAGCCGCATAAGCAGAGGCTCTTTCACTGCTCAATAGTGCTGGAAAGCTATCCACCACTGTTTCCAAACAATTCATAAAATGACTCACCGTATCTCTCAATAGACTAAGTTCCCGCGGTCTCGCATGCTGCGCTTTAATAAGTCGCGTCAGTAAGGCAGGAATTAGATGTGCATGTTTCAAACTGCGCCTTGCTCTCACCGTATGATCCAGCACGTTGAATAGCGCCGGGAGGAAATCAGCTTTAGTTCCCCCCTGTTCCAGCAGTAGACGGATATTTCGAAGAGCCAGATCGGCATAGAGAGTTACTGGCTGGGCGTCCAAAGCAGCTATCACCGCGTTAAGAGCAGTATCGACAATCACACGGTATTTCCTCCCCTCGCGTACTCCTCCTTGGCTTAAAGATCTTTCCAGGTAGATAACGCAGTAGAGGCAGCATCCGATGTAGAGGTTTTCTCTCTTTTCGAGAGAACTATCCGAGTCATCGGTTATCTTAGCAAACGCTGCAATTGCATCAGAGAAGAGTGCTCTAAGGGGGCTTGTCTTTGCATTTCGTCCCGACAAGGCCCACCCCGCCTCCGCGAGGATAGTTATGGCACAACGTGATCCGTTTGTAATCATCGGCATCAGAGCCTGCTGCACACTGACACCTGACCATTGGCTCGTGACCATTGGCCACGATCGAAGGAAGGCGCGAACCATTTCTCGTTGAAGCGTACGAAGACCAACCGATTTGAGGAAATCATCTTGAGAATATTCTCGCATCATGGCCTGATATTGCTGAACCAGCGCATTCATCGGATAGCCGCTTTGCATTTGCCCTGCGAATTCAAGGTAAGCCAATTCAAATGTGTGAGCTTCGACTCTTCCGACGTCCATTGCCCTTGGAAGCTCCAGTACGGGCGTCTTCAAGAAGGCGGGACTTTCAGTGGACTTTGGTGCAAGTTCTTCAAGTCTTTCACACAGCGTATGGCGGAGGCTATGGTTGGAAGGCAATGCTCCTGCGGTCTGGAGTTGCTGCAGGAAGGCTCGTTCGTCACAAAGCTCGCAGGCGCCCTCCTCTGAAACAAGCATGTCCATGGCCAACCAACTGCTGTATGAGAAACTAAACCCATACTCATTTGTTCTTCCCTCTGTGTCATTTTGCATGTCTATAAGAATTCGTTGAATTCCTTTTAGAAGCGTACCCCGCGCCAGAGGTTGTCTATCCAAGATGGAAATGGCATCCACGCTCTCAATTGGACATCTCGTCGTTTTGGAAGCGACAATTGCGCTCCTGCATTGAAGTACTAAGGCACGGAGAATGGTCTCAAGGGTCCTCCCGGATGCAACTGCGTCATCTAGAATCAAAATACGAAGGCCCCTGCGATTCCCCGAAACAGCTACCCCGGTTCCGAGAATCGCGTCCTTGAGGCGGGTCGGCAACAAGTAGAATGGGCGCGCAGTCAGTGCCCGAGTGGATATGCAGAAGATTGATTCGACATCTGTCCCAAGATGTAGCATAATACTGCTCTTAATCCTTGGAATAATGCGTCCGATATTGGAATGTAACGGATAAAGGATATGAGTCACTTCCTTGGCCTTACACAGCGATAATACTTTCGAAACGATGGGGCCCGCGATCGCGTCTGAACCGAGAAGGAGCGGCATGGCAACAGATATCGGGAAATGATGCGTTCCGTAAATGAAATGTCCCCATCGTAAGGCGCGAAGCTCCTCTAGCAGGGAAAGATTCTTGACGTTTGTACTGGTACGACGCCCCTTGTCCGGATTCCGCCGAGACAGTGATTCGTAGTCAAATGGCTCGAGACTGAACGGCTCGACGAAGTATAAAGTTGCCTCACTCCGTTCCCATGCCTCTGCGTCGGTAACACTTTCGGGACGCTTTGTCTCCGCTACGTAGAACGTCGGAATTTCTCCCTCTTTAACTCTATCAGGCGGCGGATCCCAAAACATGCATTCACCAAAGACACGATCTTCACCGACATCGTTAAAGCGAATTAACGCAAGCACTGCCCTCACGTCAATTGACATTTGCGCTAATAAGCTGAGCATCTCATTGAGGGTCCTCTGAGTATCGACAATATCTGTCAGCACAAATGTTGGCAGCATCCAGTCATGTTCATTCAGTAGATTCTCTTTGTCCAGATCTGAATAGTGACCCAAGTTGAGAACGAATACATCCAATTCCAGCATCGTATTCGCCAAGTAAATAGCAGCCAGCTCCACTGGCGCTGTTGTGCATACCAATAGTATGGCTTTGTCGGTGGGCTGTAGCCTGCTCCTTACAGCGGAAGACATCCAGTCAGCGAGCTGTTGGGATGCTACAGGATCCTGGAAAAGCGGGGCGGATTGATAGAACATCTTCGTAAAGCCAGACCGAGAAGGCAGTTTGTACAAACCACTGTCATGCACGCACTGTAGGGAATTCAAGAACTTGCCGAAGCCTTCTCTTACTGATGCCTCGATACACTCGGCCCACAGCCGTGGTCCGAACCGCCGCTTCCAAGAACATCCCCCATCTGAGAAAGCTTTCGTGAAAAAGCCTTCGTTCGAGTCAAGGTAAAGTGTCAGTAACTCTTGATTCCTCGCGTCCGCAAGCGAAGGATTAATGTAAGACAAATTTTCCATCGTCTGAGGCATACCAGTATCGTCTATGTAGCGTAGTACATCATCGAACTCGTACCGACCTAACCCCAGCCATGTTAAAGCTCTGTCGCTGTCTAATAGTGGGAATAACCGGTGCTTTGTTGAAAGTATTTCGAAAAGTTCTTTGGGGTGGCCCCGCCACTCCGGCCAATCGACCGACTCGACCTGTTCACGTTCACGTAGAAAACGTGGAAGACCCTTATAGCAATTAACACCAACACAGATATGCGTATGGAGAACACTCTTCTGAGAGATTAGGAACGCAACCACTTCATCTTCTTTCCATATCCTTCCGCTGAAGTCGAATATGATCGTACGATCGGTCGGTTCAATCATCAGGGAAGTGGAAAGACGGGCAAGCTGAGCGGGAGGTTGTGTTTCGCCTACGGGACATTGCGTAATTGGAAGTAAGTGCGCCTCCACCGGGACGACCCGTGGTTTCAAAATGCCGGACCTTTGCACCTCTTTTTCGTAACCCCTTGGGGAAATTCTGCCAATAGGCGCATTGGGTCTGCACAGAGGAAGTGCGATTTGAATTTGAGTCCCCCAAGGGTGGAGTGCCTCGGTCAAATGGGTTGGTTGTACGCCCAAACCATTCTTGCCTCTTCGGAAATGACCTGACGCAGTGGCATCATAGATAGCTTCATATCCGGAAGTGCGGATTCTTACGATGCCGTGGTACTTGATTACACATCGCAGTATGCGGTGAAGAGCATGTACCCCGCCAAGTCGTGCATCAACAGGTTTACTGCTACCCACCTCGTCAAATGCAAACGCGACTATGTCTTGCGGTTCTGCGCGCTTCCTTATTCCAGCTTTACTTAATAGCGAGGCATAGTTTTCGAATAACGTGGCAGTGATCCCCGCCCCCCGGTCCCCAATACACAATTCAAGCACACCGCGAGTATTGCCAGATACGTCGAAAACATTCTGCATTGAGGGAGAAAAAGACTGTCTCAAGTCAGCGAATCTTTCAGCTTCAATTACTCGCATGGCTACGACACCTAATGCACCGTATTCTCCTGCAAAGTCGTGTCCTGAATGCTCAATGACGTTCAATGCAAGTTGATATCCCAACACACGGGAGAATTCACCATCTGAAAAGATGGGGGCTTCTCTGATGTGCTGTGGTAGCCCCTCAAGCCAAGCCGAAATAGCCTGCTGCATCATAAACACATCGAGTTGTGAGGCATCTCGTAACGGATAAAGGGAAAGAATTCTACTGCCTAATCCAGAATATTGGTGCAACTTGGAAAGAAGTTCCTGGTCAATTCCTTCGAAAACAATGCGGCCCGTGTCTCGTTGGAGAGATAGTGCATTAATAAGGCCGAAGTGGTGGAGAAAGGAGATGAACCTGTAAATCCTATTAGCTTCTACATATTGTGCCTCTCCATAAGGGACGCTGTCACGAGATCGACGTCCACCTCTAATGTCATTGTAATGGTCAATGTTTAGAATAGGAAGCTCATGCGGGCCTAGTCCGGAAAATCGTAGATGCGTTGTGCCCTTGCATGCTTGAGAAAAGTCAGCAATGAGGTACAGTGTAATAAGATCAAAAATCGAAATGAAGGCAATGTGCCGCAAGTCTATGATCGTTACATCTTCAAGCCGTGGAAAGCTGGCTACAGATTTTACCGGAGAAGGATGCGCAACTCGTGGGTCTATGCGAAGTGTTCTCATAAGCTCGTCGAGCCAAGCATTGTCTGCTTCGGCAAATTTGCGCATATTGATCCCTCGATTGATATGGAAGAGAAAAGGGAGCGATATCAATCATTTGGGCTTTTTTCATCCCCGCGTCGCTCACTTGTTGCTTCTGGATATCCACTCAGGCAATTCGCCGAGATACGTCGTCAACAATTTGCAGCCAACCATTCGACTCGCTGAAGTACACTGCCAACTTTCGTTATCCCAGTCGCTATTCGCTGTTCAGACAATCCCTGGAACTAGAACACTCTGCAAGCGGCGTGGCCATCACCCCCTCGGCGGATTGATAAGACTATTTTAGTAACGCGAGTATATGAAGAATGATTTTACGTGTCAAGAGGATTATGGACGACAAATATGTAGGGGATTGTCCTTTTGGATCTGGTTCCTGATAACGTCAGACAATATTCCCTCTTTGAGGATCCCGTAAGGGCGGAAAAGATCAGGACGGCTTATGACGCCATGGACGAACTCAGCGGCAAATACGGCAAGCACATCCTGCATCTGGGCGGGTCACATGCGCTCGAAACAAGTGGCCAAGGCAAAAGAGGGGTACCGACGGTAAGAGAAGATACAAGGCTTTTCGGCGAGACAAAGCGGAAGCACCTGGGCCTGCCGCTTCTTCACATTAAAGTTTAGTTATGGCGCCGACAGGAAGACTTCGGTCATCTTCATTTCCTGGGCAGGGTAGGGCTTTAAGATAGTCGCCAGTTCTTTTTGGTCCGTCACACCGGGATCAATCCACAGTGATTCTTTATCCTTCGGCACGATGACGGGCATGCGGTCATGGATCGGTCTTACCAGATCATTGGGATTGGTAGTGATAATCGTGCAGGTCCTGACGGGTTTACTCTCCGGCGTCATCCAGGTTTCATAAAGTCCGGCAAAGCCGAAAGCCGCACCAGACTTGAGGGAAAAGTGGTAGGGGACCTTTTTCTTATCAAGTTTCACCCATTCGTAAAATCCATCGGCGATAATCAGACAGCGGCGGCTCTTGAAAGCATCCTTGAAACTCGGCTTTTCCGCAATGGTTTCAGCACGGGCATTGAACATCCTGCTTCCCATGGAAGGGTCTTTAGCCCAGGAGGGAATGAGCCCCCAGAGGAAGGTGACTAATCTGGTTTTATCATCGCGAATAATAACGGGTATCTGCTGGCCGGGGGAGAAATCATTGCTGGGCCGATATTCCGAGCCCACTTCCTGAACATGAAATGATTCTTCGATGACGGATAGATCGATTATCAAGGTAAAACGCCCGCACATACTTACCTCAGTTTCATGCAATGCTGACTATATTGCCCTTGCAGACAGACTTTTACAATCTCCCATAAGGCACGGAATGCTCTCTATGCTTTTGCCAGTTATCAAGATAATAACCTGCCAGTTCCTTCGACGAAATTACCAGCAGGTTCTCCGCGTTCTTTTCTTCCGCGGCTTTGGTGAAATTGAATGAGCCGGTGATTACCTTGGCTTTGTCGATAATCATAATCTTGTTGTGGGCGATGGCGTGTTTATCATCAATAAAGGTAGGAATGCTGGTATTGGTCAGGAACGTAGCCGATGTGTATCTTTCCGAGCGTTGGCTTTTATCGAGAATGGCCAGAACTTTCACGCCCCTTTTATTGGCGCTTGCCAGGGCATGAGCAATTGGTGATGACGTGAAGGAGTAAGCCTGAACAAGAATCTCTGTCTTGGAATGATCGATCTCGCTGACAATGGCATCGGTGCATTCTCCCCTGGGACTGAAATAAACCTGGACCGAAGAATCTTTTGAAAGCGTCAGATCCATGGCATTTCCTGTTTGAACGCCTATGACCAGAATCAAAAACAGGAATATCGATATGGAAAGATATTTTTTCACGTGAACCGCCTAACCCATAGATTTATTGCAGCATCGGCATAAAAAGGCCTTCAAAGGCTTCAATGCCCATGGCAATTGAGCGGTGATACCTACACTTTGCTATGGGATATGTCAAATGTGAAGGAAGAGAAAGGACAATCCTGTTCAATTCTGCCGCCTCCCACGCAGCATAATTCTTCTCATCCACAAAATATCTGTCCCGCCGAAGATGCAAGATCCTAATAATTAATGTTGTTTCCTCGATAGTTATGATATGGGAGAGTCATTATTCGGGGTGTCGTTGCCAACGGGGCAGATGGTTGAAACAATATGAAGACACCAGTGGAGAGTGTATGCGCATACACAAAGTAAAAATCAGAAATTTCCGGCTTCTTGCCGATGTGGAGTTGGTCTTGGAGGATCAAACGACTGTTGTGGTCGGTCGCAATAACAGTGGAAAAACTTCGCTTTCGGAAGTGATGCGGCGCTTTCTGATCGAGTCCAATCCCACGTTCCAGATTGAAGATTTTTCAAACGCCTCTTATGACGGTTTTTGTGCCGCGCTGAAGGCCAAAAATGATGGGTTGGCAGAAGATGAAGTGCGGGCACTGATACCGTATATCGAACTCAAAATATTTTTTCACTACGATCCTGCGCAGCCCCAGCTCGGCCCACTGAGTGATTTCGTCATTGATCTAGATCCTGACTGCAACGAAGCACTGGTCGTCACTCGATATGAGCTGCGTGATGGTGCAATCGATAGTCTTTTCGAGGGGCAGCCTGTTGACGATTTGACTCTTGATACCCGAATAAGCTTTTTCCGTGTTCTGCGGGAACGGATACCGGTCCTATTCACTGCCAAGGTTTGGGCTCAGGATCCAAACGATCCATCCAACTGCAAGCAGATGTCGCAGGGCACCCTGCGCCCCCTTCTGAAAACAGGCTTTGTTAATGCCCAGCGCGGTTTGGATGATAATACATCAAGAGAAAACGATATTCTCGCAAAGATTCTCGAAGGACTCTTCACGACCGCTCTGTCACCGACAGCCAATGCAGATGACCGGGAGATTGCCGATGCTTTGACGGAAGCGGTGGAGGAGATCCAGCAAAAGATCGACCAGGACTTTAACGTCAAGCTGAAAACGTTAATTCCAACTTTTGAGACTTTTGGCTATCCAGGTCTTGGAGGACCGGAACTCGAAACTGAGACAACGCTCGACGTCAAGAGACTCCTCTCGAACCATACGAAAGTCAGATATGCGGGTTACAGTGGTGTGTATCTGCCTGAATCCTACAATGGGCTCGGCGTACGCAATTTGATCTTCATCCTTCTCCAACTTGTGAGGTTCTATAAGGCTTTCCGCGCAGAGGCGCAAGCGCCTGGCGTGCACCTTATTTTCATCGAGGAACCGGAGGCTCACCTGCATCCACAGATGCAGGAGGTTTTTATTCGCCAACTTACGAAACTCGCTATCCAGCTCAATGCCCAGCAGGCGGAAGAAGCACCGTGGCCAGTGCAGTTCATCGTCTCGACGCACTCGTCGCATATCGCAAACGAAGCCGGGTTCGAGGCAATCCGGTACTTCCTCGCCACATCAGCGTATGATGCCAGCGGTATCCGACAGGCCAAGATCAAGGACCTTCGGGCAGGTTTGTGCGCAACACCTCGGGAACACAAAAACTTCCTCCATCAGTACCTGACCCTGACGCGATGCGATCTTTTCTTTGCCGACAAAGCAGTATTGGTGGAAGGTACAAGTGAGCGTCTGCTGCTGCCCGTCATCATCAGAAAATTGGAGGAGGCTGAGCCTGCTGCGCCGAAGCTGTCCAGCCAGTATATGACTGTCATGGAAGTGGGCGGTGCATATGCACACATCTTCTTTGAACTGCTTGATTTTCTGGAACTTCGATGCCTCATCATTACAGACCTCGACTCTGTTGTCGCGGCAGGCGGTGTTGCCTGCGCGGTGCACCTAGGAACGGCAACGAGCAACGCCTGTCTGAAGGCATGGTTTGCGGGTGGCAATTGCTCCCTTACCGGTATTTTGGCCAAGACTGACATGGAGAAGGTGAAGAACCGGCAGCGCATCGCGTTCCAGCGGCCTGAAGTTAACGGCGGTCCTTGTGGCCGGACGTTTGAGGATGCATTCATGCTGGCAAATCCGACGTTATTTGCCACGGTGAGCGGCACTTCGGCCGAACAGGAGCTGAGTGCCCGGGACCAATCTGCGAAGGTCAAGAAATCAGAATTCGCGTTGAAATATGCGATCGACGAAACGGGCTGGGAAACGCCTGGCTACATTGTTGACGGCGTAAAATGGCTGGCCGAGGGTGATATGCCGAGTTGTGATCCCGACTTGGCTCTGAGCGCAACAGCGACAGCCAAACCGGAATTAGTGGATGGTGCAAACAATGGTTGATGTCGCGGCGCCTCTGAACCCGGCCGAAGAAGCCAGCGAACGAGCGCTTGCGGCAGTGTTCGCCAGCCTTGAACGTGGTGAAAGCTTCTTGTTAGAAGCGGGTGCCGGCGCGGGTAAAACCTATTCCCTCGTGAAAGCTCTACAATTTCTGATAAAGCGCGACCAGGTAAAGCTCCCGAAACGTCACCAGAAGATAGCATGCATCACGTTTACCAATGTCGCCAAGAACGAGATCGAGGCCCGAACCGACAGAAGCCCCTTGATACATTGTGATACGATTCATGCTTTCTGTTGGTCCTTAATCAGCGGATTTCAAAAGCAGCTCAGGGATAGGCTGCAAAGCATGGATCACTGGCCGGAGCGGATCGTGGAGGCCGGTGGAATAGGCGAGCGTGTTGTCGAGTATACGCTTGGTTACCGGGGCATCAAAGACGACCTTGTGTCTATCCATCATGACGATGTGTTGCTATTGACGATCGGGCTCATGGAGAATGTAAAGTTCAGGCGGATCATTACCGACAAATATCCGGTGATACTGATTGACGAGTATCAGGACACCAATGCCGGCTGGATCAATTCAATCAAGGCTCATTTTCTCGGACAACCCGGATCACCTCAATTCGGCTTCTTTGGAGACCACTGGCAGAAAATTTACGGTGATGGGTGCGGAAAAATCGAACACCCTTGTCTAAACTTAATCGGCAAGGGAGCTAATTTCCGGTCAGTTTCAACTATCGTGGATTGCCTGAACCGCATGCGACCGGAACTACCACAATTTGTTGTGGACCCTCACGAAGCCGGGAGTGTCCAAGTGTTTCACACTAACAATTGGCTTGGCACCCGCCAGACCGGTAACCATTGGGGCGGTGACCTACCAGGCGAGGTTTCCCACGCAGCCCTTACATTAGTGATGGATCGCCTCATACAGGAGGGTTGGGACCTGTCATCGGCGAAGGCCAAGATTCTTATGTTGACCCACCGCGTTCTGGCAAGCGAACAGGGCTACAGCAGCCTGCCCAGTATATTCCGGTTTAATGAAGCGTTTACTAAGAAGGAGCATGGGCACATCGCTTTCTTCGTCGATAATCTCGAACCGGCCTGCGACGCCTTCATTGCGCGGCAGTATGGCAAGATGTTCACAGCGCTGGGCGGCAACCTCCCGGCGATAATAAACCAAGACGACAAAGCGAAATGGTCGGCAGCGATGGAGAGACTGATCAACCTCAGAACCAACGGCACAGTCGGTGACGTAATTGCGCATTTGCGCGAGGCCCGGCGACCGCGACTTCCTGACTCTTTGGAGCAGCGTGAACGAGAACTAGAGCACTTCGATAGGACCGCAGATGAGGACATGCCGCCCGCATTGAGCGAGATGGAGGCGCTTCACGCAGTGCCTTATCAGGAAATTGTCGCCTTGACACGTTATCACGATGGACATTCGCCGTTCGAGACGAAGCACGGTGTCAAGGGCGCCGAGTTCGATAACGTGATTGTTATCGTGGGACGGGGTTGGAACCGCTATAATTTTAACGAAATGCTTGAGCTTGCACAGGATGTCGGCAGGATTCCAGCTAATAAGGAGGAAACGTTCGATCGGAACCGCAACCTCTTTTATGTTGCTTGCTCACGACCAAAGAGGCGCTTGGCAATCCTGTTTACGCAGAAGCTGTCAGACAGGGCGATGCAAACTGTGCATACGTGGTTTGGTGCTGATGCAGTTGAAGCATTGGCAATATAGCAAATGTTACTTGTCGCACAGTTACATACTAAGCGTGATCGAATGTCATTATCTTGGGAATGGTCGGCACGTATATCTGCGAGCAGGTCAATATCATTGTGAAATAAGCAGCAGTTGTCATTCAAGCAATAAAAGACGAAGGTAATCGTACCTCAGGAAGTATTATAAAAAGACTAAGCGGAAGCAGGCCCCGCGCCGGGGCATTCCTCTGCTCCAGCCCTGTCACGGCGCCTGCATTTCTCCATGCCGTGCACAGGCAAGCGCCACGCCGTCCACTTCCTCTGCCCCGTGGAACGGCATGTCGCTTGCTTTTGCGCGCACGGCATTCTTCTCCCCCCGCACCCCCCAGGGGGACAATCCCGACCGCCCACCCCTACTGGAGGTAAGCAGGGGATCGCGCCAGTCACCTGACGGATGCCTGTCACGCCCCCTGCAATGTCCCATTCCCCCCTTGCATCCCCCGGGGGGGAAATCCCTTCCTCCATTCGGCCTCCGCCTCATTCCGGGTCGGCAACCAAGCGGAAAATGGTTGCCTCGCCCTCGCCAATTCGCTCCGCTTAAGACTCGCGTCCCGCGGGCACTGTGCTCATGGGCTGCGGCCATCTGATCGGTGTTTTGAATTCGCCAGAAAGCGACTCATGCGCAAGCCATTTATTATTGATTGGTTCTTCCGCTTTGCTCCAGAAATACAGCGGAAGGCCGCTTCACGCTACCACGAAACCTGCTCCGCATACCTTCGGGGGCTTTTACCGAGTAGCTTCAGGGCATCCCGTTCCCCCGGCACACCCCGTAAAGAACCACGGGGAGTGCCTACGCGCGGTGCAAGCGCCAAGAGCATCCCTAAACCCCCGCCCCACGACTCCGGCCTGCTGGTGGTGCGCTGGCAGACCTACGCGAGGGGCTTCACGCGGTGCAAGCGCCACAAGACC
>Ga0209726_10006006_pt1 | contig 14366 bp, 15 predicted proteins | sample Subgrocontami54m_FD_187453 | JGI IMG/M metagenome (GOLD analysis project Ga0209726, IMG submission 187453) | Subsurface groundwater microbial communities from S. Glens Falls, New York, USA - GMW46 contaminated, 5.4 m (SPAdes) (version 3) | ecosystem: Environmental > Aquatic > Deep subsurface >... | reverse complement strand
CCTGGCGCAGCTGCTGCAGGCCACCAACCGGCTGGCCGAGGCCGAGCCGCTGATGCGCCGCGCACTCGCCATTGACGAAAAAAGCTTCGGGTCCGACCATCCCGACGTGGCCATAGACCTCAACAACCTGGCGCAGCTGCTGCAGGACACCAACCGGCTGGCCAAGGCCGAGCCGCTGATGCGCCGCGCGCTGGCGATCTTCGAGGCGAGCCTCGGGCCGGAGCATCCGAGCACGCGGACGGTGTGCGGAAACTTCGCGATCCTCCGGGCGGAGCTGGCGCGTGCGTCAGGGGCGGCGCCGGCCGCGCCCAACGGTCAGCTGGCGACCGCGCAGCCGGTGCCGCAGCCGCAGCCGGCGAAGCGGGGCTGGCTCGGGCGCCTGTTCGGCGCGTGAGATGGGGTCAGACCCCATTCTCGGCGCTGGCGAGTGCGGCAGCGGCTGCGTGTGGGGTCTGACCCCGTTTCACGCCGTTTGCCGGCTTGACTTGCGGGGCTAGAATGGCGGGCATGGTCACCATCCTCGACAAGCGCGCGGCCCGGCATCCGGAGAAGGCCAACAAGCCGGATACGCCGGTGTTGCGCAAGCCCGACTGGATCCGCGTGCGCGTGCCGGCGCGCGCCGGGCGCTACGGCGAGACGCTGAAGATCGTGCGCGAGCACGGCCTGCACACCGTGTGCGAGGAGGCGGCCTGCCCCAACATCGCCGAGTGCTGGGCGCAGAGCCACGCCACCATGATGATCATGGGCGACACCTGCACGCGCGCCTGCGCCTTCTGCAACGTGGCGACCGGGCTGCCGGGACCGCTCGATGCGAGCGAGCCGGAGAATGTCGCCGAGGCAATCGCCAAGCTGGCGCTGGCGCACGTGGTCATCACCTCGGTCGATCGCGACGACCTCGCCGACGGCGGTGCCCGGCATTTCGCTGAGACTATTCGCGCCGTCCGCGCGCGCACGCCGGCGACGACCATCGAGGTGCTGACCCCGGATTTCCTGAGGAAGGACGGCGCGGTCGAGACCGTGGTCGCGGCCGCGCCCGACATCTACAACCACAACCTCGAAACGGTGCCATCGCTCTACCTGCGCATCCGCCCAGGCGCCCGCTACTTTGCCTCGCTCAGGCTGCTGCAGCAGGTGAAGGAGCTCAGCTCCGCGATGTTCACCAAGTCGGGGCTGATGGTGGGGCTGGGCGAGGAGCGCGACGAGATTTGCCAAGTGATGGACGACCTGCGCTCGGCCGACGTCGACTTCCTCACCATCGGCCAGTACCTGCAGCCGACGCGGAAACACGCCGAGGTCAAGCGCTTCGTGCCGCCGGACGAGTTCAGGGCGCTGGAGCGCACGGCGCTGGGGAAGGGCTTCCTGCTGGTGTCGGCGAGCCCGCTGACGCGCTCGTCCTATCACGCGGGCGAGGATTTTTCTCGCCTCAAGGCGGCGCGGGCCGCGGCTCGGCGCTGACGTGATGCCATGCGCCGCGTATTGGTGATCGGCATCTCGGGCGCCGGCAAGAGCACGTTCTCGCGCGCGCTGGCGGCCAGGACGCGCCTGCCGCTGATACATCTCGACAAGGAGTTCTGGCAGCCCGGCTGGACCGTGACGCCGCGTCCCGAGTGGCGGGCGAAGGTGGCCGAGCTGGTAGCGCGTGACAGCTGGATCATGGACGGCAACTTCGATGGCTCGCTCGACCTGCGGCTGCCGCGCGCCGACACGGTGGTATGGTTCGATTTTCCAACGCACGCGTGCCTGCGCCGGGCGGTATGGCGGGTCGTCACCACCTACGGCAGGGTGCGCCCCGATCTGGCGCAAGGATGCCCCGAGCGGATCGATCTGGAGTTCCTGCGCTTCATCTGGGATTTCAATGCCAAGAGCCGGCCTCGGGTCGCTTCGGCGCTCGAGCGTTACGGGGGCCATGTTGCGCCCATCGTGATCCGCCGCGACAAGGACGCGGCGCGCTTCCTCGATGGCTTGCCGGCGAGCTGAGGTAGACGACGACGCCATGCACACGTTCAGCACGAGGCGCCGGGTGGCGTTCACGCCGCGACAGATGTTCGATCTCGTTGCCGACGTCGCGCAGTACCCGAAGTTCCTGCCGCTGTGCGAGGCGCTCGTCGTCAAGAAGCGTGCGCGCGAGGGCGAGACGGAGTTCGAGGTCCTGATCTGCGAGATGACGGTGGGCTACAAGGCGATCCGCGAGACCTTCACCAGCCGCGTGCGGCTCGATCCCGTGGCGCTGCTGGTCGAGGCCGGCAGCGTGCCCGAGTATCCGAGCGGGCCGTTTCGCAAGGTCGACAACCGCTGGAGTTTCACGGAGGCGCCCGGCGGCTGCGACGTGCACTTCCACATCGCCTACGAGTTCAAGTCGCTGATGCTGCAGATGCTGGTGGGCGGCCTGTTCGACCGCGTATTCCGCCGCTACACCGAGGCCTTCGAGGAGCGCGCGCGCGTGGTCTACGGCTCCGGGGCGCCAGGGGTGTCGTGACGATCAATCGCGCAGGGCGCTCCAGATCAGAGCCAGTGCCGCCTCGACCGACTTGATGCGCACCTGATCGCGGCCGATGTCGCCGAAGCGGCATTCCCGGTGCAGGGTCGACCGGCCGGTGCGGGCAGCAGCCAGATGCACGAGGCCGACCGGCTTCTCGGCACTGCCGCCGGCGGGACCGGCGACGCCCGTCACGGAGACGGCGATATCGGCACGGGAGTGACGGAGCGCGCCCTCGGCCATGGCACGGGCGACCGGCTCGCTGACGGCGCCATGGGCGGCGATGAGGTCGGCGGGCACGCCCAGCATCTCGGCCTTGGCCTCGTTGGAGTAGGTGACGAAGCCGCGCTCGACCACGTCGGAGGAGCCGGAGATCTCGGTCAGCAGCGCCGCGATCAGCCCGCCGGTACAACTCTCCGCCGTGGCGATGCGCTTGGCACGCGCGCGGAAGGCGTCGAGCAGCCGGGCCGCCTCGTCCTGTAAGCTCGAGGGAAACATGGCTCGCCTCGCGCGATCGCACAAACGAAACCGGCGCGCAGTGGGCGATGCGCGCCGGTCGAGGATAGAGCGGAAAGAGCGAGGAGAAAACCGTTACGCGGCGGCGAGTTTTTCGGCTTGCGCGAGGAGACCGTCGAGAGTGGACCGGCTTTCCGGCCCCATGATCTGCACCGTTTTGGACTGCGCATCCATCCAAACCGGATAGGCTTTCTGGATCACGGCCTCACCCTTGGGCGTGAGGTGCAGGCCGCGACCACGGCGGCCGGCGGGCGGGTCCATGGTGAGGTGGCCCAGCGCCAGCAGGCGTTTCAGGTTGCGCGACAGCGTCGATTTCTCGATGTCGAGCGAATGCCCGATCTCGACGGCGGTGATGCCGTCCTGCTGGGCGAGCTGGGTCAAGAGCGTGAACTGGCTGGCGGTGATGCCGAGCGGGCGCAGCGCGTCGTCGTAGACCCGCGTGACGATGCGGGAGAGCTGCCGCACGCGCGTCGAGATGCAGGCCGATGATGTCTTCTCGGCGATGGCGCCAACGTCGGCCGATGCGGTCGCGGCGCCGGGTGTCATGATGTTCATTGGGGCATCCCTTTTTGCCCATGATCTACAACCTGACACGCAACCACGCGTGACCCTGCATGCCGCGATTCGTACGGGGATTGCAACGCCCGGACGTGCCGAGACGGTGCCCGAACCGTTTGGCGTGGCAAAATAGGCGACGTGGAGCGGGTGGAAGCTGTCTACCGCAGGATGACCGTCGCCGTCGCAAGCGCGGCGATGCCCTCGCGCCGGCCCGTGAAGCCCAGGCCCTCGGTGGTGGTCGCCTTGACGGAGACGCGAGTGTTGTCGAGGCCCAGGATCTCGGCGATGCGCCGGCGCATGGCGTCGCGGTGCGGGGCGATTCTGGGGGCCTCGCACAGGATCGTGACGTCGACGTTGCCGATGCTACCGCCCCGCGCACGCACGCGGCGGGCGGCCTCACTCACGAACAGATGCGACGCCGCGCCCTTCCAGCGCGGGTCGGTATCGGGGAAGTGCTGGCCGATGTCGCCATCGCCGATGGCGCCGAGCAGCGCGTCGGTCAGGGCATGGAGCGCGACGTCGGCGTCGGAGTGGCCCTCGAGAGCGCGCGTGTGAGGCACCTTGACGCCGCACAGCCAGACGTGGTCGCCGGCAACCAGGCGGTGCACGTCGAAGCCCTGCCCCGTGCGTACGTCGCCGATTTGTGTTGCCTGATCGGCCATGGCCAGGTCCTCCGCGGTGGTGAGCTTGCGGTTCCCTTCGTGCCCCATAACCAGCGCGACGGCCAAGCCCGCCCGTTCGGCGACCGCCGCATCGTCGGTCATGTCGTCGTGTCCCGCGACATGGGCGGCCGCGTGCGCGGAGAGGATATCGGCAAAGCGGAAGCCTTGCGGGGTCTGCGCACGCCACAGCCCGGTGCGGTCCGGCGTGGCGAGGACACGGTTGTCGGGACCGGCCTGCTTCAGCGTATCGGCCAGAGGCACGGCGGCAATGGCGGCGGGCGTATCGGCGAGCGCGGCGAGCACGCGGTCGATGATGGCGTGCGTCACGAACGGGCGGACCGCATCATGGATGAGCACCCGCTCCGGCGCGTGCCGCTCGAGCGCGCGCAGGCCATTGCGGACGGAAGCTTGCCGCGTCGGCCCGCCATGGACGGGGGCTTGGAGCCGGGAGTGCTGGATATCCGCAACCGCCACATCGTAGAGTGGCTCGTCGCCGGGGCCGATCACGACCTGCACCAGGTCGATCCCGGGATGCTCCAGGAAGACGGCAAGCGTGCGCGCCAGGATGGTAACGCCGCCGATCCTGGCGTATTGCTTCGGCTGGGCGGCTGCTGCCCGCGTGCCGCGGCCTCCGGCAACGATCAGTGCGGCGGCCTTCAATTCACGCACTCCTCGCCTGCATTAGGATGGCCGTTGGCTTAGCCCGGCCGCGAGGTCCCAACAACTCTTAAGGGTCCCCGGCTTTCGCATGTTTCGCACTTGCGAACCAAGCTGCGCCAGGGTAGCCTGCCTAAGTCGGAAGCAAGGACCGAGAATGCCTAATAAGTGGGCAATTGCGCAATTTCTGTTGAGCCAGGGATGAGCGCGCCGCCCGTCTGCATCGGCCGGCACATGCTGCCCAGCAACGTGCTCCTGGCGCCCATGTCCGGCATCACCGACCTGCCGTTCCGGCGGCTGGCCCATGTTCTCGGCGCCGGCCTCGTCATCAGCGAGATGGTGGCGAGCGAGCACCTCGTGCAAGACCGCCACCGGGCACGCGATCGCGCAGTTGGCCGGAATCTTGCTCCCTTCGTCATACAACTGGCGGGCTGCGAGGCGCGCTGGATGGCAGAAGGGGCGCGGATGGCCGAAGATCTGGGCGCCGATATCATCGATATCAATATGGGCTGTCCGGCCCGTGAAGTCACGGGCAAGCAGGCCGGGTCCGCCCTGATGCGCGATCCCGACCATGCGATGAGCCTCGTTGAGGCCGTCATCGGCGCCGTCGGCGTGCCGGTCACGCTCAAGGTGCGCAGCGGCTGGGATGCGGCGAGCCGCAACGCGCCGGAACTCGCACAACGCGCCGAGGCGGCCGGCGTTGCGCTCATCACCGTGCATGCGCGCACGCGCTGCGATTTCTTCAAGGGGCATGCCGACTGGGCGTTCGTGCGCCGGGTCAAGGAGGCGGTGCGCATTCCCGTCGTCGTCAACGGCGATATCGTCGACCCGCCAAGTGCCAAAGCCGCGCTCGAGGCCTCAGGCGCGGATGCCGTGATGGTGGGCCGCGGCGCCTGCGGTGCGCCGTGGATGCCGGCCCGCATCGGCGCCTGCCTGGCAGGGGAGCGCGATCCCGGCCCGCCGCCGCTCGCAGAGCAGGGGGCGATTGCCGCCGCGCACGTCGAGGACATGCTCACACAGCACGGCAAGGCGCACGGCCTGCGCACCGCCCGCAAGCACATCGGCTGGTACCTCGCCTCCAGCGGCCTTGCGGCCGAGGCGGTCAAGACCTGGCGGCGGCAGCTCTGCACCAGCGAGGATGCCGGCGCGGTCCTGAGCGGCCTCGCCGCCTGCTACGCGCATGTCGAGGAGATGGCCGCATGAACGACATGGGTCGCGATCGCGCGGGCGCCAGCCAGCGCCGCCATATCGAGCACGACCTGCTGCTCGCCGCCCTGCCGCACCCGATCCTGGTGCTGGGCGATGACGAGCGCGTGCTCTACGCCAACGCCGCCGCCGAGTCGTTCTTCTCCCTCAGCCAAGGCATGCTCAAGCGCCAGACGCTGCCCGAGGTCATCGCCTTCTCGAGCCCGCTCGGCGCCCTCGTCGGCCAGGTGCGTCGGTCGGGCGCCACGGTCAACGAATACGGCGTGGACGTGGGCCTGCCGCGCAGCGGCGTGCACCGGCTGGTCGATGTGTTCGCCGGCGCGATGCCCGACCAGCCAGGGCTGATCGTGCTGATGCTGCAGCAGCGCTCGATGGCGCAGATGATCGAGCGCCAGCTCACCCATCGCGCGGCGGCCCGCTCGGTGTCGGGCATGGCCGCCGTGCTCGCACACGAGATCAAGAACCCGCTCTCCGGCATCCGCGGCGCCGCGCAGCTGCTCGAGCCCGGCCTCAAGGACGACGACCGGGCGCTGACACAACTCATCTGCACGGAGACCGACCGCATCCGCAACCTGGTCGACCGCATGGAGGTGTTCGGCGACGAGCGCCCGCTGGGCACGGAGCCGGTGAACATTCATGCCGTGCTCGACCACGTCAAGCGGCTGGCCGAGACCGGGTTTGCCGACGGCATCAAGGTCAACGTCGACTACGACCCGTCGCTGCCGCTGGTGCTGGGCAACCGCGACAAGCTGATCCAGGCCTTCCTCAACCTCGTGAAGAACGCCGCGGAGGCCATCCAGGAAGGCCGCGAGCCCGGCCGTATCACCCTGCGCACGGCGTTCCGGCCCGGCGTGCGCCTGTCCGTGCCCGGCGCTAATGCCCGCGTCAGCCTGCCCTTGATGATCGAGGTTGAGGACACGGGGCCCGGCGTGCCCGACGCGCTCAAGCCGCACCTGTTCGATCCGTTCGTGACGACCAAGCGCAAGGGCACCGGCTTGGGACTGGCGCTGGTGGCCAAGATCGTCGGCGACCACGGTGGCGTCATCGAGTGCGAATCGGCCCCCAAGCGGACCGTGTTTCGCGTGCTGCTGCCCATGCAGGACAACAAGAAACAGCGTCGCGACAAGTAGAAAAGCAGGAAAGTGCCATGCCCGGTGGAACCATTCTGATCGCCGACGACGACAGCGCCATCCGCACCGTGCTCAACCAGGCGTTTGCCCGCGCCGGTTACGCGCCGCGCACCACCGGCAACGCCGCCACGCTGTGGCGGTGGGTGGCGCAGGGCGAGGGCGACGTCGTCATCACCGACGTGGTGATGCCGGACGAGAACGCCTTCGACCTGATCCCGCGCATCAAGAAGCTGCGGCCCGACCTGCCCATCATCGTCATGAGCGCGCAGAACACGCTGATGACGGCGCTGACGGCGGCAGAGAAGGGGGCCTTCGATTACCTGCCCAAGCCCTTCGACCTCGCCCAGATCGTCGCGATCGTCGGCCGGGCGCTGGCCGAGCCGGGCCGGCGCAGGGAGCGCGCCCCGACGGAGCCCGCGGATTCAGAAGAGCTGCCGCTGATCGGGCGGTCGCCGGCCATGCAGGAGATCTATCGCGTGCTGGCGCGCCTGACGCGCACCGATCTCACCGTGATGATCACCGGCGAGTCGGGCACCGGCAAGGAGCTGGTGGCGAAAGTGCTGCACGACTACTCCAAGCGCCGCAATGGCCCGTTCGTCGCCATCAACATGGCCGCCATCCCGCGCGAGCTGATCGAGAGCGAGCTGTTCGGCCACGAGAAGGGCGCCTTCACCGGCGCGCAGGCGCGCACCGAAGGGCGCTTCCAGCAGGCCGAAGGCGGCACGCTGTTCCTGGACGAGATCGGCGACATGCCCATGGAGGCGCAGACGCGGCTCCTGCGCGTGCTGCAGGAAGGCGAGTACACGACGGTGGGCGGCCGCACGCCGATCAAGACCGACGTGCGCATCATCGCCGCCACCCACCGCGAGCTGAAGAGCCAGATCCAGCAGGGGCTGTTCCGCGAGGACCTCTTCTACCGGCTCAACGTGGTGCCGTTGCGCATCCCCCCGCTGCGGGAGCGGCTGGAGGACATCGGCGATCTCGTGCGCCACTTCCTGCGCGTGGTGGCCAAGGCGGGCCTCGGCCAAAAGGCGATCGAGACGGCGGCCATCGAGCGCCTGAAGCACTATCACTGGCCGGGCAACGTGCGCGAGCTCGAGAACATGGTGCGCCGGCTCGCCGCGCTGCATCCCGAGGACACGCTCACGGCCGACATCGTCGAGGCGGAGCTGGCCGAGACGGTGCCGCCGCCCACTGCGGAAGGCGGCAAGTCGCCGAAGGATCTGTCGGAGATGGTGGAGCGCTATCTCGCCGGGCATTTCGCCGGCTATGGCCGCGAGCTCCCCCCCGCCGGGCTCTACGACCGCATCCTGCAGCACGTCGAGCGGCCGCTGCTGATGGCGGCGCTCGCGGCCACCCGCGGCAACCAGATCCGCGCCGCGGCCCTGCTCGGCCTCAACCGCAATACGCTACGCAAGAAGATCCGCGACCTCGACATCCAGGTGTTCCGCACGCCCGCGGCTTGAGGGGCGGGCGTGGGGTCAGACCCCAACGCACGCGCGAGCCTGCATCGCTGCGCCCTTGTTGGGGTCTGACCCCATTTCCCCGTTGCGTCTCCGTCGCCGCCTTGCCGCGCATCGGCCGTTGCGCATAGAAGAAAGCACACACGCAACGCAAGCGCAGGGAACCCGGCTGATGCCCGAGCCTCTCGACGTCGAGTTTGTGACCCTGTCGGCGGCGCCGGCGGGTGCCGTCCTGCTGCTGGCGGGACCGGAGCTGGCCCTTGGCCCCACGGTGCGCAGCCTCGACGACCGCATGAAGGGCGCGCTGTCGAAGGCCGCGCGCGCCGCCGATTTCACCGGCAAAGCCAAGTCGTCGATCGAGATCCTGGCCCCTGCCGCCATCGACGCCCCGCGCCTCGTGCTGCTCGGCACCGGCAGGGCCGCCAACGAGCTCGACCGGCTGATGCTCGGAGGGTCCGCCTTCGCCCAGCTCAGCGTGCGCAAGGGCGAGGCCGGCACCATCGTCGCCGAGCCCGCAGACCTGGGCGAAGCCAGCGCCGAGGCGTATGCCGCGGACCTGGCGCTGGGCGCGCTGTTGCGAAGCTACACCTTCAAGAAGTACCGCACCCGCAAGAGCGAGGAGGGCAGCGAGGAGGACACGCCGAAGGGCCTCAGCAAGCTCGTGATCCAGTGCGCCAAACCCGACGCCGCCGGCAAGGCCTTCGCGGCGCGAAAGGCGGTGGCCGAGGGCGTGTTCCTCGCCCGCGATCTCGTCAACGAGCCGGCCAACATGCTGGGCCCGGTCGAGTTCGCCGAGCGCGTGCGCGACCTGTCGCGGGCCGGGTTGCAGGTCGAGGTGCTGGACGAGGACGCGCTCAAGGCGCTGAAGATGGGCGCGCTGTTGGCCGTCGGCCAGGGCAGCGAGCGGCCCTCGCGCGTCGTCGTGCTGCAGTGGCACGGCACCAAGTCCAAGCGCTCCAAGCCGCTGTGCTTCGTCGGCAAGGGCGTGTGCTTCGATACCGGCGGCATCTCGATGAAGCCCGCCGCCGGCATGGAGGACATGAAGGGCGACATGGGCGGGGCCGCCTGTGTCGCCGGCCTGATGCTGGCGCTCGCAACGCGCAAGGCCGCCGTCAACGCCGTCGGCCTGATCGGGCTCACCGAGAACATGCCATCGGGCAAGGCGACACGGCCGGGCGACGTCGTCACCAGCATGTCCGGGCAGACCATCGAGGTGCTCAACACCGACGCGGAAGGCCGGCTCGTGCTGGCCGACGTGCTGTGGTACGCGCAACAGACCTTCAAGCCGCGCTTCATCGTCGATCTGGCGACGCTCACCGGCGCCATCATCGTCGCGCTCGGCAAGGAGTACGCCGGGCTGTTCGCCAACGACGATCGGCTCGCCAATGAGCTCGCCGCCGCCGGCGAGGCCACCGGCGAGAAGGTGTGGCGCATGCCGCTCGCCAAGGCCTACGACAAGCTGATCGACAGCAAGAATGCAGACATGAAGAACATCGGCGGGCGCCACGGCGGCGCCATCACCGCCGCCCAGTTCATCCAGCGCTTCATCAAGGACACGCCCTGGGCGCACATCGACGTGGCCGGCACTGCCATGGACTCCGGCCGCAACGAGATCAATCAGAGCTGGGGCTCCGGCTGGGGCGTGCGCCTGCTCGACCGGCTGGTGGCCGACAACTATGAGAAGGCGGAGAAGTGAGCCGGGTTATCCCCGATGCTGCGGGCGTGATAGGTTGACGGCCGTGTGCATACCCGCTGCGGCTTATACGTTAATTTGTTGTTCACAAGTCTTTAAGATATGTTATTTTCCATAATATCTATTATGCGAACGGGAGGGAGCGATGCCTGCACCAGTAATTTGCAGCTCGATGCAACGAAATTGCCGGCGCCACTTGTCGCTTGTCCTCCTGTTGGCGTCAAATGCGCCGGTCCTGCCGCATCACACGTGATCCGAAGGAGAGCGACGATGCCGAGCCCTGTCACTGCCACGCCGCCGGCGCCTCCGTCCGAGGCCGCCACGCACTTCGCGCGCAAGCTGGCGCTCGAGACCGACTGCTCGGACGTGCACGAAGCGCTGAAAGCCGGCGCGCTTGATTGCGTGCTGGTCGACGTGCGCGGGCCCGCGGCCTACGCCAAGGCGCACGTGCCGGGTGCCGTGAGCCTGCCGCATCGCCAGATCACGGCCGAGCGCATGATGGCCTGGCCGCACGACACGCTGTTCGTCGTCTATTGCGCCGGCCCGCACTGCAACGGCGCCGACAAGGCGGCGCTGAGGCTCGCCAGGCTCGGCCGGCCGGTGAAGGTGATGCTGGGCGGCATCGCCGGCTGGACGTACGAAGGCTTTGCCTTCGAGGCCAGCGAGGAGATCGAAGCTTAATCCTCCACAACCCTCGTCCGGCGCAGCGACTTGACCGTCGAGCGGTGGCGCTTGGCTTCGGCGCGGCGCAGCTTCGATGCGCGGGTCGGCTTGGTCGCCCGCCGTGGCTTCGGCGGCGTGGCGGCCTGCCGGATCAGGGCCACGAGCCGGTCGCGCGCATCCTGGCGATTGCGCGCCTGGCTGCGGAAGCGGCTGGCGGTGATGACGATGGCGCCCTCCGCGGTCAGCCGATTGCCCGCCAGCCGCTCCAGCCGCGCGCGCACCGGCTCCGGCAGCGAGGGCGAGCCGCGCACGTCGAACCTCAGCTGCACGGCGGTCGCCACCTTGTTGACGTTCTGCCCGCCCGGTCCCGAGGCGCGCAGGAACGCCTCCTCGATCTCCGCCGCATCGATGGCAATTTCGTCAGTGACTTGCAGCATTGTGCGCGTCATCGCAGCATCCCTGGCCTCCAATTTCGTGGTATCAGACCGGCCGTGCCGTGACCACGGGAGCCCGAAAGGTTGTCATGACAGACGAGCCGCGCAAGTCCTTGCCCGATCTGCTGGCCGTCATGGCGGCGCTGAGGACGCCCGGCACCGGCTGCCCGTGGGACCTGGAGCAGGCTTTCAAGACCATCGCCCCATACACCATCGAGGAGGCCTACGAGGTCGCCGATGCCATCGAGAAGGGCGACATGGGCGCGCTCAAGGAGGAGCTGGGCGATCTGCTGTTGCAGGTCGTCTATCACGCGCGCATGGCCGAGGAGGAGGGGGCCTTCGCCTTCGCCGACGTGGTCGACGCCATCACGCGCAAGATGTTGCGGCGGCACCCGCACGTGTTCGGCAGCGAGGCCGAGCGCGCGGCCGGTGCGGCGCCGGGGTTCTGGGAGCGCCTCAAGACGGAGGAGCGTGCTGCCCGAGATCTCACACCGGATTCCCCTCCCCCTGGCGGGGAGGGGTTAGGGGGGGGGGACAAGGCGCACCCGACCGTCCTTGCCGACATCCCCGTAGCACTGCCGGCGCTCACGCGGGCCGTCAAGTTGCAGGACAAAGCCGCCCGCGTCGGCTTCGACTGGCCCTCGCTCGCGCCCGTGTTCGACAAGCTCAAGGAGGAGTTTTCGGAGCTCGAGCAGGCCGTGGCCGGAGGCGGCGCGGCCGACGCGGCCAACATCGGCGAGGAGTTCGGCGACCTGCTGTTCGTCGTCGCCAATGTGGCGCGGCACCTGAAGATCGATCCGGAGGGCGCGCTGCGCGGGGCGAACCAGAAATTCATCCGCCGTTTCCGCCGCATCGAGGAGTTGCTGGCCGCTGCAGGGCGCACGCCCGCGCAATCGTCCCTCGCCGAGATGGACCAGCTGTGGGACCAGGCGAAGGCCGAGGAGCGCGGGGGTTAGGGTGAGGGGCAGATGCTTGCTCCGTTCGGCGTGTGAGGCTGCCTCTCACCCCGACCCCGACCCTCTCCCCATCGGAGTGATGGGGAGAGGAAGAAACGCACTTTGTCACGCGCATCCCGCGTATTAGAGTTGTCGCGTGAACGTTCAGGGGAGCCACCGATGGCCGAGCTCGAGATCATTGGCGCTGCGCAGAGCAACTACGTGTGGGTGGTGCGCATCGCCGCCACCGAGAAGGGCGTGCCCTACAAGTTCACGCCCCTGCGGCCGCACACCCCCGAGGTCGACGCCATCCACCCGTTCGGCAAGATCCCGGTGATGCGCCACGGCGACCTCGAGTTGTTCGAGTCGCGCGCGATCTGCGCCTACATCGACCGCGCCTTTCCCGGGCCCGCCCTGGTGCCTGGCGACGCCAGGGGCGCGGCCCTGACGGAGCAGTGGATCAGTTGCGTCAACACCCTCGTCGATCCCACCTGCGTGCGCCAGTACATCGTCGGCTACGCATTCCCTAGCACGCCCGACGGCAGCCCGGATCGCGCCAAGATCGACGCGGCGCTGCCGGCGATGGAGAAGCAGCTCGCAGTCCTCGACCAGGCGATCGCGAAGACCGGACACCTCGTCGGCACCTCGCTCACGCTCGCCGACATCAATCTGTTTCCGATCGCGTTCTATCTGCAGCGCTTCCCCGAGAGCAAAGCGATGATGCAGGGGCAGAAGCACCTCACGGCGTTCGTCGAGCGCGTGCTGGGGCGGGAGAGCGTGAAGGCCACCATGCCGCCGCCGCCGCCGCCGCCGAAAAAGGCGTAGGATAGGCCGTAGATCCGGCCACTGACATCAAGAACACAAACCCTTTGTTTGCCGCTCGCTGCTAACTATGGCCCCTGCTCGATGGGTCACGCGAGAATGACGGAAGAGCCGGCATACTGGGTCTGGATCGGCGAGTTGGTGATGCTGTCCGTTCCCGGCTATTTCGTGCTGCAGGCCTGGCTGGCGCACGCGTGGTCCGGCCGCTGGCGCCTCGCCGCGCTGGTGCCGCTCATCGCCATGGTGCCCGCCACGCTGTTTTCGATGTTCGCCTTTGCGCAGGGGTCCAATCTGTGGCCCATCACCGTCATCCTGCTCGCCCCGGTCGCGTTCGTCTATCTGGTGATCGTCTGGGCCTCGCGCACGATCGCCGAGTGGGCGTAGGCGGGGTCGGCTTAACGGGGTCAGACCCCTCGCTGCGCCGCTGCGGTCTTGCGGGTAGGTTGAGGCGAGGGGTCTGACCCCGGCAATGCCAACCCGGCACGCTTGAGCTGGCCCTCGAGCTTGCCCTTGATGGTGGGGTCGATGCGGAAGCGGGTGGTCACGGCTCCGCTCTCCGCCGTCTCCTGGGCGAGCACTTCGGCGTTGTCGTGAAGCCAGCTCAAGAGCCGCCCCTCGCGCGCCGGGATCTCGAGGGTGAGAACCTCGTCCTTGGCGCCGAAGCGCGCATCGACGGCGGACAGCAGCGCCTCGATCCCCTCTCCGGTCAGTGCCGAGATCAACACGGGGCCCCGGTCGGTCCGCGCCGCCGCATGCGTCGTTTCGCTACGCTGCAAGGCATTCAAGCGGTCGGCCTTGTTCCACACCTCCAGGATCGGCGCATCGGCCGCGGCCGCGTCGATGCCGAGATCGGCCAGCACCGCCTCCACATCGGCCCGCTGTGCGTCGGTCTCGGCGTGAGAGATGTCGCGCACATGCAGGATGAGATCGGCCTCCACCACCTCCTCGAGCGTGGCGCGGAAGGCCGCCACCAGCGTGGTTGGCAGGTTGGAGATGAAGCCCACCGTGTCGGACAGGATGATGCGCCGCCCGCTCGCGAGCTTGACCTCGCGCATGGTGGGGTCGAGCGTCTCGAACACCTGCTGGCGGGCCGACACGGAGGCGCCGGTGAGGCGGTTGAACAGCGTCGACTTGCCGGCGTTGGTGTAGCC
>Ga0209726_10006005_pt1 | contig 14367 bp, 15 predicted proteins | sample Subgrocontami54m_FD_187453 | JGI IMG/M metagenome (GOLD analysis project Ga0209726, IMG submission 187453) | Subsurface groundwater microbial communities from S. Glens Falls, New York, USA - GMW46 contaminated, 5.4 m (SPAdes) (version 3) | ecosystem: Environmental > Aquatic > Deep subsurface >... | reverse complement strand
CCTGGCCGATGCCTGCCGATACGGTGTCGCCGCCATACCATTTCTCCTGGTGGCGCTTTTGCTTCCATTCCTGCGATGGCAGCAGGCCGGCAACTTCTCCTTCCAGATCTATGCCGGTTTTCTTGCCGAAGCCGAACTGCGACAGGAAATTGAACATGTTGTCTATGCCCAGTTCAGTGGCCAGCCCGTAGTAGTAAGTGTCGCACGACACCACGATGGATTTGAACATGTCCACACTGCCGTGCCCGCCCTTCTTCCAGTCGCGGTACTGGTGGCTGCTGCCCGGCAGGGTGTAGTAGCCCGGATCGCTGATGGTGTGACTGGGCGAACGCTTGTTGTAATACAGCCCCGCCAGCGCCATGAACGGCTTGATGGTGGAGCCGAGCGGATACTGTCCGCGCAATGCGCGGTTGTTGAGCGGCACATCAGGCGAATTGTTCAGCTCGTTCCAGCTGTCTTCATCAATGCCGTCAATGAACAGGTTGGGGTCGTAGCCCGGCCTGCTGACGAAGGCCAGCACTTCGCCATTGCTCGGGTCTATCGCCACCAGCGCACCGCGGTAATCGCCGAACGCCTGCTCGGCGATTTCCTGCAATCTGGCATCCAGCGTCAGCATCAGGTTGTTGCCCGACTTCGGCGGAGTGCGCGACAGCACGCGCACCCCGCGCCCGCCCGTATCCACTTCCACCTGCTCAATGCCGGTGGTGCCGTGCAATTCGCTCTCATAACTCTGCTCGATGCCGGTCTTGCCGATGTAATCGGAACCGCGGTAGTTGGCGGCGGTTTCATTTTCATCGAGTTGCTGGATGTCGCTCTCGTTGATGCGCCCGATGTAGCCGATCAGGTGCGAGGTCTGCTCATTGTAAGGATATTCGCGGAACAGCCGCGCCTTGATTTCCACTCCCTGGAAACGGTAGCTCTGCGCGGCGAAGCGCGCCACCTCTTCATCCGACAGGCGGTTGCGTATCGGCAGTGTCTCGAAATTGTGGCTCTCCGCCAGCAGTTTCCTGAAGCGCTTGCGGTGCTTGGGCTGGATGTCCACCAGTTGCGCCAGCCGGTCTATCGTGGCCTCCAGATCGCCCGCCTTGCTCGGCGTGATTTCCAGCGTGTAGCCGGAATAGTTGTGCGCCAGCACAACGCCGTTGCGGTCGAGTATCAGGCCGCGGTTGGGCACGATGGGCACGACGGAGATGCGGTTGTTCTCCGCCATGGTCTGGTAATGGCCGTGCTTTACCACCTGCAGGTAAACGAAGCGCGCCAGCAGCGTGAGCAGCATCACCAGCACGAAGCCCAGGCTCAGCACCAGGCGCAGCCGGAAGTAATAGATTTCGCGCTGCGTGTTTTTGAGTTCGACGTGACGCTTCATGACTTGCCACGCCTCATAACTTGTCCGGGTCGGAGCGCGGGTGGCGCAAGGCTTGCAGCAGAACGGTCAGCGGCGCCCACAGCAAGGCCGACACCACGCTGCCGAGAAAATATCCCCAGGCGACATACCCGTGCAATTGCCAATGCACTGCGGCATACACCGCGTAGGTCAGCAGCAGCACGGGGAAGATTTGCATGGTCTGCAGGCGCAGGTCGAGCATCTGCATGCGGCGATGCAGCATGATGCAACCGAACGCCAGCACGGCGTAGGCCAGTGCGTGCTGCCCGAACAGGCTGGCATCGGCCACGTCGGCGAATATGCCCATCACCCAGGCGCTACCGATGCCGACGCGGTATGGCTTGTGGATACACCAGTAGAGCAGCACCAGCGCCACAAAATCCGGGCGCAGCGCCAGCCAGACCCCGCGCCACGGCAGCCAGTTGAGCAACAGCGCGGCGAGCAGGCTCAACGCGATGAAAAGGGTGCTGGCCGGCAACAGAAATTCCTGATCCCTGGGGAGCGGTGCGCTCATGGCTTCTTCCGCCTGCCCTTTCTGGGCTTGTCGGTGGCGGTTTCCGCCACGGCTTCCGGACGTTCCGGCAATTTCGGCAGCCCGGACAGGATCAGCAGTTGGCGCTGCCTGTCCACGCCCGCAACCGGGATGCACAGAATGCGCGCGAACGGATAGGCGGGGTCGCGCTCGATGCGGCTCACCTTGGCCACCGGCAGGCCGGGCGGATAGGTGCCGTCGATGCCGGAGGTCACCAGCATGTCGCCCTCCTGAATATCGGAACTGACCGGCATATAACGCAACGCCAGTTCGCTGGTATCGCCGGAGCCGAATACTATCGCGCGCAAGCCGTTGCGCAGCACTTGCACCGGCACCGGATGATCCTTGTCGGTAACCAGGGTGACTTCGCTCAACCAGGGATAGACGCGCGTGACCTGGCCGACGATGCCGCTGTCATCCATCACCACCTGCCCCGCCTGCACATTGGCCTGTGTGCCCTTGTCGAGGAACAGCTTGCGCTTGAAAATGTCGCGCTCGGTATAAACGATCTCGGCCAATTGCGTCGGATAATCGGCGCGCTGCTGTACCGCAAGCAACTGGCGCAAGTGGTCGTTCTCCGCCTGCAGCACCTGTAGCTGCTGCAACTGCTCGGCGTCCACCGTGTGCTGCTCGTGCAACTGGGCGTTGTCGCGGACCAGGTTGCCCTGAAGGACAAAGTAGGCATCGGCCTGGTGCCACAGCATGCCCGGCACCGCAACCAGGCGCTGCAATGGATAGACCATGACGGAAATCCCGCTGCGCGCGAATTCCAGATACTGGTAACGCGCATCCACGAACAGCAGCAGCAGCGAAAGCAATATGAAGAAAACCAGCCGGACGGCGGGGCTGGGGCCGCGGTTGAAGAAGCGGAAGGACTGGGTATGCTCCATGGTCAGGAATCAGCAACAAGCCCGTGCATGTACCGCATCTGAACCTGAATTCTGGTTGCTGGCACCTGATTCCTGATTCAGTCGCTGGTAAAGATGCTGCTGAACTTGTCCATCCGCTCGAGCGCCTTGCCGGAACCGCGCACCACACAGGTCAGCGGATCGTCCGCGATCAGCACCGGCAGGCCGGTCTCTTCCATCAGCAGGCGGTCAATGTCGCGCAGCAGCGCGCCACCGCCGGTCAGCACCATACCCTTGCTGGCGATGTCCGCGCCCAGTTCCGGCGGGGTCTGTTCCAGCGCGGTTTTCACCGCGCTGACGATGCTGTTGAGCGGATCGGTGAGCGCTTCCAGGATTTCATTGCTGGAAATGGTGAAGCTGCGCGGCACGCCTTCCGCCAGGTTGCGCCCCTTCACTTCCATTTCGCGCACCTCGCTGCCGGGGAAGGCGGAGCCGATTTCCTTCTTGATCTGTTCGGCGGTGGTTTCGCCGATCAGCATGCCGTAGTTGCGGCGGATGTAGTTGATGATTGCCTCGTCGAACTTGTCGCCGCCGACGCGCACCGAGCCGGAATACACCGCGCCGCCCAGCGAGATCACGCCCACTTCGGTGGTGCCGCCGCCGATGTCCACCACCATCGAGCCGGTCGCTTCTTCCACCGGCAGGTCGGCGCCGATTGCCGCCGCCATCGGTTCCTCGATCAGTTCCACGCGGCGCGCCCCTGCGCCATAAGCGGATTCGCGGATAGCGCGCCGTTCCACCTGGGTGGAGCCGCACGGCACGCAGATCACGATGCGCGGGCTGGGCGTGAAGATGCCGGACTTGTGGACGCGGCGGATGAACTGCTTGAGCATCTGCTCGGTGACGGTGAAATCGGCGATCACGCCGTCCTTCATCGGGCGGATGGCGGTAATGTTGCCCGGCGTGCGCCCCAGCATCTGCTTGGCCGCCAGCCCGACCTGCTGGATCACTTTCTTGCCGTTCGGGCCGCCTTCCTGGCGGATGGCCACGACCGACGGCTCGTTCAGCACGATGCCCTGGCCGCGCGCCCAGATCAGGGTGTTCGCAGTGCCCAGGTCTATCGCCAGGTCATTGGAAAAATAGCTGTCTAAAAAACCAAACATGATAGTGTCCCGAAAGTCGTGAAGGAGTGCGCCCGTAAAGGCGTTTATGATACCCTATTACGCTGGTTTCAATAAAGCCTAAATCCATCATGCCACTGACTATAGACGACGTAAAAAAAGTTGCAATGCTGGCTCGCCTGTCCCTGTCCGAACAGGAAGCACAAGCCGCACACACCCAACTAACCAACATTTTTGGCTTGATCGCCGAAATGCAGGCGGTTGACACTGCTGGCATCGAGCCGATGTCGCATGCCCAGGATGTCACCCAGCGTCTGCGCGAAGACAGGGTCACGGAAGGCAATCAGCGCGAGTTGTTCCAGTCCATTGCCCCGCAAGTGGAAGCTGGGCTGTATCTCGTTCCACAGGTGATCGAATGATGCGTGACAAGTGGCAACACCGGTGATGAGTAATGAGTGATAAGTGACGGGGTTTGCCATTCACCAATCACCCATCACCGTCTTTGAGGATTTCATGATAAACGCATCGCTTAAACAACTCTCCGCCCAGTTGGCCGGGAAGAGAATCTCCAGCGTCGAACTGACGCAGATGTATCTTGACCGCATCGCCGCGCTCAACCCCGAACTCAATGCCTACATCACTTTGAACCCCGACATGTCGCTGGCACAGGCGCGTACTGCGGATGAGCAGATCGCGCAGGGCCGGGCGCAGGCGCTCACCGGCATACCTGTCGCACAAAAAGACATCTTCTGCGCCAAGGGCTGGCGCACCACTTGCTGCTCGAAAATGCTGGCGAATTTCATCTCGCCTTACGATGCGCACGTCATCGAACAATTCAACCGCGCGGGCGCTGTGAATCTCGGCAAGACCAACATGGATGAGTTTGCGATGGGCTCGTCCAACGAAACCTCGTACTTCGGCGTGGTGAAGAACCCATGGAACCGCAATGCCGTACCCGGCGGCAGTTCCGGCGGCTCTGCTGCTGCGGTGGCTGCGCGCCTGTGCGCGGCAGCCACCGGCACCGACACCGGCGGCTCCATCCGCCAGCCCGCAGCACTGTGCGGCATCTCCGGCCTCAAGCCCACCTACGGCGTGTGCTCGCGCTACGGCATGATCGCCTTTGCCTCCAGCCTGGATCAGGCCGGACCGATGGCGCGCAGCGCGGAAGATTTGGCGCTGCTGCTGAACACCATGGCCGGATTCGATGAGCGCGATTCCACCAGCCTGCAACGCGAAAATGAGGATTACGCGCGCGATCTGGCGAAACCTCTGAACGGCCTGCGCATCGGCCTGCCCAAGGAGTTCTTCGCCGAGGGCTTGAGCAGCGACGTCGCGCAAGCGGTCGATGCAGCCATCGCCGAATACAAAAAACTCGGCGCCAAGGTGGTGGACATCAGCCTGCCCAACTCGCGCCTGTCCATCCCGGTGTACTACGTGCTCGCCCCGGCTGAGGCTTCTTCGAACCTGTCGCGCTTCGACGGTGTACGCTACGGCTACCGCGCGCCAGACTATGCAGATTTGACTGCCATGTATGAAAAATCCCGTGCGCAGGGCTTTGGCGCGGAAGTAAAGCGCCGCATCATGATCGGCACCTACGTGCTGTCGCACGGCTATTACGATGCCTACTACCTCAAGGCGCAAAAAATCCGCCGCCTGATTGCGCAGGATTTCGCTGAGGCCTTCAGGCAATGCGATGTCATCATGGGGCCGACTTCGCCCACCACCGCTTTCAATCTGGGCGAGAAAGGCGACGACCCGGTGCAGATGTATCTGTCCGACATCTACACCATTGCCATAAATCTGGCAGGTTTGCCCGGCATGTCCATCCCGGCGGGATTCGGCGCGGCTAACAATGGCCATCCGGGCATGCCGGTGGGCTTGCAGATCATCGGCAACTATTTCGACGAAGCGCGCATGTTGAACGTGGCGCACCAATACCAACTGGTGACGGATTGGCATCAGAAAATGCCAGCCGAGGTGAATAGTGAGCGGTGACGGGAACACCCATCACTAATCACCGATTATCTGTTACTGAAGTTTCATAGGAGTTTCACAATGCAGTGGGAAATTGTCATCGGGCTGGAAGTGCATGCACAGCTCTCGACCAGCAGCAAAATCTTCTCCGGCGCCTCGACCGCTTTCGGCGCGGAGCCGAACACGCAGGCCGACGCGGTGAGCATCGCGCTGCCCGGCGTGCTGCCGGTGCTGAACAAGGGCGCGGTAGAGCGCGCCATCAAATTCGGGCTTGCAGTCGGCGCGCACATCGCACCGCGCTCGGTGTTTGCGCGCAAGAATTACTTCTATCCCGACCTGCCCAAGGGCTACCAGATCAGCCAATTCGATTTGCCGGTGGTAGGCAATGGCGCGATGACCATCCATGTCCCTTCGACAGGTTCGACAAGCTCACCGCAGGCAGGCTCAGGACAGGCTAATGAAAAAGTAGTACGCATCACCCGCGCGCATCTGGAAGAAGATGCGGGCAAATCGCTGCACGAGGACTTCCACGGCATGACCGGCATCGACCTCAACCGCGCGGGAACGCCGCTGCTGGAAATCGTGTCCGAGCCGGACATGCGCTCGGCCGCCGAGGCGGTGGCCTACGCCAAAGCTCTGCACACGCTGGTGCGCTGGATCGGCATCTGCGACGGCAACATGCAGGAAGGCTCGTTCCGTTGCGACGCGAACGTGTCGGTGCGCCGCCCCGGCGCACCGCTCGGCACGCGGCGCGAGATCAAGAATCTAAACTCGTTCCGCTTCCTCGAGCAGGCAATCAATTACGAGGCGCGCTGGCAGATCGAGACGCTGGAGAACGGCGGAAAGATACAGCAGGCGACCGTGCTGTTCGATCCTGACAAGGGCGAGACGCGCATGATGCGCACCAAGGAAGAGGCGCACGACTACCGCTATTTTCCCGATCCAGACCTGCTGCCGCTGGAGATTTCGCCGCAGTGGAAAGACGAGGTGCGCGCCATGCTGCCTGAACTGCCGCAGGCAAAGCAGGTGCGCTACGTTAACGACCTCGGTCTCTCCGCCTACGACGCCAGCATTCTTACTGCTTCACGCGAGATGGCGGATTTCTTTGAAGCCGTACTCGTGGCGAGTTCCCCCACCCCTAGCCCCTCCCCCGGAGGGAGAGGGGAAATAGCCGCCAAGCTTGCGGCGAATTGGCTGATCGGCGAAGTCAGCGCGCAGTTGAATCGTGATGGATTTGAAATGGCGCAATGTCCGATCACGCCGCAGCAGCTTGGCAGCATGCTCAAACGCATCGCGGACAGCACCATCTCCAACTCGGGCGCAAAGGAAGTGTTCCGCACCATGTGGGCTGATGGCGGCGACGCCGATACCATCATCGAAGCAAAAGGATTGAAACAGGTCTCCGACAGCGGCGCAATCGAAGCGCTGGTGGATGAAATCATTGCCGCCAACGCCGACAAGGTCGCTGAATACCGCGCTGGCCGTGACAAGCTGTTCGGCTTCTTCGTCGGCCTCGCGATGAAGGCCAGCAAGGGCAAGGCCAACCCGGCGCAGTTGAACGATGTGCTGAAGCGGAAGCTGGCGGGCTAAACCCAAACCGCAGTTGATGGTTTTGTAGGTGCGAATTTATTCGCACATAACCTATCGTGCGCGTGCGAATAAATTCGCACCTACGGAATCAAACCTTCTGCCTTCATCGCCGCCTGCACGGTTTGCCGTGCGGCGACTCGCGCCATGTATTCCCTGAGTTTGGGAAACGGGCCGAGATCGAGGCCGGTAAATTTGCTCCAGTTTGCCACTGTGAACAAGTACGCATCTGCCACGCTGAAGCTATCACCCATCAAATACGGCTTGTTCGCCAACTGTGTTTCCACGTAGCCCAAGCGCTTGTTGAGCAAGTTGCGCGCGTTGGTTTTCACTTCTTCCGCTGCGGCCTTGTTGAACAGCGGGCTGAATGTTTTATGAATTTCGGTGCCGATAAAAGTGAGCCATTCCTGCAGGCGATAACGCTCCATCGTGCCGGCTTCAGGTGCCAGGCCGGAGCCGGGTTTCCGGTCGGCGATGTATTGCAGAACCGTGCCGCTTTCGGTCAGTATGCCGCCATCATCCAGCCTGACAGCGGGCACGTAGCCTTTTGGGTTGATCTGCATGAAATCATCGCCGCCGGCAGTTTTCTTGGTGGCGAAATCCACTTTTTCAATTTCAAACGGCAAGCCCGTTTCGTGCAGCACAATGTGCGAAGCCATTGAGCAGGCGCCTGGGGCGTAATATAGTTTCATATATGCTCCTTGGTAAAAATGAATCGTATTTATTTCACATCATGCCACGGAATCAAGGTGTATGCGGTTTGTCGTTCGATGGCGCACTTTGCCCGCCTACTTCACCCAGCAATTCCTTGATGTCCAGTATCAACACGATCTCCCCTTCGCCAGACAGGGCTGCGCCTGCCACCCCCTTGGGGCGGAAGGTATCCAACGGCTTGACCTCTACATCGTCGCGGCCAGTATAACCGTCTGCCGAGAGGATGAGGCTGTTGCTGCCCACTTGCATCAGCACGCCCACTTCCGGCATATCGGTCTGCTCCCAGCCTATCAGGCGGGCCAGCGACAGGACCGGCAGCACCTCATCGCGCACTACCATGGCGGGTTTGCCGGATACCAGTTGCAAGTCATCCGGCGAAATCGGGATAACTTCACGCACCAGTGACAACGGCACGGCAAGCGACTGGTTGCACAGGCGCAGCAGCAACACCGGCAGCGTCGCCGGGTTGAGCGGCAGCGAGAGGGTAAATTTGCTGCCCTTGCCAGGCTCGGATGCAATGCTGATGGTGCCGTTCAGTTTCTGAATATTGGTTTTCACCCTATCCATGCCGTCTCCGTGCCCGGAGACGCCGGAAGCACGGTCATCAGACGAAAACCCCGGCAGGAAGATCAGTCCCAGGCTTTGCCCGTCATCCAGACTGCTTGCCGACTCGGCGTTGATCAACCCCTTCTCGACAGCCTTGTTGCGGATTACTTCCGGGCTCATGCCTTTGCCATCATCGGCTACGCTGATACGGATGCAGCCGCCTTCCTGGCGCGCACCAAGATGAATCCGGCCTTTGGCCGGCTTGCCCGCTACCGCGCGCTGCTCCGGTTTTTCCACACCGTGTTCCACCGCGTTGCGGATCAAGGGCACCAGCAGATCGTTGAGATCTCCGATCACGGTTTTGTCGACCTCGGTCTCTTCTCCGGACAGCACCAGTTCCACATCCTTGCCATGCTGTCGCGCCAGATCACGCGCCAGGTGCCGGTATTCATTGAATAGCCGGCCGATGGGCTGCATGCGCATTTTCATCACGGCGTTCTGCAAACTTACCACCAGCATATCGAGCTGGCTGACAGACTGGTCCAGCGCGCGCAATGCGGATGCATCAGGGCTTCCCTGCAGCATGTCGCGGCGCAGATGAGCCAGGCGGTTCTTGGCCAGCCCGATCTCGCTGGAAAGGTTGAACACCTGATCCAGCCGGTCGGCATCCACCCGTATGGCGTTGTCCTTGTCCGCTTCACTTTCGCGGCTGCCCGCAGGCTGAGCCTTGCTTCCCGGCATGTCGGCTGCCCGCAGGCCGGTTGAGCCAGGCTCCGGGGCAGGCACTGGCGCAGGACCCACCAGGGCTCGATACAACATATTCCAGTCCGGCTCATCAGAAGACAGAGACGTTGCCGCGGCTGTGCCACATGCTTCTTCTGCCATCCGAGCCGGCACATGCGCAACGGCGGCGACTGGCTTGCTCCCCGACACAGCATGCAGCGAAGCGATCAGGTGTGCTGGGGCGGCGTCTGGCTGCCTGCCCTGCGCCAGCGCGTCAAACATCTGCCGGACTTCCCCTGTCACTGCAAGGATTATGTCCATGAGTTCCGCATCCAGAACCAGTTCGCCATTGCGCAGCTTATCGAACAGGCTTTCAGTGAGATGGCACAGGGCAACCAACTGCGTCGCATTGAGGAATCCGGCGCCGCCCTTGATAGTGTGGAAGCCGCGGAATATCACATTGAGCAAGTCACGGTCATGGGGTGTCTTTTCCAGGCCCCTCAACTTGCTGTCAATGTCTGACAACAGTGCCGAGGCTTCGGCCAGGAAATCCTGCATCAACTTTTCCATGCCCGCAAAGTCGTGCATTTTCAGAACCCGAGGCTACCCAACAACTCGTCCGCCTGATCCCGCCCGGCCACCGTATCTGTGCGCCCTGCAGCGTTTACCACGAGGCCATTCAGCATTCCGGGGTATGCATCCGGATTGGCAGTGGGTGGGGAATTTTCAATCAGCAGCTCCAACAGTTGCTTTTCCACTTGTTGCGTCACGGCAACAACTTTCTTGATGGTCTGCCCGGTGAGATCCTGGAAATCCTGGGCCATCATGATCTCCATCAGGTAGGCATTGGTCGCCTTGGTCTGCCTGGGCACATCCGCCAGGAACGCATGGGTTTGCTTGACCAGCCCCTTGAACTGCTCGACATCGAGTTTTTTGTCAAAAAGCTTCTGCCATTCCCGGGCAAGCCGCTGGGACTCGACTTCAATCTTTTCCACCACGGGCTGCGCGGCATCGGTGGCATTCAGTACCCGCTCGGTGGCTTTCTCAACCAGGGTGGCGACATAATTGAGGCGGTTGCCGGCATCGGGAATGGAAGATGTGGCCCTTTCCAGATTTTTGTCATGGCCCAGTTCGCGCATGGTGTCATGCAGCGTGCGCGCCAGATGGCCAATCCTGTTGATCACCTTGTCGTGATCAGGATGCTGACGGCTGATGGCAGAGGACGGAGGTCCGAGGTTTCTTTTCCTATGATTCTCCGCGACGATGCTGTCAAACAGCGCTTCCAGATCATCCGAGTCCTGCCCATCAATCGCATTGTTGGTCATGGCATCACTCACTTCTGCATTTTCTCGAAAATTTTCTTCAGCTTTTTATCCAGGGTGGCGGCTGTAAACGGCTTGACAACATAGCCGCTGGCATCCGCTTGCGCTGCCTCGATGATGTTTTTGCGCTTGGCCTCGGAAGTCACAATCAATACCGGCAAGTGTTTAAGTTTGGCATCCGAACGGATAGCCCTGAGCAGCTCGATACCAGTCATGTTGGGCATGTTCCAGTCAGATACCACAAAATCGAAATCTTCCCCGCGCAGCCTGTTCAGCGCATCAACGCCGTCTTCCGCTTCCTGCACGTTGGCGAAACCAAGCTCCTTGAGCAGGTTGCGCACGATGCGGCGCATGGTGGAAAAATCGTCCACAACCAGAAATTTCATATTTGCGTCTACCAAGATTAACCTCCCGCTGCTGTCAATTCTGCACGTGCTTGGCCTGTAGCAGATTGCGTGTCTTTGTTATTTTCACTTTCATGTACACCTTTGCACGGAGACAACCCGCCCCATTCAGGATAGGCGCTACCCACCAAATTTTTCCCGAATGCGCCCGCAAGAACCTGCGCTATGCCCAGCAATGAAACCAGCTTGCCGTCAGATAATTTGGTGATGGCAGGAACCATGTTCTTGTCACCCGACAACATACCTTCTACAGGGCGCACCTTGTCGCAGCCCACATGTATGATGCGTTCCACTTTATGCACGATGAAACCTAGAGTGTTGCGGTTATGTTCGGCCACTATCAAGGTATGCCTTTCGTCTGGCGCATTCCCATTGAGTCCCAGTAATTTGTCCAGGGCCAGCACCGGAATGATGCGCCCACGCAGCGATACGATGCCGTCCATACCGGCCGGCATATTGGGGGTCCTGGTGATGTGCATTGCAGGGCACACCTCCCTGACGTTGGACACATTGATGCCAAATATTTCCTGCGTACCGAGCGAGAACAACAGGATCTCGGTCATGCTGGGGCCGGCCAAACCCATTACCGCACCCGCACTTCCGGACGGGTTGCCGTTGCTCTCAGCACATTGCCGGTTATTCGCCAATTGTGATTGATATTCTGCAACCGGCATGATCAATCCCTTCTGTTAGTCCTGCGGAATGGTTTTATGTGCCGCAGCAAATTGCGTGGCTGATAATTCCAGATGAATGGCCGTTCTTTTTGGTTTTCCCGGCACGAGATGGCGGGCGGCAAATACCGCACATATAGCCGGTATGCAATTCATCGGCGTGCACGACGAAGCGCCCGCCGCATTCGGTGCAGACGGTCAGTTGCAGTATTTTCGCTTTGAAGAAGCGCACCAGAAACCATGCGCGCGTAATGCTCAGCACCGGCTCATCGCCGCTGACACTGATTTGTTCAAGATACAGGCGATAACTCTTGATCAACGCCTCAACGCCGGAGAGGCTGGTGTTTGCCATCAGAAACTGATGAATATCCATGAACAGCGAGGAATGGATATTGGGCGACCAACTCATGAACCAGTCAGTCGAGTAGGGCAACATGCCCTTGGATGGCGATACTCCCTTTACTTCCTTGTACAGCTTGAGCAGGCGCTCGCGGCTCAATGAAGTTTCTTCCTGCAATAACTGCAAGCGCGCTCCCAATTCAACCAGGTTTACGGCAACCTGAATCTGGTATGCCTCGGTGATGGCACTCTTGTTACGCATGATGTTTCCCGTCCATGGCTAACCGCAAATCAGGCAGCCAGCGCTTCTATCGGCTGCCCGGCCATCAGTATGGCAGTATGCGCCTGCGACATCAGCCGGTCCTTGTTGTAGTCGGTGATCATGTTGAGCAGGAGTTTTTCATCAAACCGGAAGCGGCATAACAAGATGTTGGATGCCGCCATTTTGAGCAATTGCGTTGTGCTTAGCCCGGCGATGAGCCCGGCCATTTCTTCGCTTATGCCAAGGCGGAATACGGCCATGGCCCTGTCTTCATGGATCATCTGCCGCGCAAGCAGCATATAAGAAAGGTTAGCTTCTTTAATTTCTTCATGCAGCTGAACTGTATTCATGATTCTCCCCTTTGCAAACCAGCAACACTGTCTGTTTCGACAGTTGCATCTTGCTACGCGTGCGAAAAGGAAAAAATCGGAAGACTTCCGATTTATTTGTAAGAAGCTTTCCTACATGCAAACAAATTGCGGTTTGCAATAGGCTGCCGTGGAATGTTTTGACGACAAAAATGCAATACAACTTGTCAACGGCAATCAGTTCATGAGGCGGCGCCAAGGAATGCGGGTGAATAATTGCACAACCCTCAACCAGGTTTGAAGTCGTAGGGATAGGTTTGCAGCACCGGTTTCATTAGCATATCCTCCTTGAGGATGTGCTCAGTTATCAAATCACTCAAGAAATGAGAGAAATGCTCTGTTTCAACTTCAGACAGGATGCCATTTTTGGCCTCCAACTCATCTCTCATGTGCTGCAGGAGCTTCAGAATATAGTAATGTTCCAGTTTGTTATTGGTGAAAGGGAAGTTGACCGCCTGTGCAATCTTCTCCTCATTTATGAAATGAACGCGTATACGATCCTCAAGCAGTCTGAATGCTTGTGACAAGGCGAGACTGTCTCTTGCTCTTATCGCGTGTTCTACGCTGTTGACCACAACTATCAAATCTTGATGTTCGGAATCGATCATTGCATTTCCGACACTCCACTGCTCTTCCCATGCCAATTCCATCATGATCTCCTGCGATATAACTCAAGGATTCAATTTTGAAGTGCAATACCCAGTGTTGGCCTTGTATGGCGCACCGTCTTTCCGAAGAATACCTCCAATATGGTTCTGAATTCCAGCCTCTATCGGGAAACGTAGGCTTCCGCTCCCGGCCTGATTTCGGCACTCAGGCTTTCGAATCAGAAAACTGAATCAAATTGCCCCCTGCCTCTTTGGCCTGATACATCGCCATATCCGCCCACTTGATAATATCTTCCGAACTTGCTTCGTGATTGATAAACAGCACGGCGCCGATACTCGACGTGCAATGATGCTCAATGGTTGTTTCCGCTTTTCCCTCATGCTGAATTCTGAGCATATAAGGCTCTGCCAGAACGGCACGAATTTTCTCGGCAACGATGCTGGCTTGCGTGGCAGATTTGGCCTTATCCACATCCAATTCACTGAACACTACCACAAACTCATCACCACCCAGGCGCGCGACGGTGTCCACCTCACGCACACAATGATTGATGCGATGCGCCACTTCCACCAGCAACAAGTCTCCCACGCTGTGTCCGTGCGTGTCATTGAGTGATTTGAAATTATCCAAATCGAAGAACATCAGTGCGCCATAAAGGCCACTGCGTTTGCTGGCAGCCATTGCTTGATCCAAACGATCGTTTAGCAGGCGGCGGTTGGGAAGTTGTGTCAAAGTGTCATAGAAAGCCAGATTGCGAATTTCCTCGTCATATTTTATGCGCTCGGTGATGTCGCGGGACACGACAACCACACGCAATGCCTAGCCCTGGCTGTTTCTGATCAATCCACCGCAGGATTCCATGTAACGGATACTGCCGTTTGCCAGAACAAAGCGGAAATTCAACCGATGGCCGATACCGGATTGCACTGTTTCCTTAAACACTCGTTTAGTGCGTTCCCGGTC
>Ga0209726_10005998_pt1 | contig 14384 bp, 14 predicted proteins | sample Subgrocontami54m_FD_187453 | JGI IMG/M metagenome (GOLD analysis project Ga0209726, IMG submission 187453) | Subsurface groundwater microbial communities from S. Glens Falls, New York, USA - GMW46 contaminated, 5.4 m (SPAdes) (version 3) | ecosystem: Environmental > Aquatic > Deep subsurface >... | reverse complement strand
CCGCGACGTGGTCGCGGGAGCCGTGTTCACCACCCAGTCGGTGACGTCGGGGCTCGAGCGGATGCGCGAGCAGATCGACGCGCGCCCGGCGCCCCGGATCCGCTTCGCGCTCGCCCCGGGGAGCGCCAAGAGCGTCTACGCGCGCGCCGGGCTCGAGAGCATCGTGTTCACGCGGCAGGCCGCGACGGCCGGCGCCGACCGCTTCGCGGCGCCCGTCGCGATCAACCTTGCCGCGGTGCCCGCCGCCGAGGTCCGGACGATTGCCGTCGGCGCCTTCGACAGCGCGTCCTTTCTCTCGGGCTCGCGGCATATCCCGCGCGGCCCGAGCTCGAAGGCGCCCGCGGTGCTCGGTGCTGAGCGGGTGCACGTCACGGTCTTCCTGCCTGAAGGCGCCATCCCTGCCGCGGGCTGGCCCGTCGTCATTTTCGGCCACGGGTTCGGCAACGATCGCAACGCGGTCCCACCGCTCGTGGCCGGCACCTTCGCGCGCCGCGGCTTCGCGACTGTGGCGGTTAACGTGGTCGGGCACGGCGGGGGTCCCGAGGGCACGCTGGCGATCAAGGAAAGCGGCAAGGAGCCGGTGCTGCTGCCGGCAGGCGGGCGGGGGCTCGACATCGACGGCGACGGCAGAATCGGCGTCACCGAGGGCGTGGGCACAGCCCAGCGAGGGCCGCTTGCGTTAGTTGCGAGCCGCGACGGCCTCCGCCAGACGGTCGCCGACCTGATGCAGCTGGTGCGCGCCCTCCGCCGAGGCGTGGACGTGGACGGCGACGGCCGCTCCGATCTCGATGGCGACCGCATTTACTATGCCGGTCAGTCATTCGGCGGGATCTACGGGACCTTGCTCATAGCTGTCGACCCGCTTCCGAGGGCGGGCGTGCTCAGCGTGCCGGGCGCGCCCATCTCGGAGATCGCCCGGCTGGCGCCGGTCTTCCGCCCGTTGGTGATGGAACAGCTGAGGATCCGCAAGCCCTCGCTCGTGAACGGCGAGAAGGACTTCGCAGAGTCACTGCCGCTCTGGGGAGAGCCTCCCGTGACGGTGCTCGCGCCCGGCGCGCTCGCGATCCAGGCCTATCTCGACCGCGCCGAGTGGCTCCAGCAAGGCGCCGACCCCTCGGCCTTTGCGCCGTATCTCAAGTCGGCGCCACTGACGGCGGCGGGCCCACGGCCCGTGCTGATCCAGATGGCCGTCGGTGACCGCACCGTGCCGAACCCGACGACCGAGCAGTTGATCCGCGCAGGCAACCTCCAGCCCTTCGTGTCGATCTATCGCCACGACACGGTCGCCGCGACCTTGCCCCCGCGCTTCGCCAATCCGCACGCCTTCATCACGTGGACGGGCCTGGCCGAGGTCGCCGCGACCGCACGCGCGGCCCAGGAGCAGATCGCGCGCTTCTTCCTCTCCGACGGGCGCGTCATCGAGCGCAGCGACGAGCGCTTCGACGTGCCCGCCGCCTCCGCCTCCCGGTAGCCCGCGCCATGCGCGCCGTCCTTCTCGGCACGGGCTCGCCGCCTCCCAACCCCAAGCGCCGCGGCCCGGCGACCCTGCTGGCGCTGGGCGACGAGAGATTCCTCGTGGATGCGGGCTCGGGAGTGGGCGTCCAGCTCGTCCAGGCGGGCGTGCGCCCCTACGACTGGCCGCGCGTGCTCATCACGCATCACCACTCCGACCACATGATCGATCTCGGCCATCTGCTGATCACGCGCTGGATCGTGGGGCAGAACGCGCCCTTCGAGGTGTGGGGGCCGGCGGGGACGAAGCGGCAGATGGACAAGCTCCTCGACTACCTCGACTGGGACATCGAGATCCGCCGCGCCCACATGATCACGCGCGAGCGGCCACAGGTAGCCGTGACGGAGATCGAGGAAGGCAAGATCCTCGAGGCGGGCGGCGTGACGGTGAGCGCCTTCAGCGTGGACCACGACCCCGTCAAACCCGCCGTCGGCTACCGCTTCGAGGGCGGTGGCAGGCGCGTCGTGGTCTCCGGCGACACGCGGCCGTCGGAGAACCTCATCCGCTGGAGCCGGGGCGTGGACTGCCTCATCCACGAATGCTGCGAGATGGCGAAGACCTCGTGGGTGCCCGGCTGCGGCTGGCCGACCCTCGAGGAGAAGATCAAGGACCTCGCCTCCTACCACACCCAGCCGGAGGACATCGGCCGCGTGGCCAAGGCCGCGAACCCCGGCAAGCTCGTCATCACCCACATGATGCCGGCCTCGGTGCCGGCCGAGCTCGAGGCGGCGGCCAAGCGCCACTACGCAGGCCCCGTCACCGTCGGCGAGGACCTCGTGGAAGTCTGACGCCTCACCCGAGCAGGAGCTTGATGGATCCCGCTATGGAGATGACGATGAGCGCGAGCGCGAACCAGCTGCGGGGCAGGTATGCGTTGAGGCGCCAGCCGAGCCAGGCACCCAGGTAGAGGAGCGGCGAGGCGAGCAGCGAGAGCCACACCATCCGCCAGGTCAGAAAGCCGATGCTCCAGTAGGACACCACCTTGAGACAGTTCGAGGCGAAGAGTGCTCCCGCTCCCGTCGCCACCACCGATGCATTCGACAGCCCCAGCCCCGCCAGATACGGGCCCACGATGACCCCACCGGAATTCGCCACCGCCGAGGCTATGCCCGTCAGGGCGCCGACTCCGCTGCCGACGCCCCAGTGGTGGCCCACGTGAATCCTTGCGCGCATGAACAGGAGCTGGAGCAGCGCCAGGACCAACGCGACCGCGCCGATCACCTTGCGCAGACGGTGGTCCGGCATGCCGGCGATCAGCCATACGCCGATGAGAATGCCGGCGAGCGCCGTCGGCAGGATGAGTCTCAGCTGGCGCGCGTTCCACTGGCGCCAGTAGTGACGAAGGATGATGGGGTCGGCGAGGTTCAGCATGAACCCTGTCAGCCCGAGCGCCGACTGCGCAGGCAGAACCAGGCTCAAGACAGGCGTGAGCGCGAGCCCTATCCCGCCGCCCACGCTGCCGCGGAGGAAGCCCGTGACGAAGGCGGCGAGCGCCGTGGCGGCCGCCAGCGTTGCGGGCGAGGGCTCGGGCACTAGGCGCGTTCGAGGCGGAGGGCGGCGAGCGTGGCGCGCGCCCAGTCGCTGTCCAGCGAGGGCACGGGCGCGTAGGTCACGCCGCTCGTGATGCGCGCGCCCTCCTCGCCCTCCTCGCCCTCCTCGCCCTCCGCGGCCTCGTCCTCGAGCACGTCTTCCACGACGAGGTCGAAGCGCGCCAGCTCGCCGGCGATCAGCGGGGCGCCGGCGGCGCGGCACTTCACGTACATCGTGACGTCCGGCTCGGCGATGAGGAGTGTCGCCGCGCCTCGCGCTTCCAGATTGCGCCGCATGTTGCTTCGCGCGGCGACGGCGACGCGGACGGTCGTCGCGCTCGTGGCCAACACATCGAGATAGGAGCAGAACATCGGGTGCGGCCGGCCCTGGTCGTCGACCGTCACGAGCGGCAGTCCCCGGCCGAGGAGGCGCGGCAGGTCCTGCTGGGAGAGCCGCGCTTGGAGCGCCGGGGGCAGGGCGGCGCCGAGGCTCCGGCTCACAGCATCACCACGAGACCGTCGTGGGCTCGCTCGAAGCGGGCTTCCGCCTCGCGCGCCAGCATGTCCCGCCCCATGTGGGTGAGGATGATGCGCCGGGCGCCCAGCCGCTCGGCCTGCGCTTCGATCGTCTTGTAGTCGATCAGCACGACCCCGCCCGCCCCCGAGAGGTGCATGCAGGTCTGGAAGCGCCCGCCGCTGCCGAAGGTGTCGCCCGAACCCAGGAAGCGCAGCGCGACCGGCGTGGTCATGGCTTGAGGTTCACCGCGACGATCATCGCACTCTTTGCCACGCGCGCCGGTCTCACGAGGAGCGAGTATAGCCTCCGGTTGCTCTTGCCGCCAAGCTCCGGTATCGTCCAGACGTCATGCTCACGCCCTCACGCCTCTCCCGCTGATGCGCGCCCTCGTGATCGGCGCCTCCGGCCAAGTGGGCGCCTCGCTCTTGACCCACCTGCGCGCGCGCGGCCACGAAGCCCGCGGCACCTACGGACACCACGCCACACCGAACCTCGATCCTCTGGATCTCGCCGACCACGCCGCCGTGGCGCGCGCCGTGGCCGCGGCGCGACCCGACTGGGTCTTCTGCCCCGCGGGGCTGTCCCACGTGGATTACTGCGAGGATCATGTAGACGAGGCGCTGGCGGCCAACCGCGACGGCCCCGCGGCAGCGGCCCGCGCCGCCGAAGCGGCCGGCGCAGGCTTCGTCTTCTACTCGAGCGACTACGTCTTCGATGGGGTCGCCGGGCCCTTCGGCGAGAACGACACGCCGCGGCCGCGCAGCGTCTACGGCAGGAGCAAGCACGAGGGCGAGCGGGCGGTGCAGGCGGCCTGCCGTCGCGCCGTCGTCATCCGCACGAGCGTCGTCTACGGACCGGAGCGCCAGGAGAAGAACTTCGTCTACCAGCTGATTCGCGCCTGCCGCGAGGGCAAGGAGTTCCGCCTGGCCGTGGACCAGCGGGCGAGCCCCTCGTACAACCCCGACGTCGCCGCGGCGAGTGTGGAGCTGTGCGAGCGGGGGCTCGCCGGCCTCTGGCACGTCGCCGGGCCGGAGGTGCTCGACCGCTACGCCTTCGCGCTCCTGATCTGCAAGGAGTTCGGCCTCGACGCTTCCCGTCTCACCGCCGTCACGACAGCCGCGCTTGGACAGAAGGCCGCCCGGCCGCTTGACGGCGGGCTCAGGGTCGTCAAGGCGCGGGCGCAACTGACGACGCGGCTCAGATCGCCCGCCGAAGGGCTCCACGCCATGCGGGAAGTAATCGAGCGCGGCCGTCCGCACGTTGACCAGTCCGGGAACATGAAGTAGAGTAAGCACTTGGCTGTCGTCTGGAGACGGTGACCGTAGCTCAATTGGTTAGAGCACTGGCCTGTGGCGCCAGGGGTTGAGGGTTCGATTCCCTTCGGTCACCCCAGCCTTTGACGTACACCTCTCCCCTCTGGGGAGAGGGCAGGGTGAGGGGTCGAAGGTTCGCGCGTGCGCCCATAGCTCAGCTGGATAGAGCGTTAGCCTCCGGAGCTAAAGGTCAGAGGTTCGAATCCTCTTGGGCGCACCATTTCTGTCGTGGTGGTATCCCGCTACCTCGCGGGCCGTTAGCTCAGTTGGTAGAGCAGCTGACTCTTAATCAGCGGGTCGGAGGTTCGAGTCCTCCACGGCCCACCAACAAATCAGGCACTTCCGGAACACCGGAAGTGCCTGACCTGTTTCAGGTGCTACTCCTGATGCTACTCAGTTTCGGCTTCTCCGCGGGCAGAACCGAGCTTCTGCCACCAGTCAGCGCCGAGGCGGAAATTGTCAAGTCGAATGAGACAGTCGGTATCGGATATTTGTGAGTCGCCGTCATGAGCCAGCTCCCTCTGGCACGGCAAGAGCCGGCGGCGCCGGGGGCTTGTTGATCCACGCCGCCGTCGGCAGGGGTGGCGGGACCGGCACCCCGCGCGGGAAGCGCTCCGGGTGGGCCGCATAGGCGGCGCGCAGGACCTCGGCGCGCTGCTGCCACTTGGCCGCGGCCAAGCCGTAGTGGATGTCGTGGGGGGTCATCAGGCCAAGGGCACCATGACGATGCTCGAGGTTGTACCAAGGGAAGAACCGCTGGGAGAACGTCTCGGCGTCCTCGTAGGCGCCGAACCGGTCCGGAAAGTCCGGCCGGTACTTGAGGGTCTTGAAGTGCGCCTCGGAGAAGGGGTTGTCATTGGAGACGTGGGGCCGGGAGTGCGAGGGCACCACGCCGAGGGTGGCCAGGAGCAGGGCCACGGGCTGGGAAGTCATCGACGGGCCGCGGTCGGCATGAATGATGAGTTGATCGGGGCCGATGTGCTGGCGCTCGCAACTCTCGGTGATCAGCACCTTGGCCAAGGCCGCGGCCTCCTGCCGAGCCAGGAGCCAGCCCACCACGTAGCGGCTGAAGATATCGAGGAGCACGTAGAGGTAGTAGTACGTCCACTTGACCGGGCCCAGGAGCTTGGTGATGTCCCAGCTCCAAACCTGGTTGGGTCCGGTCGCGAGCAGCTCGGGCTTGTGATACGCCGGGTGCCGGAGCTGGTCGCGGCGCTCGCGGACTTCCGCGTTGGCCGCGAGCACCCGGTACATCGTGCGGATCGAACAGGGCGGCACCTGGCCGGCATCGAGCACCTGAGCCCAGACCTGGGCCGGCGGCAGATCGACGAACCGCTCCTCGTGCAACAGCGTCAACACGGCCGCGCGCTCCGGCGCCGTCAGGGCCTGCCGGGGCGCCCGCCGCCCCCGCGGGGTCGCCGGCACCGACGGCGGGCCGCCCCGCCGCCGGTAGAAGGTCGCGCGGGCCAGCCCCAGGGCCTCACACAGCGGGCCAATGCCGACCTGAGCGCGGCGCTCCTCGACCAGGGCGATCATGACCGCGCGGTCGCCCCCGGCCGGCCGAGCAGCGCCGCTAAGTTTTTTTGGGCGTCCACCAGGATCTCGGCCCGCTCCGCCCGCTCGGTCATCGCGGCCAGCTGCCGCTCGAGCTCGGTGATCTTCCGATCGCGGGGATCGACCGGGGTCGGCGTGCGGCCCCGCGTCTTCGGGGCCAAGCCAGCCAGCTCGCCGCGCCCCCGGGCCCGGCGCCACACCACCAGATGGGAGGAGTACAATCCCTCCCGCCGCAACAACGCCCCCACTGCTCCCGGCGTCGTGCAGGCATCCGCCTCCTTCAGGATCCGCCGCTTGTACTCCGCCGTGTACGTCCGCCGCCGTGGCTTCGCCGCCACCTGCACGTCCTCCGCCACTACCGTCACCTGCGCGTCCATGGGATCATCCCGTCTCGCCCTCGTCAGTAATATCGGGGGTGGGCACTGTCTCACTCATCTTGGCACAGAGGGAGGCTCGGGAGGGTCGCACCGAGAAAGCGCGCCAGTTCGCTTGTCGCCATGGGGATAAGCTCGGTCACGTCACTTGCCTCCCGCGACGATCTCCGAGAGCAACTCCCGGGCGATACTGCTGCGGCGGAAGTGCATCGTCAAGGCCCAAGGCATCGGCCCAAGGGATCGGCGCTAGGCACTCTTCGCGCGTACGACGAGCTGGACATCACAATCCAGTACCTGGAGGAGGCGGAGCACCTGGTCGACAGACTTCCGGTAGTTCGTCTGGTCCAAGAGTCTGTAGAGCTGTGTCGGGGAGGTGCCGAGCCGACGGATGACCTCGCGCTTGGCTAGCCGTGTGGCGGCGATGCGTTTCTGTGCTTCGAGCGTGAGCCGATACAGGAGCAGATCACGGAGGTGGTCAGGATCCTGGTTGTACTCGAGAACGTGCTCGACGTGCACAGTCCCCTCACGACCGGACTTGAGAACATAGGTGAATCCCTCGCCACCCAGCTCCCGGTCGACGTACACGTTCGCGATGGGATCGTCAGCCGTCGGCGGGATCTCGAGCCGGGTGTACGGGAATGCGAGCCGCTGCTTGGCCGCCGTGATCTCGAAGGCCTTCCGCCGATTATTCGCCTTCACACTTTGAATCTTCATAGGCGTCCCTCGGTTTCGAGCTGCCTGATCAGCTCGAGGATCTTGGCCGATGCCTTCCCTCTCATCGGGGTTCTGTTCTCGAGATCCCACTTCACGATGAGTCTACCGTTCCGGTATACGTGGACATGCCGCGGCGAGTGATCGCTCCTCCACGCAATGAAGATGAACCCGCCAGGCCGGATCTTCGGCACGGTTGATGTTACTCTGTAGGGTAACGCTTGTCAACCTATGCGAATGGAACGGTATGCGAACGTAGTCGCCGACGTCACGAAAGTACCGGCCCTGCTTCTACTGGTGCCCAGACGGGATGTGGGCCGGTTCCGGCGGAGCGGTCCCGCTCAGTCCTGCGCGTCCGTGGCGAACTCAGAGCCTCTCGCTGACCGACGGCGGCGGCGGATCGAACTAGCCGAAGTGATCCGGCGCCCCGTTGCCGGATCCGCGACCGCCGGAGTCTTGGCGCTCGACCGGTTGCCGGTAACCTCGCCGGAATGCGCTTCGTGTTCGAAGGCCACTGGGTCGCGTGCATAGCCGATCGCACGGTAACCGCGGAGTCGCTTATCGAACATCCGCAGAAAGATCGGGACTTCACGATCCACGTAGTCGTAGATACGGACCTCCGTCTTGCCGGGGTGTAGGCGGTGGAGCCGACCGGCGTACTGGACCAGGGTACCCTTCCACGACACGGGCATGGTCAAGAAGAGCGTGTCGAGCCTCGCGTCATCGAATCCCTCACCGATGTAACGACCTGTGGCGACGACGAGCCTGGGCTCGGAATCCGGAATGTTGGCAAGTTGGGCTGCTACCTCACGCCGCTCGCTCGGCGTCATGCCGCCCCGAAGAACCACCAGGTGCTTGACGAAGGGCCGAAGCTGGGTCGCCAAGTGTTCCAAGTGGTCCTTCCGTTCCGTGAGGAGGATGGGTGACCGCCTCTCCTTGAGGGCGTGAATCACGTCGTCGAGGATGACGCGATTCCGTTGCTCGTCCGTGGCCAGCGCTCCATAGAGAGCCTGGATGCCGTGGTTCAGATCCAGAGACGCGCCCGTGAAGGCGGTGTCACGCACGATCAGCCGCTGCTCGAATGGACGACGAGCCGCCTGACTCTTCGGGTCGATCGCGTAGCGGATGGGTCCGATCTGCATCTCGAGGATGGGGTGGAGCCCGTCACGCCGCCGCGGCGTCGCCGTGAGGCCGGTGACGAAACGGGCCTTGACCTCGGATAGGACCCGCTCGAAGGAGACCGCGGGAACGTGGTGGCACTCGTCGACGATCACGTGACCATAGGTCGCGACGACGTTGTCCACTTGCCCATCCCGGACCAGACTCTGGAGCATCGCGACGTCCAGCTTTCGCGTCGGGACGCGCTTGCCGGCCCCGATCTGCCCGATGGCCTTCGGATCCATGCCGAGGAACATCGCCAGCTGGGCGATCCATTGGTCGAGTAACGGCTGTCGATGGACAAGGACGAGTGTACTTCTGGCCCGCGCTGCCACCATGTAGGCGCCGACCACGGTCTTCCCGATACCGGGAGGCGCAACGAAGACACCGAGAGTGTGCTCCAAGAGCGCCCGAGCGGCCTGCTCTTGGACGGCCGTCAACTCGCCCCGGAAACGGAGATCGAGCCGCTCGCCCTCTTGACGTCGATCATCGATGACCAGGCTACTGCCGGCGCTGCGGAGTAACGTGTCGACGTCCTCGAAACACCCGCGGGGCAGGGCGACATACTCGGGCAGGTCCTCGGCGCAGGTGATCACCCGCGGAGTGAGTGCGGTTGAGAGGCGGAGCCCCTGTTTCTTGTAGAACTCGGGGTTCTGGAAGGCGGCCAAGCGCTTGATCTGATTCAAGTGCTGCGAGAGGAGCCCGGCCTTATCCACGAAGAGCTTCTGGGCCAGCACGGACCGTATCGCTGGGGGAAGCGGCCCAGCGAGTCGGACGGGGGCCGGGCGTCGTGACGGGGCGTGTGCCCACGGAGCGACGTCCTCGTCGCCGTCGTCGACCTCGCTCCAGCGCACTCCCACCACCTGACCCGCGCGCGTCGCATCCCGCGCGATTCGCTCGACCGTCGCGGGATCGATCCGTGGGATCGACGCGAGCAGGGCCCACTGGTCTGGAAAGGGCGTGAGCTGGTCATCGACGAAGACGGTGTTCCCGTCCTGCCGAGGACCATGCTGGAGCGGGAGCGCGATCAGGTTGCCGAAGCCGCCACGCGGGAGGGTGTCCTGGTTCGGAAAAAGACGGTCGTAGGAGTCCATGCTGAGCTGGTGACGGCGGGACATGGTCTGCGTGAGCAGGTAGGTCCCCATCTTCCTCGCAAGACTCGCCGCCACGGGTGCCGCAAAGAAGAACCAGGCGTGGGCACCCTGTCCAGATCGCGAGCGCTCGACGGCGGCTGGCACCCCGGCCGTCCCACAGGTCTCCGCGAATGCCACCACATCCTCGGCCCACGAGCTCTTGTCGAAGTCCGCTGCAAGAAGCCAGCATGTTTCGTCCGTCAAGAGCGTATAGACGCCGACGACGTGCCGGCCCTGTAGATGATCCAGGATGACCTGGTCCGTGACGGGGAGGAAGGCTTGGTTGGGGCACGCTCCGCACTTCACCCGGGGCTTCTCACAGACTCCGCGCACCCACTCCTTCGCGCACGCCGGAGCGTATCCTTTGCGACGGGTCGTCGTGTTGGTCCAGAGCTTGGGGTACAGGTCCTCGCGGCCCCGAAAGAGCTGGCGGAAGAGCGCCACCTTTGTTCTTGATGTCTCTGATGCCGAGGGGAGTCGACGGGCCGCTTCCGGGGCTTCGAGAGCGGCCAGCTCGCTCCTGAGGGCATCGAGACGGCTCCGTAGCTGCTGGCGCTCCTCCTCCATAGCCGCGAGCCTCGTTTCGTCAGCGGCGATTGCCTCGCGCAGCGCCTGCTCGGAAGAGAGTGGTGTCATGATCGGGCGGGGCCGTTCTAGCTCTCGTCCAGTCGTTTCACCGGCTCGCCCCTTGCAGTCTCCCCCAGAAGTCGGGCGCATCGAGGATCGGGATTCCCTGGGGAGCACTCAGCGTAAGGAGATCGGCGTCGCGGAGCTTTTCAAGCACCTGGGGACGACTCAGGACGTTCTCGATTTCAGCGACGATGGGTTCGGACAGCAGGAGAATGAAGCGGTTGCTACGCCAGGCCCGGTAGATCCGTGCGGTCAGGCTCTCGGTGCGGGCAAAGGCGCCGCGCAGGAGAACCTGCGTGTCAAGAACGACTCTGAGTCCGGACAGCGCGGACGGCCTCGCCGATCACAGCTGCAGCGGCGGTCTCAGGAAGATCGGCCTGGGCTCGTGCACGCTCGATGAGGGCGTCGATCTCCTCATCGGAGAGAGTCGTCAGCGCGCGGTCGATCGCCTCGAGGCCGGCGCGGGTGCTGAGGAGGACGGGCAGGACTTTCTGCGCGAGCGCCTGCCGATCGGCGTCCGGCAGAGCCCGGATCTGTTCGGCGAGAGCCCGGACCTTCGAAGTAGCCATGCCCAACCTTACCACGCTCACGCAGGCCCTTGCAGGCGCTCCGGTTCCCGGCGGTCGGAGCGGAAATTGCAACCGCTGGTTCTGAACAATCTCATAGCCCAGAGCTGGCTGAGGTCCGGCACTTGGTCTCGGCACAAAGCGACCCAAAACCGCGCACACTTCGCTGACGCTACGCTAAGGGTCTTGCGGGGACTCGGGGGGATTTCACGGGACGCCCCGGCCGGGGCTACGCCGCGCAAAGGGCTGATTTCTGATGACCGGTCACGCTTTCGGACCGCGGTCACCCTGTGAGCAGCGCCTTGGCGATGATTTCGCGCTGGATCTCACTCGTGCCTTCGTAGATCCGCGTGATCCGCGCGTCGCGGTAGAACTTCTCGATCCCGAACTCCGACACGTACCCGTAGCCGCCGTGGATCTGCACCGCGCGATCCGCGACGCGCCCGAAGGCCTCCGAGGCGAATAGCTTCGTCTTCGACGCCTGCGCTCGGACGTCGTGCCCGCGATCAAGACGCCACGCCGTCTCGTAGGTCAGGAGCCGCGCCGTGTCGACGTCGATCGACCCGTCGGCGAGCATGTGCCGGACCGCCTGGAATTCCGCGATCGGCCTGCCGAACTGTACGCGCTGCTTCGCGTACGCGATGGAGAGATCGAGCAGCCGCTCCATCGCTCCCACGCAGCGTCCGGCGATGCCGATTCGCCCCTCGCTCAGCGCTCCGAGGGCGCCCGCCAGCCCCTGGCCTTCCTCGCCGAGAAGGTTCGTATCGGGCACCTCACAATCCTCGAACGTGAGCTCCGCGATGTGCGAGCCGCGAAGTCCCATCGTATCCTGCGTGCGCGCCACGCGGAATCCCGGGAACCCGCGCTCCACCAGGAATGCGCTCACGTGTCGTTTCCCGGCGTTCGCGCGGCCGGTCCTTGCGATCACCGTGATCACGTTCGCAATGTCCCCGTTCGTGATGAAGTGCTTCAGCCCGTTGATGAGAAAGCGGTCGCCCCGGCGCTCGGCGCGGGTCTCCACCCCGGCGACGTCGGAGCCCGTATTCGGCTCCGTGATGGCGTACGCGGCGATCGCGTCGCCCGTGGCGAGCGCCGGCAGGTACTTCTCTTTCACGAACCGCGACCCGGTCCGCACGATGCCGATCGTGCCGATCCCGGTGTGGGCGCCGACGATGCTGCAGATCGAGCCGAGGCCGCCGCGCGCGAGCTCCTTGTGGACGACGCACCGGGCCAGCACGCCGAGCCCGGAACCGCCGTATTCCTCAGGGATCGCGATGCCGAACAGCCCGAGCCGGGCAGCCTCGCGCAGAATCGAGCCGGGAACGGCGTTGTCCCGATCAATCGCGTGCTCGATCGGGATGACCGCCTCGTCGACGAACTTCCGCACTGTCCGCCGAAGCTGCTCGATCTCGTCCGGTAGATCGAAATCCATGCTCCGCCCTACCCGAACCGCGGCGTGCGCTCCTTTTGGGGACTCCGTGAGGCGGTGCGGGACCGATAGGTCGCCAGTCAGCTCGCCCTGGGTGCGCTGCATGGCTGCGGCCCGAGTGTAGCGAACCCGCTGGGCCTGCGTCCGGCTCTTTTGGGCCGCCCGTCGCTACAGCATCGCCGCCCGCCGTCCCTCACACACATCGGCCGGCGTCACGGCCCCGAAGCGGTCGGTGATGTAGGCGGCCAGCCCCAGGCCGGCCGGACCCGGCGCCAGGAGGTGCGGGTGGAGAGCTTGAGGCGATCCTGCGCCGGCGTGTCCTCGATGGAGACGGGCCCGATCGGCCCCAGTGCGAACTCGCGTGGCACGAGACCGGAGTCTAGCGCACGTTGATCTGTCCGGCGGGCAGGTTTATGCTCGGCGTGTCCCGGTCGGCCTGCGGTAATCCGAGTCCCGCCAAAGGAGGCGCGCAATGGCTCTCTCCGTAGGGTTCATCGGTGTGGGGAACATGGGCAACCCGATGGCCGGCAACGTGCTGAAGGCCGGCTTCTCGATGACGGTGTTCGACGTGAACCCCAAGGCCATGGAGAACCTGATCCAGGCCGGGGCCAAGAAGGCGGCCTCCGCACAGGAGGTGGTGGACGGCTCCGAGGTCGTGCTGACCTCGCTACCCGCGTCCCCCGACGTGGAGGCCATGTACCTGGACCGGGGCGGCCTGGTGGAGCGTGCCAAGCCGGGCACCATCCTGATCGACCTGAGCAGCGTGCTGCCTTCCACCCCCCGGAAGATCGAGCCCCGGGCGCGCGAGCGGGGCGTGCACTTCCTGGAGGCGCCGGTCAGCGGCGGCGTCACCGGCGCGCGCGCGGCCACGCTCGCCATCATGGTGGGCGGCGACGCGGCGGCGCTGGAGACGGCGCGGCCGGTGCTGCGCGCGATGGGCCCGAACATCTTCCACGTGGGGCCGGCGGGGGCGGGCAATACCGTGAAGGCCATCAACAACATGATGGCCTGCGTGAACAGCGCCGCGATGATGGAAGGCTTCGTGCTGGGCGTGAAGGCGGGCCTCGACCCGATGACGATCTATGAAGTGGTGAAAGCCAGTAGCGGGGGCAGCAAGGCCATCGAGCGCATTCCGCGCGCCCTGATCCCGCGCGACTTCGAGCCGGGCTTCAAGGTGGCGCTGATGAACAAGGACCTCGAGACATTCCACACCATCGCCAAGGAGCTCCACGTGCCGGTGACGTTCTCCGCCCTGGCCCAGCACTACCAGCAGGCGGCGCTGGCCGCGGGGCTCGGCGAACAGGACACCAGCGTGGTCTTCACGATCATCGAGCGCCTGGCCGGCATGCAGGCGCCGCGATGAGGGGGCGCCGCCAGCCGGCCGGGGCGGCCAAGTCCGCAGGCAATGCCGTCATCCAGTGGGGCAAGAAGACCGCTTGCGGCTTCCGCAACGCGGTCGCAATCGCCGCCATGGTAGATTCCGGCCCTTTCCGGTAGGGGACACCACGATGCAGCTCGCCGACCCGACATGGCTCCAATCCAGCATCGACGCGGATCCCGAGTTCCGCATGGCCGCGCGTTACTGGAATGCCACGCTCAGCCTCGAATCACCCTCGCGCGCCCTTCGCATCGAGATCGCGGACGGCCGGATCGCGAGCTGCCGGGAGAGCGCGCCCGGCCAGCCGGCCACGATCACCGTCGTCGCGCCGGACGACGGCTGGGCGCAGTTTCTCGCCGCGGTGCCGCGGCCGTTCTACCAGGACCTGCTCGGGGGCTGCGTGCAGCATCACGGGTTCCAGGTGGCCGGAGACATGCTCTCGTTGAGCGCGTACTACCAGGCCGCCGCGCGGCTTTTCGCCGTGATGCGCGCGCTGGGCACCTCCACCGGGGAGGGACGCTGATGGCTCGCTTCGATGCTGCCACCGGCCGCTACGTGTACCTCACGATCGACGGGGTG
>Ga0209726_10005991_pt1 | contig 14396 bp, 11 predicted proteins | sample Subgrocontami54m_FD_187453 | JGI IMG/M metagenome (GOLD analysis project Ga0209726, IMG submission 187453) | Subsurface groundwater microbial communities from S. Glens Falls, New York, USA - GMW46 contaminated, 5.4 m (SPAdes) (version 3) | ecosystem: Environmental > Aquatic > Deep subsurface >... | reverse complement strand
TTGGCGATTAGTTTTCTCTTGATCTCGTAGTAGAGACTTTGGCGTAGAAGTCTTTCTGCGCTCGTCTCGCTATTGCTGGTTGGCGGTTCGGTTTCAGTCGTTTGTTCCAGCGTGGTTGCGGGGAGAAGGTACTTGGAATCGGTTGTCTTAGGGACCGATAAATCCAGAAACAATAGTTGCGCGGCAGCGTTGTGATGGGTTCGTTGCCATATAGCGTGCACGTTGTTTGCGACGTGATTGATCTTGCTGTCGGGGTCCTCTGGAAGGTCCGGCATAACAAGCCGTATGTCGAGTGCGGCTTTGCGCCCGTCGCTGGTGACCATTAGCATGTTGTCTTCGGTGGGCTTCACCTGGCCGCTTCTTATGCAGTCCGCACGGAGAGAGAGCATTTTGGTGAACTCTTGTTGCGCGGCACTTGGTTCTATATCTTCGATGATTGTGGACCCGCCGATTAGGGCAGGCGTAGGGATGTTTAGTTCTTGCTTAGTTCTTATGTCCAGCACTTGTTGGAGCTGTCGGGAAAGTTCCGGGACGTTTACGAATTTCGCAAAGCGGGTATGTTGGCGCCATCCGGAGCCGTCGACCTTAAGTTCTAATTCTGTAATGGTGTCACCGAACATCTGGGCCCAGGCGTCGAAGTGGCTAAGGCCAAGTTTTTGGAGCAGATCTGGTTGGAGATAACGTTGGACGGTGTAGATCTCAGCGACTGTATTTGAAATTGCAGTTGCGGTTAAGGCGATGACGCGGCCAGCTTGCTCGAGGAGATATTGAATCTTTACGTGCATGTCGAAGGCTTGCTGCGAGTCGCTGTTGGGCAGTCCGGAAATCCGAGTCATCTTTGTAGCAAAGCCAAGGTTTTTGAAGGTATCGAATTCGTCGACTATCAACGCGTCGACCCCCAGTTCCTCCCAGGTTATTGTTCGCTCGTCGTCACGGCGAATGACTCCACTCTCTTCCTTTAGTTGTGCTTCCAGTTTCTTAGCTTGCCTTTCAAGTTGTTTGATTGAGAGTCGGTTGGCTGTTTCGTCTTCTTTTTCGAGATCGAGAATGTAGGACCGTAGTTTGTCGATCTCCTTTTGTAGGAATCGCCGAAATGTTTCGGGCATGAGTGGTAGGAGTTTGAAGCTGGAGTGAGGGATTATGATTAGATCCCAGTTTCCAGTTGCGATGCGTGAAAGTGTCTCGCCACGGCGTTCTTTAGTGAAGTCGTTAACGTCTGTGGTAAGCAGGCGGATGCCGGGGTAGAGGGTTTGAGCTTGAGTCACCCAAGTCGATATGGCGATCGGAGGGACTGTTACCAGCGGCTTGTTGGCCAGGCCGAGGCGGCGGAGTTCCATGGCTGCGGCGATCCCGATATAAGTCTTACCGGAGCCTACGGGATGATTGAACAGTGCGGTTTGAGTTTGCAGTGAGCGCCAGACCGAGTCCTTTTGATGAGGTTTCAGGGTTTCGCTGACCGCTGTACCAGGCAGGGAAAGGTGAGAGCCGTCGAATTGTCGGGAACGGTAGACGTTATATTGTTGGTTATAGATTTCGCAGAGCTGCCGTTCACGAATTGGATCGTCCCAGGCCCATTCCATGAAATGATCTTTTATTTCAGTTAGCTTGGCTTGGGCTGCTGCTGTATCTACTAGATTGAGAACCCGTACTTTGTCTTTGCCTGTTCCTGTTTCGTCATAAATGGCGGTGCGGCGAAGGTTGAGAGCGTCTTCGATAAGTTCGATTGCGTGCGCGCGAGGTGTGCCCCAGCGTTGTGTAGCGTCAAAGCTAGTTGTGGCGGCATACGACGCTCGTGGGACGATCCATCTGGCGAGGGGTGCGTTGTAGATAATTTGTTCAGTGTAGTCAGGGACCAGAGCATTTGCGAAGGTACTGATAATTTCTTGTGGAATCCAGCCTGCTCCGAGACGAGCAATTATTTCACCGGGTCCAAGTGGGCGCGGTTGTACGGCGCGTAGCGCTTGGACGTTTTCTTGGAATTGGTGGTTCAGGTTTGCAGCGGCTTCGGCTTCGAGCAGTTTGGTTCGAACATCTCCGGAAAGATACTCGTCCGCAGTTACCCAATTGCCGGCGGGTGTTTGAAATATGAGACCGGAGAGACTCGTAACAGTGTCGGCAACACTTATGCGTGAGAGTGCGGCAATGAAGTCTAAATCTACTAAGCCACGCTCATTGAGAGAATGGAGCAGGGCGTCTTGTGGGTTGTTGGCCTCGGTTGCGGGTTTGTGCGTGTTGATTGTTCGGGTATTGAAGACTTTAGACTTAATGAATCCGCCCATAGGTGTTTTGTCTTCAAGTGCTCTAAGAAAGCTGACAAAGGGATTGTCGCGGCGGAAAAGCTTTTGGTTCTCCTTTGAGTTGATGTAACCAAAACGGGAGGCGAACTTGTCGTACAGCGTATTTAGGGTGGTTTGCGCTGAATGGAGAATAATGTCGTCGGTATTTAGAAGCTGCAGGCTGAGAACTTTCTTAGCAGCGGTGAACATATCAACCAGTGCTGTCGCTCGGCTTCCTTGTCTTTGAGTGGCGTGAAAACAGCTGGTGGTAGATTGGAGTTCGGCTTTGGCGTCTTGTTCAAGGGTTTGATCAGAAGAGACTCTTGGTTGGGGCGATGGTTGCGAGTGGGTCGCCGGCAGGAGTAGATCTTGCGGGAGCGTCGATGTGATTGCGTCGAGGATGGATTGTCGTAGGTTTGTGTTGTTGGATGTGACGGTCAGTTGTTCGCTGCCGTTGTACATGCTTGGGGCAATCAGCGGGATACCGAGTATTCGTGATGGCTCGTCTATGAACGTGCGGTTGATGATTGTCTTGGCAGTGCCGCCTTTACGCAGGGGAAATGAAGCTTCCTCGGCGTGAATCCAAGCTTCGCGCTCTGGGGCGGTTTCGTCGGGTCTGGCGCGTTTGCGGAGGATCACCAGATCGGTGATGACCTGTGTGCCGGCATTTTGTTTGAAGACATTGTTGGGGAGGCGAAGCGCTGTCAACAGCTCAGCGTGTTTTGACAGATGGCGCCGGACGCGGTCGTCTTTCTTGTCTAACGTTCCCGTGCTTGTGATGAAAGCGATGATGGCTCCCGGCCGTGCCAGCGCAATTGCTCTCACGAAAAAGTAGTCGTGTATTTGTTGTTTTAAGTACCTCTCTCTTATTGATGTGTCGGCGACGGGATAATCGCCGAAGGGAATATTGCCTATGATCAGGTCGAAAAAGCTTTGAGGGAATTTTGTGTCTTCAAATCCCTGTTGGTAGATTTTGGCGCCCGGGTAGAGAATTTTTGCAATGCGTGCCGATAGCGTGTCTAGTTCTACCCCTACGCAGTCGGCTTTTTCGTGAATGTGCGCGGGCATTGCGCCGAGAAAGTGTCCTGTGCCAGTCGCCGGGTCGAGGATGCGTGGGTTGGGGAGTTTGTCGAGGCCGAGATATTGGAGGGCTTCGTAGATTGCCGTGATGACCTGTAGTGGTGTGTAGAAGGCGGTCAGGCTTGAGCTGCGGAGATCGTCGACTTCTTCTTCGGTGAGAAGGTCTCCTATTTCCTGAGTTGGTTCTCCGTAGGCATGTGTTCCGCGGGGGAATGCTTTATTCAGCAGGCTCGTTGAGCCCCAGCCAACGTAACGTGTCAGGGTCTTTAAGTCATCTTGTGAGGGGCTTGTGTTTTGACCTTGTTCAATGGCTATGAGAGTTCTTAGGGCCTCGACGTTTTGCTTGTAACGTACTGAGGGAGTCCCTAAGTTATTTAACTCATCGGACGTGTCGAAGCGAAAATCGGGCATTGGGTTGCAACCTTTGCGATTTTGGAAATCTCGGGTGAATCGCTAGAACGCTTTCCGCTTCCTTTTATTATTTGCGTGTTTAAGTTTGACCGATAATGCGAAGATGGTAGGCATTGAATGGGACGACGAGAAAGCCAAAGCCCACGAACGTAGCCACGTCGTCTCATTTGACGAAGCCAAAGAGGTCTTTGACTTTGCGATTGATGAGTATGATGACTGTCCATACGGATGAGGAGCGCGATTTCAGATCATCGGACTCTCCAGCCGTCGATTGTTGGATGGTCGTCTATGCCGAGCGTGAGGGGGAAGTCATTCGCATCATCTCCGCATGGAAAAGCGGCAAGAAATATCGAGAAGCATATGAAGAGAACAAACAAGAAGACTAAAGGGAGAACGTCCGGCACTCCTCAGGTCGTGATCGAGGTTACGAAGGACGATTACCGGCGCGAGATCAGGAGCGGCGTAAGCGCGGAGCACGCGTTGCAACCAGGTCGGCACGTCTTCCGGCATGGCGGATTCAAAGCACGACATCCAGACCTTGAAGCCCCAGCTTCTCTTTCGAGTCCTGAAACTTGAAACTATCACCGAGCAGTTTCCCTTATTGCAGAATTCTCATTGCGGCTGTTCATCGGCTCAGAGAAGTTGAAGAACTGCCGGCGTTGTCACGACTTGAGGCAATGCTAAACCTGCGTAGTCTTCGGGCAGGTTCCGAACAATATTCCGGAAGCGGCTCTCGATTTCGGCATATCTTTGCTGGTAGTGATCAGCGAGTCTAATATCAGTCGTAATGATCGCGTCAACGCCGACCATTTTGGAATCTACGTCCACACCAAAGCTGCCGTAGGCCAGCACTATCGCATCTTCTGGCGAGAAACCGAACTCTTTCAACCGGCGTGCCCACGGCGCAGATACCTAGCCTTCCTTAGCGTACGCGTATCGGCCAGGATCGGGGCGGCAAAGATCTCGGTTCGGAGTTTCAGGACATTGGAGGTTTGTTCGGTGATGTAGAGACGGTCAGTTATCGTACCGATGCGCGCATACGAGTTCGCAGCTTCTACCTGAAGCAAGGTCGGGGGCTCTCCGAGCGCCAGCCGCACACGGCGCTCGTACACGCGTCTGATCACGCCTTTGTCGAAGAGGATACTACTTGGTTGGAAGCTCGATCTCGTCACTCTCGGCTTCGCCCTCGATGGAATCCGCTCGTTCGTTCCAGATTGCGTCTCGCTCTTTCTCGGTCAGACTCTCATAGCGGCGTGCTTCCGTGTTGGCAAGTTGGCGCTCTTTATCGCCTAGCCGGCTCCACCATTCCAGAGTCGAATCGTGGCATGCGGTTTACAAAAACGTGTTGTTAGGGCTCGCTGCTCTAGGGAAGCATGTAGGACGGATAGCCTAGTGTTGTCGTGACCTGCATTGTGAGCAGATCGATGACCGTGATCGGAGTATTCACGGTGTTATCGCCTCCACCAGGTATTCCATAACCCTCCCAGAACCAATTTATATAGCCAGCGCAGTTCCAATCTAAGGATCCATCGGATCTGATCCCGGGCGACCAGACCGCCGCGTTGTACATATGCTTGAGAACGATGTATCTCGCTGTTGGAAGATTGACCGTGAAGGCCATCGCATTATTATGCTGGGGCGGGTTTCTCCACGTGATGTCCCACCGCTGGCACACGCCGCATTGCGTGTTTCCGGTGCAAGCATTGACGCCGTCCCCATACCAACCTCCGTTAGGATCACCGGAGGCAGAACCGGGCGAGTAGTTGATATTTGGCCATCCGTTGTCAAAGTGAGGTGTCGGCCGCCAGCCCGAGTTGTCGTATGGCTGACCATTCTGATCGAAGGCAATCGTGCCGGGATAGTTCCAGACGCCCGCCTCTCGAATATCAGTTCTGAGACATGCAGGAAAGATCCCGCCGCAGAGAACAAAACCACCTGGACTCGGATTCGGCTCGTAGGCCGTGAATGTTGGGGCATAGGATTGAATATCGTGGCTCAGGAGAGTGGCGAAGCTTGCGCTGATTGTGTACTGCCCGGCTCCGTCATTTCTCACATTGATAGTCATATCGCCGGTGTAATTCGTACATTGAATGCCGAGCGGGTTTCCGTTAGCGGTCAGCGTCGCGCAAGATATGCCGCCGTTTGCAGCTAGATTAAAGCCGGCGCTAGTTGCCGTGGGGCCTACCGTCACTTGTACCTGAGCGGGGGTTGCGGTCGCTCCGCAACCGTTGTTAACGGTGAGTGTGTATGTCGTTGTTTCCTGTGGCTGGACGATGTCTACGAAGCCCGTGCTTGTAGGCCAGGTACCAATACCTGCGATTGTTACAGAGACTCCTGTGCCGGATTGATCGGTTATGGACCAAGCTAGGCGTACGGTCTGGCTACCGCCTATTGTCACTGTGCTGGGGGTGGCTGTAAACGATGTGATTCCGGGAGCCGGGCAGGCGTTTGCGGTTACTTGAGTTTGCGCGGACGACGATGAGCCGCAACCGTTCGTTACAGTTAAAGTATAGGTCGTTGTGGTCTGCGGCTGCGTAATATCGACGAAGCTGTTGGGATTTGTGAACGTGCCTGCGCCTGGGATAGTGATCGTGATGCCGGTTCCTGAGCTGTCGTTGACGGACCACGAGAGGCGGACCATTTGGTTACCGCCGCTGGTGACGGAATTTGGGGCCGCGATGAAGGAAACGATCTGTGGAGTTGGGCATGCGGCAACGTTGACAGTAATGAACTGGTCGACGTCACACGATCCGTTGCCACTCACGGCTGAAAGCCGATAAGTGGTAGTTACGTTCGGAGATACCACTCGACTTCCTGTGGTGGATACGGGGGCGCCGTCGAGGAGTACTTGTGCTGCATTGCTGATGCCCCACTGGAGAGTCGAACTTGCACCTCGAATGATATTTGATGGTGTTGCGCTAAAAGGAGAAGTGATGGTAGGGCATGCGCCAATAGTTATGGTTAGTGCCTGGCTGGCCGTTTGCGCTGAACAGTCATTGCTTGTGACAGTGACTGTGTATGTGGAAGTCGAAGAAGGCCGGACGTCCAGGAAGCGTTGGCCAGGAGGAACGTTGTAAGTATTGGTGTCTCCGCCCGAGCTTGTGATTCGTACAGTCGACAGATTGCCGGACTCGTTCCAAGAGAGTCGAGCTGTTTGTCCTGCGTCAATCACTGATGGGGAAGCGATAAAGCTGTTAACAGATGGTGTTTGGCTGATTCGTATGTTGACTGTGGCGGTTGTTGGGTATGCCGGCGAGGCTGGGGTGCATGAACCTGTTCGGGTAGCGGTCAGTGTATAGGTTGAATCGCCCGTTGGCGTGACGGTCATGGAGCCCGTGCCGATGGGGCTACTGGAGAAGGTTTGGTTGACGCCTGGTCCTGTGATGGTAACAAAGTCAGAGTCGGCGACGTTCCATCTGAGAGTCGAATTGTTGCCGCTGGCCACGCATGAATCAGCTGTAAAAGATATGACATTTGGACACGGGGGTGGAACGAAAACTGGTCGAACTTTAACGACGGTGGTTTTGTTAATAGTCTGGGGCGAGCAGCTATTGTTGGTGACGGTGAGAGTATAAGTGTAACCAGGGCTCTGATTGATTGCCGTGGGAATAATGGTTAACGATCCGGAGGCGCTGACCGTCTGTGGTCCTGACATTCCGGAGCCGGCTACCGGTGACGGAGTAATCGTTACTGTCGATGCGTTTGTTGAAGTCCACTGTAAAGTTGTGGCGTTGCCCAGTTCCATGTCGGACGGATTGGCCCCGAAGGTCGCGGTGGGTACGGGCGTGGTGTTCACTGTCAATTGTCTGGTAAGGGTTTCAACTCCAGAACAGCCGGTGCGAGAAATACTCAGGGTGAAGGTTGTAGTTGAGTTGACAGTGAAACTGCGCGTCCCGCTTGAAGGGGTAACGCCCACGGTTGCGCCAGTGGTGCTGTCCGTGATCGTAGCAGTCTCTGCGTTTGTATTGGCCCACGTTAGATTGACCGGACTTCCTGGAGTGACGCAGTACGAATCGGAAATAAATTGGTCGATGCTGAATGGTTGCTTGACGGTTACGGAGGTGGTCCCTGTTGCAGTACCGCCTCGGCCGGTTGCAGTGATTGTATAAGTCGTGTCGGTCGTTGGAGACACGACGAGGCTTCCGGAGGTTATCGTGGCTCCGGTGTTGCCAGGGAAGGTTTGATTTACGCCGGGTCCGGTGATTGTAATGCTGGACGCGTATCTGACCTGATAATTCAGCGTTGCGGACTGGCCTCGATTGATGCAGGCGGGGGTCGCGTTGAATTGTATGATTTCTGGCGGAGGATAGTTGACTATGATGGTTACTTCGGCCGAGACGGCATGGCAGCCAGAGCCTTCGGCTTGAGCGCGATAAGAAGTGTTGTCGATCGGAGAGACCGTGAACGTTAAGGTTTGCGAGCTGTTGGTTTCTGTAAGTCCGGTGGTGTCTGTGCCTGGAACGATTGCGCCTGTTTGATCTGTTAGCCAGACGTGGCTGGCATTCGTGTAGGTGACTGTTAGCGTGGATGACGCGCCTAGCGCGATGTCTGTGGGATTAGCGGAAAGGGAGACAGTGGTGTTACAGCCTGGCTGCGCTGGTCCAAGCATGATTGTACCGGAAGGTCGCACACGCCCGCGGGCGTTTCCTTGTTCGCCGACAGCGGAATCGATTTGGTATTCAAGAAGATAAGCCGGCTCTGAATTGCTTGGGCCGCCGACGAGTTGTTGGCGAAGCGATTCCTGAAACACTGCTACCTTTGTTTTGTCTGATCCATAGCCTCTTTGACTTGCGTAGTTTTCCGCAATGACGCTTTTTCTTTGTGCCCAGGCGTTCAGGTTTCCGAGCAAGCTTGTGCACTGGCTGGCGTTGTTATTGCTGATTGAGCCGTCAGGGTTCAAGACTGGACGGCTGTAATTTGGCGTGATTTGCGGAGGGTCAAAAGCGGGGAGAGGATAGCCTCCAACAGCGGTTTGGGCCCTGAGCATTTCAGCGTCGAAAATTGACGGTACATCTGTAATAAGAGAGGCTTCTACCGTAGCAGCTCCGGAACGTGCTTCCCAATATTGCATAGCTTGGGCGTTCTTATCCTCAATATCTCGAGCACTAGCCACGCGGATTTTTGTAGCGGCAAAGGTAATGGCGAAAAGTGCAACCATGCACATGAGCGCGACGACCAGCGCTGAGCCACGTTCGCCGGGTCTTTGCTTTGCGAGAGTTTCTGTATTTGAGATTGAGTTGTTGCTGCTGTTTTTCATTTCTTCCCTCAAACTAGTTTGTTTGTTGACTAATCAATCGAGTGGTGGCGCGCTGTTAAGCGAAGATCTTACTTCGATCGTTGCGGCCGTTATTTTGTGTCGCCGCCGGCACGTGAATATGTTCCGTGGTTTTCAAGTGGCCGAGCTTGTCCTTTAGGTCAGTTGTGTCGTTGGAGCGCAAGCAAGCGGCTTCAAAAGTGACGGTCCCTTGTGCAACCAGGCTGGCTAATGATTGGTTGAGTACCTGCATGCCATGTTGTTCCTGGCCCGAGGACATTACGTTTTGGATCTGATGGATCTTGTCTTCGCGAATGAGGTTCTTGATGGCAGGGTTCGGGAGCATTAACTCTACGGCCATGACACGGCCTGTGCCGTCGGCCTTTGGTAGCAGTTGCTGGCACATCACGCCGGCAAGAACGTTGCTCAGTTGAGTGCGGATCTGTGGCTGTTGATTCGCGGGGAAAACGTCGATGATTCGTGTGATTGTTGACGAGGCGGTATTGGTATGAAGTGTTGCGAAGGTGAGGTGTCCTGTTTCGGCTATGCGAAGTGCTGATTCGATGGTTTCGAGATCGCGGAGTTCGCCGATGAGAACGATGTCAGGGTCTTGTCGTAATGCTGTGCGCAGAGCGTCAGGGAAGCTGGCGGTGTTAGGCCCAATTTCTCGTTGGTTGACGCATCCTCTTTTGTGTCCGTGGATAAATTCGATTGGGTCTTCGATTGTGAGAATGTGAACCGGCCGTTCTCGATTGATTTTGTCGAGCAGAGAGGCAAGTGTTGTTGATTTGCCGGAGCCCGTTGGGCCGGTAACGAGAACAAGACCGTTGGGCTTGTCGCAGAGTTCAATAATTGGCGGAGGAAGTTTAAGTCTATCGAGTGGGACGACTTCAAATGGGATGGCGCGAAAGACGACGCCGATTCCGTTTCGCTGGTCGAACACGTTGACGCGGAAGCGGGAGAGTCCCTGGATACCGAAGGAGAGGTCGAGCTCATGTCTGTCCTCGAAAACAGCGATCTGTTTTTCGCTCATTACACTGTAGGCATAAGGTTTTGTTTCCCCGGCGGTAAGTATCGGGTAATCAGGAAGTGGCTCAAGGTCGCCGTTGATGCGCATCCTTGGCTGCGTGTTAGTGGTGATATGAAGATCGGAGCCGTTGAGTTTTATCAACTTCTCCAGCAGCTCGGTAAGCTTTGGCGCGGGTTCGCGGTAGTCGGCTTCGGATAATGTCTGGTTGCTTGATTGCATGAGTGATTGTTTTCGTCCTTGTCGCTGAATGTGTTTTAGCAGGCAATCGCGTGTTGCTCTTTAACAGTCTCTGAAGGGCACTTGCTTCGTAGTGCTTCCCATTCGTCAGGGTCGATGCGAGCGAAGGCTTCGACGACCTGGGGATCGAATTGAGTTCCGCTGAATTTAAGAAGTTCTTCAAGTGCGTCCTGATACGGCCGGCCACGGCGATAGACTCGATCGGAGGTAATAGCGTCGAAGGTGTCCGCTACGGAGAAGACGCGCGCGCTGAGAGATATCTCTTCCTGTTGGAGTCCGAGTGGGTATCCGCCGCCGTCCCACCGTTCGTGGTGTTGTCCCACAACCAGGGCTGAGGCCTCGGGGAGTCCCATGTTTCGGACCATCTCTTGGCCTTTTGCTGGATGGACGCGCATCTTCTGCCATTCTTTTGGTGTTAACTTCGCGGGCTTTTTGAGGACCTGATCGGGTACGGCGATTTTGCCTATGTCGTGGAGGCGGGCGCCGAGCTCGAGGGAGATTAAGTCGTGTTTGGAGAGGCCCATTTCCTGTCCCAGGCGGACGCTGTAAGCAACGACGCGCTCGGCGTGGCCTTCGGTCTCTTTGTCACGCGCATCGAGGGAGAGTGCAAAAGCGCGTGCTGCGGTTTGCCAGTTCGCGGTTTCGGTTTCGGCGCGTGTACGCTCGTTCGTGGTTGTTTTTCTGGCGAGGGTACGGGTGACGCAGTTTAGTAATTCGTCGTAATCGAAAGGCTTGATTAAATAGTCGGCCGAGCCGGCGCGCAGCGCTAGCACCGCGGTTTCTACTTCAGAGGTTCCGCTCATGATTATGACTGGTAGATCTGGTAGGAGTTCGACTGCCTGTTTCATGAGATCGATGCCGTTCATGCCGCTCATCAGCACGTCGCTGATCATCAGGTCGAATATGTAATTCGGGTTTTGAAGTGTGACCAATGCTTGTTTGGCCGAGCGTGCTGTGAGGCAGTGGTAGCCGGCACGGGTAAGAGCATCGATTGCTACGCCAAGTATGGCGGGGTCATCGTCTACGACGAGTACGAAGTGTGGCTTTTCGAAAGCAGGAGTTGAAGTCGCCAGGTTTTGTGGCTCGAAGTTGTCTTGCGCGGAGTTGGTTGTCGTCATGGCACGGACCTTTTTAGAGTTTCGGAGGTTTGCGTTAACCGAATGTTTGAGGTGCAATTCTTTTTGCAAACGCCTCCTTACTGGCGCTGGACTACGTCTGTTCGTCTTAGGGCAAGGGGTTCTATTGGATCGGTTGCGGCCTTGTTGGCTTCTGCAGGAAGAATGACTAGAGTGATTCGACGTAGTCCTTTTGATCCGTCGAGAGTTGCGACCCGCCAGGCTCTGTAATAGACAATTGATGAGCCGGTGGGAGCTGGTTGATTCCAGCCCAGGGTGATGTAATTCGATCCGGTGCCGCCTGACTGGGGAGATTTGGCGAGCTGATCGCAGTTAGCTTGGGCCAGACAAGTGTTGCTATCGAGAGAGATTTGTTCGCCGTCGGCGATTGAGTCATTCGCGCCCTTGCCGGCGAATGGATTGCCGTCGGGAAGTCCGGAGAGGTTATAGGCCGCGAGTGTATTCATCGTAGCGTTGGCCTGAACGTCAGCGCGGCGGGCACGCTCAACTAGTGAAAGATGCTCGACGTGGACGCGAAAGAGCTGCGCGCCGGCAAGCAGTACGATAGTGAGCACGAAAAGCCCAATGTTCGCCTCGACAAGGCTAACGCCGCGCTGGTTGTGTCGAGTGCGCGGTGTAGTGGCAGTATCTGGAAGTAGTTTCTTCACGTTCATTTTCCTTTAGCATGCCGACAAGTGCGTGTGCTCAATAGGATTTCGTAACTCAAAATCAATTCCTTCGACTGTTTCTTCTTCTTGTTCTTCAATCAAAAAAATCATTTTTTGTTTGCCAAGTCGCCGACGAGCGAAAAGAGTGGCCAGTACGCAGCGACCACGATGATTCCTATGACCAGGCCCGCGACAACGAGTGTCAGCGGCTCTACTGTTTTCGCTAGCTTGGCTGTTGAGTCTTGTACGCGACGGTCCAGGAGACGGGCGTAGTTGCCGAGCTGGGTGGCTAAGCGTCCTGTCTGTTCTCCGGTCGCGACTGCGGCTGGAAACTCATCGCCAAAGAGACGTGCGTATGGAGCTACAGCGGTTTGAAGATCAAGCGCCCCGCTGCGAAAAGATTCGCGAATGGCGTCGAGTGTTTCGCGATAGACCACGTTGAGCGATGCGGCGGAGGCTTCTTTGAGGAATTCTGCTGGTGTAACTACAGGCGCGAGAATGCTCATTAGATCGATAACGTGCGCGGCATTGAATTCTCGGATGAGGTTGCCTATGAGTGGCCAGTTAAGGCTCTTACGTTGAAACCAGTCTTTGCCGGCATCTGTGCGTAGCCAGCGGACGAGCATCACTATTCCGAATGTAGTTGCGGCCATAGCAGCGATGCCGTACCAGCTCACGAGAAAGCCGCTAAAGGACAAGAGGCCGCGGGTTAGCCAGGGAAGTTTCGCGCCTGTGCTGGGGTCGAGCAGGGCCGTGTACATTTCCTCCATCTTGGGAAGAATGAAATAGCAAAGGATAAAAACGATTACAGCGGCCAGAGAAAGCACCACAGCCGGGTAGATGAGTGCGCCTTTTACTTTGGCCATGTTCTCGGCGGTGAGCAGTTGACGTTCGCCGTACTTGGAAAGCATGTCGGATGGATCGCCCTTGGTAGTGCCGACGCGAATGATGTGGCGGAAAGCGTCCGGGAAGACTTCGGGGCGAACGTTGAATGCCTGATCGAGATTGACGGATTCCTTCTTTACTTCGTTCCAGACGTCGAGCAGTGCTTCGCGTAGTAGCGGGTTGTTGCTCGAGCGGGCGATATCCTGAATCGCTTTAGGTATTGGATCGGAAGCTCTGGTACGTTCGGCTAATTGGATGGCGAAGGTGCCAAGTTCTTCGCGAGTGAGGCGTTTCTTGCGGCGTCGTAGCCCTTCTCTTCGCGGCGCGATTGTTTGTACTTCAATCTTCGCGCGAGTAAGAACGGCTTCTGCCTGCTCCTCAGTGGCGGCATAGATGTACTGCTTTGTTGGTTCACCTCCCAGGATATCGGTGCCCTGGTACTTGAAACAGGTTTGTTCGGCGTCGAGCGTGTGCGCTGAATCGGTTTGAATATTTTGGGCTAAGGCGGACATGGGTCTGGTTTCCTTGTGTTTTGTTTCCGTTACTGATCGCTTGGTGTACAGGCTGCTTTGGTCCATGGGCCAGTGCCAGCGCAGCGGCGCAGCGTCTGGTCCTCCGAGATATAAAAACTGTAGGTTGCAGGGTTGCCGGTCGCGGGAATAACTTTGGCGCCGAAGGCCGTTGTCGAGGCAGTGCCTTCATCCGAGAAAGTCCAGCCGGTTACGGTAGTGTCATTCGCGGTAAGAAGGGGCGAACCGCCGGCGGTGGCTGCTTGCAATTCGGAGATGGAACCGTAACGACGCTTGCCGAGGAGGGTTTTGAAAGCTGTTTGTTGCTGGCCGATGGCGGCGAGCTTTTGCTTGGCGGTGGATTCATAGCCGGCGCGACGAGAAGCAATGAGACTGGGGATCGCGATGGCCGCGACGACTGCGAGTATGACAACGACAATCATCAGCTCGATCATCGAGAAGCCGGCAGCAGAAGCATGTTGTGACGTATCAGTTTGTGTCGTTGGTGGGGGAGCAGCCGTGTATTCAACATCTATGAAGTCTCCGATTACAGCTTCGGGTTCATCCGGAACGTTGTCGGCCGTTTGTTGGCCCTGGGCATTGGCATGGTCGGCTGCGGTTTGTGCCGTGTCTTGATCGTAGGAGGTTTGCCACGCGTGAGTTTCAGCCTCTGGAGCGGCCTGGTGTGTTGACATCAAAAGATGCTGGATGTGGTCGTAGGAGATGAGGCCGCGACAAAGTTTACGAGCTGCGGCTTCGGCGAGAGTCATCATGCCGTGGTTGCGGACGGCGTAATCGACTATTTCTTCGCCGTCGGCATTTTTGCGAAGCATTCGGCTGATGTCTGGGGAGATATGGAGAAGTTCCGCAATACAGGTTCGTCCTTTTACGCCGAGATTGTGGCAAGCGGGACAGCCTTCTGCGTGGAAGA
>Ga0209726_10005989_pt1 | contig 14398 bp, 10 predicted proteins | sample Subgrocontami54m_FD_187453 | JGI IMG/M metagenome (GOLD analysis project Ga0209726, IMG submission 187453) | Subsurface groundwater microbial communities from S. Glens Falls, New York, USA - GMW46 contaminated, 5.4 m (SPAdes) (version 3) | ecosystem: Environmental > Aquatic > Deep subsurface >... | reverse complement strand
GTCGCTGTCGAACGCTCCCGATCCCGCGGTGCGCGAAGCTGTCGTGCAACAGGATCTCGGAAACGTGCTGCACCCCATCGTTCAGCACAAGGCGTTGGAAGCCAGACAGATGGTCGTAACCGGCGGCGAGGGATCGACGGTCGTCGATGCCGACGGCACCAGCTATCTCGATGGCATGGCCGGGCTGTGGTGCGTCAATATCGGCTATGGCCGCAGCGAACTCGCCGAGGTCGCCGCCGAGCAGATGCGGCAATTATCGTACTTCCCGCACACGGCGATGAACCTGCCGGCCGCGGCATTGGCCGAGAAGATCAACGGGCTGATGGGCGGCGGCTACCACACCTACTTCGTCAACTCCGGTTCCGAGGCGAACGAAGCCGGCTTCAAGATCGCCCGGCAATACATGAAGCACGAATACCCCGGGGAATATCGCTTCAAGACCGTCGGCCGCTACTTCGCCTATCACGGCACCACGCTCGCGACCTTGGATGCGGGCGGCATGGGCGAGCGCAAGGCGAAGTTCGAGCCGTTCTCGGGCGACTTCGTGCATGTCGCCCACCCCTATTGCTACCGCTGCCCGTTCGGTCTGAGCTACCCGAGCTGCGGGCTGGCCTGCGTCAAGAACATGGAAACCGCGATCCTCGGCGAGGGACCTGAGACCGTGGCCGAGGTGATCATCGAGCCGATCATGAGCGGCGTCGGCGTGGCGGTGCCGCCCGACGAATATCTTCCCGAGGTCGAAAGCCTGTGCCGCAAATACGGCATCCTTCTGCATGTCGATGAGGTCATCAACGGCTTTGGCCGCACCGGCAAGATGTTTGCGCATCAGCATTACGGGGTGTCGCCGGACATCATCGCCATCGCCAAGGGCATCTCCAGCGCCTACCTCCCGATCGCCGCGACGGTGGTGAAGAACAGCGTGTTCGACAGCTTCTACGGCGATCCGGCAGAGAACCGGCAGGTGGCCCAGGTCAATACTTACGGCGGCCACCCGGTGGCGGCGGCAGTCGCGCTGCGCAACATCGAGATCATGGAGGCCGAACAGCTTACCGAGCGCGCGGCGGCGACGGGGGCGTACCTGCTCGACGGGTTGCGCGGGCTGATGAGCCACAAAATCGTCGGCGATGTTCGCGGCAAGGGGCTGCTGATCGGTGTGGAACTGGTCAAGGACCGCACCACCAAGGAGCCGGTCGATGCGGCACAGATCACCGGCGTTGTCGATTTTTGCCGGGATCACGGTGTAATCGTCGGCCGCGCCGGCGGCGGCCGTCGCTACGGCAATACCATTACCCTATGTCCGCCTTTGGTGATCACCCGCGCCGAATGCGACCGCATCGTCGAAACCCTCGGCCGCGCGCTGGGGACGCTGGACATCGGCTAGGAGCCGGTTCCGATCGCGCCGCGCACTCCCGAACCGGCATCCCCGGGCCGGGATGGCGCCGGTCAGGCCTTCGGCACTTCGTCGTGCAGCGGCGTGCCGTCGAGGATGCGGCGATAGCCCAGCCGCGACAGGTCGAGCGTCCGGTAGCTCCCGTGCAGCAGCAACTCGCTGAGACCGCGGCCGACCGCCGGCGCCTGCATCAGCCCGTGCCCGGAAAAGCCCAGCGCGATATGAAAATTCTCCAGCCCGCCGACCCAGGGACCGAGGATCGCGTTGTTGTCGAAGCTGTTCTGGTCGTAATGCCCGGCCCAGGCGCTGATCACCTTGAGCGCTTCGAACGCGGGCACCCGCTCGGCAAGGCCCGGCCAGATCGCCTCGTCGAAATAGGGATAATCGACCTCCCAGTTGAACCCCGGCGGCTCGTCGTAACGGGTGTTGCCGCTGATATATCCGGCGCCTTGCGGCCGGAACGTGACGTTGCGGCTGATGTGCCGGGTCAGCGGCATCGGCTCCAGCGTCTCGCGGACCTCGAAATAGAAGGTCAGCCGGCGCATCGGATAGACCGGTACCGTCATGCCGAGCTTCGCGCACAGTTCCGGCCCCCAGCAATTGGCCGCGTTGACCGCGCTTTCGACGGCGAGCCGCTCGCCGGATGCGAGATCGAGCGCCACGATTCGCTTGCCCGACACGGCGAAATCGACGACCCGGTCTTTCAGATAGCGGATGCCGAGGCTCACCGCCTTGCGGCGAAAGCCCATCAGCACGCTATGCGGGTCCATAAAGCCGTCATCGGGCGAATAGGCGGCGATGTCGATGTCATCGACCCGCATCGACGGGAAGCGATGCTTGACGCCCTTGCGGTCGAGCAATTCGACGCGCACGCCGTGGGCGCTCTGCACCCGCCAGTTGGCGATCAAGGCGTCCGCGTCGTCCTTGCCGGAGCCGAGCCACAGATAGCCTCTGCGGTGGAAATCGATCGGCGCCTTGTCGCCGTCCACTGCCATCAACGTCTCGAACTGGCCATAGACCTCGTGCCCGTACTGAGCCATGCGGATGTTTTCGGGCACCGTGAACAGCTGGCGGATGCCGCCGGTAGCGCGCGGCGTCGCGGCGAATTCGTAGGTCGGGTCGGGTTCGATCACGACGACATCGGCGGCGTGGCCGGCCAATGCCAGGTAATAGGCGATCGACGAACCGATCACGCCGCCGCCGATGATCGCGATCTTCGCCATGTTCGCCATCTCTGCATTGCTCGCCGCCGGACGATCGCGCGCTGTGCGCGGGGCAGCGGGCCTAGTATATCGAGAGAATGCCGCAAACCGTCAGCATCGACGAACTGACCGATATCGTCGGCCGCATCCTGGCGCGCCACGGCGTGCGGCCGGACAATGCGGCGCCAGTGGCCGAGACGGTGGTCGCGGCCGAGCGCGATGGCAGCGCCAGCCACGGCCTGCTGCGGCTGCCCGGTTACGTCGCAACCTTGCAGAGCGGCTGGGTGGACGGCGCGGCAGTGCCGGTCGTCGGCGACGCGGCGCCGGGGCTGGTTGCGACCGATGCCGCCAACGGCTTCGCCCAGCCGGCGCTGCGGGCGAGCGCGCCGCTGTTGCGCGACAAGGCGCGCAGCCAGGGGATCGCCGCCCTCGCGATCCGCGGCTCGCACCATTTCGCCGCAATCTGGCCCGACATCGAGCCCTTCGCCACCGACGGGTTCATCGTCCTGGCGGCGGTCAATGGCCGCCGGCGCATGGTTGTGTGGGACGGCAAGCGGAAAATCCTCGGTACCAATCCGATGGGGTTTGCCTGTCCGCGTCCGGGCCGGCTGCCGCTGGTCTGGGACCAGGCGTCGAGCGTGATGGCGCAGGGCGAGGTTCTGCTTGCCGCCGAGCGCGGCGAGCCGCTTCCCTCCGGGGTCGCGCTCGATGCCGGAGGGAATCCGACGACCGACCCGCGCGCGATGCTCGACGGCGGCGCCGCCCTGCCGTTCGGCGGCTACAAGGGGTCGTCGATCGCTTTGATGATCGAGGTCCTCGCCGGTGCATTGACCGGCGGCTGTTTCGGGTTCGAGGACCGCTCGGCGGAATATCCCGGCGCGCAAACCTCGAACGCCGGACAGGCAGTCATCCTGATCGAGCCGACGCGCCTGCCCGGCAGCCGCTACGTCGAGCGCATCGAAAGCCTGTTCACGGCGATTGCCGAAAGCGGTGTCGGGCGGCTCCCGGCAGAGCGCCGCTACGCGCGGCGCGAGCGCTCGCTGCGCGACGGGATCGCGCTGTCCGACCGCCAGGCTGCCGGGCTCCGGGAACTGCTGGGGAGTTCCCGCATTTCCGCTTCGTCGGCAGGCGCGCGGTAACCGGAACGCGTCGCGCCGCGCCCGTCAGGTCTGCAATAGCGACAGCATCGAGGGCGCGACCCGGTCTTCGGCGTATACGGCGGCCGTGGGACAAGTCGTCTCACTGAGCGCCGACCGAATTCGCCTCGATACGGCGAGCCGCCGCGCGATTTTACGGTCGGTCTTTGGTCAGTCTTTATAGGAAGGATCGAGCCGCTCGGCGAGCCGCAGACACGCGGCCCAATCCTTCCCGCCTTTCAGGAAGTTGCCGGCCTCCATGAACTGGTTATGCGCGTATTCGCAGGCTGCCCTGCCGGGGATCGTGTAATTGCCCTCGCCCGCCGCCAGTGCGGCGATCTGGCCCTGGCACGCCATCTCGAGCCAGTGATGATTGACGACGCATTCGGCGACGCTTTCGCCGCAGACCAGGACACCGTGATTGCGCAGGATCATAAAGCAGCCGCCGTCGAGATCGCGGATCAATTTCGGCGTCATGTCGTGGTCGAATTCGAAGCCCTCGAATTCGTGATATTTCATTTCTCCATAAAACCGAAGGGCATGCTGGTTGATCGGCAGCAGGCCGAATTTATGCGCCGCGACGCCCATGCCGCTCACCGTATGGGTATGCAATGTCGCATTGAGGTCCGGGCGGCCTCTCAGCAGACCCGCGTGGATGATCAGGGCGCCCGCCTTGATCGTCTTCACGTCGGTATCCGTCAGAACGTTGCCGTCGAAATCGACCTTCAACAGAGACGAGGCCGTCACCTCGGAAAACATCAAATCGGTGCGCTTGATCAGCATCCGGTCGGGTTGTCCCGGCACCCGAAGCGCGAAATGATTGTAGGTCATGTCGTTGACGCCGTAATGCGCCAGCAGGCGGTACCCGGCAGCGAGTTCGACGCGGGCCGCCCACTCGTCGGCGCCGACCTGGTCGCGAACGGATTTTCTCTTGGCGACGAGTTGCACAGCCATAACGCGATTTCTCCCCGACGCGCCCGCAACGCGATCAAAGCAGGGCCGCGACCTTTCGAAACAAGCGAGTCTCCGGCGATTACCCCAGTGCGGTGGCGTCGGCGGTCCGGTGAGACAACGACATCTTCCTGTTCCCTTCGCTCGGCTTGAAGCGCGCGCGTAACCCGCGGCGGCGCGACCGCCGACCGGCCGCCACCGTTCTGCGACGGCCGATCGACTTTCGCCCAGCCGCAAATCCCGCTCAATCTGCGGCGGCGAGCTTGTCCTGCGTCTTGGTGTCGAAGTCGCTGGCGTCGTGACGTTCGTGCAATTGGCTCGCCGGCTCGCCGGACAGGCGGTTGACCATCCGCCCGCGCCGCACGGCCGGCCGGGCGAGCAGCATGTCGGCCCAGCGCTGGACGTTCTTGTACTCGTGTACCGCGAGGAACTCGGTCGCCCCGTATTGGTCGAACTTCGCCAGTCCGCCGTACCACGGGAAGATGGCGATGTCGGCGATCGTGTAGTCGGGACCCGCGACGTACCGGCTCTCGCCGAGGCGGCGATCGAGCACGTCGAGCAGCCGCTTCGTCTCCATCGTGAAGCGGTCGATCGCGTATTCGATCTTGACCGGCGCGTAAGCATAGAAATGGCCGAAGCCGCCGCCGACATAGGGCGTGCTGCCCATCTGCCAGAACAGCCATGACAGACATTCGGCGCGCGCCGCCGGCTCCGTCGGCAATAGCGCCCCGAACTTCTCGGCCAGGTGCATCAGGATCGCGCCGGTCTCGAAGATCCGGATCGGGGTCGGACCGCTGCGGTCCAGCAATGCCGGGATCTTCGAATTCGGGTTGATCGCGACAAAGCCGCTGCTGAACTGATCGCCGTCGCCGATGCGGATCAGCCAGGCATCGTACTCCGCGCCCTTATGGCCGAGGGCCAGCAGCTCTTCGAGCATGATCGTGACCTTGACGCCATTCGGCGTGCCCAGCGAGTAGAGCTGCAACGGGTGGCGGCCGACCGGCAGCTCCTTGTCGTGCGTCGCGCCCGCGATCGGGCGGTTGATGTTCGCGAACCTGCCGCCGCTCGGCTTGTTCCAGGTCCAGACCTTGGGGGGCACGTAATCGGTCGAGTCGGTCATTCCGGGAGCTCCTGGTGTTTTACGGGCGTTGGCGACATCGTACGCAATCGGCGCAGCTTATACGATAGCCCGGCCGCAGGGCAGCCGCCGCACGCCCGATTGTGCGGGCCGGTTTGCGCCGATCCTCATCGCCCGCACCTCGTCCATCCTCGATTTGACGCGGAAATCGAGGCGAAGGGGACCGGCTATCCTCGATATGCTCAATAAGCGGGCGGAAAATTTTTCGTGGCATGGTGTCGGCTGGCTGGGGCGGGAGGGATCGAACCTCCGAATGCCGGAATCAAAATCCTATAACCTATCCCGCCTCTTACCGTCAGGCGCCGCCGGGTATCACCAGTATTGGCTTGTATCCTTGATTTTCTGCCGCCGTATTCCGACATTCTTCATCGGCAGTGCGATCTCGGGTGATACCCCGGTGATACCCAGGACGCCAACGGTGGGAAAGCAGCATGCAGGGCAAGATCACGAAGCGATCGGTCGATAGTCTGGTGCCGCCCGCTGATGGCGAGACCGTGCTGTGGGACAGCGAGGTAAAGGGTTTTGGCATCCGCGCCAGAGCCGGCGGCGGCAAGAGCTACATCCTGCACTACCGCGTCGGTACCGGCCGCGGCGCAGCGTTGTGCAAATTGACGGTCGGCAAGCACGGTTCGCCCTGGACACCGGATACGGCGCGCGTCGAAGCAAAGCGGCTGCTCGCCGAGGTCGCGGCCGGCCGTGATCCCGCGACGGCAAGGCGGGAGGACCGCAAGGCGCTGACCTTTGGCGAGTTGATCGATCTCTACCTTGCCGAAGGCGTCAGCCATAAGAAAGTCTCGACCCTGAAGGCCGATCGCGGACGCATTGAGCACCACCTACGGCCGCTACTCGGCAAGCTGCGCGCCGATCGCATCGGCCGCGCCGATGTCGAGCGGATGCGCAACGCCGTGACGGCCGGCAATACCGCCGAGAAGATCGGCAGCGGCGAGAAACAGCACGCCGGCAGCAGGGCAACAGGTGGTAAAGGCGTCGCGGCGCAATGCGTTGCGCTGGTCGGGTCCATCTATGCTTTTGCAATCGACCGCAGCCTGTACGTTGACAACCCAGCGCGCGGCGTCAAGAAAGCGCCGGTGCGCAAGATCGAGCGCTTCCTGTCGGAGGCGGAGTTTGCCCGACTGGCCGACGCGCTCAACGCCGAGGGGAAGCGTTCCGGCAATCCCCTTCCGACGGCCGCCATCACGCTGCTGTTGCTGACCGGGTGCCGTAAGGGCGAGATCGTCAATCTGCGTTGGGATCACGTCGATTTCGAGCACGAATGCCTGCGGCTGCCCGACAGCAAGACCGGCGCAAAGATCGTGTATCTGAACGCGCCGGCCCGTGCCCTGCTTCAAGAACTGCCGCGCCTTGCGGACAATCCGCGGGTGATCCCCGGTATGCGGGCCGAGAGCGCGAGCGCGGCCATCGAGAATGTCTGGGCGCGCGTGCGCGTCGCGGCCGGTCTGATCGGCGTTCGGCTGCACGACCTGCGGCATAGTTTCGCCAGCGTCGGCGCCGCCGGCGGCTTAAGCCTACCGATCATCGGCGCATTGCTCGGACACAAGCATGCGGCGACTACGGCGCGCTACGCCCATCTGTCGGCCGATCCGTTGCGCGCCGCCAACGATGCGGTTGGCGCCAGGATCGCCGCCGCGATGAGCCGGAAGCCAGACACTGCTGCATCGGCTGAGGTGGTCGCGCTCCCTTCCCGCACCGGCGATGGAAGTCGGTAGCATACCTCCCCTGGGACGCGAGGGTCTCGCGCTACCAATCCCGGCGCTCGGCATCCTCGTCGTGCCTGGCGCCCTCTTGTTCGTAGCTCTTGGCGAGCTGTTCTAACAATGCGGAAGTGCGCGGCCATTCGAGAGCGGTTTCTTCCGAGCAGCGTCGGTAAAATTGCGCCAAGTCGCGTTCCAGCGTGCCGCCGTCGTTCGGCGCGCGCGTAGTGACTCCCCGGCTGTTGTGAACGCCGACGTGCAGCCCCTGTTCGAGGTCATGACTGCGGGTGATTTCGATTAGGTCACGCACGGGCACGGGCGGCCAAATCCCCTCTGGATCGCGCGGGGCATGGGCTAGCACCTGGCCGATGCAATAATCTGCCACTGCTTCACGGCCGACCTGCGCTGCCCGAATTCGCGCTTCCTTCACCCAAGTTTCTAACGCGGCAGACTCCATAACACCGTCGTCGGTTGTGCCAGGCAGGCGCCGCCACGTCCGCAAGAGATCGTAGGCTTGCCTTATAATCGCCTCTTCCCGCTCCGGATCGTCGGGGGGCGGTTCTTCGATCCCGCTCTCCTCGCTAGGCCGATATACCCTGCGTATCACCTCCACGAAAAAACGCGGCTGCGTAGCGAGGGCTTTTTGCAGGGCGCGGGGAGGTCGGTCCGAATACTCAAACACCGGAAGGTAGGCCCACTCCAAAGCCGCAAGTTGCTCGCCTGACACCTCTCGCTTGTCGAGGGATTTGAAGATTTCGACGACGTAGTGTTGGAACATCGTCGTGTCGTTGCGTTCGGTGTTTGTCCAGGGTTCCTTGACCGCTTGGTTGAGAACCCGGATGACCAGCTCGACAGGTAGGACTTTGTTGTGCCGGTGGCCGATGAGATGTAGTGCGTGCCGCGCGCGACCAGCTTTTAGGAGACGCTCCACCGCGTAGACCGGATCACCGCCTTCCTCGGGACCAATCCACGCGTGTATGCGGCTCCAATATAGATTGTCGATCGCCTCGCCTAAAGCGGCAACTCGGCTCCATGTCGCCTGCGTTTCCGGGAGCCGTTGGAGAATTCGGAACGTTGCTTCGTCACCCCATCGCTCGGTCGCAGCGCGCGAGAGAGCTTGGTCTGCCCAGGCATCCCCATGCCGGACTAGGAAAGCGATCACCATGCCGTCAGCCGCCGCTTCGCTGACCCTATCCGGCTCGGTTAAGGCCTGAACAAAGATGGCGTCTATGGCCGCGTTCGTGTCCGTTACTCCCCCCAAGGCTTGCCCCACCAGGTCGGGACGTTCTACCGACTGCGCTAGAGACCAGACCCCAGCGGCTCCGCGAGCATCGAGAATTTCAATGATCACCGCCCGCCGCTGGTTTGCGGCCTCCTTCTGATCGAGCTCCCAGGAATGATCGACGTGCTGGCCGCCGACCATCTTCGCGACCGGAACGGGGAGATGAACAGCGTGGGAGAAGAGCCACGCGGATCGCTTGATCACGTCTCCCGGCTGAACGACGCGATACAGCATCTCGATGGGCCCAAGCTCTTCTTCGGGAAGTGCCCAATCGGCATCAGGAAATTCTCGGTGATGGCTCAGCAGCGAGCGGAGTGCCCCGCCGATCTCCGCCCGAGCATCATCGTCGCGGACGTTGCCTGCCTCCGTTCTCAGTTGTCCGATTGCTGTTCTGCGCTGTTCTGGCGGCAAATTCGGAAAGGCTTTTATCAGGCCGCGCCAGCGATCCGCCCTGATGCCCACGTCGGCGAGCAAGCGGCTGCCAATCTCCTCAGCCCCCTTCGCTATTAGCGCGTAGGTGATCGGTTCCTCTTGCTGATCAGGTGATAGATCACGCCATCTCGCATGCGAGGCAGGCATGGCCATGCCGTGACCGCTCGGCAGAATACCCAGCATCAAGTACCAAGCTGCATCCGGCTCGCGTTTGCGTACCTGATCAAGCACGCGAAGGCGCGCAGTAAGAGGGGCGAACGTCTGCGGATACCAGAGCAGAAAAACACTGCGGAGACTACTCGCGGGCCGATTGCCGTCTCTGCTACTGGGATCGGGATCGCGAGCAGTCAGCCGCACTAGTATCCCGACAACTCGCCCGATGTAATGCGGGCTCCATGCAAGCGATTCGAGAGCCCAAAGAAGCTCGGCGAGGTTCCTGCCGCCGCCGAACAGGGGATCACCCTCCTTGGCGAACAGGACGTCGATATTCTTCCCCTCGTGCGATGCGCCATCGAGCACGGACAAAAACGTGTCCGGCGCCGCTTCGGCAAGAAGCTGAAACTCGCGAGTCAAAGACCACCAACGCTGCTGATCGGCGTTCTCCAAAAGCTTGCGAACTAAGTTCTCGACACCAGCTTGCGCGCCGACGACGCTGGGCGCGTGACTGCTGTAAAGCGAAAATAGGATCAGCGTTTCGCCGAGGCCTCGCCGCAGATAGCTGGAATATTCTGGCTTAATTCCCTTTAACCCAGCCAGCCAGCGCTCGTCTGGTGCCATCTCAAAACGGGGATCGTTCGATGCCAAGACATCATGCGCTACGTCTCCGAAGCGCTCGAAATCGGCAGAGCTAATGCGACTGGCTAGCCGGAACCAAACATCGCGCGGCGACGCGACCTTCCATACCGTTCCAACCTTGCGCAACGGCCGTTCAAGATGACCAACCAGCGGGGCGAGCTCGGCCACGACTGTCTCGTAGGGTCGCCCGGCAAGCCGTTCGAGAGCCATCTTATCGCCGGCGCTATTTTCGTCCCAGGCGCCCGCCAGTAGCGCCGCAACGAGACACCGCGAAGGATTGCCCCGCGCCCATGTCGGCACGCGCGCCGGAGCTGATGGCATCAACCGCCTCAGCACCGCAACGCTCCGCGCTGCGTCGCGCGCAAGAGTGCGGGCGTGGGGTTCCCGATCGAGCCCCATGCCGATCAGGGCGTGTTCGATCGCATCCCTCGGCGGCCGTGACAGCTTGAGCGCTGGCCCCGTCCCTCCGCTCGGCCCGTGCGCAATGAAGATATGATGGCCGCGCGATGCCAGCCGCTGTGCGAGACCGGGCTCGGCGTCTTCAAGCACGATTATCAGCGGCGAGAGGCTATCGCCGAGCTTGCGAGCCGCCTCTGCGTCGCCGGCTATCAGAGACCGGGCATAATGTGCGGTGCGGTCGGGTTCTGGCAGCTGGCCGATCGCGGCGTACAGAAAGGCGATGGCCTCGTCGGGCGCCTCCGCCTGGATAGAAAGGACAGACTGGTCGTCCCTCAACCATCGCAAAATCTTGGTTGCTTCTTCGTCGCGGCCAGAAAGGATCAGATCGGTACTGAGAGGCAGTTCGGTCGATAGCGACCACTCTTCCCAAGCCTCCGCCAGTTGCTGAACGCCAACGGGGCGCTTACCCAAGGTAACCGCGAGCCAGTGTCCGGCAGCAGGGTACAGCTCGATCCAATGCGCCAGATCATCGGCGTCGTAGGCACGCACGTCGCGCCAATCTTTTTCGGCTCGTTTGGCTTCTGCCCACTTGCGTTTCTGAGCCCATCGGCGTGGGGTGACGAAAACGAAAGAAGTTTCGGCCTTGTTGAGGCCGCGCGGATCGTCAGTGCGCTTCGTGTAATCGTCATCAGCTTTCTCGGTGATCTTGTTGTGCTGGGTTCCGATCTCCCAACCCGAACAGCCATCGGGAACATACTCAGTGCCAGTCTTGATATCGCAAGTTCCGTCCCAGCCCTCGTATTGGACGCTTTCATCCGACGGAAACTCGATCCTGGCAGCCGATCCGGTCGCGGCCCGTATCAGCTTCGATAGCAACTCGGGCATCGACCCTTGGGCGCCGCGCCGCTCTGCCCACTGAGAGAGATCAGTGGCATCTACCCATCGGATCGGTATGCCTCCCGGCGGCATCGTGCGCCTGACAACTGGCGGTGGCCCCACGACTGCTCCGCCAGGCAAAAACGATATACCCGCGCTTTCAAGCGCACCGCGCATCGCGTCAGCATTGTTCGCAACTGGCGTCCGGTAGCCGCGCTCGAAATCAGCGACGGTCGATGGTGCCACGTGCGCGGCTCGCGCCAGGTCCTGCTGCGACCATGCCAGGAGCGCGCGGGCAGCACGAACCTGAGCGGGCGAAAGGGCATCTTTGATCATATTTTTTTTACCAGGTCATATAAATTATAATATGATCTGCTTTAGATTGGCTTCCTACCCAGTTGGGTTCAAGAGGGCGCCACCGACCGAGTGCGAGTCATGTTGCCAAAAACAAGACGCGACGCACCATTCGGCAGTCAGCGCGCGCCCGCTATTGGCGCTGTATCGGCATTTGGGCGAACCGCTGAGCTTGCTTGCGCGGTACCGCCACTGATACCATATAGTGGACGAGAGCGAATAGAGCGTGCCGCGCGCCGAACAGGACGCTCGACCGCATGCGGGCCAACCCGCGCGACTGGCGGGAGCCTGGAGGCGGTCGCTGCCGCACATGGTGTCAACGTTCGCAGGCCGGGCAGGAGCCACGTGGTCTTCGAGCGTCGCGGAAGCGGTGTCCGTGCCGGCGCGGCGGCCAATCAAGCCGGTCTATGTCCGCCGTTTTGTCGCGTTCATCGAGGCGGTGCGAGCGAGCCATGAGTGACATCGAATATCGCTTCGCGGTTCGGCCGTTGAGCGGGGAAGAGGGCGGAGGCTGGCTGGTCGAGTACCCCGATCTGCCCGGCTGCATGTCGGATGGCGAGACGATCGAGGAAGCCATCGCCAACGCCGAGGATGCGAAACACTGCTGGATTGCGGCCATGGAGGAAGCGGGCCGGCCGATCCCGCCACCCTCGGGCGAGCGAGCAGAGGGGTACAGCGGGAAGTGGCAGCTTCGCGCGCCGAAATCGCTGCATCGCCGCCTCGCCGGGCGCGCCAAGCACGAAGGGGTCAGCCTCAACACGCTCGTCGTCGCGCTGCTGGCCGAGGGCCTGGGCGAGCGCTCGGCGCATGGCGGCTGAGGCTCACAACCGCGATCCGGCCGAGGCCAGGCCTGACCTGCCCGAGAAAATCGGGCCAGCCGATCTTGAAGCTCTGAACCAGGCCCTGGCAGAGCTGTTCCAAGAGCTGCGTTCCGTCCGGAACCTCGCTCCCGGCGAAACTCAGGGGCGACTAAGCGCTGTCGTAGCGCTCGGCGCGGCTTGGCGTTTTCTCACACGGTTCGAGCCGGTGCTGGCGGAGACGCTCCACGTGCCGCTAATGAGCTTGCATAGCGCGCTCATCGCACTCAACGAGAACAATGTCGAGCCGATCCTGAAGCCGATAAAGCGGACGGGGCGCGCGACATCCAGCCCCAGGCGCTACGTGCTGATCGGCTTAGCCGTCGGCGCCGCTCAACGGCTCGAATGGACGGGCCTCTCGCCAATGGATGCGAATAAGGCGGTCGCGGGGAAGCTAAATGCGCTCGGCATCAAACCGACCCGTGGCAAGAATAACGTCAACGCGAACACGCTGTGCCGATGGCGGGAACAGATCAACGGAACCCGACCGCTACTCCGATCGCTACCGCAGATGCCCCAGCTGGGGCTAAGCGCTGAAGCCGGCGGGTGGATTACCGCCGCCCTGAATGTGGATGACATGCTAACCGAGAAATGGCGCGCGCGGATCACGGCGCATGCCACCGCCGATGCTAGACGCTTCGTGTTGTTCGCGTTGGAGAACGCTATCTCCGAAATGATGCTCGCCGATCAAATTCCGGCTAAACCCCCCTCTTAGCCGCGCGGCGCCTGCCGCATCGTTCCGTCACTCGGCGCCCCACGGCGCCTCCGATATGACGGTGACGACATGGACCATCTCGACGAATTGCTGACCGGCCGTGAGGCCGCGGCACTGTTGCGATTGAGCGAGCGCACGCTGGAGCGGCATCGGACCGCCGGGACCGGCCCGCGATTTTGTGCGCTTGGCCGCGCGATCCGCTATCGGCGCCGCGACCTGCACGCCTGGATCACCGACTGCACCTGCCGCTCGACGAGCGAGCCCCGGCGATGACCGTGGTCGAGGTCGCGACGCCGCAGCGGACAACACTCAGGACGATGCGCCGAACCCGCTGCGAGCCGCAGCCCGCGGCACCGATCAACTTTGGTGCAGTCGGATCGCCGGCTGCGCGCCGCGGAATGAGCGCAATGCAGTTCCACCCCCTGGCCAACATCTTTCCGCTGCTGGAGGGGGATGAGCACGACGCGCTGACCGAGGACATCATGCTGCACGGTCAGCATGAGCCGATCGTGCTCTATCAGGACATGATCCTCGACGGGCGGAACCGCTACCGGGCGTGTGTCCGGCTGGGGGTTCCGCCGGTGTTCGAGGAATACCGGGGCGACGACCCGCTGGCATATGTCATCTCGCTGAACCTGCGCCGCCGGCATCTCGACGAGAGCCAGCGGGCGATGATCGCGGACAAAGTCGCGACGATGCGCCAGGGCGAGCGCACCGACCTGGAACCTTCCGCAAATTTGCGGAAGGTCTCGCAGCAGGATGCGGCGAAGCTTCTCAACGTCAGCGAGCGCAGCATCACCAATGCCGCTACGGTTCGCCGCGAGGGTGTCCCGGAGCTTCAGCGGGCGGTCGAGACGGGGGTGGCCTCGGTCTCGGCGGCGGCAACTGCGGTCAGGTATTCATTCGAAGCGAGGAGCTTTTTCTCATGCCTGGAAAGCGATGCTGGCCCGGAAACCTTTTGTTTGTGTTCAAGTTCCTTGAGGGTGCTTGCCGCGACGCTCGACCGGCCGGGAATACGCGAACTGGAACAGTAGTCGTCCCACAGGGCGTGGCCTGTGAGAAAAACGACGCCAAACAAGAGCGCAAACAAGAGGCCAATATTAAACCGGTGCCCCAGCTTCCAGCGGCCGACGAAGGGCATCAGGAAGAGCGCCAGCAT
>Ga0209726_10005988_pt1 | contig 14400 bp, 15 predicted proteins | sample Subgrocontami54m_FD_187453 | JGI IMG/M metagenome (GOLD analysis project Ga0209726, IMG submission 187453) | Subsurface groundwater microbial communities from S. Glens Falls, New York, USA - GMW46 contaminated, 5.4 m (SPAdes) (version 3) | ecosystem: Environmental > Aquatic > Deep subsurface >... | reverse complement strand
ATGTCCGTCTATGGCCCGCGACGGACAGGAATGTCCGTCTATGGCCCGCGACGGACAGGAATGTCCGTCCTCCGTTGGGTAGATTTTTTCCTGCCGCTCGCCTTACGTCCAACTAATCTTCAGCCCCATCTTCTCCTTCATCTCCAGCAGCGCCTCCGCATTGCCGCGCGCATCGTCCACCGGATGGTGCGTGTGTTTCGTTTTGCGCAGGTGCTTGAAATTGACGAACACGTCCTTCACCAGGCCCTTGTACAGCGAGCCCAGATTCGTCGAGCTGAAGCCGAAGGGATTCGCGCCCAGGAAATGATGCGCGTACCAGTTGATGAACTGCCAATCGAAGCCGTTGTTGTCGGAGATGAAGAACGCCCGGCCCTTGCAGTTCTGCACCAGCCAATCGCGAAAAGCGCTCATGACCGTGGCGGGGTCGTCGAACGCCAGCGTCTGTTCGCGCGTGAAGCCGCTGACCGCGAGCGCCTCCGGCACAAAGCGATCCGAGATCGGCCTGAGTTGGCCGTAGAAGGTGCGATTGAGTTCCGGCTCGACGATGATCGCCCCGAAGCAGACCATCGAATAGTCGCCCGGAATGGGCCCGTCAGCTTCGATATCGACCATGACGTAGGGCATGATTGCATCTTCCCAATCACCGCATTCGCAAAGGCAAGGCGCAGCAGTTCAGCATCACGGGGGGATCTTATTCCTCTCCTTCAAAACTGCTCTCGTTTCCAACAATACACCTTCGCGGTAAAACTGCATCGTAATCGTCTGCCCAATGGTTCGTGATCGGATCATCCAAGTCAAATGACGAAAGTCTGCAACGCCCTCGCCGTCAATGCCGACGATGATATCGCCAATCTTCAAACCCGCCTCATCAGCAGCAGAACCCGGCACTATTGCGGTGACAACACAACCGAACTCTGCGACACGATCTTCGCCGTAGACGCCGAGAACCGGGGCCCCGGCATTGAGCGCCACGCTGATTAGCAGAACGATGACGGAGATCGCATTGATAGCCGCGTGAATGAGAATCGGCGTCAACAAGGTTTTGCGCCATTCGTAAATGGCTCCGAGGAATAAACCGTCGAAAAACAAGACGACCATATTGGTTGGCGGCTGTGGATGGAATATCGCGAAGAGCAGGGCTTGAATCACCAGCGCGAGGCTCAGCGGCAAGCGGCCTTTCAGCGCATTGTAAACGAGGCCGCGCATGAAGAGTTCTTCGCCGACTGGTCCAATCGTGCAAGCCCAAAGTAGAAAAAGCATGTAGAGCGCCGGGAGACTCGTTGCTTGGTGTGCACCTTCAAAGGCGTCCCTGGGCAAGAACCGCTCGCCGCCACTGTAATAGAGCCCAACGATCACCAGGGCCATCACCGCATACACTGCGCCCGTCATCGGAATCGACCAAGCCAACTCGACGAGAAAACGTCTCAATGGCGGCGCTCGCCAAGACCAACTAGCAGATCGGCGTTGAGCGATGATGAGTGGATACGCGAAGATCCATAACATTAAGACCGCGGATAAGGCAAACTGAAACCAGTCCGGAATGGCGTGGTAATCGGCAGGCAAAAGACTCCATGCCCGGAGCAGGAAAAGTGGCAAGAGTCCTATCAGTAAATCTCGAAGGCGCCATGGTACGGACGCAATTTGCGACTTTTTCGACGAAGCCGGCGACGCCACCGACGATACGTTGGCTGCAGATTGCAGTGGTACGGGTTCAGGCGTGAGCATCTACATCTTCCCAATCAACGCATCCGCGAACGCGCTGCACTTCACTTCCTTCGCGCCTTCCATGAGCCGGGCGAAATCGTACGTCACCGTCTTGTTGCCGATCGCGCCGTCCATGCCTTTGATGATCAAATCGGCGGCTTCGGTCCAGCCCATGTAGCGAAGCATCATCTCGCCAGACAACACTACCGAGCCGGGATTGACCTTGTCCTGGTTGGCGTACTTGGGGGCGGTGCCGTGGGTGGCTTCGAAGACGGCGTGGCCGGTGAGGTAGTTGATGTTGCCGCCGGGGGCGATGCCGATGCCGCCGACCTGGGCTGCCAGCGCGTCGGACAGGTAATCGCCGTTGAGGTTCATGGTGGCGATGACGTCGAACTCGTCGGGGCGCGTCAACACCTGTTGCAACGTGATGTCGGCGATCGCGTCTTTGATCAGGATCTTGCCCGACGCAAGGGCGGCCTTTTGCTCGGCGTTCGCGGCGGCTTCGTCCTTGGCCTTCTTCGTTTTCTCCCATTGCTCCCAGGTATAGACCTTGCTGCCGTACTCGCGCTCGGCCAGGGCGTAGCCCCAGATGCGGAAGGCGCCCTCCGTGTATTTCATGATGTTGCCTTTGTGCACCAGCGTCAGGCTCTTGCGCTTGTTGGCGATGCAGTAATCAAGGGCGGAGCGGACCAGGCGTTCGGTGCCTTCCTGCGAGACCGATTTGATGCCGATGCCGGTGGTGTTCGGAAAGCGGATTTTGCTGTACTCCTTAGGAAACGCTTCCTTGAACAGGGCGAGGAACTTCTTGCAGGCCTCGGTGCCCACCTCGAACTCGATGCCGGCGTAAATGTCTTCCGTGTTCTCGCGGAAGATCACCATGTCCACTTTTTCCGGATGCTTGACCGGCGAGGGCACGCCGGCAAACCAGCGGACCGGGCGCAGGCAGACATAGAGGTCGAGCATTTGCCGCAGGGCGACATTGAGCGAGCGCATGCCGCCGCCGATCGGCGTAGTGAGCGGGCCTTTGATGCCGACGAGGAATTCGCGGAAGGCATCGACCGTTTCGTCGGGCAGCCAGGAGTTGTACTTCGTGAACGACTTTTCGCCGGCGAAGACTTCCATCCAGGCGATCTTGCGCTTGCCGGCGTAGGCCTTCTGCACGGCGGCGTCGAAGACGCGGACCGATGCGCGCCAGATATCCGCGCCCGTGCCGTCGCCCTCGATGAACGGCACGATGGGGTTGTTCGGCACTTGCAGCTTGCCGTTTTGGATAGAGATCTTGTCGCCGGCCGGGACTTTGGCGTGCTGGTAAGGCATGGAATCCTCACGACTCTCGTCAGTAATGGAAAGTGGACGAGGGGCAGTATATCGCGCGACGAAGGGATTGTTCAGCGCTTGCGATCACGACAAACGCAACCAGCCCGCAGCGCGAGCAAGGACGCCCTTGCTCGCGCTGCGGGCTGGTAGATTCAAAATCGAGACAGCGGTTACTTTTTGGCGACAGGCGCCGGCAACTCTGCCTTCGGAGCTTTCGGCTTCGTCCACCAGGCGACCCAGAAAGCGGCACCCGTTCAGATTCATGAAAACGATCCGTGTTGAATGGATTCCAAAAGATTGCGCAACACTTGTTCCTTGGGCGTGCCGACCAATTCTCTCGGTTTTCCCCCCCCCCAATTGGTCATTGTTCGTGTCGAGCCATTTGTCCGGATCGTCAATCAGTTCGCGCACGAGATCCTCAATTGGCAGCGTCGGTGCAGTCCGCATTTTTTTCTTTGGGGTTCCCATCGATAGTGCTTCCTGAACGAACGGCGTGATCTCTCTTGAGCATAGCAGAGCAACAATCACTTCGCAAACGCTTGCAGCAGCGTCGCAACGGCTTGCATCACCTGCGGCATCATCTCCGGTTTGGGCATCGGCAACTTCAGGTAGGAAGCGCCGGTTTTCTCGTCGCGGCCGACGAAATCGTTCTTCGCCGGCGTACCGGGTTGCGTCGCGCCCTGAAGGTTCTGCAAAAAGGCCAGGCCGGTTTGCAGCAGGCCCGCCCAGGGATCGGCGGGCGGTCGTGCGGTCGGTTCGTCCGCGCCTTTGGCGGGCGCGCTGGTTCCGCCAAGCTGCAAGCGGGGCGAGTCGTCGCGCTCGGGCTGGCCGTCGTCGTCGTAGGTCGGCTGCGGGATCGCGTCCGTCGTCTTTTCCACCGTCTCCATGAACTTGGTCAGCCGGCTGCCACCCAGGAACACTTCCTTTTCGCCGCCGTCCAAGACACCGGCAAAAAGCGACTTCTTGAACTTCAAGACGCCGAGCATGCCTTCCTCGATGGTCCCCTTCGACACGAAATTGACCACTTGCACCGGCCGTTTTTGGCCCAGGCGATGCACCCGGCCGATGCGTTGTTCGAGCACCGCGGGGTTCCACGGCATATCCATATTGATGACGACGGAGGCGAATTGCAGATTGAGGCCGACGCCGCCCGCGTCGGTCGCCAGGAACAGCCGGCACTTGGGATCGTCGCGGAAGCGGTCCACCAAGTCTTTGCGTTTGTGCCCTGGAACGCCGCCGTGGAACAGGACGTGGTCCCAACCGCGCTCGCGCAGTGCCGGCAGCATCACCTCGTGCATGCGCAGCCATTGGCTGAAGACGACGGCCTTCGTTTCGCCGTTTTCGAACAGCTCTTCCAGCACCGTCGCAAGCTCGTCCGGCTTGCTGCCCTGTCGGGTGGCTTGATCGAGCAGGTAACTGCTGTCACACGACATGCGCATGTTTTGCAGGGCGATCATGAGCCGGCGCTGGTCGCTTTCGCTGAGGAATTTGTATCTTCGCCATTTCTGCACCAGCTTGGCGACGATTTCCTTGTTCTCCGTGTGCAGGTCCATCTGCAGATTCGACATGGGCACGAAGAACGTCTTGTCGAGCCGGGCCGGCAATTGGCTCAGTACCTGGTTCTTCTGCCGGCGCAACAGGACCGGCTTGAGCGTCGCGCCTAGTTGATCGAGCCGTTGATATCCGACCACCTTGCCATGCTCGTCGCGAATCTGGTGCGTGTCGAGCAGCTTGAACGTCGGCCCCAGGCGGAAGCGATCGACGAATTGCACGATCGACACCAGCTCTTCGAGGCGGTTTTCCAAGGGCGTGCCGGTCAAGACCATGGCGTACGGCGACTGGATCTTCTTGACGCTGCGGGCCACGCGCGTGTTCCAGTTCTTGATGCGCTGAGCCTCGTCGAGGATCACCAGGTCGGGACTCCAGGCGTCGATGAGATCCAGGTCCACGTGCACCGTGTCGTAGTTCAGCACCTTGAAGAAGCTCTGCTGGCCGAATTGCATTGCTCGTTGGGGACGCAAGCCGCCGATGACTTGCACGGTGCGGCCGTCGGTGAAGCGTTCGATCTCGCGCTGCCACTGGTGTTTGAGCGACGTAGGGCAGACGATGAGCACGCGCTCGACGCCGAAGTGTCGCGCCATGATCTCGGCGGCGGTGATCGCCTGGATCGTCTTGCCCAGGCCCATCTCGTCGCCGATCAAGCAGCGTCCGGCGCGGGCGGCGAACAACGCGCCTTCGGCCTGGTAATCGTACAGCGTCGCCTTCACCAGTTTCTTGAGGGCGGCGCTGTCCTTGCCGCGCGGATACGCCTCGTCGATGATCGTGCGTCGGCGCTCGGCGTCGCGCATCTCAGCGACAAATTGGAGCACGTCCTCGCGGCAGCGTAATTCATGGTCGATGTCGTTCGCCGCCGCGAGGAACGCATCGAACCGGCCGAAAGCGTCGGGCAGCAAGGCGCCGTCGGGCCCGAAGAATTGGCCGACGAGCCGGGCGAGTGACACCGGGCAGTCACTGCCGGGGCGGAACCGGACCTCGCGGCGGCTGCCGTAGTGGAGGATCACTTCGCTGTAGGGAGGTTGGAAACCGTCCTCGAGCGCCTTCTTGCCGCCGCGCTTGTTTTCGAGCCAGCCGAGCGTGAACTCGATGTGCTTGCAGGTGCCCAGGGTGTTGGTGGCGAAGTCGCCGCACGTGCAGAAGTTGTCGCCGGGGTTCTTGCCGCGAATGAGCACGCGGTAGGCGTTCTTGCTCTGCGGGTTGGTGACCTGGAATTCGGAGAAGAATGGGTGCTCGCCCTCGTTGGCGATCTGGAACGGCTGATCGCGGCCGAACTGCCGGCGCAATTCACGTTGCCATTCCTCCAGCGACAGGAAGTCGGGTTTGTAGAGGCGCGAGATTTTGAGTTTCTTTGGCGAACCGGTCTTGGTCTGTGCTTGGGTCGGCATGCTTGCCATGAAACGCCCTCCCGGCGTGGGTCCTGAGATGTGATGATCCATTCGTGAGAATTGTATACCGCAAGACAAGCGGTGTCCAAGCGGCGCCGAGAAGCGCGAAGCCGCCCAGCGAACGGCATGCACGCATGTCGTGTGACGACGGTGAATATGGTTCGCTTCGCAGCTTCGCGCTTTGATTGCACGAACAACCGGTCCGATTATTCGGCATGGTTCAAAAACGGACATGGTTCAAGAATAGTCACTGGCATAGGTGATATTCGAGACGACAGGATTCCGACACAGTTGGCACGCACTCAACTTCCTATCCCCTTGAGTCATCAAATGTTACATCAAAAAAAATGTCGGCATCACCTGACAGAATGGTGTAGTCCCTGCAGCGTTTGCACTGTCACCCAGAAATGACAAGAATTGAACCATGCCCAAAAACGCGCGGTTACGGGCGCCAAGCGACAGTGCAATCGACTGGGCCACTTGGCCTAGTCGGTCCAGTCGTGGCGCTTTGCCGTAACCATCAGATTCATAAGCCTTTGCGACACCAAAAATGGGCGACTAGTGCTGTGTCAAACCTAAAACTTCGGGTTGAAGGCTGCGAAATCCCAGCAAAACACCACGGTTTGCTGACGGCGTCGACCCTAAGATTAAGGTTTGACAAAGCACTAGGCCACAATGCACGAAACTCCACACACACAAGTTTGTTACCCGGTGTTGAACCATGCCGATTATTCCGCCCGTGGATGGTTGATTTCGGATGCTGCTGATGCGAATCCCTTTGACACCCACATGCTCCAAACCTACCATTTACCCCAGACTGGCTTATTGGCAGAATCGTCAAAACTGGCACTGTTGACCTATACGGAGAATCCTCATGTACAGCGTCGTTCTCATGGCCGCCCTGACTACCGCACCGTCCGCCCAGTCCTGGCATCGCGGCGGTTGTCACGGATGTCACAGCTGCCATGGATGTTACGCCACGCGCGGCTATGTCGCGGCCGCCTGCACCTGCTCTTACGGCTGTTATGGCTCGGGCTGCTACGGCTGCTATGGATGCTACGGCAGCCCTTGGTACGGCGCCAGCTACACCAGCGGGTCGTACGGTTGCGCCGTCGGCGTTGTCCCGGTGTATCAATGCCACGGTTGCTACGGGTGCTACGGCGGTTGGAGCTGCTACGGCTACCCGACCCATCACGCGGTCACCGAATCGGCCCCGCCGTCAACCACCGTGCCCGAAAAGAAGCCGGCCACGAAGCCCGGCAAGATCGAAGAAACGCCGCCACCGCTCGAAAGGAAGAAGACCGAAGAACAGGCTCGCGCCCGGGTGATCGTGGACGTGCCCGCGGACGCGAAGCTTTTCGTCGACGGCCAACTGATCAACACAACTTCGGCCCGCCGCATCTTCCAAACGCCGGAGCTGATTGCGGGGCAGACCTACTACTACGAGTTGACGGCCGAAGTGATTCGCGACGGCCAAACGATCAGCGCCAGCCAGCGCGTGATTCTGCGGCCCGGCCAGGCGGCGACGGCGTCGTTTGCCGATCTGGGACGACGCAGCGACGCGACGGCTCAGGCGGGACAACAGTAGACGTTTGACGATTGAATCTTCATCAGCCCGCAGCGCAAGCGTTGCGGGCTGATGCTGTTTTATGATGGGCCCAGCGGGCGATTGTCTCGGCGGTATGAGTGGTTGATCGCTGCCATTTAGGCTGCTTGAGACTTTGCTGGCCTATGGCGGCGATGAAGCGCCGGCGCCTTTGATCTGCTGCTGCTGTACCCACTTGCGAAATGCCCTCACCAATTTCGTCTCGTCCATGCTGCCGCGCATCAGCAAGAACGCGGCTATTTGAGCTACGTCGAGCTGTGGAAAATGCCCGCTGCGCGCCTGCTGCACATATTGACCCGCTGCACTCAGACGAAACACATCGAGCTGCTCTCCGTCGAAGCGCCACACCTCCGGCACTCGCATGGCCGCGTAGATCGCCATGCGATTGAGTGAACTGCGTGAGATGTCCACTTCAACGGCGAGATCGGGAGGCGGATCGACATCGAGGTCGATCTCATCTTTGCCGCGCACCTGCGGTTCGTGATCCAGGTAATAGCATTTGTCCGGTTCAAGCCCGCGATCGAGGTCCTTGCGATTGAACGTCGTCGAACCGCCGCTCTGCCTCGGCCGATCCAGTTCATCAGTGATGACGCCGATGAACGTCCCCAGCAACTCCGCGTAGTTTTCGTGGCCGAAGGAAAGTGTCGTGAGTTCCATCACTCCACGATCGTAGGTCAAGCGTACCGGACGATCGCCCATGAGCGTGAGGAAGCCCTGGTAGAGCTCCCAGTCGGCGTCTCGGAAGAGGAAACGCTGCTGGTTGGTCAGGGTTGGGAGTTCCGCAGTTGCCATGGTTTGCAGTTTACTCGGTTGCGATTGCTGGTGTCAACGACCGATCGGACCAAGGAGGCCATTGCATCGGTGGCCCCCTTGGTCCGCTTGCCTCCTCGACCTTACCCGAGCAACTGCCGCAGCATCGGTCGAAGTTGTTCCAAGGCCCGCGCCCGATGGCTCAGCGCATGTTTCACACGCGGACTCAACTCGCCGAAGGTTTGATGCCATTCCGGAATGAGGAATAGCGGATCGTAACCGAAGCCGCCCGTGCCGTGATGTTCCTTGAGGATGACGCCGTGGCAGCGCCCTTCGACGACGCCGCGGACTTCGCCCTTGGGATCGGCGAGGGCGGCCGTGCAGACGTAGTATGCGCCGCGCCGGTCGTCCGGCAGCGGGGCAAGTTCCGCCAAGAGTCGCGCGTTGTTGGCCGCATCCACCCCCCCTCGGTCCCCCCCTTGCGAAGGGGGGGCTGGGGGGGTGCCAGCGAAGCGCGCGGAATAGACGCCAGGCCGACCGCCGAGCGCCGGCACGACCAGGCCGCTGTCTTCGCCCAGCACCCATTGCCCCAGCGCCTTCGCCGTTTCGCTTGCTTTCTTGCGGGCGTTGGCTTCGAACGTCGTGCCATCCTCGACCACTTCCGGCGCTTGCTGAAATTCGGACAGGTCGTGCAGCTCGATCGGCAAATCGCCGAGGATTTCCAGGATCTCGCGCTTCTTCTTGGCGTTGCGCGTCGCTACGACCAGCGGAATTGACATAGAAGTTCCTTCTCCGGTCGCTCACGCTCCCGGCTCGCCAGATTTCTTTTTTCGCGCTTGTGGCGCAGTCGGAATCATTTTAGATTAGTGACGATTGCTTCGCTCAGAAAACAAGCCCACGCCGACTCGGCGGCGGGATGTTCGATAAAGGACACGAATGGACACTCAACCGCGGCGGCCCGGCCGCGTCGCTAAGTTCACTGCGCGGCTGCGCAGGGCGGACCGCAAGCGCCAATTGCTCGCCCACGCCAAGCAGCTCTTCGTCACCCTCGGCTATCAGCACACCACGACCGAGAAGATTGCCCAGGCGGCCGGCGTCACCGAGCCGGTCCTGTATCGCCACTTCCCCAGCAAGAAGGCGCTTTTCCTGGAAGTGCTCCAGGAAATCCGGCAAGCGACCTTGCACCGCTGGGAGGATCAAACCAAGCGCGTGTCCCACCCGCTGGAGAAGCTGCACGCGGTCGTCGATCTTTTCCTGGGCAGCACCCGCGAACATACCCTGGAAATCCGCATCATGCACCGCACGCTCGTCGAGATGGACGACGCCGAGATCGTGGCTTGCCTGCGGGCGTTCTATCTCGACAGCGAGAAGTTCCTGTCGCAGATCCTGCGCGAAGGCCAGGAGGTCGGGTTGTTTCGTAAAGAATTCGATGCCCGCGTCGGCGCCTGGGAATTGATCCGCACCGCGCTGGGCTACACGCTGACGCAACCCCTGGCAATCCCCTTGTACGAAGACGAGACGTACCAGCAAAAGGCGATCGCCTGTCTGTTGCACGGAATGCTGGCGTAGGCCCACTTGCCGCGCGAAAATTGGCGCGAACTGAAAATGCTCATGCTTTACGCCGCGCTCCTGCGATGCGCAGGTCAAACTCACGGTCACTGATGATGCCATGTTCGATAAGGTGCCTGCGAATGGAAGCCAGGTCCGCATCCCGGACGGGTTCGTTGTCCGGCCTCTTGACATGCAGGATTAACAGGTCTGAGCCAGTGCGGCGATAGCCCAGAATGTCCGGCGGCGCCGAATACCGATCAAATCCTAACTCAGTCAAGAAACGGGTCAATTCGCGATAGGTCGGTTTTTTTGACGAATTCGCCATGGCTCCCTTTCATGCGACTGCTTGGAGGAGGCGATCGAGTTCCTCTTCGGGGGCAATGCCCTTTTCAACCACGTGCCGAATGACAGATGAAATTTCCTGCTCGCGCGCGAACTGGCTCGGACGACGATGGGCCAACAAAATCAGAGTATCCGTGCCCGCGTGTCGATAAGCCTTCCAACGCGGCTTCAGGTCCGATTCGATGAATTTCAATTTCAACAAGGCCCGACGCAGTTGGCCGTAGGAAACCTGCTTATTCATCCAAGAATCCTTTCACGTAGTTATCAATCGAGCCTGGCTAACTTTGCCTGTGCTTGCACGACAACCTGTTCGCGCAAGCTCTGAAACTGATCAATCGCGTCCTCGTTAATCCGATTGGCGACTGGTACGCGAACGGTTGTCGTGCTGCCGCGACCATCATCGAGTCGGTGTTTGTCAGCGTAGTCTTGAACGTGGACCCAATAGGCTACTTCGCCCGCAGCATCGTAAACGACCAGGATCACTGGATAAATCTCATAGACCCAATGGTTCAAATCTCGTATATCCACTCGCCACGGAATCGTCGTGCCGTCCGCTGACCGCTTGACGTGATCCGTTGCCTTGAGCTGAATCACGACCTCCCCGTTTTCGATTTCACCTTCGGTGTCGTAGGTGTACAGTAAGACATCGATGCCGTAATCGTGGACCTTGCGTTCAATAGAATGTCTGCGAAGCAGGGCGAAACGCTCAAAGAAATTCACGCTTAGATCCGCGATCACGTGTTCACGAGTGCGACATTTCCTCCGCGTGGAGCCCTTCATGAACGGCCTGCCCTCCGGCGTCTAAGACATCGGCGCCGCGCTACATCCAAGACTATAATGAGAAGTTGTGTGAATCGCCAACGCCAACCGCCAATTGACTCGCACGCTTGCGGGACAGCCGATGCTTCAATCTGCAAAATAGGCAAAGATCGTGTTAATCTGGGTAAGGTCGTTCGGCGAATCGGTTTTTGAACGACCTTCGTCAAGGGCACAACGGTTTGCCGTTGTCTCTGCTGAATTGTGAATCGCTCCCTGTCTCAAACTAGATAATGTCACCGTTATGCTCGACTTCCTCGCGCGCGTCACCATCTTCTGCTTCGCGGCCAGCTACGGCGTTGCTTTGGCGCTGGAGCTTTGGCATCTCGTCCAGCCGCGGCCGATCCTGCGCTACGTCGCCATCGGCTTCGGCGCGGCGGGCGTGCTCGCGCATCTTTTCTACGTCGTTGGACCGGCCACCGGCGGGTTGTCGCTCGTCGCGCCGGCCGGTTCTCTCCTGCTGCTCGCGCTGATTCTGTCGATCTTCTACGTCTACGGCTCGATCCATCACCACCGCGTGGCGTGGGGGCTTTTCGTGCTGCCGATTGTCTTGGGGCTCGTGGTGTTGGCCGTCGCCTTTCCGCCGGCGGCGACGGACAGCCAGGGATCGCTGTGGTCCCTTTTTCAGGGCGAGAAATTCTGGGGCGCCACCCATGGCGTGCTCGTACTGCTGGCAGCAGTCGGCATCAGCGTCGGCTTCGTCGCCAGCGTGATGTACTTCGTGCAGGCGCATCGGCTCAAGGCGAAACTGGCGCCCAGTCCCGGCATGAAAATGCTCAGCCTGGAGCGCATCGACGCCATGAATCGCCGGGCCGTCTTGTGCGCATTTCCGCTGCTCACCGCCGGCCTGGGCGTCAGCATGGTGATGCTCTTCAGTCCGGGCGCCGGCGCCTGGAATTGGTCCGACCCCAAGATCCTCAGCACGCTCGGCCTGTGGCTCGTCTTCGCCGTGCTGTTGTATCTGCGTTACGGCGTCCACGTGCGCGGCAAGCAAGCGGCCTTGTGGACCATGGTCGCCTTCGTTTTGCTGATCGTGGCCCTGGCGCTGCCGCATCCGCTGCTGGGAGGTGGCCCGTGAAACTCCTCCTCGTCGGCTGCAATTACAAGACGGCGCCGATCGAATTGCGCGAAAAGCTCGCCTTCGACGGTCCGAAACTGCCAACCGCCCTGCGCGAGCTGGAAAGCCGCTATGGCTGCGAAGCGGTGATCCTGAGCACCTGCAACCGCGTCGAACTGTACCTGGCCCGCGCTCATGACCAACCTTTGCCGGACCACGGCGTGATCGCGGAATTCGTGAGCGAAACGCATCGTTTGCCCATCGAACAATTGCAAACGAGCTTGTATGCCCCGCAGAATACCGACGTGATTCGCCACCTATTTCAAGTCGTCGCCAGCCTTGACAGCCTGATCGTCGGCGAAGGCCAGATTGCCGGCCAAGTGAAACGCGCCTATGAATTGGCCCACGAGCACGGCACGGTCGGTCCGATCCTGCACGCCTTGTTCCAGCATGCCAATGGCGTCGCCAAACGCGTCCGCACCGAGACCGGCATCAGTCGCGGCCACGTGTCGGTTTCGAGCGTCGCCGTTGATTACGTCCGCCAAGTCTTCGACCATTTCGGCGACAAAACAATCCTCGTCATCGGCGCCGGCAAGATGGGCGAGTTGACGCTGAAGCACTTGAAGGACCTGAAGCCGCACCGCATCCTCGTCACGAATCGCAGCCCGGAGAAGGCCATGGAAGTTGCCAAAGGTTGCGGCGGCGAAGCGATGCCGTGGGAAAAGCTCGATGACGCGCTCGTGGAGGCCGACATCGTTCTCAGCACGACGGGGGCACCGGAGCCGATCATGACGCGGCGGCGTTTCAGCGACATCCTGGCGCGGCGCGCGGGTGGGACGATGGTGATCCTCGACATCGCCGTGCCGCGCGACTTCGACCCGCGCATCCACGACGGCGACCGCGCCTGCCTGTTCAACATCGACGACTTGCAGCGCATCCGCGAGCAGACGCTCCAGGAACGCCACAAACACATCGCTCCGGCCGAGGCGATTATCGAGCAGGAAGTGACGCGCTTCGAGAACGACTGGCTGCGCCGTCGCCATGGCAAGGTCATCGCCCTGCTCACCCAGGAATTCGAGACGCGCCGCAAATTGGTCGTCGAAGATCTGATGGCGCACTTGAACGGCGCCGTCGGTCCCGAGGATCGCGCCCGAATCGAATATGCCTTCCGCAAGCTGCAAAACCAGTTCCTGCACGGTCCGATCTCCGCCCTCGCCGAGGAAGCGCCTGAACCGGGACGCCATACGTTGCTGGAAGCGCTGCGGAAGATGTTTCGGCTGGAGGAATAGCAAATGCATTGCAAATTGAAAATTGGCCATTGAAAATTGCAAATTGGATCGGTGGCGCGCAGTGATTGCCATTGTGCCGACATCGTCCGCAATTTTCAATTTGCAATGGCTAATTTTCAATTTGCAATGGTATTGAGAAATCGGCATGCCCCTCATCCCGCACCGCTTTTTGATCCGCGTCGCCTATCCGTGCCGCTATGTGAAAAACATGCCGCTACCCCCCCTCCCCCCCCCTTCCAAAGGGGGGGCACGGGGGGGTAACGATCGGCTGCTCGAACTTCCTGAGTCTTGCCGCATCGACAACTTCGCCGCGATGGACGACAAGAAGAACTTCGCCGATGTGCGTCTGGCCTGGAACGAGCTGGGCCTGGGCGTGCAGATTGAAGTGCGCGGCAAGGAGAAGCCGGCGGAGGGCGATGTCAATCGGCCACGCAGCTCCGACGGCATCACGGTGTGGCTTGACATGCGCGACGGCCGCACCAGCCATCGCGGCAGCCGCTACTGCCACCAGTTCCATTTGCTCGCGGCCGGCGGCGGCTCGGAGCGCGACGAGCCGGCCTTCGCGCAATCGAAGATCAACCGCGCCCTGGAAGACGCCCCGTCCGCCCCGCCGCACAGCATTGTCCCGCGGCTGCATTCCAAGGCCAGCGGCTACATCCTGGAAGCGTTTCTGCCGGCGGTCGCGCTGCACGGGTACGATCCGGAACAGCATTCACGCCTCGGCTTCTACTACGCCGTCCGCGATGAAGAGCTGGGGGAACAAACGCTGAGCGTCGGTCCGGAGTTTCCGTTCTGGGAAGATCCGTCGCTGTGGAGCGTGCTAGAACTGGTCAGTGGTCAGTGGTCAGTGGTCAGTAGTCAGTAGTCAGTGGCCAAGTAGCATTTGCGACTATTTGCTAGTAAACAATCGCTTAACGGGGGTGGCTGCATTTCTCGAGTCAACCGCAGGGTTTGCCTGGTTTATCTGTGGTTTTTGGAGTTTTTTGGACTTTTGTTCATTACTGCGCCGGGATGATGCCTACGATG
>Ga0209726_10005987_pt1 | contig 14401 bp, 14 predicted proteins | sample Subgrocontami54m_FD_187453 | JGI IMG/M metagenome (GOLD analysis project Ga0209726, IMG submission 187453) | Subsurface groundwater microbial communities from S. Glens Falls, New York, USA - GMW46 contaminated, 5.4 m (SPAdes) (version 3) | ecosystem: Environmental > Aquatic > Deep subsurface >... | reverse complement strand
TTATTGTTTATGGCATCGTTGTTTGAGCGGAAGAGAGAACATGTCCGAATTCTGGATGCCGGCGCGGGGGCTGGCGCACTGTTTGCGGCATGCGTAGAGGCAATGGTTTCAGGTAAGCATGGCCCGCTTTCAATTCATGTGGTTGCCTACGAAAACGACCAGAAGATATTGCCGTATTTGAAAGAAACAATAAACCAGTGCGAATCGATCTGCCGGAGGGCCGGTATTTCCTTTCAAGGGGAGATACGGGAGGATGATTTTATTGCTGCGGCCATAGCTCAGTCGGAAGAAGGCCTCTTTGCTGTTCATGGCGAGCGTTTCACTCATGCAATACTCAACCCGCCATACAAAAAGATCGGCGGGGAATCGACAACTCGCCGGTTGCTTGATGCGGCAGGGTTTGAGGTATCGAATCTCTATGCTGCGTTTGTGTGGCTATCGGCTAAGTTGCTTACGCCTGGTGGTGAATTGGTGGCGATTACGCCCCGGAGTTTTTGTAATGGCCCGTATTTCCGCCGGTTTAGAATTGATCTGCTGAAGATGATGAGCCTTCATCATTTCCACGTATTCGAGTCGCGCAAGAAGGCGTTCGGGGATGACGATGTGCTTCAGGAAAATGTGATCTATCATATGGTGCGCGGGGAAGGAGAACTTGAGCGGCTGATATTATCATCGTCCGAGGGTGTGGACTTCGACAAATCAAGGAGCAGGTCCGTCCCGTACGATCTCGTAATTTCACCAAACGACCGCGACGCCTTCATTCATCTTGTGTTGAATGATACCGACAACCGCGTAATGGAGAAAATTGAAACCTTTGAGACCTCGCTTGTCAAACTCGGCGTGGATGTCTCCACTGGAAGGGTCGTGGATTTCCGGGTCAGTGAATTCCTTCGTCCTCTGCCGGAAGAGGGGACCGTTCCGCTCATATATCCATGTCATTTTGTATCCGGCTTCATAGGTTGGCCTTCGGAATCAAGAAAGAAGCCGAATGCAATTGTAAACGTGCCACAGACAAGGGATTTACTGTTGCCGGCTGGATATTACGTCCTCACAAAACGTTTTTCGACAAAAGAAGAGCCGAGGCGTGTAGTGGCCGCCATATATGATCCCAATAAGGTTGAAGCTGAGATTGTCGGGTTTGAGAACCATCTGAATTATTTCCATGCGAAAGGGAAGAGTCTGTCGGCGAACATGGCAAAAGGCCTGGCCTTATATCTAAATTCTTCGCTCTTCGATCAATACTTCCGGCTTTTCAGCGGACATACGCAAGTCAATGCCACTGACCTCCGAAAGATGCGTTATCCTACTCACGAACAGTTGCTGCGGCTCGGGGCTCACATAAAACATCAGATACCTGTTCAGGCAACTGTAGATGAGATATTAAGAAAGGAATGCGATATAGATGACTAAAAAAAACAACACAAAGAAGGCCGAACGAAAAATCAAGGAAGCGCTGGAGATATTGGATACGCTTGGTTTACCTCGGCAGCAGCTAAATGAACGTTCTGCATTGACACTTCTCTCATTGCTGAACCTGAAGCCTGCCGATTCTTGGGAGAGTGCGAGAGATCCGTTAATGGGCATCACACCCATGATGGAGTTTTTTGCTGAGCATTACGGCAAGCAATACGCGCCGAATACAAGGGAGACAGTGCGTCGCCAGACTGTCCATCAATTTGTGCAGGCGGGGCTGATTTTGTCTAATCCTGATATGCCCTCAAGGCCGACAAACAGCCCAAAGGCGGTATATCAGATCGAGCCTTCGGCATTGAAACTGCTTCGGGAGTTTGGAAAGCTAGGATGGAATAGTCATTTACGCGAGTATCTGCATTCGGTCGAAAGTTTGAAGAAACTCTATGCGCGAGAGCGGGATATGTGTAGGATTCCCGTTAATTTGTCGCGTGGCAAAAAGATCAGGCTTTCACCTGGCGGCCAGAATGTATTGGTAAAAAAGATTATCGACGATTTTTGTCCGCTTTTCACTCCAGGCGGGTTTGTTCTTTATGTAGGCGATACGGAGACCAAATGGGCATATCTGGATTCAGACGCTCTTAAGAAATTGGGCATAGAGGTAGAAGAGCATGGAAAGATGCCGGATGTTGTGGTGCATCACGTTGAGAAGAACTGGCTTGTTCTGATAGAAGCGGTTACCAGCCACGGTCCTGTAAACCCAAAGCGCAGGCAGGAATTAAAGAAACTGTTTGCCGGATCAAAGGCCGGCATAGTGTATGTGACGGCATTTCTTGATAGAAGAACCATGATTAAACATCTCAATGAAATTTCCTGGGAAACTGAAGTCTGGATTGCAGAGACTCCGACGCATCTGATCCACTTCAACGGCGAACGGTTCCTCGGTCCATATGAGGATTAGGCGGCTGTCAAGGAAAGGTTTAAATAACCTAACAAATCATCCCAGCGTATGGCGTGAAATACCGCCGCTGATTTCAGGCATTATTCCCCATGAAACTCATTAACGATGAAACCCTTAATCCCGAACAACTCTCTGCCGTAACCCACGGCGATGGGCCTCTTTTAATTATTGCAGGCGCTGGCACAGGCAAGACAAAGGTCATTACGCACAGGATTGCACATCTTATTGAGAGCGGAGTAAACCCAAATCAGATACTTGCTCTCACCTTCACAGAAAAGGCAGCAGGCGAGATGGAGGAAAGGGTGGACAGACTTGTGCCTTATGGGTATTCCAATGTCTGGATATCCACATTCCATTCATTCGGCGACAGGATACTGAGGGATAATGCCATTGAAATCGGCCTTGTCCCTGACTTCAAGGTATTGAATGATGCAGAGAGGATTATTTTTCTGAAGGAGCAACTCTTTGAGCTTCCACTTAATTACTATCGGCCGCTTGGCAACCCCACCAAATATATCTATGCCATCATAAAGCTTATAGGCAGGCTAAAGGATGAGGATGTAGGGACGGAAGAATATGCTGATTATGCAGAGAAACTGAAAAAGGCAACAGAGGGGTTAGGTGAGGAGATTGAAACAATCCAGCAGGATGAGCTGGCAAAGACATACGCAAAATATCAGGGACTTATGGCAAGGTACGGGTATCTTGATTTTGGAGACCAGGTTGTTCTGCCGTTAAAACTTTTCAGAACAAGGCCGCATATCTTAAAACGGTATCAGGAAAAATTCAGATACATCCTTGTAGATGAATTTCAGGATACAAATTATGCCCAGTTCCAGCTTGTGAGGCTTCTATCAGAAGGACACGGGAATATTACGGTTGTCGGAGACGATGACCAGTCAATCTACAAGTTCAGGGGCGCTGCCATAAGCAATATACTTGGCTTTCAGGAGTTGTATCCTGATGCAAAGCTTGTCACGCTTACAAAGAATTACCGCTCTGTCCAGTCTGTGCTTGATTCAGCCTATAGGCTTATATCCCACAACAATCCGGACAGGCTTGAGGTAAAGAGCGGGATAGATAAGAGGCTGATAACAGAAAAGAAGTCAGAAGTCAGGAGTCAGAGGTCAGGAGTAAAACATCTGCATTTTGATACGTTGACAAAAGAGGCTGAAACTGTTGCGGAGATGATTGCAGCAAAGGTGGAGAAGGATGGACTAAGCTATAAAGACTTTGCAATCCTTGTGAGGGCAAACAGCGATGCAGAGCCGTTTTTAAAGGCGCTTAAATCAAAGGGCATACCGCACAGGTTTTCCGGAAATCAGGGGCTTTACTCAAGGGAGGAGATAAGGATTTTAATCGCCTTCCTTAATGTAATAACGGATTTTAATGACAGCATGAGCCTGTATCATCTGGCATGTTCGGAGATCTATCAGCTTAATGCAAAAGACCTTATCCCGTGCCACAGCATATCCAGGGTAAGCCATAAGCCGCTTTATTATGTGATGAAGGAGATAAGTGAGTTCGGAATGAAAAACCCTGTAAACCAGAAAACAGGACAGCAGACCCCCATAAGTGAAGAAGGCATGGCAACCATAAAAAAGCTTATTCAGGATATTGAAAAATACAGCCAGATGGCGATGGAAGAGACAGCAGGCAGAGTCCTGTATTCATTCCTTATGGATACCGGATATATCACAGGGCTGTCGCAGGAAAATTCCGCCAATGCAGTGGAAAAAGTGCAGAACATCGCAAAATTCTTTGAGCTTACGCAGCATATAGAAAATACCCTTTCGGTAAAGAAGGTGGCTGTATTTGCGGACTACCTTGACCTCCTCCTTGAGGCCGGAGATAATCCCGGCGCTGCCGAGCCTGACATAGAGGCAGACTGGGTGCAGGTCCTTACTGTGCATAAGGCAAAGGGGCTGGAGTTCCCTGTGGTCTTCATGGTAAGCCTTGTTGCAGACAGATTCCCCAGAAAAGAGCGAAGCGAGCAGATAGAGCTGCCTGATGCGCTTATAAAGGATATTCTTCCCTCCGGCGATTTCCATCTTCAGGAAGAGAGGCGGCTTTTTTATGTGGGCATGACAAGGGCTATGAACGAACTCTATCTCACAAGCGCATCTGATTACGGCGGCATGCGCGCAAAAAAGATAAGTCCATTTGTGTTAGAGGCGCTGGATATGCCAAAGGCTGAAGTTGCGGCGGTAAAGACCAAACCGATGGAGGCTATAAAGAGATATGCGCCTGTTAAGGAGATGACGAATGAATTTCCGGCCATGCCGGATGACATAGTACTTTCCCTGAGCCATTACCAGATAGATGACTATCGCACATGCCCGTTAAAGTATAAATACGTTCATATACTCAAAGTCCCTTTGTTGCCGCATCATTCCATTATGTACGGCAAGGCAATGCACGAGGTGGTATCCACATATTTCAGGAAAAAATTAGATGGAAGGCCTGCCGGCCTTGATGAACTTATTACAGTTTTTGACGCAAACTGGCGGAGCGAGGGTTTTGTGACAAAGAAGCATGAACTTCAGAGGTACGAGACAGGCAAAGAGGCCATAAAAAAATTTTACAATGAGCAGGAACAGAACGGCATAAACCCTGCTGCAATAGAAAGGGATTTTGTTGTTGACCTTGGGATGAACAGGCTAAAAGGGAGATGGGACTTGATAGAGGAGAGGGGAGACGGCCCTTATATCATAGACTTCAAGACATCGGATGTAAGGGAACAGAAAAACGCTGACAAGAAAACAAAGGATAGCCTCCAGCTCATGCTCTATGCGCTGGCATACAGGGAGAACTTCAAAAAACTGCCGTCAGGCTGCGAGCTGCATTTCCTTGAGTCAGGTCTGGTGGGAAAAGCAGTCTTTGAGGAAAAACACATTCAAAAGATCCTTGATATTATAGACAGGGCGGCCAAAGGCATAAGACAGAGGGATTACACTGCAAAACCTGATTATTTAAACTGCGAATACTGCGCCTTTAATAATATCTGCCCGGCAACAGCGCGTTAAGCGCGCCACAGCGAAATAAAAAGAGAGGGGCCGATATCAATGCCCCTCTCTTTCCTCTCTTTTGTATTTAACCTTTTCTGCAAAAATTTAATGACTTTTCCCGCCTGCAGATGGAGAATAGATATTATCATCGTGTTTACCATCTACCACTAATGCGCCGGCAGCGCCTTTAGTCAATCTCCAAATAGCATGATCTACAAGCAGGTATGTCCCTGGTACATCCAGCTTAAATTCAAATGCTGATATTGATGCTGGTGGAACGTACCATGTCTCCTCGTTTGCTATAGGGGTTTTGTTAGAACCAGTAATTACCTTATCAAATATCTCGCCGATGATGTGGAAGTTTGACCCTACATTAGGTCCACCGACTCCAAAGAATAAACGTATCTTTTCTCCTACCTTTGCCTTCAAAGGATAGATTTTGGTTAAAGCGTCTGTATGACCATTAAAGGTGATATAATCCGGATGCTCGGCAGCTGCCTTTTCTGCATTGAAATCCAGATGTCCCTTAGCGCTGGAAGGAGAGGTATACCAGTCTCCCTGCATTACATAGAACTCACGGTCAACTTTTGGAAGACCTCCCTTGGGCTCGACTATAATACCGCCATACATCCCATTTGAGATGTGAAGCCAGGGCGGACTGAATGCGCAGTGGTAGACATAAGCGCCCTGGTTCAGCGCCTTGAAAGTAAATGTCTTAGTTTCGCCAGGATTAACATTTGATACGGCTGCGCCACCACCAGGGCCATTAACAGCGTGTAAATCTATATTGTGGCCAGATACGCTTTCCTTCGGGTTAACAAGTGTAAATTCTACTGTGTCACCTTCCATCACCCTAAGCATAGGGCCAGGAACTGTTCCATCAAATGTCCAGAAAGCATAAGTTGATCCATCAGTGATATCGGCTGTAACTTCCTTAACAGTAAGCTTTATCTTGACAGTGGTTGGCTCCTTACGGGTTATTGGTGGAGGCACTATTGAAGGATCCCGCGCTACATTCAAAACTTCTGCAGCATGAACGGAGTAAGCAAACCCTATCATCATAAGTATAGACAGGGTGACCGTTAAGGTCATTTTTCCAAATATTGAGTTTATTAGACTCCTAAATTGTACTAACATACAAACCTCCTTTTAAAACGAGTTTTTTTACTCTTAACCTTTCCAAAATATCTATCACCTAAAGGACCCAAAGGTATATTCCTATAGGCCTTATTTTTCCAGTTCACCTCCTTTTTTACAGACCAATTTAGAAATTGGCTTTATTTTACTACTCTGCATCCACATATCAAGTCTTTTTTAATCCGCTTTTAAATCCGCAATTAAGTTGAGGTAGATTATATTTGAACAGATTGCCCTTTGATATGACAAAAATCATATTTTAATCCTTGCAGATATTGCATCATTATTGTAGAGTTTATCGTAACAATAAATTTATTCGGAGGTGTATTCCATGATGAAGGAAAGAATAGAAAAGGCCCTGGACAATATAAGACCGGCGCTTCAGGCAGACGGAGGCGACATCAAGCTTGTGGATGTTGACGAAGAGAAGGGCATCGTGAAGGTTCAGCTTCAGGGGGCATGCGCAGGCTGCCCAAGCGCACAGATAACCCTTGCAATGGGTGTTGAGCGGGCAATAAAGGAAGAGGTGCCTGAAGTAAAAGAAGTAATATCAGTATAAAATCGCAAACTGCAAAATGCAAAATTTAAAGATATTTGTGGCTTTCAATTTTAAATTTACACTTTGCATTTTACAATGAAGAGAGCTACTTATGGCCTATTACATAACAGAAGATTGTGTAAGCTGCGGCGTTTGCCTGCCTGAATGTCCGGAAGGCGCAATAAGCGAAGGCAATCCCTATATAATTGATCCTAAACTTTGCACAGACTGCGGGGCATGCGCCGAGGTCTGTCCTGTTGATGCATGCAAACCTATACTGGCGCAGGCAAAGATAGGATAAAAAGACAGAATGGAGGTTTTAAATGAGTAAGATCACAGTCTGGTTTATCAAATGCGCAATGGTGTATTTTTTACTGGCAATTGTGCTGGGCATTTATATGGCGGTTTCAGGCACGACATATCCGTACATGCCGATACATGCGCACTTTAATCTTCTTGGTTGGATATCAATGATGATATACGGCGTTGGCTACCATATTCTGCCAAGATTCAGCGGAAAGCCCCTCTACAGCGAAAGGATTGCAGAGTGGCAGTTCTGGCTGGCAAATATCGGACTTGTAGGCATGGTCCTTGGTTGGATGGTAAAAAGCCGGCAGGGAGACTCCAATACGCTCATTATATTTTCAATTGTGGCAGCCACAGCAGCAGTAATGTTTGTTATAAATATGTTTAAAACAATAAAGGCTGCGCCTGCGCCGCCTGCCGCAAAATAAAGAAGGGATTAAACAAATGGATGCCATAATACTTAAAGAAAAAATTACACACACTATGGTTGTCAATGATGCAATCAAACTGTATCCTGATACAATCGGGGTCTTCAGCAAATTTCATATAGACTCATGTTGCGGAGGCGCTGTAAGCATTGAAGATGCTGCAAAAAGGGATAAGGCGGATTTAGATGCGCTTTTAAAAAAATTGAATGAGGCGGCCAATGAATCCCGTTAAAGAAATAACTCAGGCTTCAGTATTGGAGGCATTAAGCAAGGTAATGGACCCGGAACTGGGCAAAGACCTTGTTACCCTCAATATGATAAAAGATATACGGATCGACGGGGCAAAGATAACGTTCCGGCTTGTTCTAACCACACCTGCTTGTCCTCTAAGAAAAGAACTCACAGAAAACTCTAAAAATGCAGTTTTGGCTGTCCCAGGAGTAAAAGAGGTTGTTGTTGAAAGAACGGCAGAGGTTCCATCAGCCAGGAAACTTCCGGATAAAGAACCCATACCAAAGGTGAAAAATACCATAGCAGTTGCAAGCGGTAAAGGCGGTGTGGGTAAATCCACTGTTGCTGTAAACCTTGCCCTTGCGCTCAGTCAAAGCGGCGCAAAGGTGGGCCTTCTGGATACTGATATCTATGGCCCCAGCATACCAATGATGATGGGAATTCATAAGCAGCTTCAAACCACACAAGATAAAAAGATATTACCCATAAGCAATTATGGCATAAAGCTCATGTCAGTGGGTTTTATGCTGGATGAGGAGATGCCGCTCGTATGGCGCGGGCCTATGGTCATGCAGATTGTAAAACAGTTTTTAACAGGTGTGGCATGGGGCGATTTGGATTATCTTGTTATAGACCTTCCGCCAGGCACAGGAGATGCACAGCTTACACTTGTCCAGACAATCCCTCTAACAGGCGCAATTGTTGTTACAACACCTCAGGATGTTGCCTTGATAGATGCAAGACGTGCCATAAAGATGTTCCATGAGGTAAAGGTTCCCATACTTGGCATTATAGAAAACATGAGCTATTTTCAGTGTCCGCACTGCGGAGAAAAGACCGAGATATTCAGTCACGGCGGCGGAGAAAAGACAAGCCAGCGCTACAATGTGCCGCTCCTCGGCAAAATCCCCATTGACACAGGTATCAGAGAGGGCGGGGACAGCGGCAAGCCGATAGTTATCTTCAACCCATCTTCACCACAGACAGAGACATTCATAAAAATCTCTGAGGCAGTGGCCTCAAAGATAAGCATGCTGGATATATGTGAATAAACTTCCGCCTCAAATCAGATGAAAAAAGAGCCTCTCAAAATAGCGCTTCCGCCCAGCCCTGAGGAAAAAGCTCTTTCGCCCTATGATATAGTTATTTGCAGGGCAGGGACAACAGGCTGTCCCCATGCCATCATAAATCCAAAAACAATTGCTGATAAGATAGAGACCCTGCTGGATGAATTAGGTCTTGGCGGGCATATAAAGGCAAAGGCCATGGGAAAACTCCTCTATCACATGAAGTTTAAAATTGCGCTTGCAGGCTGCCCGAATGCCTGCTCCCAGCCTCAGATAAAGGCCTTTGGTATAAGCGGCCAGGCAAAGCCCATAGTAACTGACGCCCCTTGTATAGAATGTATGAAATGCATTGAGATATGCAAGGAGGAAGGCGCTGTAAGGATAATTGGCGCAAGGCCTGTATTTGATTATAACCTTTGTGTCTTATGTGATGATTGTGCTGAAGCCTGTCCGACAGAATCTATTGTTATTGAGAAAAAAGGAGCCCGGGTCATGGCAAGGGGAAAACTCGGCAGACATCCGAAACTTGCGGATGTCCTTAAAGAGCTTTCTAATGAAGATGAGGTTTATGAATCCCTAAAGAAGGTTGTGGAAGAGTATATGCAAGAGGCTTTAAGGTTGTAAATTTCTAAGTAGTTCATTATAGATTTCTATGCTATGGTATCTGCAGGGAATGCCAAAAAAAGAAAAAAGGAGGGAGTAAACATGGAAAACTATCTAAGGACAGGACAAATGGTAGAAAACTTCGAAATGGAGGTGTATGACCCTGTAAAGGGAGACTTTGGGAAAATAAGCCTTGAGGAGGTAAAGACAAAAAGACGGTGGATGGCTCTCGTTTTCTATCCCGCAGATTTTACCTTTATATGTCCGACTGAGCTTAATGATCTTGCTGAAAAACACAAAGAACTGAAGGCAGCGGGCTGCGAGGTTGTTTCTGTAAGCACTGACACAAAGTTTTCTCACCTCGCATGGCAGCAGTCTGAAAGGCTTCTGAAGGGTGTAAAATATCTTATGGCCGCAGACCCTACAGGGAAGGTATCAAGGATGTTCGGGGTATACGATGAGGCAACAGGTCTTGCGCTGAGAGGGACTTTTCTTATAAATCCCGAAGGGAAACTTGTTGCATCAGAGGTGAATTTCTACAATGTCGGCAGAAACGCATCTGAGTTTTTGAGAAAGGTCAAGGCAAATGTCTATGTAGCAAGTCATACTGACGAGGTATGTCCGGCAAACTGGACAGAGGGGGAAAAGACCCTCAAACCCTCTGCCAAGTTGGTCGGCAAGGTATATGAATCAATAGCGCCATAAAAACAGATCTATAATATCATAGCCAGAATAACCGGTGTTGTTATAAGACTTAAAACTGTGCTTATGGATATAATAGAGGCGACAAGTTCTGAATGCAATTTATATCTATAGCTTACGATAAAATTTATTACTGCCGAGGGCATTGATGATGACAGAATAATTATCTTCTGATTCAAACCGTCTATCCCGAACAGTGTTGTTATAAGATACGCAATCAGACACCCGCCTGCAATCCTTATGAGCGCCCCTGCTATGGATATGTTAAGCGATGTCAGACGTGTTGAATGGAGCCGATAGCCGAGGCTTATTAGCATCAGAGGGATTGTCGCGCTGCCGAGTATCTCAACTGTAGACAGAATAGATTTTGGCAGAGATGTATCAGTGAGATTTATGGTTATGCCGGCTATAGATGCGTATATCAAGGGCAGCTTGAATATCTCTGAAAATCCGCCCTGGCCCTTTGCTATATATATCCCGAGGGAATATACAAGAAGGCTTATTGCCACATAGTATATTATTGCTATTGTAAGGCCTTCTTCGCCGAATGCAAGGAGGGCGATGGGAAATGCCATGTTGCCTGAGTTCATAAACATCGTCGGCAGATAGAAGCCCTTTAATTCCTTTCTGTTTATAATCCTTAGATATATGAGACTTACTAAACCTGTGCCGACAACAACGCCGGATGCCGCAAGGGATACTATAACTAATTCGCCCGGAACCAGATGCCTTTTTGTGAGGGATGATATTACAAGAGCTGGGATGGTGAGATAGAGAAGGATTTCAATCACCGGCTCAAGGCTTATCTTTTTAAAGCGCGCAAATATAAACCCGAGGCCTATGATGCTGAATACAGGAAATACTATGGAGAGGATTTTTATGGAAAGCATAAAAATATATTTTATAAGTATATAATTCTTACCATAGAAGGCCTCATCTGTAAACCCCGTTAAAAAGTATAGATTTTAAATCCTCCATATATGGAGAGAAATAGATTGATTAGTTGGTTGAAGCGTGTTATTTTAAAAAACATATAAGCCTCGTTAGAATGTCATGGGAAAAAGGGTCAAACCCATCTTTTCTGCATCGTGTCTGCCAAATGGGATTTTTCTCCTTTATAAAATGTCTCTCTAACCCGGTAAAAAAACATAAGGAGGATACAAATGAGAGTCTATTTATTAAGCATCACGGCCTTACTATTGGCTATTTTCATTGCAGCAGGTTTGAATAAAGATTCCCTGGCTGATGAAAAAGGCGCGATTACAAAGGCAAAAGGCGGATATACGGTTGAAGAGCTGTATGCCAAAAAGGCTGAGCTAAAGGGCAAGAAGGTCGCTGTCCGCGGTAAGGCAGTAAAAATTAACACAGGCATCAGTGGAAAGAACTGGGTTCACCTGCAGGATGGCAGCGGCAAACAAGGAACTAACGATATTACAGTCACTACAAAACAGAATGCAAAGGTTGGTGATATCATTCTTGCAACCGGTGTGCTGGCCGCAGATAAGGATTTTGGAGGCGGATATAAGTATGAGGTAATTCTGGAAGAAGCCGCTCTTACCATTGAGTGAGTTAGTAAGAGTCAAAGTGTCAGAGAGTCACAGTGTCAAAGTTTTTACTCTGATACTCTGACACTGTGCTTCTTTATTATTTTACCTCTCCGCCCACAACAATCTCCGGTATGCGCAGCGTGGGCTGGGCATCTGAAACCGGCACACCCTGCGCATCCTTTCCGCATGTGCCTATCCCGAAGCCGAGGTCAAAGCCGACCATGTCTATGTTTTTTAATATCTCAGGGCCGCTCCCTGTAAGGGTTGCGCCTCTTACAGGCTCTCCAATCTTCCCTTTTTCTATTAAGTAGCCTTCTGTAACCTCAAACACAAAATCGCCGTTGACTGTATTCACCTGGCCGCCGCCCATCTTTTTTACAAAAAGCCCTTTTTCAAGGGACTTTATGATTTCATCCGGACTTGATTTGCCCGGCGCAATCATTGTGTTTGTCATCCTCGGTATTGGCCTGTGGTGATAAGACCCCCGCCTACCGTTGCCTGTGGATTTACAGCCGTCCTTCATTGCAGAGAGACGGTCATACATATAGTTTTTCAAGACCCCGTTTTCTACAAGGATAGTCTTCTGACCCAGACTTCCCTCATCGTCAAAGAAAAATGAACCTCTTTTATATGGAATAGTTGCATCATCTATTACGGTTATTAAAGGAGAGGCAATCTTTGCCCCAACCTTTCCTGAATATACCGAAAGGCCTTGCTGTGCCAGGTCTGCCTCAAGGCCGTGGCCAACAGCCTCGTGAATCATAGTGCCGCCTGCCTCGCTGGATAAAACAACAGGCATCTTCCCCCCTGACGCCTTCCTTGCCCTGAGCATGAGAATGGCCCTCTTTGCGGCTGTTTCAGCAACCTTTTCCGGAGGATTCATCTCAAATATCTCCAAGCCCATAACACCGCCGATAGATTCATAACCTGTCTGCACAACATTCCCTTCCCTTGCAACAACCTGAACCAAAAACAAAATCCCTGTCCTGTTTTCCTCAAGCCATTGGCCCAAAGAGTTTACAACAGCCATCTGCCTGAAACCGTCACCATATACCGCCTTTACCTGGCCGATCTTTTTATCAAAACCCCTTGCAAACGAATTTGCCTTTTTAACCAGAAGAACCTTTTTTAAAAGGTCAACACCGGAAGACGGAGTTTTTATGAAAAAGCCCCGGGCAATCTCCTTTTTAACAAGGCTTAAGTCTTCCTTTGCCTTTCCATCTTTTACAGCCTTGCTTACCACATCTGCCAGTTCCAGAAGCCCTTTTTCTGTTAAATCATTCGTATATGCATAGGCTGTCTTAAAATCAAAGATAACCCGAAGCCCCAATCCTCTATCCCTTCCTGATATGACCTTCTCAATTTTATTCTCTTCGCAGATTATAGATGTATTGATCGTCTCCTCCATATAGATGTCTGCAAAGTCGCCGCCCATTTTCAATGCCTTTTTTAGAATCTTAAACGGGTCAAAATCCATGATAAAATCCATAGTCCCTCCAAAAATAATGCAACCCCCCCACCCTCCCCCTTTATCCCCCTCACGGAGGGGGACAGGGGGAGGGTGTGATGGTAAAGCTTGTTAACATATTTGGGAAAATACATCAAGGGCAAAACCTGACTGAATTTCTTGACAAGGTTTTCGTTTCAGTGTTATTTTAATGATAGACACTGAACCTGCAAATAAGGAGGGATTAATCATGGCTAAAAAGATATTAATAGTTATATTTATAACCTTTTTTATGATGGTTGCAGGGGCCGCCGTTGCTGAAGAGACCCGTAAGGTTATAACCGGAAAACTCAATATCAATGAGGCATCCAAGCAGGATTTTTCACTTTTGCCGGGTATTGGAGAAAAGACAAGCCACAGAATAGTAAAGTATCGGGAAGAGTTGGGAGGGTTTAAGGCTATTGAACAGATGAAGAGGGTCAAGGGGATAGGGGATGCAGTCTTTAATAAAACAAGGGAACACCTGACCACAACAGGGAAAAGCGACCTCAGGGTGTTTATGGACATCAATACGGCTACAACCCCGGCGCTACTTTCCCTTCCTGGAATATCTGAAAAGGATGCCAACGCTGTTATTGAATATAGAAAGAAAAATAAAGGCTTTAAGAAAATAGGGGAGATTAAATTGGCCGGTATAGGCAAGGAGAAATTTGAGGAGATAAAGGATTTGATTACAGTTTTGGAGCCTTTAAAAACAAGGCCATAAGGTTAGCGGAAAAACGGACAGTTTCCCGGATGAAGATTCTTATAATAAACCAGCACTTTTATCCTGAGATAGCGCCAACAGGTCAGCTTATGACAGACCTGGCAGAGGATTTGGTAAAAAAGGGTGTTGATGTGACTGTCCTGACAGGAAGGCCGAGCTACAATCTTGAAGCCTGTTCCTGTAAGTTTCAAGCAGGGAGTTTTGATTATGACGCCCCAAAGAGAGAAAGATATAATGGCATAGATATTAT
>Ga0209726_10005985_pt1 | contig 14404 bp, 10 predicted proteins | sample Subgrocontami54m_FD_187453 | JGI IMG/M metagenome (GOLD analysis project Ga0209726, IMG submission 187453) | Subsurface groundwater microbial communities from S. Glens Falls, New York, USA - GMW46 contaminated, 5.4 m (SPAdes) (version 3) | ecosystem: Environmental > Aquatic > Deep subsurface >... | reverse complement strand
CGTCGATTGCGGGTTCAGCAAGGTGGTCGGCGGCATGCCCGTTGAAGCTTTGAAGGGTGAAGGGTGAAGGGTGAAGGGCGAAGGGCGCCTGAAAAATGCCTGTTCGTGAGCCTGAGTGCGCCGCTCACCCCATGCGCACTCACCCGTCTCGTTTTTTCTCCAGCACCGCCTTGTTGACCTCCACGCCGCTGCGCTCACGCAGCGCGGCCAGGAACGCGCGGAATTCCATCGCACCTCCGGCCTTGCCCAGCTCTGCCTGGGCTCCCTTCAGCTTGGCCTCTTCGATCGAGCCGTCCTTGACCTGGGCGATTCGGTAAATCCCGTAGGCATCCGGCAATTCGACGCCGACATACGCAGGTAATTTCGACACGTCGGCGCGAAAGACGGCGGTCAGGCTTTCGTTGCGCAAGCCCTGCGGATCATCGCGCGTAACGCTTTTCGCAGGCCCGAAGCCAATCGCGCCCGCCTCACCTTTTTTCAGGGCTTCAAGCTGCGCCTGCCCCTGCTTCTTCGCCAGGGCCAGCGCTTCGCGCCGCACCAGCGAGAGGCCGATGTCTGCCTTGACGTCCTCGAACGCTCGCGTCGTGGCCGGCCGGTGCTCCAGCAATCGCACCGAAACCAATGTCCCGGGAGCTGCCTCGATCGCCTCGGAATTGCGCTTGTTTTTCAGCACGTCATCGGAAAACATCGCCGCCAGCGCCTTGGAACCGTTCAGGAGAGATACCTCGGATTTGCCGCGCGTGGACCAGCCGGACTGCTGGATCTGTACCTTGAAGCGTTCCGCCACCGGTTTGAGCGAATCGGGTTGCTCGTAAACCAGGTTGGCGAAAACCTCGGCCCCTTCCGCGAACTTGCGTCCTGCACGCTGCTTCTTCAACTCGCCCTCGATCTCCTCACGCGCCTGCTCGTAGGGCTTGACCTTTGCAGCCTTGATGCCGGTCAGGCGAATGATGTGAACACCGAAATCGGATTCCACGAGATCGCTGACCTCGCCCGGTTTGAGACTGAACGCGGCGTCTTCGAACGGCTTCACCATCATGCCGCGCGAGAAAAAACCGACATCGCCACCCTTGGGCGCGGAACCCGGATCGTCGGAATTGTTTTTTGCCACGTCGGCGAAACTGCCCGGCGTTTTCCTGACCTGGGCGAGCAGCGACTGCGCTTTCTCCCGGGCCTTCGCCTTTTCCCCGGCGCCCGAGCCGGATTTGAATGCAATCAGGATATGGCTCGCCTGCCTCTGTTCAGGTTCCCCGAAACGGGCGATGCCGGACTCGTACGCCGCTTTGATATCCGCGGGATCGATCTTCTCGGTCGCTTCCAGCGCTGCGGCATTGAGCGTCACATACTCGACGCGCACCTGCTCCGGGACCTGGAACTGAGCCTTGTTGCCGTCGTAATAGGCCTGGACTGCCTCTGGCGCAATCTTCACCCTGGCGTTGAATTCCTCGGCCTTTACCAGACTCTCGGCAACTTCGCGCTGCTGCAGCCGCAGCGCCACCGCCTGCTTCGCCTGCAGCATCGAGGTAATGCCGGAATCGGACAAGGGCATGGAAATCTGCTGCATCATCAGGTCACGGCGCAGCACCGCCTCGAAGCTCGCCGGCACATGGCCTTCGCTGCGCACCGCGTCCTCATAGCGCGAGCGCGAAAATTTACCTTGATCCTGGAACGCCGGATGGGTGGCAATGAACTCGCGCAGGCGGGCGTCATCCACCAGCAGGCCATTCTTCACGGCGTACTGTGCCAGCAGACGCTGCGCAATCATGCCTTCCAGCACTTCGCCGCGGAATTCCGGGGTATCGAACCGGGCGGCGTCGAAACTGCGACCGAGCACCGAGCGCAGCCGATCCTGCTGCTGGCGCAGCGCTTCGTTGAATTCCTGCTCCGTGATCTTCTGCTCGCCGACCGTGGCGGCATTGCCCCCCATGGTGGCCGATCTCTGAAAGGAGTCGACGCCCCACAGGGCGAATGGCGGCACGATGACGATCACCAATGCAAACTGCAGCAGGCGTTTGTGCCGTGCTACGAAATCGAACATGCGGCAGCTCCGCAAAAAAACAAAAGGCGAACCGAGGTTCGCCCGAGGCTTCGCGAGTGTGTGGCGGAGTGGACGGGACTCGAACCCGCGACCCCCGGCGTGACAGGCCGGTATTCTAACCAGCTGAACTACCACTCCCTCTCACTCGCTGGTGGGTGCTGACGGGATCGAACCGCCGACATTCGCCTTGTAAGGGCGACGCTCTACCAGCTGAGCTAAGCACCCCCCTTTAACCAGCCCTGATCCCGCGTCACCCTGCACACAGGCAGGCCCGTCAAGATGGAGGCTTAGTTTACAGCATCTTTAAGCGCTTTTCCAGCACGAAACTTCGGAACTTTCGCTGCCTTGATTTTTATTTCCGCGCCGGTTTGCGGATTGCGGCCGCTGCGAGCCGCCCGCTTGCCGACGTAGAAGGTGCCGAATCCCACGAGCGTCACCATCCCGCCTTTCTTCAACGATGTCTTGATTGCGCTCACGGTTGCCTCGAGCGCACGCCCGGCTGCCGCCTTGGATATGTCGGCGGATTTGGCAATATGATCGATAATTTCTATTTTGTTCACTGAACCCCCTTTGGATGCCTGCCCGATTTGCCATGAGACCTGCGCGTCACATCGCGCAGGTCGATTCTGAATTGGTGCAATGAGTGGAATGCGTGGCCCCCGTGCGCTTTATAGCAATCGCAAAACCACGGTGTCAAGGAAGAAAACCCAACTCGAGGGACGAGTGCAACAAAATCAGGAGAGCGTTGCGCCGCTCTCCTGTCTGGCAGGGCACGACGAACAGGCCGCCGTGTCAGTGCGTGATGACCGTAGTGGAGGATGTATCGTCCGCAACGGGCGGAAGAGGTCCGACATTCTCCGTCCTGGCCGGCTCGGGCATGCGCTCCAGTGCGAGTTCGATCACCTGATCGATCCATTTCACCGGAATTATTTCGAGCTTGTTCTTCACGTTGTCGGCAATTTCCACGAGATCCTTGACGTTTTCGTCGGGGATCAGCACCCTCTTGATGCCGCCGCGATGGGCCGCCAGCAGTTTTTCCTTCAATCCGCCGATCACCAGCACTTCGCCGCGCAAGGTGATTTCGCCGGTCATCGCCACGTCGGCCCGCACCGGAATGCCGGTCAGCATCGAGATCATCGCAATGCACAGACCCACGCCGGCGCTCGGGCCGTCCTTCGGCGTCGCGCCCTCGGGCAGGTGGATGTGGATGTCGTTCTTCTGGTAGAAATCCTCGACCACGCCCAGTTTGGCTGAACGGTTGCGCACCACCGTGAGTGCGGCCTGAATCGACTCCTGCATCACTTCACCAAGCTTGCCGGTGGTGATGGTCTTCCCCTTGCCCGGCATGGTCACCGCCTCGATCGTCAGCAGTTCGCCGCCGACTTCGGTCCAGGCAAGACCGGTGACCTGGCCCACCTGGTTCTTCTTCTCCGCTATGCCGTAGGTATAGCGGCGCACACCGAGAAATTTGTCCAGATTTTTCGGCGTCACGGCGATTTTCTTGATGCTGTCCTTGGTGACCAGTATCTTCACCGTCTTGCGGCAGATCTTGGACAGTTCACGCTCCAGGCTGCGCACCCCGGCCTCGCGGCTAAAGTAACGGATGATGTCGCGGATGGCCGCATCCGTTACCGTCATCTCCTCTTTCTTGAGGCCATTGTTTTTCAACTGCTTGGGCAACAGGTAGCGGGTGGCGATATTGACTTTTTCATCCTCGGTGTAACCGGAGATGCGAATGACCTCCATCCGGTCGAGCAGCGCCGCCGGAATATTGAGGGTGTTGGCGGTGGCGACGAACATGACTTCCGACAGGTCGTATTCCACTTCCACATAGTGGTCGACGAAGGTGTGGTTCTGCTCCGGATCGAGCACTTCCAGCAGCGCCGAGGACGGATCGCCGCGGAAATCCATGCCCAGCTTGTCGACTTCGTCGAGCAGGAACAATGGATTGCGGACGCCCACCTTGGTCATGTTCTGCAGGATCTTGCCGGGCATGGATCCGATGTAGGTGCGGCGATGACCGCGAATTTCGGCTTCGTCGCGGACCCCGCCGAGCGACATGCGCACGAACTTGCGATTGGTCGCCCTGGCAATCGACTGGCCAAGCGATGTCTTGCCCACGCCGGGCGCGCCGACCAGGCACAGGATCGGCGCCTTCACCTTGTCCACGCGGCTCTGGACCGCGAGATATTCGACGATGCGTTCCTTGACCTTTTCCAGACCGTAGTGGTCCGCATCCAGGGTCTTCTCGGCGGTGCCGATGTCGCGTGAAATCTTGCTGCGCTTTTTCCATGGCAGATTGACCAGCGTTTCGATGTAGTTGCGCACCACCGTCGCTTCGGCCGACATCGGCGACATGAGCCGCAGCTTCTTCATCTCGTTATCGACTTTCTTGCGCGCATCCTTGGGCATGCGCGCAGCCTTGACGCGCTTATCCATCTCTTCCAGATCGGCGCCGTCTTCGCCCTCGCCCAGTTCCTTCTGGATGGCTTTGACCTGCTCGTTCAGATAGTACTCACGCTGGCTCTTTTCCATCTGCCGCTTGACCCGGCCGCGGATGCGCTTCTCGACCTGAAGTATGTCGATTTCGGTTTCGAGCTGCGACAGCAGATGCTCAAGACGCGTCTTGACGTCGAACATTTCCAGCACCTGCTGCTTCTGCTCCAGTTTCAGCGGCAGGTGCGCGGCGATGGTGTCGGCCAGGCGGCCCGCCTCCTCGATGCCCGCGAGGGAAGTCAGGATCTCGGGGGGAATTTTCTTGTTCAGCTTCACATACTGATCGAATTGCGCAATCAGCGCGCGCCGCATTGCTTCGACTTCGGTCGTCTCCTCGGGATCGGGCGGCAGCGGCATCGCCTCGGCGACGTAGTGCGAACGCGCGTCGGAAACGTCCTGGATACGGGCTCGCTGGCTGCCCTCCACCAGCACTTTGACGGTGCCGTCGGGCAGTTTTAACATCTGCAGGATGTTGGAAATGCAACCGATCTTGTACAGATCTTCAGCGGAAGGCTCATCCTTGGCGGCGGATTTCTGCGCGACCAGCAGGATGCTCTTGCCCGCTTCCATGGCGATTTCCATCGCCTTGATCGACTTGGGTCTGCCGACAAACAGCGGGATCACCATATGCGGAAAAACCACTACGTCCCGCAGAGGCAGGAGCGGAAACTGCGTAATGTCGTCAGTGATGTCGCTTGCGCTAGCCATGGCGCTCCAGTAAGTGAGTACAGCAGTTACGTCTATTGGGACGACGCGGCAATTTTCAAGCTATTCAGAGGACCGGCGCTCCAGGCACCGGGCCGGCTGGCACGGGCCCGGCTGCTACGCCGACCCCGCCACTTTCGGCTGATCGGCGTAAATCAGCAAAGGCTTTCCCTCGCCGAGAATGGTGGCCTCATCCACGACGACCTTGCTCAGGTTATCCATCGTCGGGAGATCAAACATCGTATCGAGCAACACCTGCTCCAGAATGGATCGCAGTCCGCGCGCGCCGGTCTTGCGCGCCAGCGCTTTCTTGGCGATGGCATTCAAGCCGGGCAGACGGACCTCCAGGTCCACGCCTTCCATCGCAAACAGCTTTTCGTATTGCTTGATCAGCGCATTCTTCGGCTCGGTGAGGATCTGGATCAGCGCTTTCTCGTCAAGTTCTTCGAGCGTTGCGACCACGGGCAGCCGTCCGACGAACTCCGGAATCAAACCGTACTTGATTAGGTCTTCGGGTTCAACGGTGCGCAGAATTTCGCCGATATCCTTGCTGTTCTTGAGACTTCGCACATCCGCGCCAAAACCGATCCCGCTCTTCTCGGAACGGTTCCGGATGATTTTTTCCAGTCCGTCGAACGCACCGCCACAGACGAACAGTATGTTGGTGGTGTCCACCTGGACAAAATCCTGATTCGGATGCTTGCGCCCGCCCTGGGGCGGCACCGACGCGATCGTGCCCTCGATGAGTTTCAGCAACGCCTGCTGCACGCCTTCGCCGGACACATCCCTGGTAATCGACGGGTTGTCTGATTTTCGCGAAATCTTGTCGATCTCGTCGATATAGACAATGCCGCGTTTGGCCTTGTCGACGTCGTAGTCGCAGTTTTGCAACAGCTTCTGAATGATGTTCTCGACGTCCTCGCCGACGTAACCGGCCTCCGTCAGGGTGGTTGCATCGGCAATGACGAACGGCACGTTCAACAGGCGCGCGAGTGTTTGCGCAAGCAGCGTCTTGCCCGAGCCGGTCGGACCTACCAGCAGGATGTTGGACTTCGCCAGTTCGACTTCGTCGGTTTTCGACAGGTGCTTGAGGCGCTTGTAGTGATTGTACACCGCCACCGAGAGAATCTTCTTCGCCTGCTCCTGGCCGATCACGTACTCGTCGAGAATCGCGCAAATCTCGCGGGGCGTCGGCAGATCGGATTTCGCCGGTTTGCCGCTCTTGTCCGCGGCGCTTTCTTCACGAATGATGTCGTTGCACAGTTCAATGCATTCATCGCAGATGAACACCGAGGGTCCGGCGATCAATTTCCTTACTTCGTGCTGACTCTTGCCGCAGAAAGAGCAATAAAGAAGCTTTTCACCGCTGGTCTTTTCGGTCATTGGCCGGCCCTCGTTACTTGGGAGCTTCCGTTCTCGTCGTCAGCACCCGGTCGACCAGCCCGTATTGCACGGACTCTTCGGCCGAAAGGAAATTGTCGCGATCGGTGTCCCGGTCGATCTTTTCGATGTCCCGGCCGGTGTGCTTGGCCATGATCTCGTTCAGCCTGGCCTTGAGGTAGAGGATTTCCTTGGCGTGGATTTCGATGTCCGATGCCTGGCCTTGAAACCCGCCCATCGGCTGATGGATCATGACGCGTGAATTCGGCAGGCAATAACGCTTGCCCTTGCCGCCGGCGCACAGCAGGAGCGCCCCCATGCTTGCGGCCTGTCCGATGCAAAGCGTCGACACGTCCGGCTTGATGAATTGCATCGTGTCGTAGATCGCGAGGCCGGCCGAAACCGAACCGCCCGGAGAATTGATATAGAAGAAGATGTCCTTGTCGGGATTTTCCGACTCGAGAAACAGCAGTTGCGCGACGATCAGATTCGCGGAATGCTCGTTCACCGGACCGACCAGGAACACGACGCGTTCCTTGAGCAGGCGGGAATAGATGTCGTAGGCGCGTTCGCCGCGACCGCTTTGCTCGATGACCATGGGGACGAGCCCCAATGCCTGCGGTTCGCCGCGAAGCGAATCCTGCGGCTGCAACGCCGCCTGCCAGGCCGACTGGTTATGCCAGATCATGCCTGCGCTCCCGTTCTGCCCATCAATTCATCGAAACCGATCGCCTTGTCCTCTACTTTGGCATGTTCGAGTAACCACTTCACCACGTTGGCCTCGACGGCTATGCCCTCGAACTCGCTCAGACGCTGCGCATCCGAATAAAGCCATTTTACCACCTCGGCAGGGTGCTCGTAGGTCTGCGCGTAATCGTCAACGGCCGCGCGCACCTGTTGCGGCGTGGCCGTCAGGTTTTTCTGCTTGACCAGTTCGCCGATCACCAGACCGAGCGAAACGCGGTGCTTCGCCTGCGTCTCGAACATTTCCGGATTGATGGGCATGTTTTCCATCTTGATGCCGCGATTCTCCAGATCGGCACGGGCCGCCTGGACCAACCGTTGCAATTCCATGTCGATGAGCGACTTCGGCACATCGAACTGGGACGCATCAAGGAGTGCCTGCATCGCCTTTTGCTTCAGGTCGCTTTCGATGCGTTTTTTCACTTCGCGCTCGACATTGGCCCTGATTTCCTGGCGCATCTTGCCGGTGTCACCGTCCTCGACCCCGAGCGTTCTGGCGAACTCCGCGTCCACTTCGGGCAGTTTCGGCGCCTCGACTTTGATCACCTTCACTTCAAAGCTCGCTGTCTTGCCGGCCACTTCTTTCGCTCCATAATCGTCCGGAAACCTCAGATCGAACGTCCTTGACTCGCCGGCCGACGCGCCGGCCACATTCTTCTCGAAGTCGGCAAGCATGCGGCCTTCCCCCAGAACGATCGGCATGCCGCTGCCTTTCCCGCCGGCGAACTCGACGCCGTCAATCTTGCCGATGAAATCCACGGTAACCCGGTCCCCGCCGGCCGCAGGCCTGGATATCTGCTCATAGGCAACGCGCTGTTGGCGAAGGATGGAAAGGGTTTTCTCGATGTCGGCATCGCTGACCGTCAGTGCAAGACGCTCAATCCTGCTGTTGCTGACGTCCCCCAGCGTGACCTCGGGATAAACCTCGAAGGTGGCGCTGAACGCGAGATCCCTGCCATCGCTTTGCTCGTCTTTTTTCTCGATTCGCGGATAACCGGCGACCCTCAGATTCTGCTCGCGCACCGCTTCGGTAAACGTTTTTTGAACGGCGTCGCCGATAACCTCGGAGCGGATCTGCGGTCCGTACTGCTGGGCCACCAGCTTCAGGGGCACTTTTCCCGGCCGAAAACCATGCATCTTCATGGTCCGGGACATTTCCTTCAGACGCTGCTCGACCGCCTTGTCGATCTGGTCGGCCGGCACGGCCATGTTGAGCCGGCGCTCCAGCTTGCTTATCGTTTCAATGCTCGTTTGCATGTAGAACCCAGTGATTGATGGAGCCCGATTAAACCCGGCAAAGTGCCCGTTCGGCGCGGATCCCGGTTGGCGCCGTTCGGCCCTGCAGGTGCTGGTGCGAAGGAAGGGACTCGAACCCCCACGCCGCTAGGCGCTGGAACCTAAATCCAGTGCGTCTACCAATTCCGCCACCCTCGCCACGGATACCCGGGCCGGGGGCGCACGCCCATCAGCCGCAGCATCCCGCCCGCGTTCCGGACAGGACGATTGAACGGTACCCGGGTACAACGCGCCATTTTACCTCATTCGCCCGTATACTGTCAGCCTTTGTTATGCAAAGTCTTTGAAAATATTGATAATGTCGGTCGGACACTACGAAAATTTTCCGGTCGCTTCGGTACTCCTTCCGGCCCGCCTGCGCCGTCCTGTCCAGATCATCTACTGGTTCGCCCGCAGCGCCGACGATTTTGCCGATGAGGGCGAGCTTTCCCCGCAACAGCGCCTGGCGCTGCTGGATGGCTACCGGGCCGAGCTGGGGCGTTTGGAGAAAGGGGCACCCCCCGCGGACGAGCGCTTCAACGATCTGCAGGCGATCATCACCGCGTACAGCCTGCCCTTCGAGGCGTTTTATGACCTGCTCGACGCTTTTTCGCAGGATGTGGTCAAGCCTCGCTACGCTGACTTCGCCCAAGTCATGGATTATTGCGAGCGCTCCGCGAACCCGGTCGGACGATTGATGCTTCACCTGTACGGCGAAGCGACCAGCCCCAATCTCCTGTCTTCGGACCGCATCTGTTCCGCGCTGCAACTCATCAATTTCTGGCAGGACGTGGCAATCGACTACCGCAAAAACCGCATCTATCTGCCCCAGGACGAGATGCAGCGCTTCGGCGTAAGCGAACAACAGATCGCCCGGCGCGACGCCTCGGGCAACTGGCCGGCGCTGATGCGCTATCAAGTCGGGCGCGCCCGGGCGATGATAGAATCCGGTGCGCCGCTGGCCCGGCGCCTGCCCGGTAGAATCGGACTGGAGATCCGGCTGATCGTGCAGGGGGGATTGCGCATACTCGACAAGCTCGACCGGGTGCACGGTGACGTGTTCCGGCGGCGTCCGGTACTGCGCGCCTGGGACTGGCCCGGCATGCTCGCCCGAGCCCTTTTCCATTGACAAGCCGTTGGAAAATACATCTGGCAGGTCCAATCCAGGGAGCACGAGGGGATGTATCCCCTGGTGTCGTAACGGGCGGCCATGACCCCGGACGAATACTGCCAGCAGAAAGCAGCCCAGAGCGGCTCGAGCTTTTATTATTCGTTCCTGTTCCTGCCGCCGGAGCAGCGCCGCGCCATCACCGCCCTGTATGCCTTTTGCCGCGAAGTCGATGACGCAGTCGATGAAACGAGCGACCAGGGCGTGGCGCGGACCAAGCTCGCCTGGTGGCGCAGCGAACTCGCCCAGTTGTACGCCGGCAAGCCGCAGCATCCGGTGACGCGCGCCCTGGCGCCCTCGGTGCAGCCGTTCCATCTGTCTCACGAGCGCCTGAACGAAATCATCGACGGCATGGAAATGGATCTGCGGCAAAGCCGCTACCTCGACTTCACCGGTCTGCGACTGTACTGCCACCGCGTCGCCGGCGTCGTCGGCCTGCTGGCGGCCGGCATCTTCGGTTACCGCAACCCGCAGACTCTGCAATACGCAGAACGCCTCGGCCTCGCCTTTCAGCTCACCAACATCATCCGCGATGTCGGCGAAGACGCGCGCAACAACCGCATCTACCTGCCGATGGACGAATTGCAGCAGTTCGACGTCACCGCAGCCGACATCCTCCAGGCGCGGCACACGGACAATTTCGCGCGCTTGATCGAATTCCAGTCGGCTCGCGCCGAGAAGCTCTACCGGGAAGCCTACGATCTGCTGCCGCAGGAGGACCGGCGGGCACAGCGTCCGGGACTGATCATGGCGGCCATCTACCGCGCCTTGCTGGACGAAATCCGCAGGGATGGTTTCAAGGTGCTGTCCCAGCGAACCGCGCTGACTCCGGCCCGCAAGCTGTGGATCGCGTGGAAAACCTGGGTACGCGCCTGAGCGGACACGGTGCGCCGCGACCGGGGGCAGCCATCGTAGGGGCCGGCTGGGCCGGCCTGTCTGCCGCGGTCACACTCGCCGGATTGGGCGTGCCGGTCAGGGTTTTCGAAGCCTCGCGGCAACTCGGCGGCCGCGCCCGGCGGCTGCCGGGCGACGCCGGAGATATCGACAACGGCCAGCATATCCTCATCGGCGCGTATCGGGACACGCTTGCGATGATGCGCATCGTCGGTGTGGACGTCGCAAGCGCACTGGAACGCCTGCCGCTCCAATTGCGCTACGCCGACGGCTTCCATTTGCGCGCCCCGCGCCTGCCCTATCCGCTCAACCTGCTCAGCGGACTGCTGGGCGCAACCGGGCTGCCGCTGGCGCAGGCGTGGTCGGCGCTGCGCATGATGCGGCGACTGGCAGGCTGCGGATTCCGCGTGCAACCGGACCGGCCGGTGGCGCAGTTGCTGGCCGAGCAAGGCCAGGGGGAGGCGGCGTGCCGCTATCTGTGGGGGCCGCTTTGCATTGCGGCGCTGAACACACCGCCGGCCATGGCATCGGCCCAGATTTTTGCCAGGGTTATCCGCGATGGCCTCACCGGCTCGCGCGCGGCGAGCGACTTGCTGATTCCGCGCATTGACCTGGGGAAGCTGTTTCCGGATCCGGCTGCGGCGTACGTCGCCGGGCATCACGGATGCGTGCGCACCGGCCACGCGGTGCGCAGCATCGGCCGGGACGGCCGCGGTCTCGCATTGGGTTTCGCCATGAGTGGCGGCACCGAACGTTTCGATGCCGTCATCCTGGCATGCGGCCCGCAACACGCCGCGGCCTTGCTCGGTGAATTCCCCGAACTCGCCGCGACGCGTCGCGCCATCGACGCGCTTGCCTATCAGCCCATCCTGACCTGCTATCTGCAATACCCCGCGCCGGTGGCGTTGCCCTCGCCCATGCTCGGATTCCAGGGCGGCATCGTCCAATGGGTGTTCGACCGCGGCCAACTGGGCGGCCCGGGCGGACTGCTCGCGGTCGTGGTGAGTGCTTCGGGCGCGCACCAGGGACTGGACCGGGATGCGCTCGCCGATGCGCTGGAGGCGGAATTGCGCGCCGCGCCCATTGCCGCATTGCGCACACTGCCGCGCCGCGTCTGGGCGCAATTGATCACCGAGAAGCGCGCCACCTTCGCCTGCACGCCCGGGCTGATCCGCCCGCCCATGCGAACGCCGGTACCGGGATTGCTGCTGGCCGGTGACTACGTGGCGAGCGATTATCCCGGCACCCTGGAAGGTTCGGTGAAGAGCGGCGCCGCGGCCGGGAACAGCGTGGCCCGTGAATTTTTTCAAAAATGCTGAGCTTTATGCCATGCGAAGCGCCAGGGAACGGCCTTCACCACTGAATTGTTATCTCACTATAAGTATAATTATTAGGTTGGGGAAAGCGCAGCGCACCCCGATGTATTCGCCATCCGGCAGCCGTGCCCGGGTTCGCTGCGCTTACCGCCAGCCGACGCTCTGCGCGCCGCGGAATTAGCCGCGCAATCTAGCCATCGCATCGGCGACCCGGTCCACCGCAAACAGTTCCATCCCGTCGATCTTCTGCCTGGGCGCATTGGCCTGGGGAATGATGGCCTGCGTGAAGCCCAGCTTGGCGGCTTCCCGCAGCCGTTCCTGACCGCGCGGCGCGGGCCGCACCTCGCCCGCGAGGCCGACTTCGCCGAATACCGCCAGCTTTCCCGGCAAGGGCCGGTTGGTGAGCGAGGAGACGATGGCGAGCAGCACCGCCAGATCGGCCGCCGGCTCGCTGATGCGCACCCCGCCGACGGCGTTCACGAACACGTCCTGATCATGGCAGGCAACGCCCGTGTGCCGGTGCAGCACCGCCAGCAGCATGGCGAGCCGGTTCTGTTCCAGACCGACGCTGAGACGGCGCGGATTGGGCGCGTGCGAGGCGTCCACCAGCGCCTGCACTTCCACCAGCAGCGGCCGGGTGCCTTCCTGGGCAATCAGGATGCACGAGCCCGCCACCTCGCCTGAGTGCTGCGACAAAAAAATCGCCGAGGGATTGGCGACGCCGCGCAGCCCTTTCTCGGTCATGGCGAATACACCGAGCTCGTTGACCGCGCCGAAGCGGTTCTTCAGCGCCCGTATCAGACGAAAACTCTGATGGGTATCGCCTTCGAAATACAGGACCGTATCGACGATGTGTTCCACCACGCGCGGTCCGGCCAGCGCGCCTTCCTTGGTGACGTGTCCGACCAGCACGATGATGGTGCCTGCCTGTTTGGCATGGCGAGCCAGATGGGCAACACACTCGCGCACCTGCGCCACCGACCCGGGCGCCGAGCTCAGGTGCTCCGAATAAAGCGTCTGGATGGAATCGATCACCGCAATGGCGGGCCGGGCCTTCTCCAGAGTGGCGAGAATGCGCTCCAGTTGGATCTCGGCAAGCAGCTCCAGCTTGCCGCAGTCCAGTTGCAGCCGGCCGGCGCGCAGCGCCACCTGTTCGGCCGACTCCTCGCCGCTCACGTATACGGTTTTGAACGATCCGCTCATCTGCGCCAGCGCCTGCAACAGCAGCGTGGATTTGCCGACGCCGGGGTCGCCTCCGATAAGCACCACCTGCCCGCCAACGAAGCCGCCGCCCAGCACACGGTCGAATTCGCCGACGCCGGTGGCGAGCCGCGGGGCCTGCCGCGCACTCACTTCCGCGAGTCGCTGCAATGTCGATGTTTTTGCAAGGCCGGCGAAGCGATGCTTCTGCGCGACCTCGGCAACGCCTTCCACGAGCGTGTTCCAGGCGCCGCAATGCGGACACTGCCCCTGCCACTTGGGCGCCTCGCCGCCGCACTCGCTGCAGGTGTACACGGATTTTGTCGCGGCTTTCGCCATCAGCGCTCCCTCACCTGGTCTCCCGGACGGGGACGCGCGTTGCCAGGGCGCACAGCAGTTCATAACTGACGGTGCCGGCGCAGCGCGCCACCTCGTCGGCGGTCAATCCTTTGCCCCACAGCGTAACCGGCGAGCCGATGCCGGCATTGGGCAGGGTGCTCAAATCGACGAACAGCAGGTCCATCGAAACCCGCCCGGCAGTTGGCACACGCGTTCCTTCCACCAGCACCGGGGTGCCGTTGGGCGCCTGGCGCGGATAGCCGTCGGCATAGCCGCAGGCGACAATGCCGACGCGCAGCGGCCCGGCCGCCGTGTACGTGCCGCCGTAGCCGACGCGATCACCCGCCTGCAATCGCTGCACGCCGATGATTTCGCTGGTCAAGGTCATGGCCGGTCGCAGGCCGATCGCCTCTGCGCTCTGGTCTTCGAACGGCGAACAGCCGTACAGCATGATGCCGGGGCGCACCCAGTCGCCATGGGTTTGCGGATGGCGCAAGGTCGCAGCCGAGTTCGCCAGGCTGCGGGGCAGTCCAGCCGCCGCTTGCCCGGCCGCGCTGCTGAACAGCCCCTCCAGGCGCGCCATCTGCTCGCCGACGCCGCGCGCACCATCGGCGTCGGCGAAATGCGTCATCAACACCAGATCGCCGGCATTGCGGCAGGCGCGCAGTCGTGCCAGCGCCTCGATGAACGAAATTTGATCGAATCCCAGCCGGTTCATGCCGGTATTCAGCTTCAGATACACCGCGACCGGAGATGACAGAGCAGCCTGCTCCAGCATGGCCACCTGACGCATCGAATGGATTGCGGTGACCAAGCCATGGCGCGAAATTTCAGGAAGCTCGCTCGCAT
>Ga0209726_10005980_pt1 | contig 14407 bp, 8 predicted proteins | sample Subgrocontami54m_FD_187453 | JGI IMG/M metagenome (GOLD analysis project Ga0209726, IMG submission 187453) | Subsurface groundwater microbial communities from S. Glens Falls, New York, USA - GMW46 contaminated, 5.4 m (SPAdes) (version 3) | ecosystem: Environmental > Aquatic > Deep subsurface >... | reverse complement strand
GGTAGACATCTTCCAGGGAAAAATTGGGACCGGCCTCCCCGGAGAATTCCATTTTATCGGATTTTTCAATAACAACGATCGGGTTTTTTGGGATATCACATATAGTTTCTAAGCGATGAAAGAGACGAGGCTCTACATAAGTTTTCTTATTTTGCTTGTTCTGGGCGGATGCAGCTCCGAGCGTTTCCCGGGTTGTTGCGGTTCGTCCGGAAATCGGGACGTGCCGTTTACCGAGACGATCCTTTTCGACTTTAAGACGGGATCCGGCGCGATTACCAAAACCAATCCGGACGGGAACCTGCAGATTATCTCGTCCGCCGATCTGTTAACGCTGCTGGCGGCCGCTCAAGACACACAGAACCTGGGGACCGGCGTGGTCAGCGGTCTGGTGTTATTCAACGGCGCGCCGGTACAAGACGTCTCCTTAAAAGCCACAGACAGCGACGGGAATCTCTTGGCCATCAGAGCGGAAGGCAAAAAGGTTGGAAACGACCTGATCTTGCCCGATGGGATGGTCTGTTCTCCGGAACTCGTCTCTTTCGACAACATTTGTATCAAAGGAGGTATTTATTACAACAGTCCCGGCGGGGTGCCTGACTTCTCGAATAACAAGGGAACGTCGATTACCGGAACATTCACGATCTTCAACCTTCCTCCGGGAGATGTCTACTTGTGGGCCTCTCGGGGAGGAAGGGGAACAGGCCGTATCAAGGTTTTTGAAAATAAGATTTCAGTCGGGAAGATTCAGGTGGTTCCGATTCCGATCTCCACCGTCGGTGTGACCGGCAATGTGGCGGAAGCCAAAGATGAGACAACCGCCGTGTCCGGGGCGACCGTCTCGGTTCTGGGAACGACCGATCCTAATTTGACGGCCGTCAGTGATGCCACCGGGCTCTATACTTTTGTCTCAATCGGGACCAACGGAAATTACCTTGTGAAGGTGAGCAAGCCCGGGTATTGGCCCGCATATCATAGCCTGAATACAACCCCCTTTCAGGCGACGGCCGATATTCCGGATGTCACCCTTCCCGTCACGGCTTTTTCGGACCGCTATGTCGATGAAGTGGCGGCGATCAAAGGAATTACCGTTAATAAAAACCTGGGGATCATCACGGGCCGGATCAAAGAGGGGGCCGGGACGCCGCAGCACTGCGCAAGACTGACCGGAGCCAATGGGGCGGGGATTACGAATGCCAGTGGCGCCGATCTGACGGCCCAAGGGGCGGTGGTGGTTTATGTGGATGGCCCCAAAGGGGTTTGTTCTACACCTAATGAAGAGCAGACCTCCACCAACGGACTCTTCTTTATTTTTAATCTTCCTCCCGGTGAAGTCTTTATAAAATACATCTCCCAGGCGGGGCCTACTTCGTCCGGTCCCAGTGCGCTCGTCAGCGGCGGAATGATCGCTCCTTCTCTTCCGGGCGTGGTCTATGTTCGCGACTTGATTAATTCTGGAAACGGCCGGACTCAGGAGCTTTCCGGGTTTATAGCCGATGAAAAGGACGCTCATCTCGCCGGCGTTCAAATTTCCATCCTGGGAATTCAAAATTCGTATGATTACGAGTATTCGGATGATGGAGGGGGTACCAAAACCAGATTTACAGCGACGGACGCCGTCAGCAGGGTGGCGGGGCCTCCCTTAAACATTGAGGGGGCATATCGGATTCCCCAGAACTTCGACGAAAACCTGTACGGCCGGGTTCCTCTGATCGGTGGACTGACCTATCGCATAAAGACGTCGATGGCGGGCCATGCCGACACGTACCAGTGGGTGAACATGGCCGGCGCAACGACAAAGCAGAATCTTCTCATCAGCTCAGCATCGGCTCCTTCGGACCCCTCAAAAGGGGAGATCCGTGGAAATGTCATTGATCAGGTGACCGGCAAGCTGGCGGAGAATGTGACCTTGAAAATCACAGACCTGGACGGCAACCCGGTTGGCGGGGGGCAGATCACAAGCGCCAGCGGCGCTTTCAGTCTTTTAAACCTGCCTCCCGGACTCATCAATCTTTCCGTCGTATCGGGAGATGACTCTGGAAACGCGGTGGTGCGTGTCTATCCCAATGGAATCACTTTTCTAGAGTTTGCCATGGCGAAGGTGATTCAGGCGCAGGTCGCAGTTCCGGGAGCGGTAAAAAACTTAGATGGTTCTGCCGTAGATCAGGCGCAATTGAAAGTCCGGGGCCGCAGCGATGTCATTCCCACCGATGGAGGTGGAAAGTACCAAACCTATTTAGAGTCATTCGGACAATTTGTGATCAAGGCGGAAAAGCAGGGTTCTTATGATACCTATAATTTCTTCCCCGCTTCGGGAACGATTGACGCTTCCAGCAGCCTGAATCTTTTTTCGGTTTCCCGCGACCAGATTGCATCCATTGCGGCCGGGGCAAACGTCACGCTCGATGCTGCCGGCGGTATTATCGCCGGAACAACGGTGAAGAATAGCTTACTCCCAAACCCCTGTGCCGCCGGCTGCATTCCAGGGGGAAGCCATAGCGCAGTTTTGGGTTTTTTTAATCAAGACCCGCTGGTCGATATTGCGGTGACCAATTCAGGAACCCCGGGAAGTGTCCGGGTATTATTCGGGGATAAGAACGGCACGTTCGGAACCCCTAAAGATATCACCGATAGAATCGGCGACTCGCCCAGCGCGATAGGGGCCGGGGATTTTGACGGAAATGGGACCCTCGACCTGGTGGTGGCCAATCAAGGGAGTCACAGCATTACGGTCCTACTGGGAGATAAAAGCGGCAATTTCAATGCGATCGCAGCGCCACTGGTGGATGAAGAGCAAAAACCGTTGGTCTCTTCACCGCTCAGCAGCCCGTCGGCCCTTGCGGTGGGGCTTTTTGATTCCGATACATTTTATGATATCGCGGTTGTGAACCAAGCGGATGTCATCGTACTCATCGGAAACGGAAATGGAACGTTCCATCCGATCTTTCGAAATAACTCGATTATAAAAAATGCCTTGGAGCAGAATCCGACCGCCATCGTTGCGGGGGATTTCAATCAGGACAACCGGCTCGACATGGCGATCTCCAACGCCGGCAGCGGAACGGTGTCCGTTCTTCTCGGGAGCACCGACGGGACCTTTCAGCCGCTGAGCGATCCGAATACCGCCTCGCCGATTGTGGTGCCGGCCGAGACCGATCCACGCGCGCTCACGCTGATTGATGCCAATTCGGACGGACGCCTCGACCTGGCGGTTCTCAATCGATCCATCGGAAAGATCACCCTCTTAATCGGAAATATCAGTGGCGGGTTCGATCCTCTTAAAGACGCCGGCGGAAAAACCCTTCAGGTTCCTGTTGGAGAGGTCCCCGCCGCTCTTCCCTCCGCGATGACGATCGGGGAATTCAATGGTGATAACCGGGTGGATTTGGCTGTCACCCGAGATAATCAGACGGTTCTGCTCCTCTTCGGGAACGGGGACGGGACATTTACCCTCTCGGAGCCTCTTTCTACTGGGACCTTACCGGGTCCGCAGCAGATTTTATTGCAAGACACCGACCGGAATGGGTTGCTTGATCTCATTGTGGTCGGTTCAGACGGCATTGTGAGCCTGATGGGGCAGGAAGAGCCGGTGGGCGGCATCTCTGTTGAGGCGAGAGACCTCGATGGGAACCGGGTGGGAAGAGTGGTCTATCCGAACGCTGTCTCCACCACATCGGCCGACGGGCGCTTTATCATCTTCAATGTTCCGCCCGGCCTCACTTTGGTAAGAAATACAGGCCAGGGCGCAGGAAATAAATTGGTCGACACCTATGCCGACAGCGTCTCCTATGCAAAGATAAAAACCCTTTCGGTGCAACCCTTTTTAGTTTCGGTGCAAGGGGTCACGTACGATCCGGTCGGTCCGCCCCCTGCCGGCGTTCCAGTTGGACCGGTCAATATCCACCTTTTAGGGATGGATATAAAAACAAAATCAGACCAATCCACCGGCAGCTATAAATTCGATGTAGACGCCAACAGCGAATACATTCTCCGGCTCTTTTTTGATATTCCATCCCGTACCGCTCAGTAGCCTCCCTTTTGTTCAATAAGAAATCCGTTATTTTAACTTGACATCGGCCCTATTTGTGCTATTATTTTTTTTAAAATAACACGATAAACATAAGATATTAATATAGATGGCACTAACGAACAACCCATAAAGGGGGCGGCCATGGCTTGCGATGAGTTTTTTCATCGGCATTTTCACAAAAAAATAACGCATACCCATCCTCATGTTAAGGAACGCCGTAATCTTTCGCTTCAGGGCTTATTTTATAAGGAGGATCATCATCACCATGCTCACTTAAAAGAGGAAGAGGAAGCAGGCATGGCGGATGAGAAAACGGCAAGACATCTTCATGAACACACCCACGAAGCGACGGAGCATGAGCATCCAGCCGAACATGATCCATTTCATCCATGTGATGAGTCCAAAATGCATACGACAAAGAAAAGTCTAAAGGGGGAAAACAAATCAGAGATGCAAAGTCATGGACCAATACAAACAGAGGAGAAATAAATGTTCCGATTTCTCAGAAGAGAAAGAGACCGTCAGAATCTATCTTTTTGGAAGATGCTTCTGCTCATTTTAACGGTGGGAGTGATTGTTTTGAAAGCAGCTTCTGCGGAGGCCCATACGAAGGGGATCAGTCTAAGCCGTTACGGACTGGTCGATATGTCATGGACGGGAAACGTGATCTACTCCAACTATAGCGACTACGCCAATGACTTTCCGCAGCTAAGGCCGTACATCGGAGGGGCGTTGAGTCAAGGGTTGGTTCTGAAGAGTTTTGACATGTCGATTACGCAAGACCTTTACCAGTTTCCCGCCAAAGCAGCGCTCTTCCTCGCCTTCGGCCAGGACTCCGCCGCGATTGAAGAGGGTTTTTTCCTCTTCCACAAAATGCCATTGAACACGCAGCTGAAGGTAGGCCAATTTCGAGCGCAGTTCGGCAAATTGAACCAGTATCATGATCATGAGTGGCCCTTTGCGAATCCTCCGATGATCACCACCGTTCTAGCGAGCGATGACGGGTTCAAAATTCTCGGCGCGGAGTTCACCTGGCAGCCGCCCATCGACCACGCCGTGGAATTTGCCCTGGACATTGGCCGACGGGATACGCTCGGTGTCTTTAAAGCCAAGCCGGATCCAGTCGATTCGGAGGAAAACAACAACAAGAATATGTTCGGAATCGGAAAAGTGACCTACTACCTCGATTTAACCGATGCATCGAGTTTTGAGACGGGAGCCACCTATGCGCAAGGGGGAAATAATTCCATTCCGGGAAATAATGATCAGGATCGGATCGTGGGTATTGATTTCACTTACAAGTACAAACCGGCCCCTTTCGATCCGTTTGTCCGTTGGACGACGGAGCTGTTTCAGGATAATCGGGATCTAGGATATCTCGGTCTTCAGGACGATACTCTAAAAGGGCTCTACTCCGAGGTCGATTATCGAATGACATATCACTGGGGCCTCGGAGGACGGTTTGACTATGTGAAGGGCGATGTGGAGCCGGATGATCCGGCATTAGGAGATGTGGCGCGGACCCGTTATACTGCGGGGGTGAGATATTTCTTAAATCCCGTCACCCGTGTGAATTTACAATACGACCACCTTCCTTCGTCCGGCGGCGTCCCCACCGCTTATGTGGTGATGCTCCAGTTGAACGTGGGAGGCGGGACCGTGACGCCTGGCGTTGGGAAATTTTATACCCTTTGGTAACCTATAAAATAGGTCCCTTAAGCGAAAGATTAAATGAACGCCGTAAATTTTAGCTTAGAAGCCTATGTTAACGACCTCCGGGAAGTGGTTAAAATAAGCCCTAACGCGCAAAGTTACGGCGTTCCACTTGGAGGTATACACGGAAACCACGGCGTTCCGTTTATAAAAATCTGCAAGGAGAAGAGACCATGACATCACGACAGAATAGATTGCATCGTTCACTCATCTGGACGGGCGCCGTTGTAACCGCCATCGTTTTAATGGCCACCGACGCATCCGCCAAGCTTCGGATTGTCACCGCATTCCCCCAAGACGCTTCTATCGCCCAAACGATCGGCGGTAATGAGGTGGAGGTCCACAGCCTGACCACCGGCAATCAAAATCCCCATGCGGTCGACCCTAAGCCCTCCTTTTCCGTTCTTCTCAATAAGGCCGACTTGCTGATCGTCAATGGACAGAATATGGAGATGGCCTGGATGCCGATCGCCTTAACATCCAGCCGGAACCCCAGAATCTTGGAGGGGGAGAACGGTTACCTCAACCCCTCGGTCGGGATTACGTTCATTCCCTATGCCCAGGAAGAGTTGCAGTCGACCCCTTTTTTTTCGCTCAACCTCATCGTAGGAGACCCTCAAAAGTCGGGAAACCATCACTACTGGCTGGACCCGGAAAACGGGCTGGTGGTGGCGAAGAATATTTATGATAAGCTGGTCGCATTAGACCCAGACCATACCGATTATTTTAAGGAGAACCATGAGCGATTCGTCACCCAATTAAAAGAAAAGATCACGAAGTGGGATGCAATGATGGCGCCTTACAAAGGGGTGAACGTCGTCAGCTATCACCGAGATTGGATCTATCTGACGAAACGGCATGGGTTGAACATCTTTTCCTATATTGAGCCGAAAGAGACCATCCCTCCCAGCGCCGGCGAAGTTGCGCTGCTGGTGAAACGGATGAAGGAAAAGCACGTCCCGATTGTGATTGTTTCGCCCTGGCAGCCTCAAAAAATTTCCCGAGAAGTGGCGCGGCAAACGGGAGCGCGGTTTCTCTCTCTTCCTTCAACCGTGGATGAACGTTCCGGGGTAAAGGACTACATCAGTCTCTTTGATAAGATCTACGGAGAATTGACCCAAGCGCTGAAGGAACTCCAAGTGGAGCGCCGTAACCTTCCGCGCTAGGGCCTATTTTAAGTGGAGCGCCGTTAAAATAGGTCTCCTGAAGCTAAATTTACGGCGTTCAATTAACCTTCCGCGCTAGGGCCTATTTTAATAGGAAACAGTCAAGGCAAGACTAAGAATATCCGGTTGCCTCGGTTCCATGCGAAGAGACCCATTGCGCCGGGGAGATTGATTCTGAGGAAAACGATTTGCAAGTTTCGGTGAAAGATCTCACGATAGGCTACCGCCGAACCCCGATTCTCTCGGAGATCAACATTTCGATTGATCGAGGAGATTTCTGGGGAGTCGTCGGACCGAACGGCGCTGGAAAAACGACATTGATCAAGACCCTTCTCGGAATTCTCCGGCCTTTAAAGGGGAGCGTTGAGCGGGCGCCGGGTGTCCGGTTCGGTTATGTCCCTCAGCGCGGCGTGATCGATGATATCTTTCCTGTGACCGTCCGAGATGTGGTTCTCATGGGGCGATATCCGTTTCTCGGACTGCCGGGGAGGCTTCAGAAAAGAGATTATGAGCTTGCAGAGCACTTCATGGAAAAGGTCGGGATGCGCTCCCATGCCGACAAGCCCTACCGGACCCTCTCCGGCGGACAGAAACAGCGGACCCTCATCGGGCGGGCGCTGACAGGGGAGCCGGATATTCTGGTGCTCGATGAGCCGACCGACGGGATGGACATTGCCGGAGAGAGCACGATCATGGAACTCCTCCTCGATCTGCACAGTGAGGCGAGGCTCACGCTGGTGATGATTACTCATATGCTCAACCTGATTTCGAATTACGCCCACAAGCTGATCATTATTCATCGGGAGAACCAGACGGTGAAAATCGGCGATACCGAGATGCTCCTGACGAATGCCACACTCAAGGAGATCTATCAGCTCGACATCGACGCGCATCTCCTTCATGGGCACAAGTATTTTTTTGTCCACCGCCATAGTGACCATGACCATCCGGAACGGAAGGACGATCACGACCATGGCGGGACGGGGGATCACGAACATGCTTGAGTCGATCCCGATCATTGGAAGGCTTCTCCTGGCGGAGAACGGCGGCGTGACCTTTTGGGAAGCAATCCCGATCCTTCAGAGCGGAATCATCGCGTCGGTGATGGTCGCCCTCTTGGCGGGGTATCTTGGAATCTATGTGATCCTCAAGCGGATCGTTTTCGTCTCGGCTGCGCTTTCCCAGATTTCCTCGCTCGGGATTGCTTTCTTTTTTCTGGGAAGCGCCCTGCTTGGGAGCGGTGTCGCCTCCGCCGGCTCGCTCCATTCAGAGGAAGGGGGGCTGATCAGCGGACCGCTCCTTTCGTCGCTCCTCTTCGGTTGCGTCACCGCCGCGGTCCTGGCGGTTCAGGTCGGGGAGAAGAAGCTGACCCGCGAGAGTATCCTCGGAATCGGCTATGCCTTGCCGGGTGGGTTGGTTTTTCTCATCCTCGACAAGCTGGCCGCGGAGACCCACGACATCGAGAACATCCTTTTTGGGAATGTGATCTTCGTTCCCCAGCGCCATCTCTGGCTCCTGGCGATGACGCTCGTGGCGGTCTTTACCATCCACTTTCTTTTTTACAAACGGTTCGTCTATGTCTCTTTTGACCCGGAGACGGCGCAGGCATCCGGCTCCAACGTCGTTCGGCTGAACCAGCTTCTCTTCATCACCCTCGCTTTCACGATTTCGGTGTCGATTGCAGCGATTGGGACCTTGCCGGTCTTTTCGTTTTTGGTGATCCCGGCGGCCTCGGCATTGATGCTGACCAACCGGCTGAAAATGGCGTTTCTTCTCTCGATGTTCTTCGGCGTTTTTTCGGCGGCGATCGGATTTTATCTCTCGTTTCTCTACTCCCTCCCGACCGGGCCGGCGATGCTCGGCACGGCGGGGTTCTTCTTGATCCCCGGGGCCCTCAAGCGAGGGTTGGGACGCTGAATTTCATGGAAGGGAATCAACCGATAATGAAGACTGATCAAATGGGGAAGATCGACGTCACCCCTCAGAGTCCAGGGTTCTGCCAATCTGGATCTGATCCTTGAAACCACCATGGGCCGGTCTTAAACCCCGCTCCCGCCAGATCTCATAGATGATGGGATAGATCAAAAGTTCCATCAGAAACGAGGTAGCGAGCCCTCCGAGTATCGGGGCGGCGATCCGCCGCATGAGGTCGGCGCCGGCCCCGGTGGACCACATAATTGGAATAAGCGATAGGTCTACAGCGATGGTCATCACCTTGGGTCGAAGGCGATGGACCGCCCCATGAATGACCGCCTCTCTCAGGTCCTGCAAGGTGCGCATCATTCCCTTTGTTTTCCGCTCCTCGTAGGAGAGATCAAGGAAGAGGAGCATGAAAGCGCCGGTCTCGGCATCGAGCCCCAACAGTGCGATCAGCCCGACCCAGACCGCAATGCTCATGTTGTAATCGAGGAAGTACAAAAGCAGGATTGCCCCGACGGCCGAAAACGGCACCGCCAGGAAGATAATCATCGTCTTTACGGCCGATCCGGTGCTCATGTAGAGAAGAAAGAAGATGATAAAGAGGGTTACAGGAATGACGATTTTCAAATGTTCTTTGGCCCGTAACATATATTCGTATTGGCCGGCCCATACGAGCGAGTAGCCGGGGGGAAATGTCACCTTCTGCAAGACGACTTTTTGCGCCTCCTTCACATAGCCGCCGATATCGGACCGCGAGGAATCGACAAAGACGATACCGGCCAACATACCCCCCTCGTCTTTCACCATCGGAGGCCCTTCGGTATATTTGATCTCGGCCAACTGCGCCATCGGGATCTGGGCGCCGGTCGGCGTCGGGACCAACACCCGCTGAAGCTTCTCGATATCATCCCGAAATTCTCGCGCATAGCGGACGTTGATCGGATAGCGCTCGCGCCCTTCCACCGTCTGCGAGATATTCATCCCGCCGATGGCGGTTTCAATGATTTCCTGAATATCTTGGACCACCAGGCCATAGCGGGAGGCCGCCTTCCGGTCGATCACAAAATCGAGGTAATAGCCGCCGGTCACCCGTTCAAAAAAAGAGGAGCGGGTATCGGGGATCTGGGCCATCACCCCTTCGATCTGCCGCCCGATCTTATCTATTTCATCCAGATTGGGCCCTAAAATTTTAATCCCGACATTGCTCCGAATGCCGGTGGCGAGCATCTCGGTCCGTGTCTGGATCGGCATCCACCAGATGTTGGGGATCCCGGGGAATTTCAGCTTTTTGTCCATTTCGGCGATCAATTTCTCCCAGGTCATCCCGGGCCGCCATTGATCTTTCGGCTTCAATGTAATTACCGTTTCCCCCATGCTTAATGGCGCAGGATCGGTGGCGGTCTTCGCCTCCCCGATCTTTCCGAAGACCCGCTCCACTTCCGGAAACTCTTTTAACATCTGATTTTGAAGCTTAAGAATCCGTGTCGCTTCGGTGATCGAGATGCCGGGCAGGGTCGTCGGCATATAGAGAATCGTCCCCTCATTTAAAGGGGGCATAAACTCGGAGCCGAGACGGAGATAGACCGGGATGGTCAAAAGCATCATCAAGACGGCGGAGATCAGCACCGGCCACCGATGCCTTAAGACAAATCCGAGTACCGGGTGGTAGGCCCGCTGCAAGAGGCCGCTGATCGGATGCTTCTCTTCGGGATAATATTTTCCGACCAGGATCTGGTTGGCGGTCCATCGGAGCCATCCGGGTCTAAAAGTAAAGTAATCCATCCGGGTAAAAAGCATCCTGAGCGCGGGGTCGAGGGTAATCGAGAGGAGCGCCGCAACCGCCATCGACATGTTTTTGGTGAAGGCAAGAGGTTTAAAGAGCCGACCTTCCTGCGCCTCCAGCGTGAGGATCGGTAGAAATGCGACCGCGATGACCAACAGCGAAAAAAAGACCGAAGGGCCGACCTCCTTGATGGCATTGAGCCGCACCTCATGGGGATCGCCGATCTTCCCCGCCGATTGCCATTCTTCCAGTTTCTTATAGGTATTCTCTACCAGGATAATGGCGCCATCCACGATCACGCCGACCGAGATGGCAATCCCGGCGAGCGACATGATGTTCGAGGTCAGCCCTGAATAATACATCGGGATGAAGGAGAGGATCGCCGCGGTCGGGATCGTGATGATTGGAATGATGGCGCTTGGAATATGCCAGAGGAAAATGAGGATGACCAGGCTGACCATGATCATCTCTTCAGTCAACGTCTCCTTTAATGTCTCGATCGCCCGTTGAATCAGATCGGACCGATCATAGGTCGGAACGATCTTTACCCCCTCAGGCAGAGAGGGTTCAATCGATTTGATCTTTTCCTTCACCCGGTTGATGACGTTCAGGGCATTCTGGCCATAGCGCATGACGATGATCCCGCCGACCACCTCCCCTTTCCCATCGAGTTCAGTCACACCCCGCCGGATGTCGGGGCCGATTGCCACCGTGGCGACATCCTCCACACGGATCGGCGTCCCCTTCTTATCCGTTCCGATCGGAATACCACGAATATCCTCTGTCGATTGAATATAGCCTCGTCCTCTGACGATATATTCACGACCGGCCTGTTCAATGACCCGCCCTCCCACGTCTGTGTTGCTCGCCCGTATCGCCATAATGAGGTGATTGAGCGGGATATCGTAGGCCGCCAGTTTATTTGGATTGATGTTGACCTGATACTGTTTGACAAAACCGCCGACCGAAGCGACCTCCGCGACTCCTGGAACGGATTGAAGCCAATAACGCAACGTCCAGTCTTGAAAGGTGCGAAGCTCCGCCAGACTGTGCTTTCCTGATTCGTCCACCAGGGCATATTCATAGACCCAACCGACCCCGGTGGCATCGGGACCCAGCGCGGGGGTCACCCCTTCCGGCAATTTCTCGGAGACCCCCTGCATGTACTCCAGGACGCGGCTTCGCGCCCAATAGATGTCGGTCCCATCTTCAAAAATGACATAGACGAAAGAAAGCCCAAGCATCGATTGGCCCCGGACTGACTTCACCTTCGGAGCGGAGATCAAGGAGGTGATGATCGGATAGGTGATTTGATCTTCAATCAGCGTGGGGCTCCGCCCCGGCCATTCCGTGAAGAGGATCACCTGGGCGTCGGAGAGGTCCGGAATCGCATCGAGCGGGACGTTCCGCATCGCCCAGGCCGCCCAGGCAACCAGAAAGAAGGTGACAGTCAAGACCAGAAATTTATTTCGGGCAGAGTAATCTATGATTTTCTCAATCATTCTGTTCTCCCTGGTGGAGGGCAGCCCTCACCCTCATTACATTCCCGGCATCCCGCCGCCGGCTTCCAAGGTGAATTTTTCTTGAACCTCCGGTTTTCCGGAGAGGGTGACGAACGCCGTGACCTCCCAGGTTCCGGGCATACCAAACTTGGCTTTGCCTTCATATTGACCATTTTTAAAGGTGGTTGGAACCTTCACTGCTTTCATTCCCGGCATCGGCATGGTGTAGGAGAAAGTCACCTTGGCATTTTCAATCGGCTTTCCAACCGCATCGGTCAGAACCAAGTGCAGGAGGTTCTCTCCATCGACCGGCGGGGTGGGTTTCGTGACGAGGGTCAAGGTCAGATCGCCCTTCTTTTTCGTCTGAGGACCGGTCAGGGTTTTTTCCTTTTTCATCTGCATCCCATCCATTTTCATGCCGTCCGTATTCATATCCATCTCGCCCATCTGCGCCTGCTCCATCCGGATGCCGGCCATGCCGAGCGCCCCCATCATGTTGGAGGAAGCCATCAGCTTGCTTTCGGAATCGATCAAAAAATTGGCGGAGGTGACGATCTTCTCGCCGGCGGTCAGGCCTTTTTCAACGATATAGTCGCTGCCGATCCGTCGCGCTTTGACCTCCCGCGGCGCAAACATCTCCCTCCCTTGATCGACAAAGACCATTTGGCGAACGCCGGAGTCGAGCAGGGCAGATTCCGGGATCAGAAGGCCTCTCTGGAGAGGCGAGCTCAATTCCACGTCAGCAAACATTTGAGGCTTCAACTTCAAGTCGGGATTGGGAAGTTCGATACGAACCTGGACGGTTCTTGTTTCTGGATTTAAAAAAGAATCAATAAAAGCGATGTTCCCTTTAAAAGCTTCTCCGGGATAAGCGGCCATTGTGATGTTCGCTTCGGCCCCTTTTTTGATTGATGAGATCTCCGATTCATAAATGTCGGCCAATATCCAGACCGTGGAGAGATCGGCGATTTCATAGAGGGTCATTTCCGGCGTCACCCGCATCCCCTGGATTCCCTCCCTTTTGATCACCACCCCATCGATGGGAGAGGTAATCGTCATCGCAGTCTGGGATTCCCCTCGCTTCTCCAGCTCTTCAATCTGTTGATCGGAAATTCCCCAGAGGAGGAGCCTCTTTCGGGTTGATTCGATCAATAGGTTGCCGGTTTCTCTAACGTCGGCAATCGGGCTGGCCGAAAGTTTCTTTTGGCTTCTCCTGGCCAAAAGGTATTCTTGTTGAGTGGCGAGCAGATCGGGCGAGTAGAGAGTAAAGAGCGGTTCTCCTTTCTTCACTTCCTGTCCGGTAAAATTGACAAAGAGTTTTTCAATCCATCCATCCACCTTCAGCGTAATTCGGGCCAGTTTCCGCTCGTCATAGGCCACTCTTCCGGCCGCCCGAATGATTGCCTTTGTTTCTTTTTCCTCAACTTCGGTTACTTTCATCCCAATGAGCTGTTTCTTCTGAGGACTGAGCATTGCCACCGACTGGCCGGTCTCATTGGGACCGATCTCCATCCCTTCCATCCCAGACATCCCGTTCATCGATTGCTCCGTTTCTGTCACGCCCATGGCGCGGTTCCGGGTCAGGTGGAAGCTCCAGAAGGCAGCAACGATGATAAAAATCATCAGAAGCGCCCTCTTCATGTTAAAGTAAGTCCTGAAGCGAAAGGTTACGGCGTTCCACTTGGGTTGGATCATCCGTACGTATTTCATATCGGTTCTCCTTATTGGGTTTAGATTTCCCTAAAATTCTCTTCCCACGATCTGCTCCAGTTCGGCCAGATGTTTGTTGGCCTCGGCGAGGGAGCGGAAGTAGGTCAGCTCCAGCTCTTTTAAGTTTCTTTGGGCGTCAAGGAGGGTTAAGAAATCATTTTTTCTGGTTTGATAGCCGATGAGAGCCGCCTCCAGCGTCTGCTCGGCGAGCGGTCGAATGCCTTCTTCATATAAACGGACAAGCCGCTTGGCCGCCTCGAATCGAACCCAAAGTTCTTTGATCTTAAGACGGGTGTCGTTAACGGCAGCCTGGTGCGCGGCCTTTGCGCGCGACCGCTCCGCTTCGTTTTCCCGAATCCGGGCGTCATATTTTTTCTTGTTAAACCATGGAAGATTGATCCGGACCGATGCCATCCAGGCATTGTGATCTTGGTCATGCATATCCATAAACCCCACCTCCGCCATAAAGTCCGGAAGCGCATCCTGCTTGGAAAGCGTCACCCTCTCCTGGCCGAGTTGAACGGCCAACGCTTTCATCCGATTCTCCGGACGGGCCTCCTCCGCTTCGCTTTGAAGCTTCTCCGGA
>Ga0209726_10005975_pt1 | contig 14419 bp, 13 predicted proteins | sample Subgrocontami54m_FD_187453 | JGI IMG/M metagenome (GOLD analysis project Ga0209726, IMG submission 187453) | Subsurface groundwater microbial communities from S. Glens Falls, New York, USA - GMW46 contaminated, 5.4 m (SPAdes) (version 3) | ecosystem: Environmental > Aquatic > Deep subsurface >... | reverse complement strand
CCTTCGCGGCCGCCGCCTTTCCGGCCGCCGCCTGCGCGGCGTGGGTGATGGTCGCGCTCGCCCTCCCCGCGGCGGCACAGGACTGTTCTGCATCCCGCATCTCCCGGCTTGATCGCGCGGGTGCCGACTCCGGCGCATCGCCCTGGTCCGCCACGGCCGCGGACCTCGACGGGGACCTGGACCTGGACCTCGTCTCGGCCAACGCGGAAAGCGACAACCTTACGGTCCTCTTTCAACAAGGCGGCGACGTGTTCCAAACTCTCCTCGTCGGCGACTTCGGCATCACCGCGGGACCGCGGTCGGTAGCCGTGGCGGACCTGGGAGGCGACGGTCACCCGGACCTCGTCTCGGCCATCTTCATCGTGCCCGGGTTGATCGGCGCGCTCCTGATGCAGACGACGATCGCGGCGATGGCCGTGTCGATCGTGCGCGAGCGCGAGAAGGGCACGCTCGAGGCGCTGATCGTGAGCCCCATCCGCCGCTGGGAGCTGCTCCTGGGCAAGATCGTCCCGAACCTGGTCGTCGCCTACGGGCAGATGACCATGGCCTTGCTCGTCGCGCACTTCGCCTTCGACGTCCCGATCCGCGGGAGCCTCCCGCTGCTCTACGCGCTCTCGGCAACCTTCATGCTGGGCACGCTCGGCATCGGCATCTTCATCTCCGCCGTCTCCCGCACGGTGCCGGCGGCGATGCAGCTGGCGTTCGTGACCTTCCTGCCGTCCATCTATCTCTCGGGGCTCTTGTTCCCGATCGAGGGGATGCCGACGGCGGCCCAGTACCTCGCCTCCGTCATACCTTTGACCTACTTCCTCCGGATAGTCCGCGGCATCGTCCTCAAGGGCGTGGGCTTCGCGTATCTATGGCCAAACCTTATTCCGCTGGTGATTTTCGGGGTCGCCATTTTTTCGCTGGCCGTACTCAAGTTCAGAAAAACTCTCGACTGAAGGGGTGTCCATGCGATTCCTTCGCCTGCCGCTCTGCATCGCGCTCGTGGCCCTGGCTCTGCCGGCCTTTGCCGGTCCGCTTGCGCACCGCGAAGTCCTGCCCAACGGCGTCGTGCTGCTCGTGGCCGAGCGGCCGAGCATCCCCATCGTGGTGGTGCGCGCATACGTGCGCGCGGGCTCGGTCTACGACCCGGCCGACGCGGGCGGGCTCGCCAACCTATGCGCCGACCTGCTGACACGCGGCACCGCGAAGCGCACCGGGCCGGAGCTCGACCAAGCCATCGAGTTCGTCGGCGGCAGTCTCGAGGGCGACGCCTCACTGGACGGCGCGACGATCGGACTCTCGGTGCTGAGGAAGGACCTGGCGCTGGGTCTCGACCTTCTCGCCGAGGTGCTGCGGGAGCCCGCCTTCCCTGAGACGGAGCTCAAACGCCGTAGCGAGGAGATCGCGGCGGGCCTCCAGCGCGCGGAGCAGGATCCGCAGACCGTGGCCAACCGCGCGATGGCCCAGCTGGTCTACCCAGGCCACCCGTACGGCCGGCCGGTGTCGGGCACGGTCGAGTCGGTGCGACGCCTGACGCGGGAGCAGGTCGCGGCCTTTCACCGCGAGCACTACCGGCCCGACGGTGTCGTGATCTCCGTCGTGGGCGACGTGACGCGGGATGAGATCCGACGCGACCTGCTGGCGCGCCTCGGCGCGTGGACGGCGCCGGCCGCGCCGCGCCCCGTGATTCCACAGGCGCCGGCCTTGCCGTCCGTCGAGGCGCGTCGCATCGAGCGCAACCTGACTCAGGCGACCGTCTCCCTCGCCCGTCCCGGGATACGGCAGGACCACCCCGACTATTTTCCGCTCGTGGTCGCGAACTACATCCTGGGCGGGGGCTCGGCCTCGCGGCTCTACACGAAGGTGCGGGAGGAGCGCGGGCTCGCGTACGCCGTCTACAGCGGGCTGGGCCCCGGTCGCTACGGCTCGTCCTACTTTGTGGGGTTCCAGACACGGCTCGAGGCCGTGGACGAGGCGGTGCGCCTGGTGAAGGAAGAGCTGGCGCGCATGGCGCGCGAGCCCGTCACAGCGCGCGAGCTCGAGCTGGCCAAGGCGTACCTGATCGGCAGCTACCCGCTCCGGACCGATACCTCGGGCAAGATGGCGGGGCTCCTGGTGGCGGTGGAGGAGAACCAGCTCGGCCTGGACTGGCCCGACCGCTTCAAGGCGGGGATCTCGCGCGTCACCGCCGTGGACATCAAGCGCGTGGCAACGACCTACATGGACCCGGCGACATTCTCGTCGGTGACCGTCGGCAAATAGACGGGGTCAGGTCTCACAATCCAACATTTCTCAGATCTTGGAGCGGACAGTCTCGCCCCGTGACGGCACGCGGCTCATCCCATGGACGAGCAATGTCGTAATGTGAGACCTGACCCCGCAAGGGTGGCCGAGGCGTGTGCTAGAATACGTTTCCACATGGGCCGCAGATCCTCTTGGTACGGGTGTTTTCCGTTCCTGGTGCTTGCGGCGGGGCTGATCGGCGTGGCGCCCGGCGAGGCCGTGTCGTTCGCGCTGACGGACCACGACCGCGAACAGGCCGTCCGCGCGGGCATGAAGAGCGTCGTGACCGAGGAGTTCGGAACGGAATGGCGCTTCACGGACGCGTCCGGGCAGACGCTCACTGTGATGACGCCGTTCCACCGCTTAGCACTGGCGTCGCGCAACTCGACGTTCCGCAGCCAGGAGCTCAAGCCCAAGGACGTCGAGGCGCTGATGAAGGACTACGAGGGCAAGCTCGCCTTCCGGGTGACGCTGCGAGGCGGCAAGACGGATTTCGCCCGCTTCTACGCGCCGACGCTCGTGGCGGGGACGCAGGAGGTGAAGGCGAGTTTCGTGCAGAACGAGCGCACCGCGCTCCGCGAGGACGACGGGCGGTACGCGGCGCAGTGCCTGTACGTATTTCCGGCCGAGAGGCTGAACCCGAAGGGCCGGGTGGTGTTGGTGGTCAAGGACGCCGATGAGCGTGAGGTCGCGAAGTTCACCGTTGATCTTGCCGCGATGCGATAGGCGCGGCGCACAGGGAGAGCCGATGGTCACGAAGGAACGGTTCGCGCAGGGCATGACGGTCCAGCAGTACCTCGATCAGATGGGCACCAACAAGGACACGTTCGTGAAGTTCCTCGGCGAGATTGCCGTCAAGCCGGAGGACAAGAAGGCGCTCGATGCGCTCGGGAAGAAGCTCAAGTGCATGATCATCACCGAGGACTGGTGCGGCGACGCGCTCTACAACGTCCCGGTGCTTCTCAAGCTCATCGAGGGCAACCCGAACATCGAGACCCGCGTGTTCCTGCGCGACAAGAACCCCGACCTGATGGACCTGTACCTGAACAAGGGCATGTTCCGGTCCATTCCGGTCTTCGCGTTTTTCGACGAGAACATGGCCGAGGTCGCCCGCCTGCTGGAGCGGCCGCCCAAGGTGACCGAGGAGCTCGAGGCCAAGATGCTCGAGGTGCGCAAGGCGTTTCGCGCCGAGAAGCTCGAGTCCTGGCGGCAGGCCGTTGCGGGAGAAATCCGCACGCTGCTGAAGGCGTGAGGCGGCCATGAAAGCCATCCGGATCCACACACCGGGAGGACCCGAAGCGCTCCAGTACGACGATGTCGCCGAGCCCACGGCGGGCGCGGGCCAGGCCGTCGTCAAGCTCGCCGCCGCCGGCGTCAACTACATCGACGTCTATTTCCGCACGGGTGCCAACAAGGCGCCGCTGCCGCTGGTCCTGGGCCTCGAGGGCTCCGGCGCCGTGACGGCCGTCGGCGCGGGCGTCACCGACGTCAAGGTCGGGGACGCCGTCGCATGGACCGGCGTGCAGGCCTCGTACGCCCAGATGACCGCGGTGCCCGCCGACCGGCTCGTGAAGCTGCCCGCCGGAGTGGCGCCGAAGGACGGCGCCGCCGCAATGCTCCAGGGCATGACGGCGCACTACCTGGTGAAGTCGAGCTACCCGCTCAAGAAGGGCGACACGTGTCTCGTGCACGCGGCGGCGGGCGGTATGGGCCTCCTGCTCTGCCAGATGGCCAAGATGCTGGGCGCCACCGTGATCGGCACGGTGTCCACGGAGGAGAAGGCGGCGCTCGCCAAAGGGGCCGGGGCCGACCACGTCATCCTCTACAGTACGCAGGATTTCGAGCCCGAGGTGAAGCGGATCACCGGCGGGCGAGGCGTGGACGTCGTCTACGACGGAGTGGGCGCGACCACCTTCGACAAGAGTCTCAACTGCCTCCGGCCGCGCGGCTTCATGGTCCTGTTCGGCGCCGCCAGCGGTCCCGTGCCGCCGCTCGATATCCAGGTCCTGAACGTGCGCGGCTCGCTCTTCCTTCAGCGGCCGAGTCTCAACCACCACATCGCCGCCCGCGAGGAGCTGCTCCAGCGAGCCGGCGAGGTCCTCGGCTGGATCCGTGACGGCAAGGTCAAGCTGCGCATCGAGCACCAGTTCCCGCTGGCCCAGGCCGCAGAGGCGCACAAGGCGTTGGAAGGGCGCAAGACGACCGGCAAGATCCTGCTGATCCCGTAGCGCAGGCGCCGACAAACATGGCCGGCCGGAAATGGCTCCGCTGGTCGCTGATCGTCTTTGCCGTGATCGTGCTGCTCGCGGCGGGGACGCTGGCGCTCTTGCCACGCCTGGTCGACACCGCGGCCTTCCGCGACCATGTCGCCCAGGCGGCGGGGCAGGCCGTGGGTCGCCCGGTGAAGTTCGCTTCGCTGTCCGTTTCGCTGCTGCCCCTGCCGAACGTGACGCTCCGCGATCTCGAGATCGCCGACGATCCGCGCTTTGGCACCACTCCCGTGCTGCGGGTGGGCACGGTGGAAGTGCGCGTGCGTCTGCGGCCGCTGCTCTCGCTCCGGATCGAGCTGGCGAGCATCACGCTCGACAAGGCGCAGGTCGAGCTGGTCGAGGCGGGCGGGCGGTGGAATGTCGCCACGCTGGCCGGCGCCGCGATGCCGGCGAAGACCGCTCCCCGGGCGGTGCCGGGAATTCCCGGCACCACCGCCGTGGGCGGAGTCATGGTCTCGCGAATCAGCCTCACGAACGCCGTCGTCCACGTCAAGCGGCTCGGGGGCAAGCACGGCGATGTCCGGATCCAGGATATCAACGCGACCGTGGCGGGTGTCGGCGGCGCGGACCTTGATATTCGCGGTGAGGCCCGCGTCGAGCCGGGAGGCCTCAAGCTCCGCGATCTGCGATTGACCGTGGGTACGCGTGCCGGCGACATGCCCATCAAGGCCTCGCTCGACCTGGAAGGCGCCGACATCGCGCCACTGGCGCGGGCTTTCTTCGCCTCCTCGCCCGAGGTCTCGGGTCCCGTGAAGGGCAAGCTCCAGGTCTCCGGCGCGCTCGCGCGGCTGGGCGCGACGGGCCGGCTCGATCTGAGCCGCGTGACGTTGAGCCAGGAGCGGAGGTCGTGTGCGCCGCCCACGCGGCGCCAGCTCGCGTTCGACGACGTGCGCGTGCCGGTGCTGCTCAAGACTGCGGTCTTCGAGAGCGCGCCGCTCAGCGCGAAGCTCGGCAAGGGCTCGATGGCGCTCACGTTCACGGCCGGACTGACCGAGCTCTCGCCGCTGTTGACCTTCACGCGCATCACAATTGAAGGCGTCGAGCTGCTGCCCGTGCTCCAGGGCTATCTCTGCCAGGGCTTCGCCGTATCGGGACCGCTCGATCTCGGCGGAGAGCTGTCAATGCGCACAGCGGACATGTGGCGCAGCATGAACGGAATGGGCCGGCTCACGATCGGCAAGGGCCGCGTCGTCGGCGAGGGCGCGCTCAAGCTCGTGCGCGACGTTCTCGAGGCCGGCTCGGTCGTCGATCAGGCGCTGCGGGGGAAGTTCTTCGGATCGAGCAAGACGGCGCTGGATTTCGACTCGATCACGGGCAGCTATCGGATCACCGCCGGTGTGCTTCGCACGGACGACCTTCTGTATCAAGGCAAGGACCTGAAGGTGACGGTGGCCGGGACCTACGCGCTTGTGGACGGCCGGACGGACATGAACGTGGTCGCGACCCAGGGATCGAGCCAGCTCCGCGCCCAGGTGACGGGCAGCGGCGGCTCGCTGCGGGTCATCCCGACGGGCGTCAAGGTCAAGGAGTCCGAGCAGGTCAAGAAGCTGCTGGACCGGCTGTTGCGCTGAAGCGCGCCCCGCCGAGTTTTCCCGCTTCGACCAGCCCCACGAAGAACGTGTAGAGCTGATCGTATTCGTCGTAGCGGGCTTGACCCAGTCTCGCGACGGTATCCGCCCGCAGGCCGCGGTACATCTCGAGCCGCCGCCTGAGGATGCCGATCCACTCGGCCGAGAGGTCCTCGGCATCGATGGCGCCGAATCCGGCCCGCGCGAGCAGTGCCTTGTAGCCGTCCATGCTCTGGAGCGTGACCGCGGCCATCCACTCCTCGAGCCGTCGCCGCTCTCTGTCGCCCAGGCGGGGTGTCACGATCCAGTCGCTGAAGGCGATGCGGCCGCCCGAGAGCAGGACGCGACGGCACTCCGCCAGCACCCGGCCCTTGTCGGGAACGTGGAGGAGCCCTTCCTGGCTGACTACGGCGGTGAAAGCCTGCGCCCCGAAGGGGAGGCTCTGCGCGTCGCCCCGCACCATCCGTACGAGCCGCGCGAGGCCGACCCGGGCGGTCAGGCGGCGGGCGCCTGCCGCGCGCTCGGGGTTGAGATCGAGCCCTGTCACGCGCGCGCCCCAGCGGCGGGCGATGAACCGCGCGGGTCCGCAGAGCCCGGCGCAGACGTCGAGGACGCGGCTCGCGGCGTCGATGCGCGCGCGCCGCGCCAGGACCTCCACGGCCTCGAGGCCGCCGTAGTGGTCCTGGTCGAGGTCGTACAGGTCTTCGGGCTGGAGGCGCTCGAGGTCCTTGCCCTGCCGGCGGAGGGCGTCCACGACCTGGCCCTCGCTGATCGGGTGGCGGCTGTAGAAGTCCACGACGGACGGAACGGGCCGGTCCATGCGGGCAGTATACGGTTGCCCCGCCGGCGGGCGAAGTGTTGCCGAGCGTTCGACCGTGTGGTACAAGACAACCGCTGTCATCCCGCACGCCGAGGAGTCTGGGTGGAGCCATGAGCGACGCCGCCGCGAATCCCGCGAAGCCCGGTCTGGAAGACGTTGTCGTCTCTCCCTCGGAGATCTGCTTCATCGACGGCCACAAGGGCCGGCTGGTCTACCGGGGCTTTGACGTGGACGGCTTGGTCGCGCAGTCGACCTTCGAGGAGGTGACGTACCTCCTCTGGTACGGCCGGCTGCCCACGCGCAAAGAGCTGGACGCCCACGTCAAGGCGCTCTCCTCGACGGCCAATCGCAAGCTCCCGCCCAAGCTCCTCGCCATGCTCCGGCTCTTCCCGAAGAAGACGACGCCGATGGAAATCCTGAGAACCGGCGTGTCGGTGCTGTCGGCCTTTGACCCGGACGCCGCGGATAACTCCCGGGAGGCGACGCTCCGCAAGTCGATCCGGCTGACGGCGCAGATGCCGACGCTCGTGGCGGCCTGGGACCGCATCCGCAGCCGGAAGGCGCCGGTGGGGCCCAACCCGCGACTGTCGCTCGCGGGGAACTTCGTCTACATGATGTCCGGCAGGAAGCCAACCCCGCTGGCCATCAAGGCCTTCGATGTGGCCCTGATCCTCCACGCGGACCACGAGTTCAACGCCTCGACCTTCGCCGCCCGCGTGACGGCCGCGACGCTCTCCGACCTTCACTCGGCGGTGGTGTCCGGCATCGGCGCGCTCAAGGGCCCGCTGCACGGCGGCGCAAACGAGCAGGTCATGCTGATGGTGGAGAAGATCAAGGACCCCGGCAAGGCCGACGGCTGGATCCGCCAGGCGCTCGCCGACAAGGCGCGCATCATGGGCTTCGGCCATCGCGTGTACCGCGTCGAGGACCCGCGGGCCAAGCACCTCAAGCGCCTCGCCCTCGAGCTCGGCCGGCAGGGCGGCAGCACCGCCAACGTCGAGATCCTCGACATCATGGCGCGCGTGGTCTCCGCGGAGAAGCACCTCTTCCCCAACGTGGATCTGTACTCGGGCGCGGCGTACGCGTCCATGGGCATCTCGACGGACGAGTTCACGCCGATCTTCGCCATGAGCCGGGTCGCCGGCTGGGCGGCGCACGTGCTCGAGCAGCACGGCAACAACCGCCTGATCCGGCCGCGCTCCGACTACACGGGCCTGACGGACGAGAAGTACGTCCCGCTCGCCCAGCGGTAGCCCGGCCGCCAGCGTCGTCCTGGTCGTCTACAACCAGGAGGCGCTCACGCGGGCCTGTCTGGAAAGCCTCCGGCCGACTACCGTCCCCTTCGAGCTCTGCGTGGTAGACAACGGCTCGACCGACGGCACCGAGGCCTATTTCCGTCGCTTCGCCCCGCCGTACCCGCTCCGCTACGAGCGGAACGCCGCCAACGTGGGCCTGATCAGCGCGCTCAACCAGGGGGCACGGCTTGCCGGCGGCGAGGTGGTCTGCTTCCTCCACAACGACACCGAGATGCGCGAGCCCGCATGGATCGAGCGGTTGGTGGCGGCCCTCGGCGACGGCAGGGGGGTCGGACTGGCGGGGCTCTACGGGGCGCGGCGGGTCAGGCGCGACGGGCGCTACGTCGGGCGGACCATTGTCCACTGCCTCGAGGGCGGTCCGGGCATGGCGGCGCCCGTGGTCGACGTGGCGGCGGTGGACGGCGTCTGCCTCTGCCTCCGCCGATCGCTCCTGGACGAGATCGGCGGCTTCGACGAAGGCTACGGCTTTTTCCACGGCTACGACCGCGATCTCTCCTTCGCGGTGCGGGAGCGAGGCCTCGCCTGCGTGGTCGTGGACGCGCGCTTCGTACACCGGGGCGGCGGGACGCGCACAGGGGAGCGCGCGCCCGTTGCGGCCGCCGAGGACTTGGAACAGCGGCGGCAGGCCATGGCGCGCTTCGCCCGGAAATGGCGGCACCGTCTGCCGAGCGACGTGCGCGGGCTTCCGGAGCGCATCCTCAACTACATCAATCTGCGAGGTGCCAAAGCGAGCGTATGATTCCGTTCGTCAAGGGGCACGGACTCGGCAACGACTACATCGTCATCGACGGACGTGACCTGCCGGCGCCGCTGACGGTTCCGCAGATCGTGCGGATCTGCGACCGCAACTGGGGTGTGGGATCCGACGGCATCCTGCTCAAGGTGCCGGCCTGGGCCGGCGCGGATTTCGGGCTGCGCATCCTCAATCCCGACGGCAGCGAGGCCGAGAAGTCCGGCAACGGGCTCCGTATCTTCGCCAAGTACCTCTGGGACCACGGCCACACGAAGGAGCCCGTGTTCACCGTGGACACCAAGGGCGGGCGTGTGGAGTGCCACTGCCACCTCACTCACGGCCGCATGAACCTCGTCACGGTTGAGATGGGGCGCTGTACCTTCGTGGCGCCCGAGATCCCCATGAACGGACCTCCGCGCGAGGTGGTCAGAGTTCCTCTTCAGGTAGGCGGCGAGACGCTCCTGGTCACGGCCGTGTCGATCGGCAACCCGCACTGCGTGGTCTTCGTCGACGCGCTGGACGAGGCGCGTCTGAGGGCGCTGGGACCGCAGATCGAGCGCCACCCCGCCTTCCCCAACCGCACCAATGTCCAGTTCGCGCGCGTGGCGTCGCGCTCGCAGGTGGACATCCTGATCTGGGAGCGCGGGGCGGGCTACACGCTGGCGTCGGGCTCGTCCTCGTCGGCCGTCGCGTGCGCGGCGGTCAAGAACGCGTTGTGCGACCACGGGCTCGTCACGGTGCGGATGCCCGGTGGCACGCTCGAGGTGGACGTCCGGCCGGACTGGTCCATCCGGCTCAAGGGCCCAGTGGAGGAGGTCTACGCCGGCATCTTCTCCCGCGATCTCATGGACGCGCTCAAGGCCTGGCCCGCGCCCGATTGACGTCTCAGGCGGCTGAAAAGGGGCCATCTGCGCCATTTCGCAAAGGCGTTGGGGCGCCCTCGGCCGCACGCTCAACGTACAGGAGTACGCCTCGCGTGCGGATCGACTCAGCCCTCGTCTCGCGTCGGCCGGCGGCCGCCGCTCAACTCGAACGGCGGGGCGCCGCCTCGCATCTGGACCCTTTTGAGCCGCCTGCTAACCCCAGGTAGTTTCTCCGGCTTTCGGCGGAGTTGAGGGCGCGGTCCTGGGCAGGCGCATGGCCTTGGCGACGAGACCGTCCCGCACGCGGTCTGGAACGAAGCGGGCCATCGCCGCCCGGATCTTCGCCTCGCGGCCGACCACGTAGCGGGTCCTGGGCTTCACGGCCGTGAGCGCGTGCTCCACGGCGCGCGCCACTTCGACCGGATCGACGGCGTTCTTCGCGGCGTGCGCCGCCGTCTTCTTCACGGCCTCGATCGCCTCCGCGTAGAGCACGAACGTCTCGGGTGGGACCGCACCGAGTATCGCCTCGGCGCTCTTGGCGGACTTCTCCCAGATGGGCGTGGCCACCGCGCCCGGCTCGATGATGGACACCGAGATGCCCCAGGGCCGGAGCTCGAGTCTCAGCGCGTCGGTCAGCGCTTCGAGGGCGAACTTGGAAGCGCCGTAGGCGCCCGTGAACGGCGTGGCCATGAGTCCGGCGATCGATCCCATGTTGACGATGCGGCCGCGGCCCGCCCGGATGAGAGGCAGGAAGGCCTGCGTCACCGCGACCTGGCCGACCACGTTGATCTCGAGCTGGCGTCTCAGATCGGGCAGGGGAAGGAACTCGATCGGCCCTGGCACGACGATGCCCGCGTTGTTGACGAGCCCCGCGAGGCCGGCCGCTCCGACAGCGCCGGCGACCGCGCTGGCCGCGGTCGAGATCGAGACGGTATCCGTGACGTCGAGCGAGATGGGAGTGAGCCGCGCCGAGCCCTGGGCCCGGAGCGCCTCGGCATCGCCCTGCTTGCGCACGCCCGCGAAGACTCTCCAGCCCAACTGGTCCAGATGGAGCGCGCACGCGGCGCCGATGCCGGTCGAGGCGCCGGTGATCACGGCCGACTTCGCCGTGGCCATGCTCAGAGGGCGTCCGACAGCCGCTTGGCGGCCACTCCGCCCACGAGGGCGGCGACGAAGGTGATGATGAGGGCGGCGAGTGTGGGCCCGGCACCGGGGACCATCGCGGCCAGGGCTGGTCTCGCGGCGGTGTACCAGCCGCCGACGATGAACAGCAGGAGGCTGAACGCGACGGTGGACGCGACGGGGCGGCGGCGGGCGTCCACCAGCGCCATCCCGACGACCGCTGCCGAGCCCATGTACAGGAGCGGGAGGCCGCCCACCCGCCCCGGCGTCACGCCGTTCTTCCTCGCCATGATGTTGGCCACGGCGATGGGCGAGGTCGGATCCTTGGCGATCGCCTCTTCGATGACGGACACCGGCTGCATCACCTCGAAGCCCGCGCGCGCGACCCGGAGCCCCGCCATGCCCACGAGCGCTACGACGACGAGGACGAGGGCCGGCGTCCAGCGGTTTCCCGAGAGCCGTGCTGCCGGCACCAGGGCGAGCGGCAGGAGGAAGGCGGCGATGACGGCGAAGGTGTAGAAGCGGACGCCGCCGTAGAGGTAGGCGATGCGGAACGACGGGTCCACGACGAGATGGAGGCTGCCGTACAGCGTCGCGCCCGTGAGGACCATGGCGGCGAGCCGAGCGCGACTCCCCGCCGAGTAGACTTCATTGGCGATGGTCAGGCAGGCCCACGCATTGATCACCGCCCCGAGGATGCCCATGAGATGCGGCGGGCTCCAGAGCGTCACGTCGATACCGAAGAGCCGGTGCCAGAGATCGTCGATGGGCGCGGCGATGATGGTGACCGAGATGCCCCAGGCGGCCAGTTGGAAGCCGCGGCTGCCGCAGAGCCCCAGCACCCTCACGCCGCCCGTCCCGCGCCATGTCTCCCAGAAGAGCACGCCGAAGGAGAGGAACACAGCCGCGGTGACGCCCGCGTAGGTGATGAGATGCGGCGGGATCCAGAACGAGTCGCGCCCGATCAGGACGTGCCACTGGATATCCCACTGGACGCCCCAGCCCGCGACGATCTTCGACGCCAGCAGCGCCCAGAGCGCGGCGCGCTTGAGCTCCAGCGCCTCGGCGGGCACGCGGACGGCCCCGAAAGGCAGATCGCTCGCGCGGGTGCTCACCGAATCGGTCTACTTTGCAGGCGGCTCGACCGAGACCACCTTGACGTCGAAGAAGAGCGTCTGTCCTGCCAACGGGTGGTTGAGGTCGAGCAGCACGGTCGTGTCCTTGACGGCCTTCACCGTGACCGGCCGCGGCTGCCCATCCTGGCCGCGAGCCAAGAGGCGCGTGCCTACCACGGCAGCGCCCTGTGGCAGGACGTTCTTCGGCACCTCGGCCTCGGCCTTGGGATCCGCCGGACCGTAGCCGTCCTCTGGCTTGACCGTGACCTTCTTGCTGTCGCCGGCCTTCATGCCCAGGAGCGCGTTGTCCAGGCCCGGGATGATCTGCTTCGCGCCCTGCGTGAAGGCCAGCGCCTCCTTGCCGGTATTGGTATCGAGCACCGCACCCTTGTCGTCCTTGAGCGTGTACTCGATCTTGACCGAGGAGCCTTTTTCGATGGCCACCGTGGGCTGCGCCCCTATGGGCGCGGCGGCCAGCAGGACCAACAGCGCCACGAGTGTGCCGAGGGAACGCATCAACCAGCCTCCATAGCGCCGACGTGGGAATGTGAACTCTCAAACGAGCTTACACCCGCCTCCGCCAGGCCAGCAAGCTTCCTCGGTCGCGGCGCAGGGCCACGCGCCCGGCCCACGGCGCTTGCCTGGCTCGCCATCCGAGGCGCAGACTGTGCCGGGATCCTGGGTCGCGGCGCGAGGTGGTGATCGTCCGGGACGCCGACCGCATCGCGCGGAGGGCGTGGTGCCGGCTTCTCGAGGCGCGTCTCGACCTTTCGCTGCCTGGACTCGACCTCCACGGACCTGAGCCGACCAACGACGCACGAGCCTTCGTTTGCAGTGCTTCTCCACTGTGGTATGCATGGAGTCATCGAGGCAGTGCCCCATCGACCAGGAGGATAGCCATGATCGTCGATCGATGGCCTCGGGCGCGAATTTCGAGGTGAATGTGCCGAAGAGCTGGGGTAAGTTCGTGGCGTACGGCAACAACAACCCGCTGCTGGAGGGGCCGGATCAGACCATGCGGACCTGGCTACGGTTGCTGCGCGCTCTGCTGCTCTCGGGCCCGATTGCTCTGGCGACCTTCGCGACGCCGGCGCAGTCGGCGGCTGCCGTGCCCGGGCTGTGCGTCGAGGGTGTCCTGCCGAGCGGCGCTCTTTCCCTGATCTGCATCCCCAGCGAGGGCTGGAACGGCGACCTGGTTGTCTACGCCCACGGATACGTCGCCTACAACGAGCCCATCGACTTCTATCACCTTACCCTGCCGGACGGCACCTACGTGCCGGACATCGTTCAGACCCTCGGGTTCGCCTTCGCCAACACGAGCTGCCGGACGAATGGGCTGGCGGTTCTCCAGTGCGCCGATGATATCCGCGAGCTGGTGGCGGCCTTTGCGACGGTCTCCGGGACGCCGCCGCCGCACACGTATATCGCTGGAGTCTCGGAAGGCGGACTCATCACTGCGCTCTTGGTCGAGCAGTCACCCGGACTCTTCAGCGGGGGCCTCGCCGCATGCGGGCCCATCGGCAGCTTCAGGAAGCACGTCAAGTACATCGGCGATTTCCGCGTGCTCTTCGACTACTTCTTCCCGAGCGTCCTGCCGCCGAGCCCGATCAGCGTCCCTCAAGACGCGATCGATCACTGGGAGGATACCTACGAGCCGGCGGTCCAATCGGCCATTGCCGCCGGTCACGGCGCCTCCCTCCAGCTGATCAACACCTCGAAGGCCGCTGTCGATCCGAACGACCCGACGACCGTGACGACGACGACGGTGAACGTGCTCTGGTACAACATCTTCGGCACCCATGATGCGACCGAAAAGCTCGGGGGCAACCCCTACGACAATACGAGCCGCCTTTACATGGGATCGACGAACGACCTCAAGCTCAACGTGAGCGTGCAGCGGTTCGCCGCTGACCCGGAGGCGCTGGCCTCCCTCGTCGCCTACGAGACCACGGGCAAGCTCACGATCCCGCTGGTGACGCTCCACACCACCGGGGACGAGCAGGTCCCCTTCTGGCACGAGGCGCTCTACCTCGCGAAGGTCCAGTCCAGCAAGACGGGGAGCCTCCTCACCCAGATTCCGGTCGCGCGGTACGGCCACTGCAACTTCACCACCCAGGAGATCGTGGGGGCGTTCCTCCGGCTGGTTGCTCAGGTGACGCGGCGATAGCCGCGAGCGCCGTGCGCTACGGCTTCTACCTCCCGCCACGGAGGGCGTTCATGATGGCGTCGGCCCCTTGACGCTCTCGCCGCTCGGCCAATAGGCCTGAACCCGCGTGCTAGAATCGCTTCATGGTGGCCACCGAGATCGAGCGTTTCGTCGAGCAACTCGCGGATCTCGGCG
>Ga0209726_10005973_pt1 | contig 14424 bp, 13 predicted proteins | sample Subgrocontami54m_FD_187453 | JGI IMG/M metagenome (GOLD analysis project Ga0209726, IMG submission 187453) | Subsurface groundwater microbial communities from S. Glens Falls, New York, USA - GMW46 contaminated, 5.4 m (SPAdes) (version 3) | ecosystem: Environmental > Aquatic > Deep subsurface >... | reverse complement strand
GAAGGCCGGGCCGCACCCGGCGCTGGCCCAGGGCAAGGTGCGCTACGTCGGCGACCACGTAGCGGTGGTGATCGCCGAGACGCTGGCGCAGGCCAAGGACGCGGCCGAGTGCATCAGCGTCGACTACGATCCGCTGCCGGCCGCGGTCGATGTGGCAACGGCGCAGAACGCCGGCCAGCCGCAGATCCATGCGGAAGCGCCCAACAACACGGTCTATCAGTGGCACCTGGGCGACAAGGCCAAGGTCGATGCGGCCTTCGCCAACGCCAAGCACGTGACGAAGATCGAGCTCACCAACAATCGCCTCATTCCCAACGCCATCGAGCCGCGCGCGGCGATCGGCGACTACGACTCCGGCCAGGAGAGCTTCACGCTCTACACGACGAGCCAGAACCCGCACGTCGCCCGTCTGGTGCTGGCGGCCTTCATCGGCCTCGCGCCTGAGCACAAGCTGCGCGTGATTGCGCCCGACGTGGGCGGCGGCTTCGGCTCCAAGATCTTCATCTACGCCGAGGAGACGGTGTGCCTGTGGGCCTCGCGCAAGGTCAACCGGCCGGTGAAGTGGGTGGCGGAGCGCACGGAATCCTTCCTCTCCGATGCGCACGGCCGCGACCATGCGACGGTGGCCGAGCTGGCGGTCGACGCCGACGGCAAGATTTTAGCGCTGCGGGCCAAGACCAAGGCCAACCTCGGCGGCTACCTGTCGACCTTTGCCTCCAGCGTGCCGACCTACCTCTACGCGCCGCTGCTCTCTGGCCAGTACAATATTCCGGCCATCTACTGCGAGGTGGACGGCGTCTATACCAACACCACGCCGGTCGACGCCTATCGCGGCGCGGGCCGGCCGGAGGCGACCTTCGTGGTCGAGCGGCTGGTGGAGGTGGCGGCGCGGCAGACGGGCCAGGACCCGGCCGAGTTCCGCCGCAAGAACTTCATCAGGAGCTTCCCCCACGCCACGCCGGTGATCATGACCTACGACGCCGGCGACTACGAGGCCTGCCTCAACAAGTCGCTCGAGCTCGCCGACTACAAGGGCCTCGGCGCGCGAAAAGCTGCGAGCGCCAAGAAGGGCCTGAAGCGCGGGGTCGGCTTCTCGGCCTACATCGAGGCCTGCGGCATAGCGCCCAGCGCGGCCGTCGGCTCGCTCGGCGCCGGCGTCGGACTGTGGGAGTCGGCGGAAGTCCGCGTCAACCCGACAGGGTCCGTCGAGGTGCTGACCGGCTCGCACAGCCACGGCCAGGGCCACGAGACCACGTTCGCACAGCTCACGTCGCAGCGGCTCGGCATCCCGATCGAGCAGGTCACCGTCGTGCACGGCGACACGGACAAGGTGCAGTTCGGCATGGGCACCTACGGCTCGCGCTCGGGCGCGGTCGGCATGTCGGCGATCTACTACGCCATCGACAAGGTGATCGTGAAGGCCAAGAAGGTGGCGGGCTTCGTGCTGGAGGTGGCGGCGGACACCGTCGACTTCAAGGAAGGCATCTTCTCGAGCACCGCCACCAACAAGACGCTGACCTTCCCCGAGGTCGCGCTGCAGGCCTACATCGCCCACAAGTTCACGGGCGCGCAGCTCGAGCCCGGCCTCAAGGAGGGCGCCTTCTTCGACCCCACCAACTTCACCTTCCCCTCGGGCGTGCACATCTGCGAGGTCGAGGTCGATCCCGAGACCGGCGCCACACGCATCGACCGCTGGACCGCGGTCGACGACTTCGGCACGCTGATCAATCCCATGATCGTCGAGGGTCAGGTGCACGGCGGCATCGCCCAGGGTGTCGGCCAGGCGCTGCTGGAGGGTGCCGTCTACGACAAGGAGGGCCAGCTGCTGACCGCGAGCTACATGGACTACTGCATGCCGCGCGCGGGCGACCTGCCGACCTTCCAGGTGGCCATGACCAATACGCCCTGTCCCTCCAACCCGCTGGGGGTGAAGGGCTGCGGCGAGGCCGGCGCCATTGCCGCACCTGCCGCGGTGATCAACGCCATCACCGATGCGCTGGGGCACGAGGACATCGCCATGCCGGCGACGCCGAAGGCGGTGTGGTTGGCCGCCAAGAAGGCGCCGACCAGGATGGCCGCGGAATAGGGAGGGCAAAGCCCATGTACGCGTTCGAGTATCATCGCCCGCAGTCGGTGGCCGATGCCGCCAAGCTGATGGCGTCCATCGGCGAGGCCAAGCTGCTGGCCGGCGGCCACACGCTGATCCCCACCATGAAGCAGCGGCTGGCGAACCCGCCGGCGCTGATCGACCTCTCGCGCGTTTCCGAGCTGCGCGGCATAAACAAGCAAGGCAACGCGCTCGTTATCGGCGCCATGACGACCCACGACGAGGTCGCCAACTCGCCCGTGGTGCGCGGCGCCATTGCCGGCTTGTGCGAGGTGGCGGCCAGCATCGGCGACCCGCATGTCAGGAACCGCGGCACCATCGGCGGCTCGGTCGCCAACAACGATCCCGCCGCCGACTATCCCGCCGCGCTGCTGGCGCTCAATGCCACCGTCGCCACCAACAAGCGCGAGATCAAGGCCGACGATTTCCTCAAGGGCCTGTTCACGACGGCGCTCGGCGACGGCGAGATCATCACCCGCATCTCCTTCCCCATTCCAGGCAAGTTCGCCTACATGAAATTCGCCAACCCGGCGTCCCGCTACGCGCTGGTCGGCGTGGCGGTGGCGCAGAACGGCCGGGAGGCGCGCGTCGGCGTGACGGGCGCCGGCAGCAGCGGCGCCTTCCGCCACAAGGCTGCGGAGGCGGCGCTGGCGCAGAACTGGTCGGCGCAGGCACTCGCGAACCTCGCCACCAACGCCGCCGACATGATGAGCGACATGCACGCCGACGCCGCCTACCGCGTGCATCTGGTCGGCGTGATGGCGCGGCGGGCCGTGGCCAAGGCTGGGTGAGTCTTTCCCTCTCCCCGCTTTGCGGGGAGAGGGTCACGGTGAGGGGCAGAAACAGGCGAGCAGCCGCATGGCCGTGACGATGTCGGGCGAGGTGGTGCTGCCGGCAGACCGGCCGACCGTGTGGGCGCGCCTCAACGATGCCGAGACGCTGAAGGCCTCGATCCCCGGCTGCGAGAGCCTGGAGAAGCTCTCCGACACGGAGATGCAGGCGGTGGCCAAGGTCAAGATCGGCCCCGTGAGCGCGCGCTTCAAGGGCAAGGTCACCCTCGGCGACATCGACGCGCCCAACAGCTACCGCATCTCCGGCCAGGGCGACGGCGGCATTGCCGGCTTCGCCAAGGGCGGCGCCAACGTCAGGCTCGACGACGCCGAGGGCGGCGGCACGCGCCTCAGCTACGACGTCGACGCCCAGGTCGGCGGCAAGATCGCCCAGCTCGGCGGGCGGCTGATCGACTCGGCGGCGAAGAAGCTCGCCGAGGAGTTCTTCGCCAATTTTGCGAGGGCGCTGGGTGGGGCGTAGCCCTCACCTCGGCCAGCCCGGAGGGATCGCGACCGGGAGCGGATCGAGGAAGACACTCCTTGCCAGATCCAAGCATCCGAGGTTGCCATGCCCATAGTAGTCGTCGCGCCCTACATCCAGGATAGATGGGACCCAATCCCTGGGGCCTCGGTACATTAGATCCTGGGGGCTATCCGAAACATGACCGCCCTCGTGGTGATGTGGCGCGCACTCTGCCACAACCCCGATCGTATGCAGGATTTCATGCGCCAACGAGTACTCCCAATAGCCCGGTGTGGCTGTGCGCGCCGCAAACGGATTCTCTGCACAGGGACGTGCTCCCTTCGGTGTGCCGCGAAGGTACATGGCCGCTACACTGCCGATGAGATCTGGGGGCCAGGGGCCGCTGCCGCACACGACCGCATTGCCATCGTAATACACCGCATAGATCTTGCGCGGTTGGATGTAGCCGCGCTCTCTCAGCTCTTCCTCGATTCGATCTCGAATGTTGACGCCGAAGCCGAACAACTCGGCCTGCGAGCGGCGCAGCCGAGCAAAGGTGATGTCGAGGGCGCCGTCGAGCGTATCCAATCGCAGGCGCGGACCCCTCGTTTGCCCCACGAACCATGCTTGCATCGCCGCCACCGATTGGGCGATCACCCCTTTGGTGTCCAAGGCGTTGTCAACACCACCACTGGGCAGAACGTACATGACGTGCACCTGATAGCCAGTCACATCGTCGGCCCGATCCTCCAGAGCGCGAGGCAGGGCCGTCGTCAGGGGCACCAGCCGCACGGTCATTGGCGCCGCGGTGGCCGTCACTTCCCGCAGCAACGACTCATTACCGGTATGCCGCAAGCGCCAAGGGTGAGTCGCGAAGGTTTGCTGTAGGAATTCTTTTCCTGGCTCGATATTGGCGTAGCGCACTTCGATGCATTGCTGGTTGATCCAATACAAGTCGACCGCGCTGTCACTGTTGTTGATGAAGAGGATGGTCGTTGCTGTCGTGCTGTCCTTTGAGCAATCCTGGGCGCCGGTTGCTTGCGGCCAGAAGGCGGCGCAGACCGCCAGACCCATCAACGCCAGGGTCCGCATGGTCCGGGCCAATGTTGTGGGAAGGGATGACGAGAGCCAACGGGGGGAGAGCAAAGCTTGCAACAACATGGCATTTCTCCAATCCTGCCAGCCCAGTCTGCGGGCGGTCCACAAATCAGCTTTACGATCAAGGTGTGCGAGAGAGCAACGCGGTAGATCTATCAGTAATGGTGCGGTCGAGAGATTTCAATCTCCACGCCTTGCGAAGCCAACCTCTCGAGCTACTCCGCCGCCGCTTGCGCCACCGTGGGCGCGTCGCCGGCCACCGTGGTGCGGCGCATGTCGCGCGGCTGGGACTCGTCGTAGCGGCGTACGCGGTGCACGGTCTGGCGGTTGTCCCAGATGACGAGGTCGTCGAGCTTCCACGTGTGCACGTAGACGAAGCGGGGCTGGGTGGCGTGCTCGTTGAGGTCGCGCAGCAGCATGCGCGCCTCCGGCATCGGCATGCCGACGATGCCGCCGGCGTGGGAGGCGAGATAGAGCGACTTGCGGCCCGTCACCGGGTGGCGGCGCACCAGGCGCTGGCGCACCGGCTTGAACATCGCCTTCTCCTCCTCTGTGTAGTCGAGGAAGCCGAGCGACCCGCGCGAGTACATGAGGGAATGCTCGCACACCAGGTCCTCGATCTCGCGCTTGGTGTCGTCGTCGAGCGCCTCGTAGGCCGCCCCCATGTGCGCGAACTCGGTGTTGCCGCCCTTCTTGTTCACGATGCGCGCCGAGAGCAGCGAATACTTGGCCGGGATCGGCCGGAACGAGCTGTCCGAATGCCACAGCATGTTGCCGAGGTTGAACAGGCGCTGGCGGCTGTCGCGGGGCAGCGGCTTGCCGTCCTTGCCCAGGTTGGAGACGTCGTTCATGCCGACGGCGAGGCGCTTGTCCTGCGGCTTCGTCACGTTGCCGCCGCGCGCGTCCTCGATGGCGCCGAAGTTGCGCGTGAAGGCCATCTGCTCGTCGTCGGTCAGCTTCTGGTCGTGGAAGACGAGCACGGCGTACTGGTCCATGCCGGCCTCGATGGCGGCCACGTCCTCTCTGCTCAGCGGCTTGGAGATGTCCACGCCGGAGACTTCGCCGACGAACACGGGATGGATCTGCCGGATCGCGACAGGCATGGCGTTTCCTCCTGAACAGGCGAGCCTTTTTGCCAGATTGTTCTGCTTTGCGGACGAGTGCAAGCGGCCGCCGTGCCGATGGATGGAGACTGCGGAGATGGACCATCGGCGGAATACGGCTAACGCCTATTCCGCCCTACGACGTTCCTGCAAGCTGGCGCAGCCGGTACACGGCCGTGTGCAGCACCTGTGCGACCGCCGTATGCCCATTGGCGATGATGAGGCAGTCGAGGTCGACGAGGCGGTGGCCCTTCTTCTCGTAGTTGGCGGCGACCCTCGCCCGCACGGTGAACTCGTCGCCGACGCGCGCGGCCGAGAAGTTGGCGACCTTGCTGCCGGTGTGGATCCACGGCGCCAGCACCACGTTCTCGCGCAGCGCCAGATTGCACAGGCGCAGCAGCGCGCCCGGGTGGGCGAGGCGCTCATCGGCGTAGATGGGGTCGGTCTCGCGCACGTCGCGCAGGTATTGGGCGGCGAAATCTGCCGTCAGGGCAAATGGCCTGATGCCGAGCCAGATGCCGGCGGCAAGGCTCGTCTCATCGGCCGGCGGCCGGTCGGCGGGCGGGGTGCGGCCCTCGTAATCGCCGATCGAAGGCGGCCGCGCCGAGCCGTCGCCGAGCGACGCATGGCCCGTGGCGCACAGCACGCCCTCGCTTTCCACCTCGACCTCGAGCCCGCCGGTTGCCTCGTGCGCGGTGACGACGGCGATGCGGCCGTCGTAGACGGGTTTGAGGAAGCGGCATTGCATGCGGCCGCGCTCGAGCCACGCCCGGCCCCAGCGCGCAACGGCCGGATGGCAGGCGTAGGCATAGACCTCCACGCCGGGCACCAGCCCGCCGGAGAAGCCCAGCTTCTGCGCCACGGTGTCGTCGTGGATCTTGTTCTCGGAGGCGTGCGAGAGGTTGTAGGCCTCGACGCGGTAGCTCATTGACGATGGGGTACTCATGCGAGCCTCCGCACTGATGGCGCGAAGGTGAGACTATCGCCGGCAGCCAGCCGTTGTACATGGCGCTGGAGCCCGCTGGGCGATGCGGGCGGCACGGACGCACTACTGGCAAAGCGCGCTGTGCCGGCGCTGCGCCAAATCGAAATGGAAATGGTCGCGGTGCAGCTCGTTGGCCTCGGGGCCCAGCACCGTGCCGAACACCCCGCACGCGCCCTTGTGCAGCCGGCGCAGGAAGCCCGCTTCCGCGCTCTTCTTAGCGTCGTCGACCTCGGGCCCGCCGGTTGCGGGGATGGCCTTCGGGTCCGCGCTCACGTCGGACGTGCCGCGCCCGGGCCTCTGCAGCGCGGCCGTCTTGCGCAGGGATTCGGCATCCTGCTTCTTGCCCGCTGGCGGCCCCGGTAAGGCGTGGGCGATGGCGCTGATCTTCTTGCTGGCGGGCCTGGCCTGGGCCGGCTCGGGCTTCGCCGCCTCCGTCTTGGCCGGCTCCTTCTTCGCGTCCTTGGCTCGGGCTGCGGCCACCTTCTCGGCCTCGCGCTGATCGCGCAGCGTCAGGCCCCAGGCCCGCGCCACATCGATCGTGCGGCCGTCGGCGGTGATGAACCCCGCGATGTCGATAGCGTTGGCCAGCGCGTGCTCGGAGAGCTTATCGGTGCCGAGCGGGTGGCCGTTGCGCGCGCGACAGACATAGCCCGACGCGTTGCGCAGGCGGGCGATGCGGGAGCCCAGCTCCGCCTGCGCCGCCGGCTGCAGCGTCTTCTCCACCCAGTTGTGCAGGCCCACCACCATGGCGCAGTTGAGCGTCGCCGGCGGATTGATCTCGACCTTGTTGGCGCCCGAGCCGATGCGCCGCAGCAGCACAGGGGCCGGCGCGCCGCATTGCTCGTGCTTCACGGGTTCCGCGATCTCCACCTCGGCGGCGATCGGCCCCAGCAGCTTCAGGCACTCGCGCAAGCCGGCGATGATCTCGGCGTCCGACCACACCTCCGGCTTCGGTGGCTCCGCCGGCGTGGCCTCCGACGGCGCTATCGGCGTCTTTTCCGGCTCCGCGGGCGCAATCGACGACACCTTGTGCGAAGTCTTCGGTGCGGGGCCGTGCTTGTGGACCGCCGCAGGCTCGCGCGTCTCGGACAGGGGAGCCTGCTTGGGCCGCGTTCTCTCGGCGGCAGCCAATACATCCTCGGGCTTGGGCTCGGCAGCCGGCTGCCCCGCCGCCTCAACCGGCTGCGGAGCCGGTGTTATGCCCGACGTCTTGTGCGCCGGCGGGGCCTCCTCACCGGTCTCCGGCGGAGGCTCGCGCTTGGGACGCGACCGCCGGGCCGCGACCTGGACTGCCGGTTCGACCGGCATACCTTCGGCCAGCGGTACCGGCTTGGCGCTGATGACTTCGATGGGCGGGGTCGCCGCTCGAGGTCGCGGCGCATCGGTCCTCGAGGCCGCATCGTGCGGCAGCAGGGGCAAGGCCGCCAGGCCCAGCACAGCCGCTACCGACAGCTTGGTCGACAGGCCAACGACGGACTTGGAGAGGAGCGCCAGCACTTTGGCAGCATGCGCCATGCTCTGTTAAGAACTCCCAACCGCCCGCAAGGGTTGCGCCGACTTGTATGGGGGCCGCTTGTGGTCGAACTGTGGTGGCTTGCGTGGTGTCAGACCCCTCCGGGTCTGACACCGTTCCTCAACGTCCCTCACCCAGAAACTCTCGCCGCACGGCTTGTGTATGCTCCCCGAGCGCCGGCAGCGGGCCGAAGCCCGGGTCGCCTTCGCCCATCCACCGCGCCGGCGGCGCGGGCAGCGGGATGGGCCCGTTGGGCGTGTCGACCGAGATCCGCCGCAGATGCGGATGCCGCAGAATGCTCGCTATGTCATTGACGCGCGCGAAGGCGATCTCGGCCTGCTCCAGTTGCCGCGACAGCGCATCGATCCCCTGCGCACCGAAGCAGCGCGCCACCAGCGCATCCGTCTCGGCCCTGTTCTTTGTGCGCGCCGCATTGCTGGCAAAGCGCGGATCACGCGCCAGCTCGGGCTGACCCAGCACCTTGGCGCAGAATACCACCCACTCGCGGTCGTTCTGGATCGAGATCAGGATCGGCACGCCGTCGCCCGTCTGGAATACGCCATAGGGCGCGAGGGAGGAATGCGACAGCCCGATCCGCTTCGGCGGCACACCGAACTCCGTGTAAAGCATCGGCACCGCCATCCACTCCATCATGGAGTCGAACATCGACACACGGATGTCGGCGCCGGCGCCTGAGCGCCCGCGCGCGATCAGCGCCTCCAGGACCGCCTCGTAGGCGTTCATGCCGGTGCAGATGTCGACGACGGAGACGCCCACGCGCGCCGGCGCCTCCGGCCCGCCGGTGACGGAGGCGAGGCCCGACTCGGCCTGCACCAGCAGATCGTAGGCCTTGCGGTCGCGAAAGGGGCCGTCGTCGCCGTAGCCCGAGATCGAGCAGCACACGAGCCTGGGATGGCGCTCGCGCAGCTGCTCGACGGGGTAGCCGAGCTTGGCCAGCGCGCCGGGCTTGAGGTTCTGCACCAGCACGTCGGCCTTGGCGAGGATCGCCTCGAACAGGCCGCGGTCCTCCGCCTTGGTGAGGTCCGCAACCACCGATTCCTTGCCCCGGTTGAGCCAGACGAAATGCGTGCACTGCCCGTGCACGTAAGAGTCGTAGGCGCGCGCGAAATCGCCCTCGGGGCGCTCCAGCTTGATCACACGCGCGCCGGCGTCCGCCAGCTTGCGGCTGGTCAGGGGCGCGGCGACGGCCTGGTCGAGCGAGAGGACGAGCGTCCCGGTCAACGGCTTGCCCATGCCCCGCCCCTCACAGCAGACCGCGGCTGGCGAGATTGCGCATCAGCGCCCCCGTCCCGAACTCCCACGGCGGCGCCTCGATCGAAAGCGTCATGCGGTTGGCGAGCGCCCCCAGCTCCGGCGCCGAGATGGTCGTCACGTCGCCCATCCTGTGCGTGAAGCCCTGCCCCTTGGCGCCGCGGTCCTCGATCGGCGCGAACATGGTGCCGAGGAACAGCACCGCGCCGTCGGGATACTGGTGGTGCCGGCCCAGCATTTGCCTGACGAGGTCGGCCGGATCGCGGGCGATCTCGCGCATCGACGAGCGCCCATTGAGCGTGAAGCCATCCTCGCCCTCGACCTTCAGGCTCACCTCGATGTGCCGCACCGTATCGAGCGTGAAGGCGCCGTCGAACAGGCGCACGAACGGGCCGATGGCAGTCGAGGCATTGTTGTCCTTGGCCTTGGACAGCAGCAGCGCCGAGCGACCCTCCACATCGCGCAAATTTATGTCGTTGCCGAGCGTGGCGCCGACGATGGCACCCTTGGAATTCACCACCAGCACGACCTCGGGCTCGGGGTTGTTCCAGGTGGAGATGGGGTGCAGGCCGGCTTCCATGCCGTGCCCGACGGCCGACATCGGCTGCGCCTTGGTGAAGATCTCCGCGTCGGGCCCGATGCCGACCTCCAGGTACTGCGACCAGGCTCCCTGCTCGATCAGCACGCGCTTGAGCTCGGCCGCCTCCCTGCTGCCCGGCACGAGCTTGCGGATGTCGCCGCCGAGCTGCGCCGCCACGCTTTTGCGGATCGCCTCGGCCTTTTCCGGGAACCCGCGCGCCTGCTCCTCGATCACGCGCTCGAGCAGGGAGAGCGGAAACGTTACGCCCGCCGCCTTGATGGCCTGCAGGTCGATGGGGGCCAGCAGCCAGGGCTTCCTCGCGTCGCGCTCGGCCTCCGGCGTGTTGGCGAGGATGTCGGCCAGCGCACCGATCCTCTCACCCTTGCCGTCGCGCACGATCGCCACGGCATCGGCGGCCTCGGCCAGGTCGCGCATGGTCGGCGCCAGCCGCGAGATGTCCCAGACGCCATCGCCGCGTATCGCCACCACCGACGGGCCGCCGATATCGGGCCGCCACACGCGCCCCGCCAGGGCCCCGGCCGCGTCGTCCCGCGGCAGCGTTGCGCTGGCGGTCATGCAATCGGCTACGCGTGCCATGCTTCCTCCCTCTCGGACTTTTCTTTGCTAAGGTCTCGCAGAGCGGCAAGCTACAGTAGCGGCTTGGTCAGGGAGCTTCCAGGAGGCGCCATGAGCGTTCGCATCGAAAAGTCCGGCAGCGTCTGGACCGTCATTCACAGCCGTCCCGAGGCGCGCAACGCCATGGATGCCGCCAGCGCCGATGCGCTGGTGGCGGCCTTCGAGCAGTTCGACGCGGACAAGTCGGCCGATGTTGCCGTGTTCTGGGGCGAAGGCGGCGCCTTCTGCGCGGGATGGGACCTCAAGTCGGTGTCGGACCTCGACCAAGCCAATCCGGTCGGCAGGCTCGATTTCCCGAAGGGCGGCGGCAAGGCGCCGCGCGGGCCGCTCGGCCCTTCGCGCATGGAGCTGTCGAAGCCCGTGATCGCCGCGGTGGAAGGCCCGGCGGTGGCCGGCGGCATGGAGCTCGCCATGTGGTGCGATGTGCGCGTCATGGCCGAGAGCGCCTACTTCGGCGTCTACTGCCGGCGCTGGGGCGTGCCGCTGATCGACGGCGGCACCGTGCGCCTGCCGCGGTTGGTCGGCCTCGGCAAGGCGCTCGAGATCATCATGACGGGACGCAAGGTGACTGCGGAGGAGTCCTACCGTATCGGCCTTTGCGAGAAGGTCGTCGCGCACGGGAAGGCCCGCGAGGCGGCCGAAGCGATGGCGCAGGAGATTGCCCGCTTCCCGCAGGAATGCATGCGCGCCGATCGTCTCTCGGTCTATCGCGCTTGGGGCAAATCGATGCGCGAGGGCCTGGAAAGCGAATGGGCGACGAGCGCCGGCATCGTCAAGGCCGAGGGCATCGCCGGCGCGGAGCGCTTCGCCAAGGGCAAGGGCCGGCACGGCGACTTCAAGAACATCTGAGGGTCCCGGCTCTCCGCGCTTCGTGCTCCGGCCGGGATGACAGGTGAGAAGAAACAATGTTGTTCTGGGCCGGCGCCGTCGTCAGCGGCTACCTGGGCTATAAGCTGCTCGACTGGTGGGTGCCGGCAGTCGTCGCCTGCGCCGTGGTGGCGCTGCAGTTCGTCATGTTCCAGATCGTGCTCGCCGGGCGCGGATCGGGCGCCGAGCTCTACGCCTTCAGCCTTCTCATGAACCTGGTGATGTTCTACGCCACGTTCAGCATCGGTCGCGCGATCGGTCAGCGCCTCACACAACGCAGAAAGGGTGTGCGATGAGTGCTCAGCAGCTCGAGAACCATATCGTGCTTGTCACCGGCGCGCTCGGCACGCTGGGCTCTGCCATGTGCAAGGCGATCGAGGCGGCTGGCGGCAAGGCCATCCGCAGCGATCTCAGCGCGCGCGGCAAGGTCGACATCGCGCTCGACGTGACCAAGGAAGCGGACTGGAAGGCGGCCATGGAGGAGATCGGCCGCACGCATGGCCACCTCGACGGCCTCGTCAACAATGCCGGTATCGGCACGCCGGGCGATGTCGAGCAGACGCCCTTCTCCGAGTGGCGGCGGGTCATGGCGGTCAACGCCGACGGCGTGTTCCTGGGCTGCAAATACGCCATGCCGCTGCTGGCCAAATCCAAAGCCCCCTCGATCGTCAACATCTCCTCGGCCTCGGGCATCGTCGGCGGCGCCAACCTCGCCGCCTACAATGCGTCGAAGGGCGCGGTGCGGCTGCTCACCAAGTCGGTGGCTCTATCGGGTGCGCGCAAGCGACCGCCGGTGCGCTGCAACTCGGTGCACCCCGCCTTCATCGAGGGCGACATGGTCGATGCCATGGTGCGCGGCCGGCCGGATCCGGCCAAGGCCATGGCCAAGCTCAACGCCCAGATCCCCATCGGCCGCCTGGGCCAGCCGCACGAGGTCGCCAACACGGTGGTGTGGCTGCTGTCGGACGCCTCCTCCTTCACCACCGGCTCCGAGGTCCTGGTCGACGGCGGGCTGATTGCGGGGTGATTCACCGAGGCGGGTTGCGATATCGTAGCAAATTTGCTACATGAGGTTTCGGTGTGTGGGTCGTCGAGACGCTAAACGCGACCGTAGACGCCGAACTCGAAGCGTTGCCGCAGGATATGCTGGCGCGCTTCTGGCAGATAGCCGACTTGATCAAAGATATGGGCCTCCCGCGCGTGCGTGGTCCCTACGTTGATCACCTGCAAGGGCCGCTCTGGGAGATGCGGCTCAAGGGCAAGGACAGAATTGCGCGTGCGATCTACGTCACCGCCCGCGGGCAACGCGTGGTTGTGGTGCGGGTGTTCGTCAAGAAGACGCAGAAGACGCCACGGCGCGAAATCGAGCTCGCTTTGAAGCGGGCAAAGGATGTGACATGACGCGGATTGATGATCTCCACAAGAAGTGGCTCAAGGAGCGGCCGGGTTACGCCAAGGCGGTAGCGGACTTGGAAGAGGAATTCCAGCTGGCGCGTCAAATGATCGGCGCGAGGGCGCGCGCAGGCTTGACGCAGGAGCAGCTCGCCAGCCGCATGAAGACGACGCGCACCGTGATTTCTCGGCTCGAAAGCGGGCGCATGAAGCCATCGACCCGGACGCTTGAGCGCTATGCGCGGGCGACCGGCCACAAGCTCAAGATCAACTTCGAGCCCGCAGGCACTCGTTAGCGGTGTTCGAGGCTTTGCAGATAAGAACAGCGATTCGCACGACGGAGAGGAAACCAACGCATGGCCAACGGAAAAAAACCCACCGCCGCCCAAATCAAAAAACTGCGCTCGCGCCAGTGGTTCGACAATCCCGACAACCCGGACATGACCGCGCTCTATCTCGAGCGCTACATGAATTATGGCCTCACGCGCGAGGAGCTGTCCTCCGGCAAGCCGATCATCGGCATCGCCCAGTCGGGCTCCGACCTCTCGCCGTGCAACCGCCATCACCTGGTGTTGGCGCATCGCGTGCGCGAGGGCATCCGCGAGGCCGGCGGCATCGCCTTCGAATTCCCGGTGCACCCGATCCAGGAGACCGGCAAGCGCCCCACCGCCTCGCTCGACCGCAACCTCGCCTATCTCGGCCTGGTCGAGATCCTCTACGGCTACCCGATCGACGGCGTCGTGCTCACCACCGGCTGCGACAAGACCACGCCCTCGCAGCTGATGGCGGCCGCCACCGTCGACCTCCCCGCGATCGTGCTGTCGGGCGGGCCGATGCTCAACGGCTGGTTCCGCGGCGAGCGCACGGGCTCGGGGACGATCGTGTGGAAGGCTCGTGAGCTGTTTGCCACCGGCGAGATCAACTACGAAGAGTTCGTCGAGCTGGTGGCCTCTTCGGCACCCTCGCCCGGCCACTGCAACACCATGGGCACGGCCTCGACCATGAACTCGCTGGCCGAGGCGGTCGGCATGTCGCTGCCGGGCTGCGCCGCCATCCCCGCCCCGCACAAGGAGCGCGCCCAGATCGCCTACCTGACGGGGAAACGCATCGTCGAAATGGTGTGGGAGGACCTGCGGCCGTCCCGAATCATGACCCGCGAGGCGTTCGAGAATGTCATCGTCGTCAACTCGGCGATTGGCGGCTCCACTAACGCACCCATCCACTTCAATGCCATCGCCCGCCACATCGGCGTGAAGCTCGACAACGACGACTGGGAGAAGGTGGGTTACGCCATCCCGCTGCTGGTAGACATGCAGCCGGCCGGCCGCTACCTGGGCGAGGAATATCATCGCGCCGGCGGCGTGCCCGGCGTGGTCAACGAGCTGATGAAGGGCGGCAAGATCCACGAGAGTGCGCTCACCGTGAACGGCAAAACCATGGGCGAGAACTGCGCCAACCGCGCGGTCATCGACCCGGACGTCATCCGCCCCTACAAGAAGCCGCTGAAGGACAAGGCGGGCTTCCTCAACCTCAAGGTCAACCTGTTCGACAGCGCCATCATGAAGACCGGCGTGATCT
>Ga0209726_10005969_pt1 | contig 14432 bp, 15 predicted proteins | sample Subgrocontami54m_FD_187453 | JGI IMG/M metagenome (GOLD analysis project Ga0209726, IMG submission 187453) | Subsurface groundwater microbial communities from S. Glens Falls, New York, USA - GMW46 contaminated, 5.4 m (SPAdes) (version 3) | ecosystem: Environmental > Aquatic > Deep subsurface >... | reverse complement strand
CCCGGATCACGTGCCGCGGTGGACCTTCGTGCGTTCTCTCGCCGGGATTAGACCCGTACCAGTCCAGGACGAACTCGAAGACGTTGCCGTGCATGTCGAAAAGCCCCCACGGGTTTGGCTTCAACGAGCCGACCGGATGGTGGTGGCCCTCGGAGCCTCCGATCCCCGACCATCCGTAGTAGCGGAGTTCCGCCACGTCGTTCCCGAAACTGTAGCGGGTGATCGTGCCCGCGCGGCAGGCGTACTCCCACTCCGCTTCGGTCGGCAAGCGATAGACATAACCCGGGGGCACTCGCCCGGCCAGGCGCTCGCGCTCGGTGAAGACGGCGCGCTAGTTCGTCGCCTCCTCCCAACTGACCGAATCCACCGGGCACCTCGGATCGCCCTGATAGACGCTCGGATTGGCGTGCATCAACACGGAATACTCAGCTTGCGTGACTTCGTACTTCGCCAGCCAGAATCCCTGCGTGATCGTCACGGGATGCTGCGGACCTTCGTTCGTTAGCCGGTCCGGTTCCCAGGCCGGACTGCCCATCAGGAAAGTGCCCGGCGCAATCCAGATCATGTGGTCGGGAACCTGCATCGTGCTCACCTGCAACCTGAAGAAGAGCACCGCCGGGCCGACGTGATTCGACAGCACCACACTCCCTGACGCCCAAGCCTTGATGGGCGCGGTGTGGACCGGCGTCCAGTCAGAAAGCGGTGTCGTCAAGCGGTCGGTCTGGAAAATCGTCATCAGCCCTGGGCTGGGCAACGAAGAGTAGGACAAGGTCAAATCAGGACCGCTGACCCGGATGTCGAAACGCGGTGCCCCGGCGGTGCCGGGGCCGCGCGGCGCGGCGCTGCCGTTCTGGTTCTGGCCGAAGAAACACAGGGCCGCGTACCACACGAATAGCCGCCGCACAATGCGGCTGAATCGAAAGGCGGAGGTTGAGTCGTTGAAGTCTGAAAGTACGAACCGCTGGCCAGGTTTGAATCCCCTGGTTCGCACTGCCCGAAACGTCGTTTTCATTTCCCGATCCCCGATGAAGTTCCCTACTCCTGAACGAACTGTTGACGACGGTGTGGACTTGGATATTCGGGGAAGCCTCAGCCGCATCTATGCAGTTGAGAACCACGAATGAACACGAATGGACCCAGCGCGGCGGAGCCGCAACCGAAACGGCTTAACCGCGAATGACACCGATCGACACGGATGCGGTCTCCCTCTCCTCCTCGACCGAGGAGAGGGCCAGGGTGAGGAGTCGAACAAGGATGCCCGCGAAAAACGCAAAACACGCGAAGACATTTACTTCAACCACAGATGAACACGAATGGACACAGATCAGGAGGACTTGCGCCAGGCCACGCCTTCACCAGCAAGGTGCAACTGGTCCCGACTGCAAAATCTGTGTTGATCTGAGTGCATCTGTGGTTTCTCTCCTCGAACCCACAAACCAACCGCCGGATTTAGGTTGGAGTTCCGAGCAGACGGAATCGGCATCTAAAACTGTCCGCTCATCCTGCTGCTTGACGCCTCTCCCGATTCCGGGTATAATCTCAGCCCGTCGGTAATCGAATACCGTATGCGCAGGACGCAAAACCTTCTTCCAGCGCACGGGTGCGATCAAGCGCAGGGGTGTGGCGCAGACAATGGGAGGCTTTTACTCTGCGGCGGCGACGGTATGTCGCGCACGAGTAGCCCCCGGTTCCTTTTGGGCCTCGCCACGCACCATGCGCCGCGTCCTCGGAGCGCCGGTCGCCGACCCGGCCCGAGCCACGCTGGCGTTTCGACTTCCAACGCGCCGGATCGGAGATCGGCGCTCCGGTTCACGCGCAGACTCGCTACAAGCGATCCCGCAGACTCCGTCCTGAGCGTCCCGGATGGCGACAACATTCCCGGCATTCCGATTTCCCCCAGCCAAGCTGCCATCTTCCATCCCGAAGGACCTGCTTCCGCCCCGCGGCCTGTTCACCCACCGGGTGAAGGCAGATTCGTAGGCCACATTCAACGAAAGTTCTCTCCATCCGTGTCATCCGTGCCATCCGTGGTTTCTGATCTGCCGTTTTAAGGGCCAACAGCGGAATGGAGCCTCACGGTTTGGGCACCGGTTTCGGCGCGAGCACTTCGCGCAGCAACTGCTCGACTTCCGCCGGTGATTTGCCAGAGGCCGCCTTCAGCGCGGCAGCCGTCCCCGACACGAAGGCCGTCGCCGCCGAAGTGCCCGTGATGACATAACTGCCGTCGTTGAACTGGATGATGTTGCTGCCGGGACCGATCACATCCACGAAGTCGCCGCGATTGGCGTACGAAGCGATGTTGCCGCGGCGATCGCCGGCCGTCACCGCGATCACTTCCGGATACGCCGCCGGAAAGTGCGGCGCGCCGGAAGGCTCATTGCCGGCGGCGCCGAGAAAGATCACTCCTTGATCGTGCGCGGTGCGGATGACGGAGTGGAGGAAATCGCTTTGCCCTTCGCTGCCGAGGCTGAGGTTGATCACGGTCGCGCCGGCCTGGATGGCCGCGTAGATGCCCTTGGAGATGTCGAACGTCGTCGTCGTCTCTTTGCCGCCATAAACGTCCACGGGCAGGATGCGCACGGGCGTGGTCGAGTCCCGCGAGGCCTGCGCCAGGCCGGCGAGGATGGTCTCTGACATCGCCGTGCCGTGGGTCGGGGAATCCTCGGGCGGGCTGGCCTGGCCCGCGACGGAGAGTGGGCTGAGGAGGAAATCGCTGATCGGAGCGCTCTGCGGCTGCACGGCCGTGTCGATCAGCCCGATCACCACCTTGTTTTTGTCGCTGCTGACGGACGGGCGCAGCGAGGTGGCCTGGGGTGAACTGAGCGCCAGACGGTCGGTGCGATTGGGGGAGTCGGCCGGATAGTTCGAGTCCACACGCTCGACGTTTTCGTCGCTGGCGAGTTTGGCGCGGGCCGTTTTGGCGGCGGCCTCGTCCTCGAATTTCAGCCGATACGCGTCCAGCCCGTCGATCCGCCCGGTGACTTTCGCGCCGAGCTGGCGAGCTAGTTCGTCGATGCTCTCGCCGGCCTTGAGTCGGACGACCAATTCGTCGGGGATCGGCTGGCCGGGCACTCGTTTCTCCGGCAGCCGGATCAACTGCGTCGCCTCCTGGATCGAAGTGCGATAGACGAAGAATTTTGCCGGGCCGTTCGTCTGGGGCAGGAGCGCGAAATTCAGCTTGCCCAAGAGCAGCCGCAGCGCCTCGCCGGTCGGCTGGTCGCGGAACTTGGCGGAGACCGGCTGGTCGGTGTCCGGCTCGAGGAAGATCTGCCAGCCGGTGGCGGCGGAGATTTCCTGAAGCACGCGCGGCAACTTCCAGGATTCGATCTGCGCATCCACGCGGCTTTGCGCGACGCGCCAGGCCAACGAATCCGCTGCGGAGAGGACGCCGGCAGAGCCAAGCAGGAACGCCAGGCCAAGGGCGTGGTTGAAGGACGGCCAGGCCCGTCGTCCTCGTCCTTCGTCCTCGTCCTCGTCCTCGGAAAATGCCTGAGGAATCGAGGACGAGGACGAGGGACGAGGACGAGCACGAAGCGGAGCGTGCCTTTTCAGAAAGGCACTAAGGTCCATCCCACCGAGGCGGAAAGCTTCACGACGTGCAGACTTCATGTGCGGCCAAGTTACTTCAGATGAAACCCGGAGGCGACAAAAAGGTTGCGCGGGGCCAGTGAAAAGGAGCTTAGGGACTCGGCCAATAATACTTCGCCATTCAAGAGCCTTGCGGTGAACAGGCGAGGCTGGCGGCGGCGGCCGTGATGGTAATGAACCATTTCCCCAGCCCGGTGAGTCGCTCCAGGCAAGCTTCGTAGGGTTTCATTTGTTTTTTGGTGAGCCGCACCCCCTTGGCGTAGGAACCCTCGATCAGCGTGACCTTGGGATGCACGCCTTTGTAGGTCATGCCTTCGGCCATGCCCAAAGCCTGGCTCACGGTGCAAAGAGGATCGCCATTCCAGTAGTTTTCCAGCACCCCGAACACCCGCTCCACCGGGTTATACTTGCTGTGATAGGGCGGATAACACGCCAGTTTCACCGTCACCCCCTGCGCCGCACTGAACTCCACCAGGCGTTTGAGCCACTGGGTGCGCGCGCCGTTGTTCTCCGGGCCGTTGTCCGCATTCAGCACAAGGGTATGTGGACGATGACCGTTTTTTTGAGCGTGGGCCAGATCGCGCTCAAACGATCCACCATGAAGTCGGCGGTCGCGCTGCCCGTGGTGAAACTCAGCCAGGTTTCCGCGGTGTCCGGGCGATGAAGACCAAAGGGGGTGAGCTTGAGTTCGGGTTCCAGATCGTGATCCAGCGCTTGGTGCGCCTGACGACTCTTGCCGCCCCGGCTCAACTGGCCGATGGGCACCACGGTCTTGGTATCCAGGGACAGACGAATCGTGCCGGGGTCGGCGTCCGCCTCGCGATTGAGGCGATGCACCGTCTCAAAGATCGCATCGGTCTGCGGCACTTTGCGCAGGGGCTTGCTCTTGGCCACCCGCCGCGGCTTGAACCCCAGCGCGCTGAGTTTGCGCCGCAGGCTGCGTTCCGAGGGCACCTCGGCGGGCGCATAACCCTTCTCTTCCACGAGCCGCCGCCGGGCTTCCCCGGCCGTCAAGCGCCGGTAGAGTTGGGTGGTGCGAAAGGTGGGATCGGTCTGGCTGGTCGCCTCCCCCATCGCCCGCAAATCGGCTTCGAGGTTGGATAACCTGGCTTCCAGGGGTTTGCGTCCGCGCTGCGAAACGGCATCGACACAAACGATCCCGCTGTTCAATTCGTGCAGCCCTTTGCGGAGGGTGGTGCGGTCCCAACCCAATTGCAGCTGGGCCTGCCGGGCGCCCCCCCGCCCCAGCCCTTTGACCACGGACGCCATGAACATGCGCCGTGCCGCGCCACTCAACTGCGCCAGGGTTTGCTTCCAGACCGTTCTGAGTTCAGCCGTGACTTTCAATTCCATCCCCAAGTTTAGCACCACTCGCGTAATTGGCGAATGATTATTGGCCGAGTCCCTTAGTCGATTGCCCTGAGCGTGGCAAATGGACACTCACTGCCAGAGGGCAGAATACGAACCTCGATGAGCGGGAAGCGCAGAAGATTGTGCAAAAGTGGGCCGAGCGGCACAAGCAGGAGGCGGAGATGGGGGCGGAGCAGCCGCCGTTCTTCACAGCAAAGACATTCGAGTTGCTCGCCGGCCTGCATGAAACGCCGACGAAAGATTTCTACGCCGCGCACAAGTCCGAGTTCAAAGCGGATTTGGAGGAGCCTTTTCGACGCCTCTTCGAGAGCGTGCGGGAGCGCGTGCGGGAGGAAATTCGCGAGTGCATGGAGACGGAGAAAAAGATTTTCTCGCGGATTTTGAAAAACGACTACGGCGTGGGCGGGGCCTGGGAGTTTCTCTGGGGTGCGTTCTATCCGAAAGGCGGCGAACGGACGAAAGATGTGCAACTCTGGGTCTCGATGCATGGGGAACGCGTGGAAGCAGGGTTTTCCTTCGGCGAATATAGCCGGGAAAAGCAGAAGACCTTCCTGGCCAATCTGGCGAAACACAGTGATGCTCTCGCCTCATTGCTAGAGGCTCCTTTTTCCGCCTTGGGTCTTTTCTACGGCAGCCGTGACGAACTTGAAGCGAACGCCGGTGACCAGCCGCGCGCTTCCAGCTTCGCGGATTGGGCACCTCAGATTGACGATCTTGGCGCGAGCCTTCGCGTTCTCTGGCCGAAGAATGAGGTCTTGGAGTTCAGCGCGTCGGAACTCTCGGAAAAGGTGGCGAACCTTTTCAATGCACTTTTCCCACTGGTCCTGGTGGCGATTGAGGAAGATCCTTTGCCGGCCATTCGGGAGTATTTGAAGGTCGCCACGGTTGCCCCTGCCGTTGCTGCACCGCCACCGCCGCCGCAGATACAGCCTGTGTATCCTTTGACCACCTGCGCCGCAGAAACCGGATTCGATGTGCCGACGCTCGAAACTTGGGTGCGCGCCGTCAAACGCAAGGGCCAAGCTATCATATACGGCCCGCCCGGGACGGGGAAAACTTTCATGGCCGAGAAATTGGCCAAGCATCTCATCAGCGGCGGTGACGGCTTCAAAGACCTTGTACAGTTCCATCCCGCCTACGCGTACGAGGATTTTATGCAGGGCTTGCGCCCTCAAACCAACACGAGCGGCGGGTTGCATTATCCGCTCGTTCCGGGGCGGTTCTTGGAATTCTGCAAGCGGGCGGCGACATGCAACGGGCCTTGCGTCCTCATCATTGACGAAATCAACCGGGCGAACCTCGCGCGCGTTTTCGGGGAATTGATGTATCTGCTCGAATACCGCCAAGACGAGGACGCGAACAAGCGTGAGATACCGTTGGCAGGCGGTGGTACGCTCAGGATTCCTGAACACATCCGCCTCATCGGGACGATGAACACGGCAGACCGTTCGATTGCGCTCGTGGATCACGCGCTGCGCCGACGTTTTGGGTTCATTGCGCTCTATCCTCGATACGAGGTTCTGCGCGAGTTTCATGCGAAGCAGGAAACTGGGTTCGCGACGACGGGCCTCATTGAACAGTTGAAGAAGGTTAACGAGGTCATCGCCGATCCGCACTATCATCTGGGACTGAGTTTCTTCCTGCGGACAGACTTGGCGGCGCAATTGCGCGACATCTGGCAGATGGAGATTGAGCCGTATCTGGAGGAATTCTTTTTCGACCAGCCGGAGAAATTCGCGCAGTTCCGCTGGGAGAACGTCAAGGCCAATGTGCTGCCGTGAGCACTGCCGCGCCGAGAGTTCTAGAATTGGCCGAGTTCAAGCCGTTGGCGCTCGCTCCTGAAGAGCTGTCGGCGGAATTGGCAGCGACGATCCGCGTCCGTTATTCCGACCAGATCGCGATTGAGCAACCGTGGCCCGGTGTCGAGTCGCGCTGGCAGCTCACGGCACTCGGCTGGGTCGGGTTCATTCCGCTTTCGTCTACGCTGGTGCTGGCCCTGCGGCCAAAGGTGCCTTTGCAGAACCTTTTCGGGATGTTGGAATACGCCTACCAAACGGAATTGAGGAAACTGGATGACGACAAGGCTTTGATCGAGTGCGCCGATTTGAAGGAGTTTTACACGCGGCTGGCGCACGTGCTGGCCCGCCGTGTTCTGGACCGGGAACGGAAAGGGCTGCATCGCGCTTACGTGGGAAGGTGTGAGCGGCTGCCGGTGGTGGCGGGGCGTCCCGACATCCAACGGAGCCTGTCGCGCCCGTGGGATGTGCAACTGGAATGTCATTTCGAGGAGCATACGCCCGACGTGGAAGACAACCAGGTGTTGGCCTGGACGCTGCGACGCGTTGCGCAAAGCGGCCTTTGCACGGGGCAAAGCGGTGCAGCCGTTCGCCACGCTTGGCGGGGTCTCCAGGGCAGCGTGACGCTGCGACCCTTTAGGCCGGCTGAGTGCCTTGGGCGCACCTATCACCGGCTGAATCGAGATTACGAAGTGTTGCACTCGCTGTGCCGGTTCTTCTTGGAGAATAGCGGGCCGGCCCATTCCTGCGGCGGGCATACCTTCTTTCCTTTTCTGGTGGACATGGCGCAACTCTTCGAGCGGTTCGTGGCGGAATGGCTGCGGAAACACCTCCCGCCTGAATACGAACTGCGCGGGCAGTGGCATGTCCCTCTCAGCGAACAGGAGCGACTTCAATTCATCATCGACCTGGTGCTTTGCGACCGCCGAACCCGGAAGCCCCTCTGTGTGCTCGACACGAAATACAAGAAGGAAGAAGACGGCACGGCCCCTGACGACATCGCCCAAGTGATGGCCTACGCCGCCACGCAAGGCTGCAAGAGAGCGGTTTTGATTTACCCGTCCGGCCAACCGAAATCCCTCACAAAGCTGGGCCACGATGTTCGGCGGTGTGCGTTCGATCTGTCCGGCGACCTGGAGAACGCCGGGCAAGCCTTCTTGAACGACTTGCTTCAGTTCGTTGCCGTCGAGTTAGGGCCAAGGGCGACAAGTGTGGTCGGCAACAAAGGCCTTTAGCACGACTCGCAATTCCTCTGTCGTCTGCTTGGCGCGCGCACGGTCGGATTCCCTGAATGGCCGAAGTTGGCTGTTGCGCTGAATCTGTTTCGCAAGGTGGATCGCATTCCGGTCGTCGCGAAGAGTGTCAAGACGACGTCGGAGTCCGGCATCGTAAATGCGAATCGCCTCTCCCGCTTTGATGAGCGAGGCAAATTTCACCTCGCTGTCAGAGATTGCTGTCTCTTGAGTAAACCTCAAACACAGTTCTCCTTTGACGCGGCGAGCCGGTGTCGTGAGAGAAATTTCGCAACTGTTCAGCTTGTGGAAGCGATCTTCTACTCGCTGGAAGCACTCCTTCACGCAATCGTGTGCCGAATCTCCATCATCGTTGAAAACGTCATGAAGAATCGAAAAAAGGGCTGCTTCGCAAATCGAAGCATAGAGCAGGACGTCCGTTTTGAAAAAGCCCTCGGCGATGTTGAAGACGAGACGCGACCATTGGTCCGCTTCTGGATTGGTTGAATCTGAATGACGCAGGTTGTCCATCAGCCACTCGTGGAAATCCAAGTAAGTAAGCTGCTCGCCGATGACCTTTGCTCGGTCATCTGGCAGGAAGTTCCACGGCGTGCGATAAGTTGCGTTGGTTCGGAAGTTGTACCTTTTACTTGGATAGATTCCGATGGTTCGATTTGGCATACCAAATTGCACTTAGCACGCACCTGACTGCGGCGCGAGAACTTCCTGCTTGGGCTCAATCCACCCAATCCGGCAGCCCCGCGTGCAAAGCGCGCCGCCTTCAAGCTGCCGCCGGTGCTCCCGTTGGTTTCAAACGCCAAAGGCAGGAAGCGGAAGGAGGAGGTCGGAAGCCAGAGGACAGAAGTCAGAGGTCGGAGGTCAGAGGAGCGCGGAATTTATTCCGCTTCGTCGCTCGACCGCGCTTGGGGCAGGAGAATGTTCTCACGCATCCAAACATCGGACGTTGGAGCGGAATAAATTCCGCGCTTGGTCGCTCAGGCTGCTTCATCCAAGGCGACCGACACGCGCAGGCCCAAAGGTTTCAAAATCTCCTGCAAGGTTTCCAGAGTGGGATTGCCGTTCTTGGAGAGAATCTTGTAGAGGCTGGGGCGCTTGAGGCCGACACGGCCAGCAAGTTCGCCCACGCCACCGCCGGCCTCGACCACGTCCTTGAGAGCGATCAGAAAGGCGGCCCTGTGTTTTTCCGCCAGCACTTGCGCGAGATAATCGGCGGCGTATCCGGGATCGCGCAGCCGTTTGAGCAGATCAGCTCTGTAATTTTTCAGACGCATATTTCAAGAATTGTTGCCAGTGTTGTTGCGCACGGCGGATGTCGCGGGACTGGCTGCCTTTGTCGCCACCGCCCAGCAGCACCACGATTTGCCGGCCGTGAAGTCCGTAGTAAACACGGAGTCCCGGCCCGAAATTGATCCGCAACTCGCACACGCCGCCGCCCACGGATTTGGCGTCGCCGAAATTCCCGGCGCGCACGCGGGCCAGCCGGGCATCCACCGCCGCCTGCATTCTTTGGTCGCGCAGCGAATCAAACCAGTCGTCAAACGGAACGAGTCCATTCTGAAGCTCCAGCTTCTTGATTTCCCGCTCGATCATCCGGCGCAGTGTAATCTATAGGTGACAACGGTGTCAAGTCCGTGCGGACATCCCGCGTTCCGCCTTCAAGCTGCTGTCCGTGCTCCCGCTGGTTTCAAAGGCCGAAGGCAGAAAGCGGAAGGCAGAGATCGGAGGTCGGAGGGCAGAAGTCAGCGGTCGGAAGTCGGAGGAGCGCGGAATTTATTCCGCTTCGGCACCCGACCGTGCTTGGGGCAGGAGCATGTTCTCACGCTGCCAAACATTCGGACGTTGAAGCGGAATAAATTCCGCGCTCCGCAGGGGGGGCGTATCACCGGAAGAATTTGCGAACGATTTCCCGCGGCGTGGCAATCACAGGAGCGGTCAGATCGCGCTGGTTCAATATCCAGGTCAATTGCTGGTGATCAATGGCGCGCAGGTGTTCGTCACTCGTGAGCAGGATGTCGCAGTCCAGCAGGACGGTTTCCGCCAGAATCAGGGAGTCGTGGATTTCCTCGACGGGAAGCAGACGACGGCGGCGGAACTCGGCGGCCAATTCCGCCGCCCGCTCCGACGCGAACGGGAGTTCCAGGATTGAGCGAAAGCGGGTTTCGCTGCGCAGGAGTTGAACGGCCTGGCTTGCCGACTGGCGCGTTTTTGGGGTCAGGCCGGGGTCCGCGAGAAACGCCAACTCCTCCAGAACGCTTGGTGTGACGAGCTTGTCGGCGTGCGGCAGCCGGTCGTCAATGACACTGGCCGCGTCGAGGACATCGTCCACCTCGTCGGCGAGGTCGAGGAGGACGTTGGTGTCAACGGCCAGGCGCGAGGGCTTCACGGCCGTAAAGCAATTCGGCGGCGCGCTGGCGCAGTCGTTGTCGCTGCGCGTTGGTGAGTTTGTTCATCAGTGGACGATGCTTCTCCACGGTCAGCGTGCCGGGGGTTTTCTTTTCAACGAATTTCTTCGCGGCTTTCACGATCTGTTTATCCTATTTGCGCGGGCGAATGTCAAACAAGTTGAATGATTCCACTGGCCAGTGGCCACTGGCTACCTGGCCAAGCGAATCCGGATTGCCGGTTGACACATTTTGGTCGCGAATTATCGTGAGGCCATGAACATCGCCTTGCCGCGAAATCTCGAGGACTACGTTGCCGAGTTGGTCCAAACCGCCAACTACCAGGGGTCAGATGAGGTCGTTTCGGAAGCGTTGCGCGAGCATCAAGCCCGCCGCCAGGGCGTGGAGGTCGTCATGACGCCGGAACTGGAACGGTTGCTGGACGAAGGGCTGGAAAGTCTGGATCAATCCAAGACCACCGACGAATTACGCCGCCGGTCATGATCCGGGCGAGGTTCAGTCCAAAGGCCGGGCGCGATTTGGACGAGCACTGCGGTCACATCGCCGCCGACAATCCCGAAGCCGCGGAACGTGTCCGCCAGACCATTCTCAAAACCGCCGACCTCCTGGCGCAGTATCGTGAACTCGGACGGCGCATCCGCCAGGCCAAGCCGCGTCACGTGCAAATCCGCTGGTTCGTCGTGCCGAAGTTCCGCAACTACCTGATCTTTTATCAGCCGTATCAGGAAACGATCATGGTGGTCCGCGTGCTTCATGCGGCTCAGGATTGGACGCGATACTTTCCCGCCAGATAGAGACGGTCATGCGAGTTTGCCAAACCGCGCTCCGCCTCCCACCGCAACGAACCAACGCCAAGGCGCACAGACGCAGAGCCGCAAGGCGTGGCGCGCCAAACGAGGACGCCCCTGCGCTTTGCCGGCGGGCGAACGCCGTGAGACAAGAGAAGCCCCTGTCCCGCTTTGCGCCTTCGCGTCTTGGCGTTAATTCAGTCACAGCCTCAAGCCGCCGCTGGCGCTCCGGCGAATCGCGCACCAAGGCTTGGCGCGACGTGCAGTTGTCGTTGCTCCACGAGTCCGGTCCCCTCGCGCTCGCTATCCCGAAGGGATTGAAACCCCCGGCACACGGAGTTGTTGGGGGAAGAACAGGTCCAGCCGGCGCACTCCAAAGTTTGAATTCGTGCGCGGCTGCGCTCAAACCAGCTTCGCGTAGCGCTTGTCCTCCGCCAGCCTCTTCACCAGTTCCTTGACCTTCTGGGACTGGCTCTTGTGCGCGAGCAGCACCGCGTCGTCGGTTTGCACGAGGATCGCGTCGCGCAAGCCGACCACCGCGATCGGCGTGCGGTTCTTGGTGCGCGCGTCGAAGATGATGTTGCGCGCGCCATCAACATGGATGAAGTCGGCGACCACGCAGTTGCCCTCGGGATCAGCTTTGAGATGCCGCCCCAGCGCGGTCCACGAGCCGAGATCGTCCCACTCGAAGGCCCCGTCCGCGACGATGACGTTCTGCGCGTGCTCCATTAGCGCGAAGTCGATGGAGATTTTTTTGATCTCCGGGTATTCCTTGGCGAGGACCTTTGCGAGCTTGGCGGGCGCGCTCGCCACCTTGAACCACCGCTGGCAGGCCTCGTACATCTCCGGCTGATGTTTCTGCAAGCCCTCGGTGATCGTCACGAACGACCAGATGAACATGCCGGCGTTCCAGCGATACTGGCCGCTGTTCAGATACTCCAGCGCCTTGTCGAAGTGCGGCTTCTCGACGAATTGCTCGGCGCGGTGAAAGACGGTCTTGTAACCCTTCACACCGTGCGGCGCCGGCAACGCCTCGCCCACGCGAATGTAGCCGTAGCCCGTCGCCGGCTCAGTCGGCTTGATGCCGATGGTCACGATGGCCTGGCCGCGGCCCGCGAGGTCGAGCGCGTCGCCGAGCGCTTGCTGAAATTTCTTCTCCTCCGGGATCACGTGGTCCGCCGGCAGCACGGCCATCACGCCTGTGGTCGAGCGCGCGCCGACCAAGGCCGCGCCGAGCGTGACCGCGGCGGTGGTGTCTCGGCCGACCGGTTCGGCGATGAGGTTCTCCTTGGGCAACTTGGGTAGTTGCCTCCCGACCTCCGGCGCCTGAACTTCGTTCGTGATGACGAAGATGTTCTTCAGCGGCACCAACGGCAGCACGCGCTCGACGGTCTGCTGGAGGAAGGAGCGCTCGCCGAGCAGCCTCACGAGCTGTTTCGGCGTCCTTTCGCGGCTCACGGGCCAGAAGCGCTCGCCGCGCCCGCCGGCCATGATGATGACGAAATGGTTTGAGGAATCAGCTTTGGGTTTCATTGCCTTTCACTCCTGCCGCGATCGACCGCACGAACTCCGCCACGCGCGGCACCAAGTCGGAGCGTTGGCCCTGCTGCGCGATCTGGTTCACGACGGCGCTGCCGACCACGACGGCGTCGGCGCACTCAGCGACAAGGCGGGCCTGCTCCGGATTCGAGATGCCGAAGCCCACGGCGATGGGCAGGTCGGTGTGCCGGCGAATCCGGGCGGTCATGGCGGCGATGTTGGCGGCGACTTTTTCCTGCATCCCGGTGACGCCTTCGCGCGAGACGTAATAGATGAAGCCGCTGCCGCGCTTGACGATCCGGGCGATGCGCTCCTCGGGCGTCGTCGGCGCAACGAGCCAGATCGCGCACAGGCCAGCGGCGCGCATGAGCTGCTCATAATCGTCAGCCTCCTCGGGCGGCAAGTCGAGCACCAGCAGACCATCGACCCCGGCGCGCGCGGCCTCGTCGATGAAAGCTTGGAGTCCGCGGCGGTGGACGAGGTTGTAATAAACGTAGAGGACGATGGGCATCTGTGAATCGCGGCGGACGGCGGCGACAGTCTCGAAGATTTTCGGCGGCGTGGTGCCGGACTCCAGGCCGCGCTGGGCCGCGAGCTGGTTGACGAGTCCATCGGCGAGCGGATCGCTGAACGGCACGCCCAGCTCGAGCACATCGACGCCGGCCTGGTCGAACGCGAGCGCGAGCTGGCGCGTGGCTTCCAGGTTCGGATCGCCCGCGCCGATATAGACGACGAAGCCTTTCTGGCCCTCGCGTTTGAGCCGGGCAAAGCGTTCGACGATGCGATTCATGCGGGGCAGAGCGTGCCAGCGGACGGGCGGAGGCTCAAGGGGGGAGTGCGGGGCGTAAAACGTGAAACGTAAAACGTAATGAGGCTATGCAGTTGATTCCCCTTGAGCACGCTGAAGCGTGGACACCCAACTCGGACGCCAAAAGTCCCGCCGGCGTTTGGTGTCCAGCCTTCAGGCTGCTCACGCAAACAGCGGCCAGGGGAATCAAGTGGCTAGCGCTAAAACGTAAAACGTGACTCCAGCAGGAGGCGTCGATCCGCCAGAAACTCTCCTGCCTGGCTTACGTTTTACGTTTCACGTTTTACCCCTCCCCTCCCACACCAACCGCAGCCCCTCCAGCGTCAGCAGCGGCTCGACGGCCGTGATTTCCGGCAGCTTGGCGGCGATCAGCCTCGCGTAGCCGCCGGTCGCCACGACGGGCAGGCGGCGCGTCCTTAACTCGCGCTTCAGTTCGACGATCAGTTCACGGATCAAGCCGCGGTAGCCGTGCACGGCGCCGACGAGCATCGCTTCTTCAGTGCTCTTGCCGATCGAGCGGCGGAACTCGCGGATGTGGATGCGCGGCAGCAGAGCGGTCTTTTCGTGGAGGTAATCGGTCATCAAGGTCAGCCCCGGCGCGATGATGCCGCCGACGTAATCGCCGCGGCGATCCACAACATCGAAGGTGACGGCGGTGCCGAAATCCACGACGACGACCGGCGCGCCGTAGTGGTGACGCGCGGCGACCGAGTTCGCGAGGCGGTCCTGGCCGATGGTCTCCGGTCTGGGATAGCGCACGCCGATGCCGGCGACGGTTGCGGGCGTCAACTGCAGCAGCGGCAAGCCTAGGCGCGACTCGACGAACTGTCGGAGAGGCTGATCGGCCCGCGGCACAACGCTGCAAAAGCAGACGCCCGCGAGCTTGC
>Ga0209726_10005967_pt1 | contig 14438 bp, 10 predicted proteins | sample Subgrocontami54m_FD_187453 | JGI IMG/M metagenome (GOLD analysis project Ga0209726, IMG submission 187453) | Subsurface groundwater microbial communities from S. Glens Falls, New York, USA - GMW46 contaminated, 5.4 m (SPAdes) (version 3) | ecosystem: Environmental > Aquatic > Deep subsurface >... | reverse complement strand
CGGCCTTGCACTGGTGCTCCCGCATCCAAGCGATCAGCGCATTCACCTTCGCATCCGGCGCCCCGCGAGTGCGCGCCGCCAACCCCATCATCTCATCCAACAACCCCCGCGCCCGATCCCCCGGCACCGCGATCGCAGTGGCCGCAGCACGATCCGCATCCGCCTCATCCACCGCATCATCATCCTCCCCATACTCATCATCATCCGCTCTCCCCTCTCCACCCTCTCCCGTCAGGGAGAGGGTCGGCTGCAGAGCAGCCGGGGTGAGGTCTGCGTCAACGGACAGCGTCGACGGCGGAGCCGTCGGGGTGAGGTCCCGTTTCCCATGCGCCTGCAACGTCCTCCAGAACGCCTCGACACTCGACAGCAACCGCTTCTGCAGATTCACGAACACCAATCCACCGCTGCCGCGGCCGGGACGCATGAGTCGCGTGTACTCCCCGAGCATCTCCGCGAGTTGCAACTCCGCGGCGGGCCCCTCCGCTAGAACGCCCGTCGCGCCCGGCGTGTCGGTCTTCGTGCGCGGATCGCGCGTCGTGGTGGTCGACGTCCACGTCGTGCCGTCGTGCGTGAGTTCCACGCGCACGAGCTTGCGCACGGGAAACTGTTCGACGCCGAGCTGACGCAGGTCTTCCTTCAGCCGTCGCACCATCACGGCGTCGAGCTGGTCGCGCCCGCGGATCTTCACGCCGCGCGTGAACCGCTGGGGGTCGAGCAGTTCGAGAAGCGCGGAGAAGCTGTTCGAGTGTCCATTGTGCGGCGTCGCCGAGAGGAACAACCGGTTCTCGAAGCGCGGCGCGATGTCGCGGATGACGTCGGTAATCTTCGAGTCGACCGCGTAGCGCGTCGCGCTTGCGGGCGCGGCGACGTGGGCTTCGTCGAGAATGAGGAGACTGCGTTGCTTGCGACCTTCGAGCCGCGCGAGCAGCGGATCGCGGTACTCGGGGCGGCGCAGGATGGGATGCGACACGATGAAGCGCGTGTGCGTGCTCCACGGGTTCACCCCGAACCCGCGCTCGCGGCGGCGACGGCCGATGAACTCGCGATTGACCACCTCGAAGTGCAGCCCGAACCGCTTCTGCATCTCGTCGCGCCACTGCAGGCACACCGACGCGGGACACACCACGAGCATGAAGTCCACTCGCTGACGCAGCAGCAGCTCCTGCGCGATGAGCCCGGCCTCGATCGTCTTGCCCAGGCCCACGTCGTCGGCGATGAACACGTTCGCACGCGGCAACGCGAGGGCTTTGCGCAGGGGAGTGAGCTGGTGGTTCATCACCTTGATGCCCGCTCGAAACGGAGCCTGGAACAACTTCGCATCGGTCGCGGTGACGGCGTTCCATTTCAACGCGTGCAGGTACGCGGCGAAGTGTCGCGGCGGATCGATGTGGTCGATCGAGCCCAGCCCGTGCGCCTCGGGCTGCCGTACGCGCGCGCCGAGTTCGAGTTCCCAGAGCACGTCCGCGCGCACGCCCTGGTTGTCGTCGTCGAGACACACGAGTTCGACGAGCGTCGCGTGCCCCACGGCCGGCGGCGCGACGACATTCTCGACGAGCCACTGGCGGTGACGGACCTGCACGATGTCGCCACGACGCGGCGCGTACCGCGGGATCTCGTGGGCGGCGAACAGGGGAGCGGGCGGCGCGCTCTCGGACGCGCCGTGGGCCTGGAGCAACCGCGCGGCAAGCGCAGCGCGCGCGCGGCCGGAGTCATCGAGCCCGTGACTGCGACACGCGGCCTTGAGTTCCTCGCGGGCCAGCGCGGCGAGAAGCTCGCGAAAGTGGACCTGGCCCGAGGCGACGAGTGCATCGGCGTGCGCATCGCGCGCGGCGTCGGGCGCGACCGTCACCGCGAACGTCCGCGCGAGTTCGAGCAAGCGCGGCCGCGGGAGCACCGCGAGGATGGAGCGGGTGGACGGGAGCATCGAAGGGGGGGACGGCGAGTTTACGCCGGTGGGCGGGGGCGGGAGGGTCAAAGCGCGGAGCCGCTGGCACGACGCCCGCCATTGGTTTGCGATGGACGCGCCGTACGAGCGCGGCGCGTCGTCGTCGGTCTCACTCGTGGTACCGACGTGCCGCGGGAGAGCCCTTCGCAGACAACTCGGCAGACAGTCGTGCGTGGACTCGCGCCGCGACGAGGTCGAACGGTATCAATGAGAGTTCCGCGAGCAACCGCTCGACGAACGCCTCTCGCCGCGCTCGGCTGCGATGAGCACGCTGGAATCGATCACCGCTCCCACGGCGCCTCCGGAAGCGTCGCCTGATTCTGTGCGACTTCCGCGACGGCGTCGAAGTACGCGTCATCGGGGCGCGGCGCGGCCTGCAGCATGCGAACGAGATCCCCGAGCGTTCGGCGCGCGGGGACGAGCGGTTCGATCCGGCAGATCGGCTTGCCCTCGCGCTCGACGACGAACACTTCGCCATGCGACCGCACACGCTCGATCACGTCGGAAAATGTCTCCGCAGCTTCCGTCGCTGAAATGTGCGACTCCATGGACGTCATCGTACTCTCCACCGCCCGGGTGGCAAGCGCGCGCGGCGAATGCGCCCAGGACGCGCGGACGCGGGGCGACGTTCCGAATCTCACGCAATGCGCCCCTGCGTCTCCACCCGGTTCGCGAGCGCGATGACCTGATCGACGTGCACTTCGAATCGTGAAGTCCACACCAGGGCGAGTCCCGCGCTGTCGGGCGCCACGGCGCTCCACGACGCCTCGTCGCGCGGGAAGCAGTACACCGCGGCCATCGACGTGAGGTCGGCCTCGTAGCGCCGACCATCCCACGCATCGATGACTACGTGTCCGTACGTCGGCGTTTCTAGCTGCTGGATCAAAGCACTGGGAGTACCCATGGGACTCGGGGCGAGCGTATGACGCGCGGGCCGCGCCACGTCGGCCGCAACAGACGCGCGCGCTCGATCGCGCTACCATCGGGACGACTATGCGGATCGTGCCACGACTCATCGCGCCGATCGCGGCACGCGCCCGGCGCGCGGTCATCGGCGCGTTGCTCGCGTGCACCGCGGCGTGCGCTTCGTCGTCGCCGCTCGCGCCGGACACTTCGCTCCCCGACGATGCGGCCCGCCCGAGCGACACCTCGCTGCCGCCCGACTCGCCGCCGCGTGACCCGTGCGTGCTGTCCCTCGACTCCATTTACGCTCCGCACGATACTGCCACCGGGGTCGGATCTACCGACGCGTGTCGCATCTTGGATTCGTGCGCGTGCCGCACGTGCCGCGTCGCTCGCTTCGCTCCCGCCGACGGCGAGTCGCCGCACCAGCGCCAGGCGTTGCTCGACACGGGTGAACTGGTGTTCTGGGACAGCGGCGCGACGACGCTGTACGGAGCGGCGCCCAGGAACAGTCATTTGCGCGTCGACTACACGCTCCCGATCCCGCATGTGCTTCGCTGTCGACGCGGGATCACGGCTGCGACGCACGGGCCCGAGCTGTGTGCGATCGATGAAACCGGCCTCGTCGGTTGTCATGGAACCGCGTACCGGGAAGTATATCACGTGTACGTACTGCTGCTCCCCGTTGTGTCTGCACCGCTCGTTCCGCTGACGTCGTTCGCGAGCCAGCAATGGCCGGGATCGGGCGTGTGCGGGCTGATGCGAACTGGCGATCTCGTGTGCTGGCAGGCCTTGCGGCCGATCGGCGGCGATTTCCTCATCACTACTGCACCCCCGCCCGAGCCTCCGAGCAGTCTCCATCGCGTGCGCCGGGCGTGGCTGCTGGACCGAGGGTCGTGGGGGTGCGCGCAAACTGAATCGGAACCCAACCTCGTCTGTTGGGGCCTCACGTGGCAGCGCACGCCCGACGAACAGACGAACGGGTTCGTCGTGCCCGACACGGCCGACGCTGTCACATTGGTCGGCGGCTGCATCCTGCGCGCTCGCGGCGACGTCGCGTGTCTCGATTACGACACACGTACGGCGGTTCCCGTCGCGGGGCTCGACAACGTCGTCCAATTGCGGCCTTGGTCGGGCGGCGGGTACTGTGCAACGCGCCGCGACGGTCAGGTGTGGTGCTGGGGCGCCGTGGCCAGCTTCCCGACCGCGCTCGACATACCCACGATCTCCTGGCCTACGCCCGGACGCATTTCGCCGACGCGGTACCCAGCGCTGGAAGCCGTTCGCGACGACGCCACGCTCGGGACGTGCATGGTGATGCGTACTGGCGATGTGCTGGATCTTCAGTCGTCCGCGCCGAATGAATCGAGCTGGCACGTCACCGCAGTCGGCGACGCGGTCGAGGCCATGAGCAGCGACGGAGGATGCTGCGTCCGTCGCGCGTCCGGCGGCGTAGTTTGTTGGGACCCCCCTCGCGACGGTGCCGACCCCACGCGGTCGGTGCCCACTGCGGTGCCATTCCTGCTGTGATCGCCGCGCTGCGCAGCGCGTGAACCCCGCTATCCCACCGCAGTCAGTCCCAACAGCCGCGCGGTCCGCTCGGGATCCACGCGGTATGCGACCGTTCCCTCGAAAAAGCACAGTCGACGAATGAGCGTGACGATGAGGTCGCCGCCGCGGACGCAGTCGGAGCGATCGCCGCCTCGACGGAAGAGCTTGAAGTCCGCCGAGCCCCTCGCGGTCGTCCAGTCGAAGACGTCGACACTGTGAAACGGATCGCCCACGTAGCCCATGCATCCTCGCATCTCGCACATCCACGGGAATTCGTAGGTCCCGCCCGGTCCGTTTGGCGCTCCGGCGCGCGCGGCAATGCGACTCGCGACTTGTTCGCGCAACGGGACGTCCGGAAGCGTCGCGTGCGTCTCCGCGTCCAGAACCAGCTCGAGGCGATCGGCCAACGCGTGCCGGTCGACTCCGAGGCGAACCAGCGTGCTCGCATCGCGGAGAATCGTCTCCCCGAGCTGCTCGCCCGGCCCGAGAAACCCCCGCGCGACGAGTCTCGCGGTGAGCGTCTCGATCGGGAGTCGAACGTATGCCGCGATCGTCGCATCGATCTCGGTGGCACGCAGCGAGACGACGTCGTGCGGCAGGATGTCTGGCAGCGGCGTACCGAACGCACTCGCGCGAATCGCGTCACGGCACTCGGGAGGCAAGCCGTCGAATGTGCCGATGTCCGCCGCGCCGGGACGTCTCGCGAAGCAGACCGCCAGATACGTCGCAAACTCAACGGTCGATCGGCGCTGCGCGATCAGGTGCGGTCTTGCCGCGACGAACGCTTCCAGCATGTCCGAGGGATCCAAGGCATCGAAGACGATTTCCGACGGCGGTGGACGCTTGGCGGACAATCGGAACTTGCGCGGAGGCGGCTGCGTCCAGAAGACCGACAATTCCGATCGGCGCGCCCGCGTCCGCTCGTCCGAATCGCCGCTCGCCGTCGTGGCCGCAAGACTCGGCGTCTCCGCCAGGAGGCGCCGTTCCAGCTCGTGAGGATGTCCTGCGGCGAACCTCGCCAGGCGTTCCGCTTCACGCTCGCGCTCCGCGTCCGACGCGTGGCTCGGCGCCGTGGAGATGAGCAACGACCGCAGACTCGACCACGCGGCGTCCATCGTCGGAAGATCGCTCATCGCCGGCGTCACCTGCCTCACCAGATCGTGGTGACTCAGTACTCTCCGATTCGCGGGTCACGCGTTACGACGACGAAGCCGTCCGCGTGAGCCTGGGCCACGATCATGCGATCGAAAGGATCGCGGTGCACGCTAGGGAGTGCGGTGTGCGCGAACACGTGCTCGTCGGTGATGGACAGTACGTGAACGCCACTCTCGACGCGCAGGCGAGAGACAAACTCCGGAAGCGGTGCGCTCAGGTCCAACTTGCCAAGCTGCGTCTTGATGGCGATCTCCCAGAGCGACGCGACGCTCACGTAGATCTCGTTGGCGACGTCCGTCAGTGCCTGTGCGGCCGCGGGCGACAGCTTTGCCGGCTCGAGGCCCATCCAAATGTACGCATGCGAATCAACGAGCAGCTTCATGTTCCTCGCCGGTCCAGAACTCGTCCGGGAGCGGCTCGTCGAAGTCGTCCGCCATTCGGTACGGGCGCCCTGCGAATGCGCCCAGGACGCGGGGACGCGGGGCGTCGCCACCGACGCGTTCGCGCGTCTTGAGGAACTCCGCGAAATCGAGAACCTCCCGCTGCCGGTCGGCCGGAAGCGCAGAGGCAATCTGCGCGATCTGTTCTGCGATGCTCATTCGAGTTGCACCCGCGTTCTTCACGAAACCCCGACACGACGAACTCTCTGACCGAGAATAGCACGAGCTGGCCGGGCCGCGTCGGCCGCGGCAGACGGGCGCGATTACGGTAGTCGCAGCGTTCCGACCCCGCGCGCACCGTGGCCACCGCGGTGCCGTTCCTCCTGTAGCCGCGTTTCCGGCTCATGACCCCGAATCGACGTGCGCACTCCGCTCCTCCGTCCCTCCGCTCCGCGTGCACTCCCATGCTACCGTCTTCGCGCTTTGCCCGTCCGCCCGCGACTCTGCGTTCCCCTCCTCGCGTTCGCGAGTGCCATCGTTCTTGCCACCGCGCCCGCGACCGCCCAGGACTTGCCCACGATCCGCGTGACCGGCGATGTCCCCGCGGCCGATCCGACGTCGACATCGCGCGATGTTCGCGCCGCGCCCGACGATCGCAGCGCCACGGGTCATCGTCGGACCGCGCACGTCGTCGTGCGCGCGCCTGCCAACGCTGGCGTGATTCGAGTGCAGAGCGACTTCGACTCTGGAATGTGCCGTGGCAACTGCTCGTTCGACCTCGTTCCCGGAAGCTACGCCGTCACGCTCGACCAACCGCGCATTACGGGCAGTACGGACATCCCCGCGGGACGGAGCTTTCTCTATCTCCGACCATCGTCAGGCGGTCTCGTCACCGGCGGCGCGGTGCTGCTCGGACTTGGAATCGCCTCCGTGCTCGTTCCATTCGTCGGCATGGCCGTGACTCCATGGTTCCTTTTCACCGGCATCATCGCGTGGCCGGTCGCGCTCGTCGTGATGATCCCGGGCATCGTGATGCTGGCCATCTCGGGACCCCGTGTGTCCGTGCACGATTCCGATCCCGACCCTCCACAGTCCACCGGGAGCCTCGCCCCCCTCTGGCTCCCGCGCCTCTCGTTCTGACTCGGGATTGGCGAAACGTTGGATGCGTTCTCGACCACGAACGAGCACGACCACGTACGACCACGTTCACGACCACGACGACGTCCGCACCGAGCATTCCGCGGGCTGCAACCACGTGCACCACCTACCCCCTCATCCTTCCCGTCTTCCCATCTTCCTGTGGATTCCGTCTCCCCCCCCCCGCGCGCTTCCTCGTCCCCCTGACCTTCGGCTTCGAATCCACCGGCGCCCGCACGAGCGCATCGAGCGCAAACACCAACTCCCTCACTCCCTCTCCCGTCACCGGTGAGATCAAGCGCAACTCGTGTCCTCGCCGTTTCATCTTCGCTTTCAGTCTGGTCCACGCTTCTTTCGCTTCGGGAAGATCCGCTTTCGCGACTGCCACGATCATCGGTCGCTTTGCGAGTGTCGGACTGAAGGCCTTCACTTCTTTCATGATCGCGTCGAAGTCGGTGTCGATGTCGCGTCCCGGGTCCGGCGCAATCAAGTGCAGTAGCGCGCGCGTTCGCTCGACGTGTTTCAAGAAACGGATTCCCAGCCCCGCGCCCTTCGACGCACCGGGGATGAGACCCGGAATGTCCGCGACGACGAAACTGCGCGCCTCGTCGACCCGCACGACACCGAGATTGGGCACCAGCGTGGTGAACGGATAGTCCGCAATCTTCGGCCGCGCGCGTGAGATCACGGAGATCAGCGTGCTCTTGCCGACGTTGGGAAACCCGACGATGCCGACGTCGGCGAGCAGTTTCAGCGACAACTTCAGATTGCGCGCTTCGCCCGGCTGGCCCGGTTGTGCGTATCGCGGCGCTTGGTCCCACGGCTTGGCGAAGTTGATGTTGCCGAGCCCCCCGCGACCGCCGTGCGCGACGATGAACGTCGCACCCTGCTTCTCGAGGTCGGCCACGAGCGCGCCGGTGTCGGCGTCGATGACTTGGGTGCCCACGGGCACTTTCACGACGAGGTCTTCGCCTCCCTTGCCGTTGCAATCGCGACCCTGGCCGTTCTCGCCGCGCTGCGCCTTCCACGACGGACGGTGACGGAATTCCAACAACGTTCCGATGTTGTTGTCCGAGACGAACACGACATCCCCGCCCTTGCCACCGTCCCCGCCGCTCGGGCCCCCGAGGGGCTGGTGCGACTCGCGTCGAAACGCGACGGCGCCCGCCCCGCCGTCGCCGGCGGTCACGGAAATCGCAGCCTCGTCGATGAAGTGCATTGGGGCCGGTCTGTACCGTGCGGCGAGATGCGGTGAAATTGGAAACTACAGACGAAAACGGGCTAGGCTCCATCCCGAACCGGACATGGCGGACGCGATCGATCAGGAGGGGCGGGCGAGTTTCGTACGATCGCTCCCGCGCAAAGTCACGGAACTGCGCGCAACGCTTGGCACACTCGTCGCCGACCCGAAGTCGCAGCGCATGCGCGACGAGCTTCGGCGACGCCTGCACGCGCTGTACACCCTCACCCGTTCGTACCAGCTCCCGACGCTTTCCGAGGGGCTTCGCGAGGGCATTGCGCACCTCGATGCGGTTCGCGGCGCCACGGTGCTCAATGGCCGCGATCTCGAGATGCTCGCGGACCTGATCGCGACGCTGCCGGCCCTCGCGCAGCGCGATTTGCCCGATCAACCCGAGCTGTTCCAGCGGCCGCGGGATCTCGGTCCCGGAAGCGCCCCGGTGACGGAGCCGCCGCCGAGCGACACCGCGCGCGGCGCCGCGAGTGGCGCAGCCGGTGCGGACGCGGGTGACACGGGGTCGTCGGCCGCCCGCCCGAGCGCGCCGCCGCGACGTCTGTCCGTTCCGCCGATGCCGTCCAAACGTCACACCTCGCGCGGAATGCCCGCCGTTCGTCCGCCGGCCGAGATTCCACTCAGCGCACCGCCGTCCGTGCGCCCGCCGCCACCGAGCGAGTCGCGGGGTGCTTCGGTGCCGATGGGCTTGCTCGTCGTGGGCGGCGAAGGCCTGGCGACCGAGGCGCGGCGCGTGCTCCCGCAGGGAGCGGAATTCGCGGCCGTTCGCACGCTGAGCGAAGCCGTGTCCGCGGCGCGAGACACCGCGCCCGATGTCATCATTGCGGACTGCGCGCCGCCGGCCGACGGCCTGGGTCTGCTCGCGGCACTCCGCGGCGATCCACTGACGGACTTCCTCCCGGTCGTGCTCGTGTGCACGAGCGCCGACGCGGTCGACGCAGACGCCGCACGTGCGCAAGGCGCGTCCGATGTTCTGGTTCGGCCGTTCGCTCCCGAACGTCTTCGCGAAGCCGTCGACCGTACGTTGAACGTCCTCGCGACGCCGTCGCTTCCGCCGCCGGATTTCGGCGAAGTGACGCTCGAGGAACTCACGCGCGCGCTGCAGGAGGAGATTCGCCGCGGAATCCTCGGGGCGGCCGGTCCGCGTGCCGGGTCGTCGCGGATTTCCCTTGGCCAGGGTTCCGAAGTTCTCGCGGCGACGTGGGAGGCCATCGCGCGCGTGCGCGACGTGATCGAAAAAAAGACGCAGGGCCGCGTGCGGTTCCAGATGCCTGCCGCGCCGCTCGGTCTCGGGGGCGCGCACGTTCTGTCGATGAGCGAGGCGCCGGTCGAAGACGAAGTGCTCGCGGGCGGAGACGATCCACTGCCCGGTCGTCGCGCGCTGGTCGTCGACGACGATCCGAGCGTCGTGTGGTTCTTTGCGGGACTGCTCCGCGAAGCCGGCATGGCCGTGACCGAGTGCACGGACGGCGCGACGGCGCTGAAGGACGCGCGGCGCAATCGTCCCGACGTCGTGATCTCGGACATTCTCATGCCGGGGGTCGACGGGTTTGCGCTGTGCCGCGCGATTCGCCGCGATGTTGCACTGCGGAACACCCCGATCATTCTGCTCTCGTGGAAGGAAGACCTTCTGATTCGCATGCGCGAACTCGGCGCACAGGCGCAGGGCTTTCTGCGCAAGGAGTCCAAGGGCGAGGCGATTCTTTCCCGCGTGCGGCACGTGCTGCGTCCGCGTGTGCGATTGCTTCGGCGACTCGAGGCGCTCGCGGACGGAGCCGAGCTCCGGGGTCGTTTGGAGCGCATCGGTGTCTTCAGTCTGCTCGAGGCCGTCGCAAAGTCTCCGGGCGACGCGAGCGTGACGATCACCGACTCGTTCAGCGTGACCGAGCTGGAGGTGCGCGAGCGGACACTGGTGTCCATCGTGCGGACGGCACAAGACGGATCGCTCTCGCGCGGCGAGGGCGCGCTTCTGCAAGTGCTCGGAACGTCCAACGGGCGCTTCGCCGTGCGTCGTTCGCGACAAGCCGTTCGATCGAACATCCACGGCGAACTCGAGTCGTTGCTCGCGGGCGGCTCGGCGCTGATCACGGCCATCGAAGACTCCGTGTCGGGCGCGGCGTTGCTGGACGTGGTCAGCGTGGATCTCGACGGCGAAGCGGCGCTCTCGTACGCGCGCTCGCTTCCCGACGCGATGCGAAAATTCGTCGAACGCCTCGTGCAGGGCGAGAGCCCGCGGAATCTCGTGCTGCGAGATGGCATCGCGCCGCAGGAAATCGAGCCCGTGCTGGTCGAACTCGCGCGGCGCGGGACGATTCGATCCGTTCGCGGCGCGGAGGGAGCCGACCTCGTCGGTCCGCGTTTCGCCGTCGCGATGGCGGGCGACAGCCTGCGTCCCGCCGAGCGACAGGATCGCATCAGCGAGACGATGCCCGCGGTTCTCGCGGTTCCGCGCCCACCACTCGTACCGAGTGCCGAGAGTGCCGCAGCGGCAGCCGCTCGCGAGGCCCCGCCGCCTGCCCCGCCGCCTGCCGCGCCGATCGGCCCGTTCGCTGCCGCAGATGCGGCTGCGGCTTCTGCGCCGGTCGATGCGGGTCCGCCCGCGCGCAAGAGTGGTTCTCGCTGGGTCGCGCCGACGACGATCGACGAGGCGGCGCGCCCGGGATTCGGGCTCGAAGGCGAGTCCGACTCGCTGGCCACGGCGGTGCTGCGTGAACTGAGCGATCCGCCCGCCGTCGCGTCTCGCGAGACTCCCGAGGAGCCGCTCGACGCGTCCGCGCTCATCGAAGTGACCGAGCCTGCCCGCGATGAGCCCGTCGAGCAGCCACTCGAATTGTCCAAGCGCGCGTCGCACGCGCCGCCGCCGGTGGTCGATGCGCCGCCGGCTGCGACAGTCGACAGTGCCAAGGTCGAGAGCGCGGAAGACGAGAGTGCGAAAGACGAGAGCCCACCGGGCGACGCTACGCCGGACGTCCCGAAGACCCAGGGCGAAGCGGACGGGCCGGCTGGGACACTCGACGCGACCGACCAGCCGGAGTTCGACGACGGCGGCGAAGAAGAGACGGACCTGACGCCGGATGAGATCGAGCGAGCGCTTCGCGACGCGCCGGATCAACCGATCAAGGGCGTCACGCTCGACGCGCGCGGCATGCCGCGGCAGATGCCCAGTCGCGCGAGCGTCGACGACCTTCCGGAGATCAACGGGCCCAATTTCTCGCCACACGAACGCGCGAAGAAACCTGTCGAACAACACGACTCGACGGTCATCGTGGATCCGGATCTCGTCGGCGGACCGGTCGAGACTGGCGCCGCACCGCGACGGTCGAATCCCCCCGGTCGTCCAACCCGGCGCGACCTGCGCGGCGTTCGCCCGGGACGGGGAGGGGCGTCGAACTCGTCGTCGGTCACGGAGACGGAGCGGCAAGAAGTCGAGGCCGCGCAAGACGGCAGTTGGATGCCGTTGGTCGTCGGCGCGCTCGTGCTCGCCGGGGTGACCTACTTCGGCGTGCGGTACTTCCTCCAGACTCAAGCCGCATCGACCGCGGCGGCGGACGCAGGGGTCGCGTCGAGTGGTGACGACGACGTCGCGGTTCCGAATGTCGTGCCGACTGCGTCGGACGTGAGATCCACGGCAGTCGACGCGGTGGCGTCGGACGCGCCTGGAACGGTTGCACCCGGTTCGAACGTCGCACCGTCCGACGGCGCTGCACTTCCTGCCGAAGCGACGTACGAGCCACTTGGGAACTATCTCGACGGCGGAACCATCGCGCCGGATCGAGGCCTGCTCGTCGTCGACGGCCCGCCGGGTGCGCAGATCACGGTGACGATCGATCAACGCCCGGCGGGAAGCGTCCCGCTGCGTACGCCGTTGTTTCCCGGCATGCACAACGTTCGGTACGAGAGCCACCGCGTGACGGGCTATCGATTCGTGACGATCGCCGCCGGCCGCGCGATTCGCATCGTGCTGCCCGCCGAGCCGTGAGCCGCTCGATCCGCGTGCGTCGCGCCGCGGCGCTGTGGACCGCGTGCGTCCTGTGCGCGTGTCACCGCGATCCGCCGCCCGCGCCACACCGTGGTCATCGCCCGACGCAATCTTCGCCCGCGACGCCTGCGCACGCTGCCGCGCCGGCTGCAGAGTCCGCGGACGGCACGATCGACTTGCTTCCGATGCTGCAGAACGGATCGATCGACGCCAACGGACCGCTGATCGATCTGGGCGAACTCGAAGCCGTCCCGTTCGTTCTGCCGCCGCTTCCGACCAGCGGCGAGGCGATCAACGGGCAGAGCTGGGCCACGAGCGGGCCGCGACTTCGGCTCCGCGTTCCCATCGACGTGTCGTCACCGCCCGACTTGCTGCGCCTGCGCGTGCGGCGCGCTCGCGTGCGGAGAATCATCGTGGCCGTCGATGGATTCATCGCGAGCCGCGCCGAACTCCCGAATTCGGAAGTTGCCGCCGTCGTCGCCGTTCCTCTCGTGCCGGGGCGCTTTCGCCGCGCGAACGCCGAGATCGAACTGCGCTTCGTCGGCGCGCCCCGCGCTGCGCCGGGAACCGTCGCTCGCACCGAGACGCCACGGGCCGTGCCCGCCGCCGTTGCGGCCGCGACGCGAACTCCCGCGGTCCCAGCGGCAGCGCGCTCCGCCCGCGTGCGAAGCCTGGATCGCCCCGTGATCGACATCGATTGGATTCACTTCACGCGGTCGCCGACGGCGAGCACCCGCGTTCGGGAGATCGTCGACGACGTTCGTCTCGACGGCCCGCCGCGCCGCGCGCTGACACTCTTTGCGCCGACGTCGACGAGCTTCGTCACGGTGATCCCCGCGGCCGCGACGCTGCGGGTCTCGTTGGCCGCTGAGGCCGTGCGCGGCGGGAGACTTGCGCAACGTCCCGTGCAGTTCCGCCTCTCGGTCGAGGCCGACGGCGTGCCGACGTTGGAGCAAACCGCCGACGTCGTGCCGAGCGCTCACTGGCGTGACGTCTCGTATGACCTCTCGGCGTTCGCCGGCAAGGCCGCGCGCGTACGAGTGTCCGCCGTCGGTGATGCATCGAGCCGTCTGGCGGTCGCAGAGCCGAGATTCGTTCGGCCCGTGCCCGGTCCATCGTCGCGACCCGCGGACGTTCGGCGTGTGCTCCTGCTGGTCTTGCGCGGTGCGCGGATGGATCGGTTCTCGCCGACGCTGTCCGCGCGGCTCTCGGGCGGCGGCTTCGCACGACTGGGTCGCGAGTCCATGGTGGCCTCCGCTGTGATCGCATCGCCCAACGCGATCCCCGCACTCGCGAGCGTGATCACCGGACTGCCCGCCGACGTGCACGCGATGGCGGACGTCACCGACACCCTCGACGAACAGATCGAGACACCGGCCGCGACGCTGCAGCAGGCGGGCGTTGCGACGGCTGCGTTCTCCGACGACGCGTGGTTCTGGGGATCGGGGCTCGACCGGGGATTTCTCGAGCGACGCGGATGCACGAACGACCAAGCAACGTGCCGCATCGAGACGCTGATGCCGCACCTGGCCGACTGGCTCGCGAGACAACGCGAACGTCGAGCGTTCGCCATGGTGGTCACGCGCGCGGGCGTCGTGCCGCTGGACCCGGCGGACGAATTGCTCACCGCCGTGGACCCGAACCCGGGCGAGAACGCACTCCGCCCGGACCAAACCGTTGGACTGCAGTCGCGCTCGCGTCACGGACCCGTCGCCCTCGAACCGCGCGAGCTTGCGCGACTCGCGTCGCTCTACGACGCGTCGATGTTGGCAGTCGACCGCTCGTTGTCTCAACTGCTCGACCGATTGCGCGATCGCGGGTTGCTGGCGGACACGGCCGTCATCGTCGTTGGCGACCGAGGAACCGTGCTGGGCGAACTGGGTCGCGTCGGCGACGGTCCCGTGTCCCTCTCACTGTTCTCGCACACGCTCTTGATGCTCCGAATTCCGTCGACCCGCGCGCAGTTCGTTCCCGCGACGCATTCGACGCTCGATGCCGTTGCGACGGTGCTCGACCTGCTGAACGTGCGGCATTCCGTCGAAGATCTCGCCACGCGTGCGGGCGCGTCGTCGCTCGTCGCGGCGCCGTCTCTGTCACTTCCTGCGGGAGGAATCGTCACGGTCGCGTCGGAAGTGA